>Ga0209300_1000106_pt1 | contig 53198 bp, 46 predicted proteins | sample Shrwel_input2_RT_FD_187535 | JGI IMG/M metagenome (GOLD analysis project Ga0209300, IMG submission 187535) | Subsurface microbial communities from deep shales in Ohio, USA - Utica-3 well 1 S input2 RT (SPAdes) (version 2) ... | reverse complement strand
AACCGGCGCTGTTCCCGGTGCAGCAACACGCCCGCGAGGCGGCGCAGGATTCCGGGCGCCAGCTGGTCAACGGCTACACGACCGTCGAAACGCTCAAGCAGGTCGCCGGTACGCTGCTCGACAAGCCAGGCGGTTACCTGAGCAATGACATCGCGCCGCCTGGTGTCTGGCTGGACAACATGCCGGCGTGGGAATACGGCGTGCTGGTGCAGGTCCGCGACCTGACTCGCGCGTTACGCAAGGATTTCACCCGGTCGCAATCGCAGTCGACCGAGGACCCCGATCTTTCCAAGGGCGAGCCGTTCTTCCATTTCGACAATCGCAGCTGGGCATTGCCGGCCTCCGAAGGCGAGTACCGCAACGGCATCCGTTCGCTGGACCGCTATCTCGCTCGCCTGAGCGCAGCCGAGCCGAAGGCGTTGTTCTATACCCGCGCGGACAACCTGAACAACTGGCTGGGCGATGTGGCAACCCGGCTCGGTTCCCTGTCCCAGCGCCTGTCGGCGAGTGTCGGGCGGGTGCGGCTGGACACCAACGTCGCGCCGGAACAGGAGCGCGCCGGGGTGGTACCGCAGGTGAAGGAGGAAGTGGTCGAAACGCCGTGGCTGCAGATCGATAACGTGTTCTACGAGGCGCGCGGCCAGGCCTGGGCGCTGTCGCATCTGCTGCGGGCGATCGAAGTGGATTTCGCCGACGTGCTGGCCAAGAAGAATGCGACGGTCAGCGTACGGCAGATCATTCGTGAGCTCGAGGCCGCGCAGGAACCGCTCTGGAGCCCGATGGTGCTCAATGGCAGTGGTTACGGCATCCTCGCCAACCATTCGCTGGTGATGGCCAACTACATTTCCCGCGCCAACGCGGCGATCATCGACCTGCGCACGCTGCTGTCGCAGGGCTGAGGCCAGGCGGCGGGCTCGCCTCCAACGGGCCCGCCGCGCTCTGCTCAATCTAGGCCGAGCTTTTTCAGCCGGTAGCGCATCGAGCGGAAAGTCAGCCCCAGGCGCTGTGCTGCGGCGGTGCGGTTCCAGCGCGTCTCCTCCAGCGCCTGCATGATCAGCTTGCGTTCGATCTCTTCCAGATGGTCTTCCAGGTTGTCGATCTGCGCCAGATTGTTCTCCTGGCCGTCGGCTGCCGGCACGGCCTCGGCCAGGCGCAGGTCGCCGGCCTTGATCTGGTCGTCTTCGCAAAGCGTGTAGGCGCGCTCGAGCATGTTTTCCAGTTCACGGACGTTGCCGGGGAAGCGATAACTCTCCAGCTTGGCCAGCGCATCGGCTGTCAGCCGTGCCGACGGCTCGCCGCACTCGGCCGCCAGGCGCTTGAGCATCACGTCGGCCAGCAAACCGATGTCTTCGCGACGCTCGCGCAGCGGCGGCACGCGCAGTTCGATGACGTTCAGGCGGTAATAGAGGTCCTGGCGGAAGCGCCCGGCCGCCACTTCGCTGGCGAGATCCTTGTGCGTGGCGCAGAGGATGCGCACATCGACCATGACCTCCTGAGCGCCGCCAACCACGCGCACGGCTTTTTCCTGGATCGCGCGCAGCAGCTTGACCTGCATGGGTAAAGGCAGGTCGGCGACCTCGTCGAGGAACAGCGTGCCGCCATTGGCGGCCTGGAACAGCCCCGGCTTGTCCTCGATGGCGCCGCTGAAGCTGCCTTTCTTGTGTCCGAAGAACTCGCTCTCCATCAGCTCCGATGGAATCGCACCGCAGTTGACCGGGACGAAAGGCCGCTCTGCGCGTGCGCCCTGCTCGTGGATCAGGCGCGCAACCAGCTCCTTGCCGCTGCCGGACTCGCCGCTGATATACACCGGAGCCTGACTGCGGGCGAGCTTGCCGATCTGCTTGCGCAGCGTCTTCATCGGCGGCGAGTTGCCCAGCAGGCGACTGTCGCTGGGTACTTCCGGGGTGCTTGGGCGCAGGCGCAGTGCCGTGCTGACGAGCTCGCGCAGGCGGTTGAGATCCACCGGTTTGGTGACGAAGTCGAAAGCGCCCGCTTTCAGTGCGCTGATTGCCGTATCGAGGCTGCCGTACGCGGTGATCATCGCGACCGGCAGATGCGGGTACTGCTGCTGTATGTGCTGTACCAGTTCCAGGCCGGAGCCGTCGGGCAGGCGCATATCGGTCAGGCACAGGTCGTAATGCTCGCGGCTGAGGCACTCGCGCGCCTCCTTGACGCTGCGGGCGCTGCGCGTGTCGAGCTTCATGCGCCCTAGGGTGATCTCCAGCAGTTCGCGGATATCGGGTTCGTCATCGATGATCAGGGCTTTCTGGCGGGCGCTCATGTTCGGGTCTGCACGGTGTGTGAAGCGGGTTGCGGAGCTCATGTTAACCGCTGGCGGCTGCGCTCGGCGCCTGCTTTGGCGGTTGTGTGACGGGCCGCAGCTTCGTCTCAGCCCAGCTTGCGCGGATGGGCGAAGACAATGCGGAAGCAGCTGCCACCTTCCGGACGGGGCTGATAGTCCAGGCGCGCCTGGTTGCTCTCGCACAGCTCCCGCGAAATGTACAAGCCCAGCCCGGTGCCCTTGCTCTCGGTGGTATAGAAGGGCTCGAAGATGTTGCTCAGCTGTTCCGGTGCCACGCCGGGACCATCGTCGAGCACTTCGGCCATCGGCAGGTCGCTGGACTCGTCGCGGTACAGGCGCAGCCATACCTGGGCTGTGTCGTGCACCTGCCCGCTATAGCGCAGGCCGTTCTGCACCAGGTTGGTCAGCACCTGCGTCAGCTGATTGGGGTCCATGCGGGTCTGCAGCGAGCTGCCGATGGTTTCCAGATGCAGGCACTGGCGCGGCGAAAGGCCGCTGCGGAACTCGCTGACGAAGCGATGCAGCCAGTACTTCAGGTCCAGCAGCTGCGGTTCCGCCTGCCGTCGGCGCGACAGCTGCAGGACGTTTTCGATCACCAGATTCATGCGTCTCGAATGATCCTGGATGATCTGCGCCAGCCGGCGATCCGGGCCGTCGAGCTGCTCGGATTCCTGCAGCAGCTGGGCGGCATGGCTGATCGCACCAAGCGGGTTGCGGATCTCATGGGCGATGCTGGCGGTCAGCCGGCCGAGCGAAGCCAGCTTGAGCTGCTGGGCCTGCTGGGCGATCTGCGAGATGTCTTCGAGAAACACCAGCGTGTTGCATCGCTCGCCATGCTGCAGCGAGGCAAAGCTTGGCTGCAGCATCGGCCCGCCGCTGGAAATCTGCAGTCCCTGGGCACGCAAGGTCGGGTTGTTCTGCCATTGGCCCAGGCGCGCGATCAGGTCCGGGCAATGCTCGGCCAGCTTCGTGCCGGTGAGGCTGTCCTGTTCGAGCATCTGCAGTGCACCCTGATTGGCCAGCAGTACGCGCTGCTGCGGGTCGAGCACGAGAATGCCGGTGCGCATGCGTTGCAGGATGAGCGTGTTCAGCGCCTCGAGGTTCGCGACGTCCGCCGCGCGCTGACGGGCCAGGTCTTCACTGGCTTGCAGGCGACGCGTCAGGCCCTGGACCAGAAAAGCGGCGGCGAAGCACAGCGTGCCCAGTGCGCCCGCCTGGACGAACTGGCTGTTGGCGGCCGGGTGGCTGAGGCTCAGGTAAAACGTCAGGTAGATCAGGCCGGTAGCCGCGACCGCGGCGATCAGAAAGCCGACCTTGCCGCGTACCAGGATGTTCGAGATGGCCACCGCGATGATCAGCAGGTTGCCGATCCCGCTGGGTGTGCCGCCAGCAAAATAGAACAGGGCGGCCAGTAGCATCACGTCGACCAGGGCCAGCGCCAGGACCTGTACCGTCTGTGTGGGGTTCTGCAGCAGTACCGCGACAACGATGTTGACGATCAGGTAGATCCAGGCACCGTAGCTGAACAGCTGCGGGTTGCTCATCTGCAGCAGGTCGTTGTGCAGGTCGCTGCTGATCAGCAGCACCAGCGCCAGCCCGATGGCGAGGCGGTAGAGGTGGTAGAGACGCAGGATGCGCTGGCTCTGGCCAGCGGCGATGGCCAGGGTGTCAGTGTCCACCGGGTTGCCGGCCTCGCTCCAGATGCGCCTGGCTGCAGTACCAGGCATCGGCGGCCCGCAAGGCCTTGCTCTGCGGTACATGCACGCCGCAATGCGCACAGCGGACCATCGTTACCTCGGCGGTCTGCGCGTTGCCGGCGGGCGGCTTGCGAAAGACCCGGCGCCACAGCCAGACGGCGGCGGCGATGATGGCGATCCAGAACAGCAAGCGAAGCAGGCCCATTGAAACGTCCTCGAGCGTGGCTGCGCGGTCAGCCGCGATCGAATCGGCGGATCAGGCGCCTGCCCGCGAGGCGCCGGGGGTTAGTCGAACAGGCCGAAGGTCAGCCGGCTCCACCAGGAGCGCTTCGGTGCTTCGGCTTCGCGCGCTTCGTCCAGTACCGGAATCAGCTCCTCGGGCAGGTCGCGCTCGGCGGCTTCGTACTGGCGGATGACGTCGCGGTTGGCGCGCGAGGTATCTGGTGGCGGCACGTCGCCTTCGATCAGGCCGAGCGTGGCGCGGCTCAGCCAGCTGCGTGAGTCCTCTTCGGTCTCGCGTGGGGTGAATTCACCGTCTTCCAGCGAAGCGTGCTCAGGGTAGTTCAGGCGCAGCGTTTCGAGACTGCTGGCGGCCAGTTCATCCAGGCCAAGGCGCTGATAAGCCTCGGTCATCACGGCCAGGCCGTCGGCTACCGAAGGGGTGCCCTGGAAGTTCTCGACCACGTAGCGGCCACGGTTGGCAGCCGCCACATAGGCCTGGCGCTTGAGGTAGTAATGAGCGACGTGAATCTCGTTGGCCGCCAGCAGGTTGCGCAGGTAGATCATCCGCGCCTTGGCGTCCGGCGCGTAGCGGCTGTTGGGGTAACGGCTGGTGAGCTGGGCGAACTCGTTGAACGAGTCGCGCGCCGCGCCGGGATCCCGCTTGGTCATGTCCAGCGGCAGGAAGCGCGCCAGCAGACCGCGATCCTGATCGAACGAGGCCAGCCCCTTCAGGTAATAGGCGTAGTCGACGTTCGGATGCTGCGGGTGCAGGCGAATGAAGCGCTCGGCGGACGAGCGGGCCGCTTCCGGCTCCATGTTGCGATAGTAGGCGTAGATCAATTCCAGCTGCGCCTGCTCGGCGAAGCGGCCGAAGGGATAGCGCGACTCGAGCGCCTTGAGCTTGCTGATGGCGCTGGTGTAAGCCTTGCTGTCCAGGTCGGCCTGCGCCTGCTGGTAAAGCTCGACTTCACCCAGGTTCTCGTCGACCGTCTCGTTGGACGAGCAGGCGGCGGTGAGGGCGAGAATGGCGATCAGCAGCAGGTGTTTCACTTGCATGGCGGCTTGCGTCCCTGTGACGGCTGGCTGTCTCGCACGGAGCCGTCCTGTTATGATGGGCGCCCCGGTTTGCCGGGGCAAAGACGCCGTATTTAAACACAAGCGCGTGGCCGAAACCAAAGGCCGCGCCCCCGCCGCAGTGCCCTTATGTCCACGACCAGCAAGCAGGCTATCCACCTTCGCGCCGAGGTGCCTTTCGACCTTGGCGGGCAACGCCTTGACCAGATTGCCGCGCAGCTCTTCAGCGAGCATTCGCGGTCGCGCCTGGCCGCCTGGATCAAGGACGGCGTGCTTACCGTCGATGGCGCCGTACTGCGCCCGCGTGACACCGTGCATGCCGGTGCGGTGCTCGAACTGAGCGCAGAGCAGCAGGCGCAGGGTGAATGGGAGGCGCAGGCCATCCCGTTGAACATCGTTTACGAAGACGAACACATCCTGGTGATCGACAAGCCGGCAGGGCTGGTCGTGCACCCGGCGGCCGGGCATGCCGACGGCACGTTGCTCAACGCGCTGCTGCATCATGTGCCTGGCTTGATCAACGTGCCACGCGCCGGCATCGTCCATCGCCTGGACAAGGACACCACGGGATTGATGGTGGTGGCCAAGACGCTGGAGGCGCAGACACGGCTGGTCGAGCAGCTGCAGGCGCGCAGCGTCAGCCGCATCTATGAAGCCATCGTCATCGGCGTGGTGATCAGTGGTGGAACCGTCGACGCGCCTATCGGCCGTCATGGCCAGCAGCGCCAGCGCATGGCGGTGGCCGAAGGCGGCAAGCCGGCAGTCAGTCACTATCGGGTGCTGGAGCGTTTTCGCTCGCACACCCATGTGCGGGTCAAGCTGGAGACCGGGCGTACGCACCAGATTCGCGTGCATATGGCCCATATCGGCCACCCCCTGGTGGGCGACCCGTTGTATGCCGGCCGCTTCCGCATTCCTCCGGCGGCCAGCCCGACCCTGGTACAGGAGCTGCGCGCGTTTCCCCGGCAGGCCCTGCATGCACGCTTTCTCGAGCTGGAGCATCCGGCCACCGGCAAGCGGATGAAGTGGGAGTCGCCGTTGCCAGATGATTTCGTCTGGCTGCTGACCCTGCTGCAGCAGGACCGTGAGGCCTTCGTCGGATGACTCCGTGGCCGGGCGATTGGCTGGTGCCGGATTGGCCGGCCCCCGCCAACGTGCGGGCCTGCGTGACCACGCGCAGCGGGGGAGTCAGCCTGCCGCCGTTCGAGACCTTCAACCTCGGTGACCACGTTGGCGATGCGCCGCAGGCGGTCGCCGAGAATCGTCATCGCCTGTGTGAAGCCCTTGGCTGCGACGTCGCCTGGCTGTCTCAGGTGCATTCCTGCGATGTGGTCGACGCCGCCGTGTCTGGCAGGGTGGCTGACGCTTGCTGGACCGATGTGCGGCGCCGCGCCTGTGCGGTACTGACCGCCGACTGCCTGCCGGTGCTGTTCTGCGACCGCAGCGGCGAGCGGGTCGCCGCTGCGCATGCGGGTTGGCGGGGGCTGGCCGGTGGCGTGCTGGAAAATACCTTGGCGGCGCTGCAGGTCCCGCCGGAAGAGGTGTTGGTCTGGCTCGGTCCGGCAATCGGGCCGCATGCTTTCGAGGTTGGCCCTGAGGTGCGCCAGGCATTTCTCGAGGGGCATGCCGAAGCTGCAGTCGCTTTCGTGCCGAGCGTCAATGCCGGGCGCTTCATGGCCGACCTCTATGCACTCGCCCGTTTGCGGTTGGCGGCATCTGGGGTCCGTTCGGTGCATGGCGGTGGGTTCTGCACCTATAGCGATCCGCGTTTCTATTCCTATCGGCGCAATGCGCGTACGGGGCGTTTCGCCAGCCTCGTCTGGCTTGTCTGAGGGGCTCATCCCGGCGGGCCGAGCGCGGTTTGCCTGATCTCGGTCAACCCCGCGTGGCTTGAATCGCCAACAATCATCCTCATCTATGCTGCATCTCGCGGGTCATGGTTTTCGGCGAGTCAATGCCGGCCCGCTCCACTCGAGGATAGATCTTCATGCGTATAGACCGTCTGACCAGCAAGCTGCAGCTTGCCCTCTCCGACGCACAGTCCATTGCCGTTGGCCTGGACCACTCGGCCATCGAGCCGCTTCACCTGATGCAGGCGCTGCTCGAACAGCAGGGCGGCTCGATCAAGCCGCTGCTGATGCAGGTGGGCTTCGACATCAATTCGCTCCGTCAGGCGCTGACCAAGGAACTCGACGGCCTGGCGAAACTGCAGAACCCGACCGGGGACATGAACATGTCCCAGGACCTGGCGCGGCTGCTCAATCAGGCCGATCGCCTGGCGCAGCAGAAGGGCGATCAGTACATCTCCAGCGAGCTGGTCCTGCTGGCGGCGTTGGATCCCAATACCCGACTCGGCAAGCTGCTGCTCGGCCAGGGTGTATCGAAAAAGGCGCTGGAGAATGCCATTTCCAACCTGCGTGGCGGAGAGGCGGTAAACGACCCGAACGCCGAGGAATCGCGTCAGGCGCTTGACAAGTACACCGTCGACATGACCAAGCGTGCCGAGGACGGCAAGCTCGATCCGGTGATCGGCCGCGACGACGAGATTCGCCGAACCATCCAGGTCCTGCAGCGGCGTACGAAAAACAATCCGGTGCTGATCGGCGAGCCGGGGGTCGGCAAGACCGCGATCGTCGAGGGGCTGGCCCAACGCATCGTCAACGGCGAGGTCCCCGACGGGTTGAAGGACAAGCGCTTGCTGGCGCTGGACATGGGGGCCCTCATCGCCGGCGCCAAGTTCCGCGGCGAATTCGAGGAACGCCTGAAGGCCGTGCTCAATGAGCTGGCCAAACAGGAAGGGCGGATCATTCTGTTCATCGACGAGTTGCACACCATGGTCGGCGCCGGCAAGGCCGAGGGCGCGATGGACGCCGGCAACATGCTCAAACCGGCGCTCGCGCGTGGCGAGCTGCATTGCGTCGGCGCGACCACCCTCGACGAGTATCGCCAGTACATCGAGAAGGATGCTGCGCTCGAACGGCGCTTCCAGAAGGTGCTGGTCGATGAGCCGAGCGAAGAAGACACCATTGCCATCCTGCGTGGCCTCAAGGAGCGCTACGAGGTGCACCACGGGGTCAGTATCACCGACGGCGCGATCATCGCCGCGGCCAAGCTCAGCCACCGCTACATCACCGATCGGCAGCTGCCGGACAAGGCCATCGACTTGATCGACGAGGCGGCCAGTCGCATCCGTATGGAAATCGACTCCAAGCCCGAGGAGCTCGATCGCCTGGATCGGCGGCTGATTCAGCTGAAGATCGAGCGCGAAGCGCTGAAGAAGGAAGACGACGAGGCGACCCGCAAGCGCCTGGCCAAGCTCGAGGACGACATCGCCAAGCTGGAGAAGGAGTATTCGGACCTCGAAGAAATCTGGAAGTCGGAAAAGGCCGAGGTGCAGGGCTCCGCACAGATCCAGCAAAAGATCGAGCAGGCCAAGGCCGATCTTGAGGCCGCGCGGCGCAAGGGTGACCTGGCGCGTATGGCCGAGCTGCAGTACGGCATCATTCCCGACCTGGAGCGCAGCCTGCAGATGGTCGACCAGCACGGCAAGACCGAGAACCAGCTGCTGCGCAACAAGGTGACCGACGAGGAGATCGCCGAAGTCGTCTCCAAGTGGACGGGCATTCCAGTCTCGAAGATGCTCGAGGGCGAACGCGACAAGCTGCTGCGCATGGAAGACCAGCTGCACACCCGTGTCATCGGGCAGCATGAGGCCGTGGTTGCGGTTTCCAACGCCGTGCGCCGATCGCGCGCGGGCCTGGCTGACCCGAACCGGCCGAGTGGATCATTCCTCTTCCTCGGGCCGACCGGGGTTGGCAAGACCGAGCTGTGCAAGGCGTTGGCCGAGTTCCTCTTCGATACCGAGGAGGCGATGATCCGCATCGACATGTCGGAGTTCATGGAGAAGCACTCGGTCGCTCGCCTGATCGGCGCGCCTCCGGGCTACGTCGGCTACGAGGAGGGCGGCTACCTGACCGAGGCCGTGCGCCGCAAGCCATACTCGGTCGTGCTGATGGACGAGGTGGAAAAGGCCCATCCGGATGTCTTCAACATCCTGCTGCAGGTCCTCGAGGACGGGCGCCTGACCGATAGCCACGGGCGCACCGTGGACTTCCGCAATACAGTGGTCGTGATGACCTCCAACCTGGGCTCGACGCAGATTCAGGAGCTGGTCGGTGATCCCGAGGCGCAGCGCGCGGCGGTGATGGACGCAGTGAGCCAGCATTTCCGGCCCGAGTTCATCAACCGAATCGACGAGGTTGTGGTGTTCGATCCGCTCGGCAAGGATCAGATAGCCGGTATCGCCGAGATTCAACTGGGCCGCCTGCGCAAGCGCCTGGGCGAGCGTGAGTTGAACCTGGAGCTGTCACAGGAGGCGATGGACAAGCTGATTGCCGTCGGCTACGACCCGGTCTACGGTGCGCGGCCACTCAAGCGGGCCATTCAGCGCTGGATCGAGAACCCGCTCGCGCAGCAGATTCTCGCGGGTCGCTTCGTACCTGGCGCCACTATCAAGGCGAGCGTGGAGGGCGACGAAATCGTCTTCGCCTGAGTCGATTTCCGGCTGCTCCCCGCGCGCGGGAGCAGCCGGAACCCAGGCTGTCGTAAATTACTGATGCGAATCGCAAGTTTGGGGTTGACAGCCCATTCGTGAACCGTAAAATGGCGCGCCTCTGAAGCGCGAACGTTGCGCTGAGGAGCTGGAATAGAGTTGTTCCGCGATAGCTCAGTCGGTAGAGCAAATGACTGTTAATCATTGGGTCCCTGGTTCGAGTCCAGGTCGCGGAGCCAAATTCCAATCGGGGTATAGCGCAGTCCGGTAGCGCGCCTGCTTTGGGAGCAGGATGTCGGGAGTTCGAATCCCCCTACCCCGACCATTTATGGGTCGTTAGCTCAGTCGGTAGAGCAGTTGGCTTTTAACCAATTGGTCGTAGGTTCGAATCCTACACGACCCACCATATCGGCTTCTTCGGAAGCGAAGAGAGCTGGAAGTGCCGAAAGGCCTTCCAGCTTTTTTTATGCCTGCGTTTTGGCGAGGCGGCCAAGGTTATCGGTGCCTTGGCCGCAGGTGCGCTTTCAGTGGAGCTTCAGCCGCGGTTCGGTGCTGCGACTGAGCCGATCGCCCAGCATCATCAGTGCCGTGCGGGCAACGCCATACAGCGCGATCTGGTGCATGCGGTAAAGCGAGATGTAGAACATTCTCGCCAGCCAGCCTTCGAGCATCACGTTGCCGGTCAGGTTGCCCATGAGGTTGCCAACGGCCGAGAAGCGCGACAGCGAGATCAGCGAGCCGTAGTCGCGGTAGTGGTATTCCGGCAGTGGCTGGCCGCTCAGGTGCAGTTTCAGTGACTTGGCCAGTAGCGAGGCTTGCTGGTGTGCCGCCTGAGCGCGCGGCGGCACGTTGCGCTCGCTGTCGCGTTGCGGGCAGGCGGCGCAGTCGCCAAAGGCAAAAATGTCCGGGTCACGACTCGTCTGCAGCGTTGGGCGGACGACCAGCTGATTGATGCGGTTGCTTTCCAGTCCGTCCAGGTCGCGCAGGAAAGCCGGCGCCTGAATTCCGGCCGCCCACACCTTGAGGCTGCACGGCACGAACTCGCCGTCACGGGTACGCAGCCCGTGCTGTTCGACCTCGCTCACGGCGGCGTTGGTCATGACCCGAACGCCGAGCTTGAGCAAGGTCTGATGAACCGGCTGGCTGATTCGCTCGGGCAGCGCTGGGAGCACGCGCGGGCCGGCCTCGATGAGCGTGATGTTGACGTTGTCCGGACTGATCCGATCCAGTCCGTACGCGGCCAGTTCGCGGGCCGCGTGCAGCAGTTCGGCTGCCAGTTCGACCCCTGTGGCGCCGGCTCCGACGATCGCCATGTCGATGCTGGCAGGTGAGCTGTCATCGGCCTGGGCGCGCATGTAATGAGCAAGCAGCTGGCGATGGAAGCGCTCGGCCTGCTTGCGCGTGTCGAGAAAGATGCAGTGTTCGGCGGCGCCGGGCGTGCCGAAATCGTTGGTCGTGCTGCCGACCGCGATCACCAGGGTGTCGTAGGACAGCATGCGCGAAGTGGGAGCGGCCGCCGTGGTCTCGTCGGCGATGGTCTCGAGCTGGATGCATTTGCGGCTGCGGTCCAGCGCGCTCATCCGGCCCATCTGGAACTCGAAGTGGTTCCATTTGGCCTGGGCGACGTAGTTCAGCTCGTCTGCCGACGAGTTGAGCGAGCCCGCGGCGACTTCATGCAGCAGCGGCTTCCAGATGTGCGTGAGGTTGGCGTCAACCAGGGTGATGCGTGCCTGGCCGCGCTTGCCCAGGGTGCGTCCCAGGCGGGTAGCCAGCTCGAGGCCGCCGGCACCGCCGCCGACGATTACGATGCGATGTGTCATGGATGGGGCTCATAGGCTTGTGCAAGGATTCTGTGGCCGTCTGATGCGGCTTGATTAGTGCGCGAGGCTGGCGAGCAGGCGACTGAGAAGGCCAAGGCCGACAACCACGGCCACGACCAGGACGAGCAGCAGCAATGGTCGGAACGGCTTGCGCTCGACCTGATGCTGGGGGGCGCGGAGGTATTGCTCGACGCGCTCTTGGTCCTCGGGATTCAGTCGGCTGGGCATGGGCACCTCGAACGAATGTCCAGGCATTCTAGCGGCGTGGGTGCGGCCGGCATAGCCGCACTGGCCTGCAGGGCAGGTGCCGCCCGGGGTCAGGCGTCCTTGAGCCGTCGTAGGTTGCCAATCACCGATTCGAGCGCGCGGTCGAACAGCAGGGTGTCGTTGAGCAGGTGGATCGCACCGCGGCGAAACTCGAGGGCAAGGCCGGTGCGGGTCTTCTCCAGAACCTTCATTCCGGTGCGGTTGACGAAGATGAACTTGCCGGTCGGCTTGATAATCGCGGCCAGCTTGCAGCGCAGCTTGTGTTCTTCGTCCTCCTGAAACTCCACCCAGCTTCCGACCCTGAGGTTGTCGACCTTGGTCAGCGCATCATCGTCCTCGGGCAGGCTGATTTGCGGCTCTGGCTCGCGGCTCTCGCCGGGTGCAAGCAGTACGATTTCCTCGACGACCTCGACCATTGCCGGAGGTTGATTTTCGGCTGGCTGCTCTGCTGCCGACTCGGCCGATCCGTCGCGTGGCGCTTCGGCCGGCTGCTCGGTTTGTTCCAGCGTGCGCAGGTGCAGCGCCTCGAGTTCGGTGAAGAAGTGCCCGGTAGAGAACGGATCGAAGGCGGCGCTGGTGAGCCCCTCGCGCAGTGCCTTGAGCAGGTCGGGCACGACTTGTAGCATGCGCGCACGTGATTCGGCGTCCTCGTGAGGCGTGACGCTCCAGACGAGTTCGTCCATGGTGTCCAGCGCGGCCTGCCACTGTTCGGACTGCGTCCCATGCTTCAGGCAGGTCAGCAGCAGAACCTTGCTCCACGCCTCTTGCAGGAGCCTGACGACGACCTCGGGCAGGGTCTTGCCGAGCAGGCGTTCATTGAGTGCAAATTCGACTTCCTGGCGCGCAAGCTCCGCTTTGGCTCGGCCTTCCTCGGCGTCGCGCGTGCGTTGCTCCAGCAGCTCGCTCCGGCGCCGCTCGTCGCCAACAAAGGCGAGAAAGTCAGCCAATAGTTCCGCAAAAATGATCGGATCGTCGGTGAAGTCGTTCTGCAGGCGGCTCACCACCTGTTCTATCTTCTGGTAGAGGCTGTCACGCTGGGCTTCGTCCTGATCGCCCCAGCCCATCGCTGCCGAAGCGATCTCGTTGAGCAGGCGTCGGGCGGGATGGCTGCCGCGGCTGAAAAAAGTCTTGTCGATGACCGCAACCTTTAGCAGCGGAATCTGCAGGCGGCCGATCAGTGCCTTGAGCGAGTCGGGCAGGTTGCGGTCGTCGAGGATGAACTCGAACAGCATCGAGACCAGGTTGATGACGTCTTCATCGACCTGGCCTACGACTCTGGATTTTCCGCTCTTGGCGCTGACTCGCTCGAGAAGCTGGCCAAGTTGCTGCTGCATGTCGTAATCATCGACCGTTGCCGGCGCGCGCGTCTGCATGTGCGACAGCAGGCGCAGCAGGTCGCCGGTGCTGATCGGGACCGCATCCTGGGGCGTGCTGCGTGAGGGCAGCGCTGTGCTGTTGCGCAGCTCGGCGAGCAGGTCCTGAATGGCGGAGAAGGCGGCTTCCTGCAGGCCATCGTCAAGCATGGGTGAGGTGCTGCCGGCGCTGCCTGCCGCTGGCGAGGATGCGCCAGGCGCCGGGCGCTGCAGAGGCGCCCGGCGAGGCGGCTGAGACTGCAGTTCGGGCAGGATGCCGGCTGCGGTCAGGGTGAGATTGGCTTCGGCGTACAGGTTGTCGAGTTCGCTGAGCAAATGCTTTTCGAACAGCTTGTAGATGATGAGCTTGACCTTGATCTCCACGCCCAGATCGCCGCAGGCAGCCACGAAGCATTCGCATACCGAATGAGGGCTGAGCGGATTGCTCTTGTCGTCAAGCTTGCGGCTGACCAGGGTGTTCATGCGCGTGGTCAGGTGGCTGAGCGGCGTGGCGGCGCGCCCCATGACCTTCGCGACCATGGTGTCGATGGCGACTGATTCCTCCAGCTCGTCATTCTGAACGAGCGTGAGGTTGTCGACGGAGAGGCTCTCCAGTTGCGGGGGCTGGCCGATCTGATACTGGTTGAGCGTGGTGAACGACTCGAACAGATGTTGCAGGAAGCTGCGCTCGATGCTGCGCCGTTTCATGCGCAGATCGCGCATGGCTTCGAAGAAGGCGTTTTGCTCGGCATTGCTGGTGGCGCGGTCGGCGATTTCGAAAAGCGAGTCGTCAGCGCTGTCGAACAGAGCCTGCAAGGCCTGGCGCAATTGTTGTGCGGCCTTGTCGCGCACGCTGATGATCGCCACTGGCAAGCGAGTGGCGGGCGAAGATGGCCTGTGCTCCGGGGCGGCTTTGTTCAGGTGCACCACTTTCGCATCAGTTCGCATCGATACTCTCCTGCGGCGCCGGTGTCTTGGCGCAATGCACTTTCGGTGTCTGCGGGAATCGGGTCGGTCGTCAGAATGGACTGCTGGCATTGCGCCACTATCTTGGCGCAATGCCGGATTTCCAGCGCAGCATACTCCGGCGGCAAGTATTTACAACGAGGCAAATCACAACTCCGTCGTTTAACTGGCGCCAGCTTCTGAACGTTCGTCGCATTATAAGCGCGGCCTTCACAGCTCAAGGCCCGCGCATGTGTCGGACATGATTGACCTCACAATCAGCCGGGTGTTTTCCGCCAGGCGGTAAAAATTTGCCGAGAGAGACGGCGCTGCATGGGGCGCGATCAGTCCTTATACTTCGCGCCATGTCCAGTGGAGCCCCGTCATGCCTAACCTTACCCTTGCTCAACTGAGCGCCGAGATCGATGCCAACGTACGCCGAGCCCTGGCGGAAGATATCGGCAGTGGCGATATCACGGCTCAGTTGATTCCCGCCGAGCGGCTGGCGCGTGCTTCGGTTATCACGCGTGAGGCGGCGGTCATCGCCGGCACCGCCTGGGTCGATGCGGTGTTTCGTCAGCTCGACCCTCGTGTCGCCGTGCATTGGCAGGTAGGCGATGGCAATCGCGTAGTGGCGGATCAGGTGCTGTTCACGCTGGAAGGGCCGGCGCGCTCATTGCTGACCGGCGAGCGCTCGGCGCTGAATTTCCTGCAGTTGCTGTCGGGCGTGGCAACGCGGTGCCAACACTACGCCGACCTGGTGGAGGGCACGGGCGTTCGCCTCCTTGATACGCGCAAGACCTTGCCCGGGTTGCGTCTGGCGCAAAAGTACGCGGTGACCTGCGGCGGCTGCCATAACCACCGCATCGGTTTGTACGACGCCTTTCTGATCAAGGAAAACCACATCGCTGCATGTGGCGGTATCGCATCGGCGGTCGAGGCGGCGCGACGGATCGCTCCCGGCAAGCCAGTGGAAGTCGAGGTGGAAAACCTGGACGAGCTGGAACAGGCGCTTACCGCCGGTGCCGACATCGTCATGCTCGACGAGCTGACGCTCGAAGACATGCGCACTGCCGTCGCCATCAACCGAGGTAGGGCGAAGCTGGAAGCTTCCGGTGGCATCAGCGAAGGTGGTTTGCGGCGTGTGGCTGAAACCGGTGTCGACTACATCTCGATCGGCGGCTTGACCAAGCATGTGCAGGCGATCGACCTGTCGATGCGCTTGCAGCAATAAAAGAAGGGAGGGACGGGGCAGGCACCCCGTCCGGCGGGATCAATGACGGCTCTTGAGGCCGAAGTTCTCGTTCAGCGTCCCGGGGGTGTCATCGCTCTTGGGCGCGTAATCCTTCGGCGGTTCGGTGAACGCGGGGGAGTTCAGGCGCTCACGGCTGCCATGGTGTTCTTCGCTGTGCAACGCTGCGAGCAGACGCTGGCGGGTCTGCTCGTCGAGCGCCAGACGATTGGCGCCCTCGGAAAGATGGTCCTGAATGTCCTGATAGCTGCTGGTCAGTTTGCGCAGCAGACTGGCCGTCGTGTTGAAGTGCGTGACCACTTCGCTCTGATAGGTATCGAAGCGCTCCTGCAGGTCGTCGACCTGACGCTGGGTGCGGTTTGGCGCGGCGTTGCGAGCCACCAGAAAACCAATGGCGATACCGACGATCAAGCCGGCGATCGGGAGCAACCAGGTCGCGAGGGTCTGTTCCACGAGTCCTTCCTTCTATAAAAACGGCTGTGCTTACGTTAACGTCTCGTACCTGCTCTGTATACCGCGAGGCGGTGGTCGGGGCAGCTGCTAAGCAAGACGAGTCGACTCGTCGCAAGGTCACGGAGTTCACCTTTGTTGAAACGCGAAACCCCCATTTCCATCGACGGCCCCTGCGGCGTGCTCGAAGGCCTGTACCAGGACGAAGCCGACGCCAGTGGGCTCGCACTGATCTGTCATCCCAACCCGGTCAAGGGCGGCACCATGCTGAACAAGGTGGTTTCGACTCTGCAGCGCACCGCGCGGGACGCCGGTTACAGCACGCTGCGCTTCAACTACCGCGGCGTGGGCCGCAGCGCCGGCAGCCACGACATGCAGCAGGGCGAGGTCGATGACGCCGAGGCCGCGGTGAACTGGTTGCTGGCGCAGCGGCCCGGGTTGCCACTGGTGCTGCTCGGCTTTTCCTTCGGCGGCTTCGTCGCGGCGAGCCTGTTCGCCCGGCTGCAGGCGCGCGGTGTCGAGGTGCGCAAGGTGTTTCTCGTAGCGCCAGCGGTGTCGCGTCTGGACAGTGCCAACCTGCCGGCGGCCGGCGCGGTCTCGATCATCCAACCGGAAGACGACGAGGTGATCGACCCGCAAACCGTCTACGCCTATTCGGCCGCGCTCAGTCGCCCCCACGAGCTGTTGAAAGTGGCAGAATGCGGCCACTTTTTTCACGGCAAGCTGGTCGAGCTCAAGGAGCTGGTCGCTCCGCGACTGCAGGCGTAACTTCCGACCTCGCCCAGGGGCGTGCTCGCGCGGCCCCAGGCTTTCCCGATCGAGATCGAAAAGCGATGAACACCCGAATCCTCACCGGCATCACCACCACCGGCACGCCGCACCTGGGCAACTACGCCGGCGCCATCCGCCCGGCCATCGTCGCCAGTCGCGATGCGGCGGCGGACTCGTTCTATTTCCTGGCCGATTACCACGCGCTGATCAAGTGTGACGACCCGCTGCGGATCCAGCGCTCGCGCCTGGAGATTGCCGCGACCTGGCTGGCCTGCGGGCTCGACGCCGAGCGGGTGACCTTCTATCGGCAATCCGACATTCCGGAGATTCCAGAGCTTACCTGGTTGCTGACCTGCGTCACCGCCAAGGGTCTGCTCAACCGCGCGCATGCCTACAAGGCGTCGGTGGACAAGAACGTCGAGAGCGGCGAAGACCCGGATGCTGGCGTGACCATGGGCCTGTACAGCTACCCCGTGCTGATGGCGGCGGACATCCTGATGTTCAATGCGCACAAGGTGCCGGTGGGGCGCGACCAGATCCAGCACGTGGAAATGGCCCGTGACATCGCCCAGCGCTTCAACCACCTGTTCGGCCAGGGGCGCGAGCTGTTCACCTTGCCTGAGGCGGTGATCGAGGAAAGCGTTGCCACCTTGCCAGGGCTCGATGGACGCAAGATGTCCAAGAGTTACGACAACACCATCCCGCTGTTCGGCTCGGCCAAGCAGCTCAAGGACGCGGTGGCGCGTATCGTCACCGACTCGAAGCTGCCAGGCGAGGCCAAGGACCCGGACAGTTCTCACCTCTACACGCTCTATCAGGCCTTCGCCAGCGGAGAGCAGCTGGCTGCGTTCCGCGCCGAGCTGCTCGACGGCCTGGCCTGGGGTGAGGCCAAGCAGCGGCTGTTCCAACTGCTCGACGCCGAGCTGGGCGAGGCCCGCGAGCGCTATGCGCAACTGATCGCCAAGCCGGCCGAGCTCGAAGACATTCTCCAGGCCGGCGCGGCCAAGGCGCGCCGCATCGCCACGCCGTTTCTCGGCGAGCTGCGTGAGTCGGTCGGGCTGCGTAGCTTCCGCAGCCAGGCTCAGGTGGCCGCCCCGTCGAAGAAAAAGGCCAGCAAGACGGCCCGCTTCGCCAGTTTCCGCGAAGCCGACGGCAGCTTCCGTTTCCGCTTCTTCGGCGCCGACGGCGAGGAGCTGTTGCTCTCGCGCCCGCTGAGCAACCCGCAGGCGATCGGTGCCTTGACTCAGCGACTGATCGCCGGTGGCCCCGATGCGCTGGAATTGCGCGAAGACGAGGGTACGCAGTTCACCCTCTGGCTGGACGAGGAATGCGTCGCCGACAGTCCGAGCTACGCCGACCCCGATGCGCTTGACGCCGCGATGCTGCGAGTGCGCGAAGCCATCGCCACCCTCGCGCAGAGCTGAGCCTGGCGCAGGCGCCTGGCTCCTGACCGGGACCGGCTGCCTGCGTCGCGTGTCGGCGCACCGCCGGCATTCCCTGAGGTCGAACGCCTCGTCCAGATCCCCGGGAGGTCCAAGGTTTGAACGATCTGAGTAAATTGCCATCCGCCGAGGGCGCGGCTAAAGTGTCGGCCCCGTTTTCCAACCCCGGCTCCGCCATGACTCCTCTTGAGCGCTATCAGGCTGACCTGAAACGTCCCGATTTCTTCCACGATGCCGCGCAGGAAAATGCCGTGCGTCATCTGCAGCGGCTCTACGACGACCTGCTCGCCAGCGAACGCAACAACGGCGGGCTGTTCGGCAAGCTGTTCGGCAAGAAGTCCCAGGAGCCGGTCAAGGGCCTGTACTTCTGGGGGGGCGTCGGGCGTGGCAAGACCTATCTGGTCGACACCTTCTACGACGCGCTGCCGTTCAAGCAGAAGATGCGCACGCACTTCCACCGCTTCATGAAGCGCGTGCATGAGGAAATGAAGACCCTCAAGGGCGAGAAGAATCCGCTGACGATCATCGGCAAGCGTTTCGCCGACGAGGCGCGGGTGATCTGTTTCGATGAGTTCTTCGTCTCTGACATCACTGACGCGATGATCCTCGCTACCCTGCTCGAGGAGCTGTTCAAGAACGGCGTCAGCCTGGTCGCAACCTCCAACATCGTGCCCGACGGCCTCTACAAGGACGGCCTGCAGCGGGCGCGCTTCCTGCCGGCCATCGAGCTGCTGAAAAAACACACCGAGGTGGTCAACGTCGACAGCGGCATCGACTACCGCCTGCGTGCCCTGGAGCAGGCCGAGCTCTACCACTTCCCGCTCGACGCCGAGGCCGAGCTGAGCCTGGAAAAGAGCTTCAAGAGCCTGCTCACCGAGAACTGCAAGGTGCTCGAGGACGAGGCGCTGATGATCGAGAACCGCGAGATCCGCGCGCGCAAGGTCGCCAACGATGTCGCCTGGTTCGAGTTCCGCGCGCTGTGCGACGGGCCGCGCAGCCAGAACGACTACATCGAGCTGGGCAAGATCTTCGAGGCGGTGCTGGTCTCCAACATCGAGCAGATGAACGTCGCCAAGGACGATATGGCGCGGCGCTTCATCAACCTGGTCGACGAGTTCTACGACCGCAACGTCAAGCTGATCCTCTCGGCCGAAGTCGAGCTCAAGGACCTCTACGCCGGTGGCCGTCTGGAGTTCGAGTTCCAGCGCACCCTGAGCCGCCTGCTGGAAATGCAGTCGCACGAATACCTGTCGCGCCCGCACAAGCCCTGAGCCGGCGGCGATCGCAGCCCGCAGCGCCAGGCCGACATGCGCGACCTGGTCAGTGACCGCCCGCCGCAACCGGCCTGCTCGGCGGGCGCTGCGCTTTAGGCCTCGGGCCGGTATTTCTGGCGGTAGTGGTTGGGCGACAGTTCGGTGTGCTGGCGGAACAGCCGCGCGAAGAAACTCGCATCGTCGTAGCCGACCTCGTAACTGATCGTCTTGATGCTCTTGCGCGTGGTCGAGAGCAGATTCTTCGCCGTTTCGATGCGCAGCCGCTGCAGATAATGCAGTGGCTTGTCGCCGGTAGCCGCCTGGAAACGCCGCATGAAGTTGCGGATGCTCATGCCGTGCTCCCGGGCGACGTCCTCGAAGCGGAACTTCTCTGCGAAATGTTCTTCCAGCCATTCCTGGATCTGCAGCACGCGAGTGTCCAGGTGCAACTTCTGTCCACCGAAGCCGAGGCGCCCGGGACTGTAGTTGCGCTGGACCTCGAACAGCACGTCGCGCGCCATGCCCTGGGCGACGTTCGCGCCACAGAAGCGTTCGATCAGGTACATATACAGATCGCAGGACGAGGTGGTGCCGCCGGCGCAGAACAGGTTGTCGCTGTCGGTCAGGTGCTTGCCGGAGGCGAACTGCACGCGCGGAAAGCGCTCGACGAACTCGCGGGCGAAACGCCAGTGGGTCGTCGCCTCGCGGTTGTCCAGCAGGCCCGCATGCGCCATCCAGAAGGCACCGGTGGCCTCGCCGCAGATCGCACTGCCGGCGGCATGCTGCTGGCGGAGCCAGGGAGCGACCTGCGGGTAGTGGGCCGAGAGCGCGTCGAAGTCGGCCCAGAATGCCGGCAGGATGACCGCATCGGTGTCTTCCAGTGCGCCGTCGACCGCGATCTCGGTGCCGCTGAAGCTCGTGACCGGAGCGCCGTCGGGGCTCACCAGCCGCGTTTCGAACGCTGGGGCGAGAGGGCCGCCCAGTTGCCGGGCCAGACGCAGACTGGCCATATGAAAGAAATCCTTGGCCTGCATGAGAGTCGAAGCGAATACGCCTTCGGTTGCCAGGATGCTGACGCGACGCAGGGAATGGGCGTTGGACATGGTCTTTTCTGATTGTTGTTTAGGCCATGGCAGGGTGAAACTGCCGTCTTGCGGCGGGAGCGTCCTATTTTTCCGCCGCGCTGTCCAGCTGCGACCGAAAGCGCACCCCTTCAGCAAGCTGCCCGACATCAGGAGATTCATCGCATGACCGCCACACGCTCGCCGTATCCTGCCAATCCGTTCGGTGACTGGGATGGCACACCAGGCGCGGCGCGCGAGCTCCAGAAGCGGCTCGCCGGGCAGGTGCGGCTGGAGGACGAACTGCCTGCACAGCTGCGCCTGATCGCTGGCGTCGATGTCGGCTTCGAGGAGGGGGGCGCGCTGACCCGCGCCGCTGTGGTCCTGCTCGATGCCGACAGTCTCGAGGTGGTGGCCCAGAGTCTGGCGCGCATTCCGACCACGATGCCCTACGTGCCGGGCCTGCTGTCGTTTCGCGAACTGCCCGCGGTGCTGCAGGCACTCGCGGCGTTGCCGGCCATTCCCGACCTGATCTTCGCCGACGGTCACGGCATCGCCCACCCCCGCCGTCTGGGCATTGCCGCCCACCTCGGCGTGGTCACCGGCCTGCCGACCATCGGCGTGGCGAAGAAGATTCTCTGCGGCGACCATGAGCCGCTCGGTGAGCTGCGCGGTGAGCAGGTGCCGCTGCGCGACCGAGCCGGCGAGACCATCGGTACGCTGTTGCGCAGCAAGGACCGGGTGCGCCCGTTGATCGTCTCGCCGGGCAACCGCGTCAGTCTGACCAGCGCGCCACAGCTGGTGATGCGCTACGTGACGCGCTATCGCTTGCCCGAGCCGACGCGCCTGGCCGATCGCCTGGCGTCGCGTCGCGAAGAAAAGGCTGCTGCGCGCCGCGGGGGCTAAGCCTGCGCCGGGCTTGCAGGCGCAGCGGTGCTGCGGCTAGCCTGCGCGCTTGAGCAACCGAGGACCGCTCCATGCAGCTGGACCGCGCCACAGGCTGGTGCCAGGGCGTTCGCCATTGCCCGTCGCCGAACTTCAATCGGCGGCCGGACGGCGAAATCTCTCTGCTGGTGATTCACAACATCAGCCTGCCGCCGGGCTGCTTCGGTACCGGCAAGGTGCAGGAGTTCTTTGCCAATCGCCTGGATTGCCGCGAGCATCCGTTCTTCGAGGAAATCGCCGAGTTGCAGGTTTCCGCGCATTTTCTCATCGAACGCGACGGCGCCATCACCCAGTTCGTCTCCTGTCTGGACCGGGCCTGGCACGCCGGGGTGTCGTGCTTCGGCGACCGCGAGGGCTGCAACGACTTCTCCTTGGGCATTGAGCTCGAAGGCACTGACGAGTGCCCCTACAGCGACGCGCAGTACGGCGCGCTGATCGACCTGTGTCGCCTGCTGCAGCAGGCCTATCCGGCCATCACGCCCGAGCGCGTCTGCGGGCACAGCGATATCGCCCCGGGGCGCAAGACCGACCCGGGGCCTGCCTTTGACTGGCGGCGCCTGCGCGCTGCGGCGATCGTTTGTTGAGCCCAACCGAACAAGGACCTGGCCATGAGTTTTCTGGTGATGTTGCTGGCACTGCTGGTGGAGAAGTTCTCCGACTGGCGCGGGCGTATCCAGCACGATGCTCCCTGGCTGGCGCAGTTGCGTCGCCTGGAGAACAACCCCCGCCTGGCCGCTGCGCCCTGGTTGCTACTGGCGATCCTGGTGCTGCTGCCGGTACTGCTGCTCGGCCTGCTGCTGATGGCGCTGCAGCCGCTGGCCTATGGCTGGCTGTTGCTGCCGCTGCACCTGCTGGTGTTGCTCTATTCGCTCGGTCGCGGGCATGCCAAGCGCGAGCTGGGGCCGTTCCGCGACGCCTGGCGCCGCGGTGATCTGGAAGCCGCCGAACTCGTGGCCGAACGGGATCTCGAACTGAGCGCTGACAGCCCCGACGAGCTGTCGCGGGCGGTCGAGCAACGGCAGCTCTGGCGCGGTTATCAGGACTTCTTCGCAGTGGTGTTCTGGTACCTGTTGCTGGGGCCGATGCTGGCGCTGGCCTACCGGCTGCTGGCGCTGGCCGAGCGGCATGCGCGGGTCGAGGCGGTGCGCGAACAGGCCGCCCAGCTGCGCCACGGCCTGGACTGGCTGCCAGTGCGCGTGCTGGTGGCGAGCTTCGCGCTGGTCGGCAACTTCAGCGCAGCCAGCCGTGTGCTGCTGCAGGAACTGCTCAACTGGGACATCCCGGCGTGCCGTCTGCTGGCCGAGGCCGGCCCGCTGGCCGCCGACCTGCCAGCAAGCTCATCGCACGACGCCGTTGCCCGGCTGGATATCCTCGCGGCGCTGCTGGTGCGCTCGCGGGTGCTCTGGTACGCGGCCGTCGCGCTCTGGGTGATTCTCCTCTGAGGCCCGAATGCCTCGCCATCGTTGCCGTCGATGAAGGCTCTGGCACGGGCCTTCCGGCGCGGTCCTCTGCCTGGCGACGTTGCACTGTCATTTGGCCATTACCTTAAGTTACACAGCGCCCAACCGATATCCCGTATAAGTCGGCTCGATCCTCCTGACGAACCCTGCTGTGGCCCCATGCCGCAAGCACATACCAATAAGACCTGGGAGACGTCGTGTGAAAAGCCTGTTGTATCCAGCAGTCGCATTCATGAATCGCCTGAGCTTCGGCATGAAGTTCAGCTTGGTCAGTCTTCTGTTCTTCGTTCCCATGGCGCTGACCAACTTCTATCTGGTCCGCGACTCCTATCGCGAATTCGTCGGGACCCGCAGCGAGCTGCAGAGCCTCGAGCTGCTCGGCGCCGCGCTTCGCCTGCGGCGCGATCTGGAGGACTGGCACGACCTGGTGCAGGTCGAGGCGATCATTGGCCAGACCGGCAACGTGCAGACTCTCAACGCTCGCCTGCAGGATGTCGAGGGGCGGCTGGCCAGCGGCCTGCAGGCGTTGCAGCCGGTGAGCAGCGATCCGCAGCAGGTCACCGAATTCAATACCCGCCGCGATCAGATGCAACGCGCACTCGGCGAGGCCCAGGCCGAGCAATCGCTGCAATCCAAGGCGGCGATGGCCGGCAGTCTGCTCGGCAGTTCGCAGGTCATCATCAAGCTGATCGCCAGCCAGTCGGGGCTCAGCCAGGATGCCGAGCGCGAAGTGCGCCTGCTCGCCGAGCTGCTGACCAGCGTCACGCCGACCATCACCTCGGTGCTGGGTGAAGGGCGTGCCGTTGGTGCCTACACCTTTGGTCAGGGTTATCTCAACTCCGAGGCCAGCAACATCCTCGATGGCCTGGTGCAGGAGCTGGAAAAGCTGCAGACGCAGTACCAGGCGCAGCTGCAGGACGCCGTCGACAGCTCGTCGGCCGCGCGCGCGCGTCTGGCCGAGCTGGCGGCGCTGAGCGGTGCCTCGCTGGGCGCGAGCAGCGAAATCATCCAGGACGAAGTGATCCTCGCCGATGCACTGGACCGCCCCTGGGATGCGTTCTATGAGCGCATCAGCAACGAGATGGCCAAGACCTACGAACTCAACGACGCGGTGCTCGATTTCCTCGATCAGCGCCTGCAGCAGCGCCTGGCCGACAAGCGACTGCTGATGGGGCTGCTGCTGGCGGCATTGGTGGTGGTGTTCCTGCTGGTTGCCTATCTGTATGGCGCCTTCTACGTCTCCACCCGGGCTTCGCTCAATGCGCTCGGCCGGATCATGGACAAGGTCGCCGATGGCGACATGACGGTGCGTTACCAAGTGGTCAGCCGCGACGAGCTGGGCGAACTCGGGCAGGTGTTCAATGCGACCGTGGCGCGCATCCGCGAGCTGCTCGAGCGTGTCGGCCATACCGTCGGCGAAGTCGAGCGCCAGGCGGGGCAGGTCGAGCAGGTTTCCGGGCAGAGCAACCAGACGGTCGGCGAACAGCGCGCGCAGATCGAGCAGGTCGCGACCGCGATGAACGAAATGGCCGCCACCGCGCAGGCCGTGGCGACCAGCGCCGAGGCTGCCGTCGGCAGTGCGCAAAGCGTCAACGAAGAAACCGCCAGTGGCCGTGCGCTGGTGGTCGCCCAGGTGGGCGGTATCGAGCGGCTGGCAGCGGAAATCCAGCAATCGGTGGAGGTCATCAACCGGCTGGCCGACGATAGCGCCGCGATCAGCAAGGTGCTCGACGTGATCAAGGGCATTGCCGAGCAGACCAACCTGCTGGCACTCAACGCCGCGATCGAGGCGGCCCGTGCCGGCGAGCAGGGCCGCGGATTCGCGGTCGTCGCCGACGAGGTGCGCAGCCTGGCAAGAAGGACCCAGCAGTCCACCGAGGAAATCGAGGAGATGATCGCCCGGCTGCAGTCGGGAGTCGGTGCGGCAGTCAGGACCATGCACGCCAGCCATGCACTGGCGGACGATACGGTCAGCCAGTCGGCGCAAGTCGAGCAGGCGCTGGAAAACATTCTTGGCGCGGTCGGCCTGATCGTCGATCAGAATCAGCAGATCGCCGCCGCTGCCGAGCAACAGACCGCGGTGACGCATGACATCGACCGCAATATCGTCTCGATCAACGAGGCCGGTCAGCGCACCGCCGAAGGCGCCGGCCAGACCGAGCAGGCCAGCCGCGAGATGAGCCAACTGGTCGGCCAGCTGCGCGAACTGATTGCGGCGTTTCGGGTGTAGAGGGGCTGCTGGGTCAGGCCCAGCCGAACAGCTCGCAACTGTTGCGATAGCTGGCCTCGGCCAGTTCGTCGGGGCTGATGCCGCGCAGTTCGGCCAGGCGCTCGCAGATCGCCGGCAGGTGCTCCGGGCTGTTGCGTTCGCCGGGGTGGGTGCAGGGCGCTATATCGGGGGCGTCGGTTTCCAGCACGATGCTGTCGAGCGGCAATTGCCGCAGCACCCGGTGCATGCGGTGCGCCTGCGGCCAGGTGCCGGCACCGCCGAGGCCGAGCTTGAAACCGAGCTTGATGTACTCGCGGGCCTCCTCCCAGCTGCCGCTGAAGGCATGCACCACACCGGCCCGGCGTAGCTCGTAGCGTTTGAGTGTGGCGATCATCGGTGCATGGGCGCGGCGCACGTGCAGCAGCACCGGCAGATCGAAGTCGACCGCCAGCTGCAATTGCCGTTCGAGCAGGGTCTGCTGGCGGGTGTGGTCCGGGTCTTCGATGTAGAAATCCAGGCCGATCTCGCCGATGGCGCAGAGCTTCGCCTCGCCGTGCAAGCGCTGCAGCCAGTCGGCGAGGGCTGTCAGGTGCTCGTCGCGGTGTTGCTGCAGGAACACCGGATGCAGCCCCAGCGCGGCATAGACGGCGTCCTCGGTGCAGGCCAGGCGCCAGACGCGCTGCCAGTTGTCGGCATGCACGCCGAGCACGATGAGGCGTTCTACACCGGCGGCGCGGCTGCGTGCCAGCACCTGGCTGCGGTCGGCATCGAAGTCTTCGAAGTCCAGGTGTGTGTGGGTGTCGATCAGGCGCACGAGGGTCCCCGCTGTCTGGCTGTTGGGGCGATGCTAGGCGCTGTAGGGCAGCGTTGCGAGCCCGCTGAAACGCTAGCTGCGCTCCAGTTCGATCTGAATGTCGCTGACGCCCAGCTCCTGCATGCGCTCCTGTTCGCTGGGCAGCTCGGGTATTTCCCAGGGGGTGTCGGTCGCCGCCCGGGGTTCGCGCACGTGATGCAGGAGAATCTCCAGCTCCACCTGTTCCAGGCTTGGCTCCTGAAAGGCGCTCATCTGCAGGGAGGCCGGCTGGCCGTTGATGCGGTAATGGATGCGGTAGCGCTTGAGTTCGGTCACGGGGGCTCCTGGCGTGGGGCTGTTGTAGATCGGACCACGCCGAAGCCCTCAGTCTCCCTCGGTTGTGCTCGAAGACTCGCTGGCGAGCAGGGCGGCCTTGCGCGCCAGGCCCCAGCGGTAGCCAGTCAGCGCCTGGCCGGCGCCGACCACCCGGTGGCAGGGCACCAGCAGCCCGACCGGGTTGCTGGCGCAGGCGCGTGCCACCGCGCGGGCATGGCTGCCGAGCGCGTCGGCCAGCTCGGCGTAGCGTCGCGTCTGCCCCGGCGGGATCGCCTGCAGCGCCTGCCAGACGCGGCGCTGAAAGGCGGTGCCGCGCAGGTCCAGCGGCAAATGGGCGGCGCGGGCGGGCTCCTCGAGTTGAGCGACCACGGCCTGCAGCCAGTCGCCCAAGCCTGGCTGGTCGCGCCGCAGTTCTGCCGCGGCGAAGCGCAGGCGCAGCTCCTGCTCGAGCGCCTCCTCGCTGTCGCCGAACAGCAGGGCGCAGATGCCCCTTTCACTCGCCGCGATGAGCAACAATCCCAGTGGGCAGGCTGCGATGGCATAGCGCAGCTGTTCACCACTGGCGCCGCGCCGCCGCTGCGCCGGGCTCAGCCCCTGTCCATCGGCATAAACGGCGCCAACACCTCCGTAGCCGGCGCTCAGCGCGGCATCCAGCACGCTGCTTGCCGTCGGCAGGGCGGCCTGCAGCCGCTCGCGGCGTCGCGCCTGCGCCCAGGCGCTTGGGGTCAGGCCGGTGCGTGCCTTGAACGCACGTGCCAGGTGCGACGGCGACAGGCCGATGCGCGCGGCCAACTGCGCCAGAGGGATCGCGCGCTCAGCGGTGTCGAGCAGGCGGCAGGCGGCGGCGACCAGTTCATCCAGCTGCGCGGCCGTGTCGATTCCCGTCGGGTGGCAGCGGCGGCAGGGTCGGAAGCCGGCCGCTTCGGCCTGCTCGGCGTTGACGTAGAAGGCCACGCGGTCGCGCCGCGGACGACGCGCCGGGCAGCTCGGCCGGCAAAAGATGCCGGTCGAGCGCACGGCAAAGACGAAGCGGCCGTCGAGCGTCGCATCGCGCGCGCAGACGGCTTGCCAGCAGCGTTCGGTGTCGAGCATGGCGGCGACCTCAGCAATCGGGGGTGCTGCGATTGTCGATCCGCGCGCGGATGCTTGCCAATCCGTTTCAGGCTTTCAAACCCGGACGCGGGGCATGGCAGGCCGGAGGCGATTGCCGTAACCTGCGGCCGCCCATGCCTGCCAGAGGAGCCCGCCCTCGCGATGAAAACCCCCAAGCGACTCGAACCACTGATCGAGGACGGCCTGATCGATGAAGTCGTGCGGCCGCTGATGAGCGGTAAGGAGGCCGCGGTCTACGTGGTGCGCTGTGGCGAGGCGCTGCGCTGCGCCAAGGTCTACAAGGAGGCCGACAAGCGGGGCTTCCGGCAGGCCGCCAAGTATCAGGAAGGGCGCAAGGTGCGTAACAGCCGCGACGCCCGGGCCATGGCCAAGGGCTCGAAGTACGGCAAGCGTGAGCGCGAGGAAACCTGGCAGAACGCCGAGGTCGCCGCGCTGTACCGGCTGGCCGCGGCCGGTGTGCGCGTGCCGCAGCCCTACGACTTCCTCGACGGCGTGCTGCTGATGGAGATGATCGTGGGCGACGACGGCGATGCCGCCCCGCGACTGAACGACGTGGACCTGCACCCGGACGATGCCCGCGAGTTCCATGCGTTCATGATCGGCGAGATCGTCAAGATGCTCTGCGCAGGGCTGGTGCACGGAGACCTTTCCGAGTTCAACGTGCTGCTCGACGGCCAGGGGCCGGTGATCATCGACCTGCCGCAGGCGGTGGATGCCGCGGGCAACAACCATGCGTTCGAGATGCTCGAGCGTGACGTCGGCAACATGGCCGCCTATTTCGGGCAGTTCGCTCCCGAGCTGCGCTTCACCCGCTACGCCAAGGAGATGTGGGCGCTCTACGAGGAGGGCCGGCTGACACCGCAGACCCCGCTCACCGGCGAGTTCGCCGAGCCCGAGGATGCCGCCGACCTGGACGCGGTGATGCGCGAGATCAAGGCCGCGCTCGCCGATCAGGCGCGCCGCGAAGCTCAGCGCGAGGAGCGCGACGACGAGCCGCCACCGCCGCCCTGGATGAGCTGAGCGGGCTCAACCCAGCCCGTAGCGCTGCCAGGCACGGGCGGCGCTGAAGTGCAGCTGGGCGTGGCGGCGGGCGAGCAGGGCGCGGTCCTTGTCGTAGCCTCCGCCGATCAGCCCGACCAGCGGAATGTCACGTTCCAGGCAGTGCTCGATGACCCGCGAATCGCGCGCGGCCAACCCCGCGTCGCTGAGCGCGAGCAGGCCGAGGGCGTCGTCGCGGTGGACATCGACGCCGGCGTCGTAGAGCACCAGGTCCGGTTGGTAGAGCGGCAGCAGATAGCCGAGCGTATCGTCGACCACCTTCAGGTAGTCCGCGTCGCCAAGGCCCGGCGCCAACGGGATATCCCAGTCGCTTTCGGCCTTGCGCGCCGGAAAGTTCTTTTCGCAGTGCAGCGAGACGGTCACCGCGTCGGGCACGTTCGCCAGGATGCGTGCGGTGCCGTCGCCCTGATGCACATCGCAATCGAAGATCAGCACGCGGCCGACGCGCCCGCTCTCGAGCAGCGCCAGGGCGATCACCGCCAGGTCGTTGAAGATGCAGAAGCCCGAGGCATGGTCACGATGGGCGTGATGGGTGCCGCCGGCCAGGTGGCAGGCCAGGCCGTGCTGCAGCGCCTGCTCGGCGGCCAGCAGCGAACCGCCGACCGCCCGCACCGTGCGCCGGGCCAGCGCCGGGCTCCACGGCAGGCCGAGGCGGCGTAGCTCTTCACGGCTCATTTCGCCATCGCAGTAGCGGTCGACGTAGTCGCGCTCGTGGGCCAGCGCGAGCACCTCGCGCGGGCAGAGCTCGGGCCGCAGCAGCGCGTCGTCCCGGGTCAGGCCGCTGTCGACCAGGTGATCGCGCAACAGGCGGAATTTCTCCATGGGAAAGCGGTGGCCCGGGGGCAGCGGCGGGCTGTAGTCGTCGTGATAGATCAGCGGCAGGGCCATGGCAGCATCCGGCAGGTTTGCCGACGAGTATGCCGGCCGCTGCGAGCCGGCCTCAAGCCGCGTGCAGGCGGCACGATCGGCGGCGTTCGCCGCCGCGCTGGAGCCGTGCCGCGCGAATCCGTACCATGGCGACCTGCCCCGTGCCCCTAGGAAAACGTCCATGACCCAGACCCTCGACCATCTGGTCAATCTGCTCTCGCTCGAGCGCATCGAAGAGAACCTGTTTCGCGGTGCCAGCCAGGATCTGGGCTTTCCGCAGCTGTTCGGCGGGCAGGTGCTCGGTCAGGTGATCTCGGCGGCTAGCCAGACCGTGGAAACCACGCGTCACGTGCATTCGCTGCACGGCTACTTCCTGCGTCCGGGCGACTCCCACGAGCCGGTCGTCTATGACGTCGACCGGGTGCGTGACGGGCGCAGCTTCACCACGCGCCGGGTCAGCGCCATCCAGAAGGGGCGGATCATCTTCACCGGCATCGCCTCGTTCCAGGCCGAGGAGAGCGGTTACGAACACCAGCTGCAGATGCCTGACGTGGTCGGCCCCGAAGACCTGGCCAGCGAGTGGGAGCTGTTGCACAAGCTCACGCCGCTGGTGCCCGAGCGGGTGATGGAAAAGCTGCGTCGGCCCAAGCCGATCGAGATCCGTCCGGTGACCCTGCAGGACCCGACCAACCCGCAGCCGCTCGAGCCGATCCGCCACCTGTGGTTCCGCGCCGATGGCACGTTGCCGGCCAGCCCGGCGCTGCACAAGTACCTGTTGGCCTACGCTTCGGACTTCAGCTTCGTCGGCACCGCGCTGCAGCCGCACGGCGTGAGCTCCTGGAGCAAGTTCATCCAGCTGGCCAGCCTTGATCATGCGATCTGGTTCCACCGCGAGGTGAAACTCGACGACTGGCTGCTGTACTCGATCGACAGCCCCTGGGCGGGCAATGCACGCGGCTTCGTGCGCGGCAGCATCTTCAATCGTGCCGGCGAGCTGGTGGCCTCGGTGGCCCAGGAAGGGCTGATCCGTGCCCGAGAGGACTGGATGTGACGCTTGCCGCGCTGCGCCACTGGGTGTTCGACATGGACGGCACCCTGACCATCGCCGTGCATGACTTCGCGGCGATCCGCCGCGCGCTGGACATCCCCGCGGACGACGACATCCTGCATCACCTCGCCGCGCTGCCGGCCGAGCAGGCGGCGCCCAAGCGCGCCTGGCTGCTCGAACACGAGCGCGAGCTGGCCTACGCGGCGCGCCCGGCCCCCGGTGCGCTGGAGCTGGTGCATGCGCTGCGCGAGCGCGGCTGCCGGCTCGGCGTGCTGACCCGCAACGCCCACGAGCTCGCGCTGGTGACGCTGCAGGCGCTCGGGCTGGGTGACTGCTTCGTGCCGGAGGACATTCTCGGCCGCGATGAGGCACCTCCCAAGCCGCATCCGGGCGGCCTGCTCAAGCTCGCCGAGCGCTGGGGCGTCGAGCCGGGGGCGCTGGTGATGGTCGGCGACTACCGCTTCGATCTCGAATGTGCCCGGGCCGCCGGGGCGCAGGGTGTGCTGGTCAACCTGCCGGACAATCCCTGGCCGGAACTGACCGAATGGCATGCGCGCGATTGTGCGGCACTGCTGGCGCAGCTGGGCTGAGCCCGCACAGGGTGCGCCCGGCACTTCGCCCGGAGCGGTGCAAGCGCATGGCGTTCGCCGGCGGCCGCTCTGCCTGAGCTTATAAGCGCGGAGCCTTGAAGGTGTCGCAGCGCCCCGGCTCGCCGCTGTCGAAGCCGGTGCGGAACCAGCGGACCCGTTGCGCCGAGGTGCCATGGGTGAAGGCGTCGGGCACCACGCGCCCCTGGCTCTGCTGCTGCAGGCGGTCATCGCCGATGGCGCTGGCCGCGTTGAGTGCTTCCTCCAGGTCGCCTTGCTCCAGCCAGTCGTGGCGTTGCTGGGCATGGTGCGCCCAGACGCCGGCCAGGCAGTCGGCCTGCAGCTCCTGGCGGACCAGCAGGCCGTTGTCGCCTTCGAGCCGCGCGCCGCGCGCGCGGGCCTGCTGAACCTGCTGCGAGACGCCGAGCAGGGTCTGCACGTGATGGCCGACTTCGTGAGCGATGACATAGGCCTGAGCGAAGTCGCCGGCGGCGGAAAAGCGCCGGGCCATCTCGTCGAAGAACTGCAGGTCCAGGTAGACCTGCTGGTCGCCGGGGCAGTAGAACGGGCCGACCGCCGCGCTGGCGAAACCACAGGCCGAGTTCACCCCGCCGCGAAACAGCACCAGCGTGGGGTCGCGGTACTGCTCGCCGCTCTGCCGGAACAATGCCTGCCAGGTGTCTTCGGTATCGCCAAGAATGGCGCGCACGAAATCGACCTGCGGGTCGTCGCCTGTGGCGCTCGGGCGCTGCTGCTGAACGGTCGAGCCGTCCTGCCCGGCGAGCTGGCCGAGCAGTTGCAGCGGGTCCTGCCCGGTGAGCAGGCCGAGCACCACGACAATGACGATGCCGCCCAGGCCCAGCCCTCCGCCCAGGCGCATGCCGCTGCGCCCTCGGGCATCCACCACGTTGTCGCTGCGACGCGCACGTTTCCAGCGCATGGGCTCGGTTCTCCGCTGTGTCTGTCAGCCATCAGACCGGCGGGACAGCGCATCGGTGCCGTGGCCGGTCAGTGCCCAGGATAGTCGGCCAGGACCCGTTCGGACCCGTCCTTGGCCAGGCCGATGACCTGATAGGCGTCCTGGCGGTCGCCCATCTCCATGCCGGGCGAGCCGACCGGCATGCCGGGCACCGCTGCGCCAGCGAGGTCCGGCTGGGCACGCAGCTTGAGGATCTCGGCTGCCGGCACGTGGCCTTCGACGAACTGGCCGCCGATCACGGCGGTATGGCAGGAGCCGAGCCGAGGCGGCACGCCATTGGCGATCTTCACCGCGACCATGTCGGGCTCGACGTGGTCGGTCACGCTGAAGCCGTTGGCCTCGAGGTGCTCGATCCAGGCCTTGCAGCAGCCGCAGTTGGCGTCGCGATGGACGTCGATGGCGATCGGCTCGGCGGCCTGCGCCAGGCCGGCAAAGAGAGTGGTGGCAAGCAATAGACGACGCATGGAAAACCTCCGGTGACGAAGCCGGCAGCATAGCCCCGCCAGCGTCGGGGCCAAAGCCGCAAAGTGTGGGCAAATGTGGCGATTCGCAGGGTGCCTCCGGATCGAACCAAGCCCCCGACGAGCGGTCGTATGGCGACCGGGGATCGAGTCATCAGGAGCGTTTTCGATGCGTTTTGCCCGTTTCGTACTGCTGGCCCAGGCCCTGTTCATGCTGGCCTTCAGCCTGGCCTACTGGGTACGCCCGTATGAGATGGCCAATCTCAACGGCATGCTGCTCATGGAGTCGGCATCGATCAGCCACATGCGCGTCTACTACGGTGGGCTGCAACTGGGACTGGCGCTGTTCCTGCTCTGGGCGGCGCGCGCACCGGAACGCATGCGCACCGCGCTGATGATGCTGGTGTTCCTGATGACAGCGCTGGTGCTTGGGCGCCTGCTGTCGCTGTGGCTCGACGGCGGCAGCCTGATCGGTTTCGACCTTGCCTCGCTGATCTATCGCCTGCTGGCGGCGTTGCTCGCCGCGCTCGCCTATCGTCTGCTGCGCGAACCGGAGGAGGATGCCCAGCCCATACCACCGCCAACGCGCCGGCTCGACGATACGCCGCCACAGCCCTTCCGCCTGGGCGACGGCCCGGCGCCGTTCGAGGCCGGGGCGGATGATGGCGCCGAGCGGGACGGCGCGTCCGATCAACCCGCTTCGCGCTGATAGGCGGCGAGGTTGAGCGGGTCGAGAATCTCGATGCGGCGGTTGTGCACGCGAATCAGCCCGGCGCTGATCAGCCGGTGCAGGATGCGTGAGAAGGTTTCCGGCTGGATGCCCAGCTTCGAGGCGATCAGCCGCTTCGGCACGTCGAGGTTGACGATGCCGCTATCGGACTCCTGCGCCTGGATGAGAAAGCGTGCGACCCGGTGATTGGCGTTGGACGTGGCCAGGTTGTCGATGTCGTCCAGCCGCCGGTTGAGGCGCTGGCTGAGTCGCGCAAGCATGGCCTGCGCGAGCGGCGGGTGCTGCTGCAGCAGGCGCTGGTAGCACGCGTTCTGGACCTGCAGCACCAGCGTTTCGCGCAGCGCAGTGGCGCTGAGCCGGTAATGCGGCTGCTCGTCGAATAGCGGTGTCTCGGCGAAGACATCGCCGGGGCGGACGATCTCCAGCACGCGCTCCTGCCCGTCGCCGCTGAGCCGGTGCAGCTTGATCTGCCCATGCACCAGGATGAAGAAATGCCGCGCCGGATCGCCCTCATGATGCAGCGTGGCGCCCTGCAGCAGGCGGCGGCTGCCGGCGCCGAGCGCCAGTTCCTGCAGCGCCGGTTGGGGTAATGCCTGAAACAGCGGGTGGCGGAACAGCGTCGCCAGCAGGGTGGAATGGGTAAGCATGCGGCCTCCTTGCCTGCATCCTAGGAGCCTGGCCAGGCGCCAGTCGCCTCCCGGAAGCGATAAACCGGCTACCTCCAAAGAGGCAGCCGGTGCTCAACCGCGCATCCGCTCGTGCTCCAGCGCCCAGACGGCAGCTTCGACGCGCGAGCGCAGGCCGAGCTTGTGCAGCAGGTTCTTCACGTGCACCTTCACCGTGCCCTCGGTGATGCCCAGCTTGCGGCCGATCATCTTGTTGCTGTTGCCGCCGGCGATCATCTTCAGCACCTGCCGTTCGCGCTCGGTCAGCTCCGCTTCGGAGGTCACCTGCTGGCCGACCCGCAAGGCCTGGGCCATGACGCGCGCCAGCGCCGGGCTGACCACCAGGTCGCCCTGCAGCACTTCGCGGATCTGGTCGATGAGCTTTTCCGGCTCCATGTCCTTGAGCAGGTAGCCGTCGGCGCCATGACGCAGGGCGTCACGCACGTCTTCCTCGGCGTCGGAGACGGTGAACAGCAGTACCTTGCCTTCGTAACCCTGCTGGCGCAGGCGCTTGAGCGTCTCGATGCCATTGAGCGCAGGCATGTTGTTGTCCAGCAGGATCAGGTCGGGGGCGAGGTCCGGCATCAGGCGCAGGGCTTCCTCGCCGTTGCTGGCCTCGCCGACCACGGCCAGGTCGTCTTCGAGCTCCAGCAGCTGGCGCATGCCGCGGCGCATCATCGGGTGGTCGTCGACCAGCAGGATGCTGTGACGTGTGTCGTTCATGCGATCTGTCCCTTGGGTTGGTTGCCGAGAAATCCCGGCTTGAATGTCAGGCGTACACGCGTGCCGCGTGGAGTGCGCGGCTCGAGGGTCAGCTGGCCGTGCAGCTGACGGCTGCGCTCCTGCATGATCGTGGTGCCGTGGTGCTGGCGCTGGTCGTAGTCGCCAGACAGGCCGCAGCCGTCGTCCTCGACCAGCAGCTCGAGCGCATCGCCGGCCGGGCGCAGCGTGACCCAGACCTGATCGGCGCCGGAATGGCGGGCGCAGTTGGACAGCGCCTCGCGGGCGATCTGCAGGAGGTGAATCTGCTCGTTGGCCAGCAGGTCGAAGGCCAGCGGCTGGATGTTCAGGTGCACCGGGAACTGACCCCGCTCGGAGAATTCGCGCACGGTGTCCTGTAGCGCCTTGTCCAGCCCGCCGTCCTGAATCTTCAGGCGGAAGGTGGTGAGCAGCTCGCGCAGTTGGCGATAGGCATTGTTCAGCCCTTCGCGGATCTCCTCGGCGACCTTTTCCAGCGTCTGTGGCGACTCGCCGCGATTGATCAGCGTCTGCAGCCGGGTCACCTGCAGCTTCATGTAGGACAGTGCCTGGGCCAGCGAGTCGTGCAGCTCACGGGCGATGATGGCGCGCTCCTCGAACAGCAGCAGGCGGTGGTCCTGCTCGCGCCGGCGCTCCAGCGACAGCGCGGTGCCGATCAGGTTGGCCAGCGCCTCGATCAGCTCGATCTCCCACTGCTCCGGCGCGCGGCCGTTGACGAAGCCGGCGCGCAGCTCGCCGAGCTCGCTGCCCTGGTTGACCACCGGGCAGGCGATCAGCCGGTTGCTGCCGTGCATGGTGCAGGTCTGGCAGTCGCTGGGCGAGCAGATCTGCCGCAGGTCGCTGCCCTGCAGGGCGATCAGCTGGGCGGCCGGCTCCTGCGGGTCACCGTGCAGGCAGAGCGTCAGGCGCAGGCCCGGCAGGCGGTTCTGGAAGCTGTCGATCAGCTCGTCCAGCGAGTCGGCGGTGGCCGGGTCGGTGGCGATGCGCCGGCTGCTCTGGTAGAGCAGCTGCAGCGCGGCGTTGGCCTGCGCCAGATGCGCGGTCTTGCGCGCGACGTGGGCCTCGAGGCTGTGGTGCGACTCCTGCAGTGCATCGGCCATGGCGTTGAAGCTCTGCGCCATGTGGCCGAACTCGTCGTCGGCGCGGTAGCGCACCCGCGCGCTGAGGTCGCCGGCACGAAAGCGCTCGGTGGTGCTGACCAGCTCCTGCAGCGGGTTGAGCACGCTGCTCTGCAGGCTGTACATGCCGATCATCAGCACGATCACGGTGACGAACAGCGCGGTGCCCTGGATCGCCTGCTGCCAGCTCTGCTTGCGCTCGCTCTGGCGCTGCAGCAGCAGCACGAAGTGGTCGAGCTGGTTGACGAAGTCGTCGGCGTTCTGCTGGAAGCTCTGTGCGTCGCCATCCTCCAGCGCCGGCAGCAGCTGGTTGCGCCAGCGCTCGCGCAGCTCCTCGTAGACGCGATTCAGCGGTGCCGAGGGATCGCTGCGCAGGATGCGCGTGAGGTTCACGCTCTCCAGGCGGTGCTGGAAGTTGCTGCCCAGGGTCTGGATGTCCTCGGCCGAGGCCTGCGCCTCGAGCTTCCAGGCCAGGCGGTAGGTCGCCATGCGCAGCGAGCCGGCGGTGTTGATCGCCGCGGCGTCGTCCTCGCTGAGCCAGGCGATCATGCCGGCGCTGACCGCGCTGCCGAGCGCCAGGGCGGCGATGAGCATGACGGCCAGGCCGGCGCGAACCGGCAGCGAGCCCCTTATCCATTGAACCAGCCGCACGCTACCTCCAAAGAGTTCCGAGATGCCCGGGTGCCGGTCCCTGCTGGGCGATCATTCCTTAAACCACTGATATTAAAGGCGTTTTGCGTGGAAATTCTGGCTACCTCCAAGGTGGTAGCTGGGCAAATCTTACCTTTTCACTCGGAAATCCGGTCTTGATCCAAATCAACGGATTCCGGTCGTTGCGTCTCTAGCTTGGCGCCAGGTCGATACTTCGGGGAGGGTTCGACATGGCGAAAATGAATGTTCAACAAGGGCTGATACTCGGCATGAGCACGGTGGCATTCACCATCTGCTTCATGGTCTGGATGATGTTTGCCGTGCTCGGCGTACCGATCAAGGAGATCCTGCAACTCAACGAAACCCAGTTCGGCCTGCTGGCCGCGACGCCGGTCCTGACCGGCTCGCTGGTACGCCTGCCGCTGGGCATGCTCACCGACAAGTTCGGCGGCCGCATCGTCTTCTTCGTGCTGATGCTGGTCTGCGTGCTGCCGATCTACCTGATCAGCGAGGCCACCGCCTACTGGCACTTCCTGGTGCTGGGATTGTTCGTCGGCCTGGCCGGCGGTTCCTTCTCGGTGGGCATCGCCTATGTCGCCAAGTGGTTCGACAAGAGCACCCAGGGCCTGGCCATGGGCATCTTCGGCGCCGGCAACGCCGGTTCGGCGCTGACCAAGTTCATCGCCCCGGCGATCATCGCCGCGGCCAGCTGGCAGATGGTGCCCAAGGTCTATTCGGCGATCATGTTCATCACCGCGGTGCTGTTCTGGTTCCTCACCAGCGAGAACAAGGCGCACCGCGTGTCCACCAGCGTGACCTTCAAGAGCCAGCTGCAGGCGCTGAGGGACCCGGCCGTGTGGCGCTATTGCCAGTACTACTCGATCGTCTTCGGCGGCTACGTCGCGCTCGCCCTGTGGATGACCAAGTACTACGTGCAGGAATACGGCTTCAACCTGCAGACCGCCGCGCTGCTGGCCGCCTGCTTCTCACTGCCCGGCGGCGTGCTGCGCGCGGTGGGCGGCTGGATGTCCGACCGCTGGGGCGCGCAGAGCGTGACCTGGTGGGTGATGTGGGTGAGCTGGGTGTGCCTGTTCCTGCTGTCCTACCCGCAGACCAACTTCACCATCCAGACCGTCAACGGCCCGGCCAGCTTCCACATCGGCCTCAACGCCTGGGTGTTCACCGCGCTGCTGTTCATCGTCGGCATCGCCTTCGCCTTCGGCAAGGCCTCGGTCTTCAAGTACATCTCCGACGACTACCCGCAAAACATGGGCGTGATCTCCGGGATCGTCGGCCTGGCCGGCGGCCTTGGCGGCTTCATTCTGCCGATCATGTTCGGCGCCCTGGTCGACCTCACCGGCGTGCGTTCCTCGGCCTTCATGCTGCTCTACGGCGTCGTCTGGGTCTCCCTGATCTGGATGTACTTCAGCGAAATCCGCACAACCCCCGTGATGGGCAAGGCCGGCCAGGGCCGGTTGTCGTCCGCCCCCTGATTCTTCTGGAGAATGACCATGACTGTTCTCGTCAAACCTGCGGCAGGCAAGCCGTCCAAACAGGGGCCGGTGATCCACGACTGGCGGCCCGAAGACCCGCAGTTCTGGGCGTCGACCGGCAAGGCGATCGCCACCCGCAACCTGTGGATCTCGATCCCCGCGCTGCTCCTGGCCTTCGCCGTATGGATGGTCTGGAGCACGGTGATCGTGCGCCTGAACGCCATCGGTTTCAGCTTCACCACCGACCAGCTGTTCTGGCTGGCCGCGCTGCCGGGGCTGTCCGGTGCCACGCTGCGCATCTTCTACTCGTTCATGGTGCCGATCTTCGGTGGGCGGCGCTGGACGGCGATCAGCACCGCCTCGCTGGCGATCCCGGCGCTGTGGATGGGCTTTGCCGTGCAGAATCCGGAAACGCCCTACAGCGTGTTCGTCATCATCGCGCTATTCTGCGGCTTCGGTGGCGGCAACTTCGCCTCCTCGATGTCCAACATCAGCTTCTTCTATCCCAAGGCGCAGCAGGGCACCGCGCTCGGCCTGAACGCGGGCCTGGGCAACCTCGGCGTGTCGGTGATGCAGTTCAGCGTGCCGCTGCTGATCGGTGTCGGTCTGTTCGGCGCCGCGGGCGGCCAGCCGCAGGAACTGGCCGATGGCAGCCAGCTGTGGCTGCAGAACGCCGGCTTCATCTGGGTGCCGTTCATCCTCGCGGTGACCGTCGCCGCCTGGTTCGGCATGAATGACCTGAGCTCGGCCAAGGCCTCGTTCAGCGAGCAGGCGGTGATCTTCAAGCGCAAGCACAACTGGCTGATGTGCTGGCTGTACCTGGCTACCTTCGGCTCGTTCATCGGCTTCGCCGCCGCCTTCCCGATGCTGATCAAGACCTCCTTCCCGGACGTCAACGCGCTGAGCTTTGCCTTTCTCGGCCCGCTGGTCGGCGCGCTGGTGCGCCCGGTCGGTGGCTGGGTGGCCGACAAGCTCGGCGGTGCGCGCGTCACCCTGTGGAACTTCGTGGTGATGATCGCCGCGGTGTTCGGGGTCCTGTACTTCCTGCCGCAGGCCGGGCAGGGCGGCAATTTCTACGGCTTCCTGGCGATGTTCATGCTGCTGTTCATCACCACCGGGATCGGCAACGGTTCGACCTTCCGCATGATCCCGGTGATCTTCCGCACCCTGCACGAGCGTCGCGCCGGCAAGAACGCCGCCGCCCGCGAGGAAGCGCTGCGCGCCGCCGGCAAGGAATCGGCCGCGGTGCTGGGCTTCAGCTCGGCGATCGGGGCCTTCGGTGCCTTCTTCATTCCCAAGTCGTTCGGCTCGTCCATCGCCCTGACCGGCGGCCCGGAGATGGCCCTTTACGGCTTCGTTGCCTACTACGTGACCTGCATCCTGGTGACCTGGTGGTGGTATTCGCGCAAAGGCGCCGAGACCCCCTGCTAGGCCGGACGACCGCATTAAAAGAAGAGCGCGGGCCCGGCCTGCGCTCAGCCTGAGAGGAAAGAAACGATGAGCCACCTACTCGACCAGCTGCGTTTTTTCAATCGCAAGCAAGGAGAGTTCGCTGACGGGCATGGCGAAACCCGCATCGAGTCCCGTGACTGGGAGAACGTCTACCGTTCCCGTTGGCAGTACGACAAGATCGTGCGTTCCACCCATGGGGTGAACTGCACCGGGTCGTGCTCCTGGAAGATCTATGTCAAGAACGGCCTGATCACCTGGGAAACCCAGCAGACCGACTACCCGCGCACCCGCAACGACCTGCCCAACCATGAGCCGCGCGGGTGCCCGCGCGGGGCGAGCTACAGCTGGTACATCTACAGCGCCAACCGCCTGAAGTACCCGAAGGTGCGCAAGCCGCTGCTCAAGCTGTGGCGTGAGGCGCGCCGCAACATGGCGCCGGTCGAGGCCTGGGCCAGCATCGTCGAGGACAAGACCAAGGCCGAGTCCTACAAGAGCAAGCGCGGCATGGGCGGCTTCATCCGTTCCAGCTGGGACGAGGTCAACGAGATCATCGCCGCGGCCAACGTCTACACCGTCAAGCAGTACGGCCCGGACCGCGTGGTCGGCTTCTCGCCGATCCCGGCGATGTCGATGGTTTCCTATGCCGCCGGTAGCCGCTACCTGTCGCTGATCGGCGGCGTCTGCCTGTCGTTCTACGACTGGTACTGCGACCTGCCGCCGGCCTCGCCGCAGATCTGGGGCGAGCAGACCGACGTGCCGGAATCGGCCGACTGGTACAACTCCAACTACATCATCGCCTGGGGCTCCAACGTCCCGCAGACGCGTACCCCGGACGCGCACTTCTTCACCGAGGTTCGCTACAAGGGCACCAAGACCGTATCCATCACCCCGGACTACTCCGAGGTGGCCAAGCTTACCGACCTCTGGCTGAACCCCAAGCAGGGCACCGACGCGGCGCTGGCGCAGGCCTTCGCTCATGTCATCTTCAAGGAATTCCACCTCGAGCAGCCGAGCGCCTACTTCACCGACTACGCCAAGCGCTACACCGACCTGCCGATGCTGGTGCTGCTCGACGAGCGGAACGGCGGCTACGTCGCCGACCGCTTCCTGCGCGCCTCGGACCTCGCCGACAACCTCGGCCAGGACAACAACCCCGAATGGAAGACCATCGGCGTCGACGCCGACGGCGGGCTGGTTTCGCCGCAGGGCTCGATCGGCTATCGCTGGGGTGAGAAGGGCAAGTGGAACATCGAGGCCCGCGAGGGCGGCGAGGGCCGTGAAGTCGACCTCAAGCTGAGCCAGATCGGCGGCGAGAGCGCCGAAGTGGCCTTCCCCTATTTCGGCGGCCAGACCCACGAATACTTCACCGCCGTCGAAGGCGACGACGTGCAGCTGCGCCGTGTGCCGGTGAGCAGCATCACCCTGGCCGACGGCCGCACCGCCAAGGTCGCCACCGTGTTCGACCTGATGGCCGCCAACCTCGGCATCGACCGTGGCCTGGGTGGCGCCAACGTCGCCTCCAGCTACGACGACGCCAGCGTCCCCGGCACTCCGGCCTGGCAGGAAAAGATCACCGGTGTCTCGCGCGAGAAGGCCATCCAGATCGCCCGGGAATTCGCCGACAACGCCGACAAGACCCATGGGCGTTCCATGATCATCGTCGGTGCGGCGATGAACCACTGGTACCACATGGACATGAACTACCGCGGGCTGATCAACATGCTGATGTTGTGCGGTTGCGTCGGCCAGACCGGTGGTGGCTGGGCCCACTACGTCGGCCAGGAGAAGTTGCGCCCGCAGTGTGGCTGGCTGCCGCTGGCCTTCGGCCTGGACTGGAGCCGCCCACCGCGGCAGATGAACGGCACCAGCTTCTTCTACAACCACAGCTCGCAGTGGCGCCACGAGAAGATGAGCATCCACGAAGTGCTCTCGCCGCTGGCCGACAAGTCGCAGTTCCCCGAGCACATGCTCGACTACAACATCCGCGCCGAGCGTGCCGGCTGGCTGCCGAGCGCCCCGCAGCTCAACCGCAACCCGCTGCAGATCTGCCGCGAGGCCGAAGCGGCCGGGCTGTCGCCGGTCGACTACGTGGTCAAGTCGCTCAAGGACGGCTCGCTGCGCTTCTCCTGCGAGCAGCCGGATAGCCCGGAAAACTTCCCGCGCAACATGTTCGTCTGGCGCTCCAACCTGCTCGGCTCCTCGGGCAAGGGCCACGAGTACATGCTCAAGTACCTGCTGGGTACCAAGAACGGCGTGATGAACGAAGACCTCGGCAAGCGCGGCGGTTTCAAGCCGACCGAGGCCGAATGGCAGGACGAGGGCGCCATCGGCAAGCTCGACCTGGTCACCACGCTCGACTTCCGCATGTCCTCGACCTGCGTGTACTCCGACATCGTCCTGCCGACCGCCACCTGGTACGAGAAGGACGACATGAACACCTCGGACATGCACCCCTTCATCCATCCGCTGTCGGCGGCCATCGACCCGGCCTGGGAAGCCCGTTCCGACTGGGAAATCTACAAGGGCATCGCCAAGGCCTTCTCCGAGATGGCCGTCGGCCACCTCGGCGTGGAAAAGGACCTGGTCACCGTGCCGCTGCTGCACGATACCCCCGGTGAGCTGGCCCAGCCGTTCGGCGGCAGCGACTGGAAGACCGAAGGCACGGACCCGATGCCGGGCAAGAACTGCCCGAACATGACGGTGGTCGAGCGCGACTACCCGAACACCTACAAGAAGTTCACCTCGCTCGGCCCGCTGCTCGACAAGCTCGGCAACGGCGGCAAGGGCATCAACTGGAACACCGAGCACGAAGTCGAGTTCCTCGGCGAGCTGAACTACAAGGTGCGCGAGGAGGGTGTCAGCCAGGGCCGACCAAAGATCGAATCGGCCATCGATGCCGCCGAGGTGATCCTGAGCCTGGCCCCGGAAACCAACGGCCACGTCGCGGTGAAGGCCTGGGCCGCGCTGTCGGAATTCACCGGCCGCGACCACACCCACCTGGCGCTGCCGAAGGAGCACGAGGCGATCCGCTTCCGCGACATCCAGGCACAGCCGCGCAAGATCATCTCCAGCCCGACCTGGTCCGGCCTGGAAGACGAACATGTCAGCTACAACGCCGGCTACACCAACGTCCACGAGCTGATCCCGTGGCGCACCATCACCGGGCGCCAGCAGTTCTACCAGGACCACCCCTGGATGCTGGCCTTCGGTGAAGGGCTGCAGAGCTACCGGCCGCCGATCAACACCCGCTCGACCGGCTACGTGCAGGGCAAGATGTCCAACGGCAACCCGGAGATCTGCCTGAACTGGATCACCCCGCACCAGAAGTGGGGCATCCACAGCACCTACACCGACAACCTGATCATGCTGACCCTGAGCCGTGGCGGCCCGATCGTCTGGATGAGCGAGATCGATGCGAAGAAGGTCGGCATCGAGGACAACGACTGGATCGAGTGCTTCAACGCCAACGGTGCGCTGACCGCCCGCGCGGTGGTCAGCCAGCGGGTCAAGGAAGGCATGGTGATGATGTACCACGCCCAGGAACGCATCGTGAACGTGCCCGGCGCCGAGAGCACCAAGACCCGCGGCGGCCATCACAACTCGGTGACCCGCGTGGTGCTCAAGCCCACCCACATGATCGGCGGCTACGCCCAGCTGGCGTACGGCTTCAACTACTACGGCACCGTGGGTTGCAACCGCGACGAGTTCGTCGTGGTGCGCAAGATGAACAAGGTCGACTGGCTCGATGGCCCCAATGGCAACGAGCTGCCGCAACCCCTGCCGCAAGATATCTGAGGATTGATGCCATGAAGATTCGTTCACAAGTTGGCATGGTGTTGAACCTGGACAAGTGCATCGGTTGCCACACCTGTTCGATCACCTGCAAGAACGTCTGGACCAGCCGCGAAGGCATGGAATACGCCTGGTTCAACAACGTCGAGACCAAGCCCGGGATCGGCTACCCGAAAGAGTGGGAAAACCAGGACAAGTGGAAGGGCGGCTGGGTGCGCAACGGCGACGGCACCATCAACCCGAAGATCGGCGGCAAGTTCCGCGTGCTGGCGAACATCTTCGCCAACCCGGACCTGCCTTCGATCGACGACTACTACGAGCCGTTCGACTTCGACTACCAGAACTTGCATACCGCGCCGATCTCCGACCACCAGCCGGTGGCCCGCCCGCGCTCGCTGATTTCCGGCCAGCGCATGCAGAAGATCGAGTGGGGCCCGAACTGGGAGGAAATCCTCGGCACCGAGTTCGCCAAGCGCCGCAAGGACAAGAACTTCGACAAGGTACAGGCCGACATCTACGGCGAGTACGAGAACACCTTCATGATGTACCTGCCGCGCCTGTGCGAGCACTGCCTCAACCCGGCGTGCGCGGCCTCCTGCCCGAGCGGCGCGATCTACAAGCGCGAAGAGGACGGCATCGTCCTCATCGACCAGGAGAAGTGCCGCGGCTGGCGCATGTGCATCAGCGGCTGCCCGTACAAGAAGATCTACTTCAACTGGAAGAGCGGCAAATCCGAGAAGTGCATCTTCTGCTTCCCGCGCATCGAGGCCGGCATGCCGACCGTCTGCGCCGAGACCTGCGTGGGCCGCATCCGCTACCTCGGCGTGCTGCTGTACGACGCCGACCGCATCCATGAAGTGGCCAGCACCGTCAACGAGCAGGACCTGTACCAGAAGCAGCTGGAGATCTTCCTCGACCCGTTCGATCCGAAGGTCATCGAGCAGGCGCTCGACGACGGCGTGCCGATGTCGGTGATCGAGGCCGCGCAGAAGTCGCCGGTCTACAAGATGGCGGTGGACTGGAAGCTGGCGCTGCCGCTGCACCCCGAGTACCGCACCCTGCCGATGGTCTGGTACGTGCCGCCGCTGTCGCCTATCCAGAACGCCGCGGCCGCCGGTCACGTCAGCATGGACGGCGTGCTGCCGGACGTCGACAGCCTGCGCATTCCGCTGCGCTACCTGGCCAACCTGCTCACCGCCGGTGACGAGAAGCCGGTCAAGCTGGCGCTCAAGCGCATGCTCGCCATGCGTGCCTACAAGCGCGCCGAGCAGGTCGACGGTGTGCAGGACCTCAAGGTACTGGAGAGCGTCGGCCTGAGCGTCGACCAGGTCGAGGACATGTACCGCTACCTGGCCATCGCCAACTACGAGGACCGCTACGTGATCCCCTCGGCGCACCGCGAAGAAGCCGCCAGCGACGCCTTCGCCGAGCGCTCGGGCTGCGGCTTCAGCTTTGGCAGCGGCTGCTCCGGCGCCTCCGACACCAACATGTTTGGTGCGAAGAAGGCCAACCGCCGCGACATCATCAAGACCGTCCAGCTGTGGGAGGACTGAGTATGAAGATCCTCAAGGTGATCTCCCTGCTGCTCGACTACCCCGGCGAGCATCTGCTCGACGGGCGTCAGGAGCTGGCGCAGGCGATCGCCTCGGCCCGCGAGATCAGCCCGGAGCAGCGCATCGCGCTGCGCCGGCTGCTCGACGCGCTGACCGAGGACGATCTGATGGACGTGCAGGAGCGCTACACCGAGCTGTTCGACCGCGGCCGCACGCTCTCGCTGCTGCTGTTCGAGCACGTGCATGGCGAGTCGCGTGACCGCGGCCAGGCCATGGTCGACCTGATGGCGCAGTACGAGGCCGCCGGGTTTGCCATCGGCGTGCGCGAGCTGCCGGACTACATCCCGCTGTACCTCGAGTACCTCGCCACCCGCGAGGACCTCGAGGCCCGCGAGGGGCTGGCCGACGTGGCGCACCTCCTGGCGCTGCTCGCCGCACGCCTGGAAGAGCGCGAGAGCCCGCACGCGGCGTGCTTCCACGCGCTGCTGCAGATTGCCGGGCAGACCGTCGAGCAGGCCGTGGGCGAGCTGCGCGAGCAGGTCGCCGGCGAGGTGCGCGACGACTCGCTCGAGGCGCTGGACAAGGTCTGGGAGGAAGAGCAGGTGAACTTCCTCCAGGCCGAGCAGCAGGACCGCTGCCCGTCCATGCCGGGCGGCCCGGGCAAGGCCCGCGAAGAAACCCCGGTGCCGCTGCACTGGACCGATTTCAAGCAAGACGGGCAAGCCGCGCTGGCCCAGGAGGTGCGCAATGTCTAACTTCAATTTCCTGCTGTTCGGGGTCTACCCCTACATCGCCCTGGCGGTCTGCCTGATCGGCAGCTGGGCGCGCTTCGACCTGTCGCAATACAGCTGGAAGGCCGGCTCCAGCCAGATGCTCCAGCCCAAGGGCATGCGCCTGGCGAGCAACCTGTTCCACGTCGGGGTGATCTTCATCCTCGCCGGTCACTTCGTCGGCCTGCTGACGCCCGAGGCGGTCTACCACTCGTTCATCAGCAGCGGTGCCAAGCAGGTGGTGGCGATGGTCTCCGGCGGCTTCTTCGGCGTGCTCTGCCTGATCGGCCTGGTCATGCTGATCCAGCGCCGGCTGAACGATCCGCGCGTGCGGGCCAGCTCGAACAAGAGCGACATCATGATCCTCTTCGTGCTGCTGGCTCAGCTGGTGCTCGGCCTGCTGACCATCTTCGCCTCGCTCGGCCATCTCGATGGCTCGGTGATGGTGCTGCTGGGCACCTGGGCGCAGAGCGTGGTGACGCTGCAGCCGGTCAAGGCCGCGGGCGCCATCGAGACCGTCAGCATCGTCTACAAGCTGCACGTGTTCCTCGGGCTGACCCTGTTCGTGCTGTTCCCCTTCACCCGCCTGGTGCACATCGTCAGTGCCCCGGTGTGGTACCTGGGGCGGCGCTACCAGATCGTCCGCCAGAAGGGCGTCAAGCCGATGGCCAAGCGGGTCAAGCGGCCGCTGGGCTACCAGGCCCCGGCGCGTGCCCAGGCCGGCAACACGCCGGCGCCGGGTTATGCCACGGCCAAGGCCCGCGACAGCGTGCACTGAACAGCTGTGGCCGGCGTGCGCGCCGGCCACAGCCGATACGCGTTTCCAGTTTTCGAGAGGTAGGCCGTCATGGGTTGTGGATGCGGTGGTAGTGGAAGTGGAGGGGGTTGCGGCGGCGGTGTACGCCCCGAGCTGGAACGGCCGGTGGAGGCACCGCTGTTCGAGGAACTGCCCCACGAGGTGGCCGAGCAGGACGCCCCGGCCGAAAGCGAAGCGGAACAGGCCGCGCCGCTGCTGATCGCCAGCAGCGAGCAGGAGTGGCCGCGGGTACGCGTCAACGGCGTGGAGATCGCGCCGCAGGCGATCGCCCAGGAGCTGCAATACCACCCGGCCGACAGCCGTGACGAGGCGGTCTACCTCGCCACCCAGGCGCTGGTGATCCGCGAGCTGCTGCAGCAGCGCATTGCCGAGCTGGGCCTGCTGGTCCGCGCGCAGGCCGGTGAAAGCGAGGAGGAAGCCGCCACCCGTGCCCTGATCGAACAGGAAGTGCAGCTGCCGCTGGCCGACGACAGCGCCTGTCGGCAGTTCTACGACGGCAACCGCCAGCGCTTCTTCAGCGCCCCTCTGCTCGCCGCCCGGCACATCCTGCTGGCCTGCCCGCCGGACGATGCCGAAGAGCGCAGCCGGGTACGCGAGCGTGCCGAGGCCCTGCTGGCCCAGCTCAAGGCCGAGCCAGGCCGGTTTGCCGAACTGGCGTTGCGCCATTCGGATTGCCCGTCGAAGGAGCAGGGCGGCGCGCTGGGGCAGATCAGCAAAGGCCAGACGGTGCCCGAGTTCGAGCGCCAGCTGTTCCGTCAGGGCGAAGGGCTCTGCGCGCATCCGCTGGAGAGCCGCTACGGCTACCACCTGGTGCACGTCGACCAGCGCATCGAAGGCCAGCAACTGCCCTACGAGATCGTCGCCGGGGCCATCCGCGCCGAGCTCAACGGGCGGGTCTGGCAGATCGGCGTCGGCCAGTACATCAAGAGCCTGATCGGCGCGGCCAACATCGAAGGGATTCTGATGCCGGGCGCCGACACACCGCTGATGAATTGACGGTGGCCTGGCTCCGCGCCCGATGGCGGTGCCTCGGCTCCCATCGGGCGCGGCCTGGCGATTAACGAGCGTCATCCACCCTATGCAGTTCAGAGGTCCTCGATGACTCACCTACGCGATGCGCACAACCGCCAGATCGACTACCTGCGCATGTCGGTCACCGACCGCTGCGACTTCCGCTGCGTCTACTGCATGGCCGAGGACATGACCTTTCTGCCGCGCCAGCAGGTGCTCGGCCTGGAGGAGCTGGAGCGCATCGCGCGCATCTTCGTCGGCCTGGGTGTGAAGAAGATTCGCCTCACCGGCGGCGAGCCGCTGGTGCGCCAGGGCATCGTCGGGCTCTGCGAGCGCATTGCCGCGCTGCCCGGTCTGCGTGAGCTGGTGATGACCACCAACGGCTCGCAGCTGGTCAAGCTGGCCGAGCCGCTGGCCCGCGCCGGGGTCAAGCGCCTGAACATCAGCCTCGATAGCCTGGATGCCGAGAAATTCCACGCCATCACCCGCACCGGTCACCTGCAGCAGGTGCTCGACGGCATCGACGCGGCGCGAGCCGCCGGCTTCGAACGGATCAAGCTCAACGCCGTGGTAATGAAGGGGCGCAACGCCGAGGAAGTCGCCGACCTGGTGGACTTCGCCATTCGCGGCGGGTTGGACATCAGCTTCATCGAGGAAATGCCGCTGGGCGACGTCGGCCGTTCGCGCGGCGAGAGCTTCTGCTCCAGCGACGAGGTCAAGGCGCTGATCGCCGAGCGCCATGCGCTGATCGACTCCGCCGAGCAGAGCGGTGGGCCGGCGCGCTATGTGCGCCTGCCGGAGCATCCGCAGACGCGCGTCGGCTTCATCTCGCCGCATTCACACAACTTCTGCGCCACCTGCAACCGCGTACGGCTGACGGTCGAAGGGCGTCTGCTGCTGTGCCTGGGCCATGAAAACTCCATCGATCTGCGCGGCCTGCTGCGTCGCCACCCGACGCGCGACCAGCCGGTGATCGAGGCCATCCATGGCGCATTGCAGCGCAAGCCGCTGCGTCACGAGTTCGCCAGCGGCGGCGAAGTGCAGGTGCTGCGCTTCATGAATGCCAGCGGTGGCTGAAGCCGTCGCGACGGGCTTCGAGCCGCCGCACGAATTCGCTACCATCGAGCGGTTTCGCCCGGTCCGGCCGAGCGCCTTGCCCGCCTGGGGCGTGGAACCGCTCGCCGCGTTGTCAGACCCGATTGCACCCATGCCGCGCGGGCATACCTCCAACGGGGAATGGGTTCGCGCTGAGCGCCGGTGCAGCCTGCGCACACATCTTCAAGGGAGTTTCGAGCCATGGCTCACCTGTCGAACACCGAATTCCAGCCGCTGAGCATTGCCGTGCTCACGGTCAGCGACACCCGCAACCTGGACACCGACACCTCCGGCCAGGCCCTGATCGATGGCCTCACCAGCGCCGGCCACAGCCTTGCCGAGCGCGCCATCGTCAAGGACGACATCTGGCAGATCCGCGCCCGTGTCTGCAGCTGGATCGCCAGCGAGAACGTGCAGGTGGTGCTGATCACCGGCGGCACCGGCTTCACTGCCCGCGACAACACTCCGCAGGCGGTGCAGCCGCTGATGGACAAGGCCGTCGACGGCTTCGGCGAGTTGTTCCGCCATGTCTCGCTGGGCGAGATCGGCACCTCCACCGTGCAGTCCCGCGCGCTGGCCGGGATGAGCAACGGCACGCTGGTCTGCTGCCTGCCGGGCTCGACCAACGCCTGCCGCACCGCCTGGAACAAGATTCTCGTCGAGCAGCTGGACAGCCGCACCAAACCCTGCAATTTCGTGCCGCACCTCAAGGCGTCCGCGGTCGACTACTGCGGGCCCCGCTCATGAGCGCCTGTGGCTGCGACGTTGGCGGCCTGAAGCCGGTCGACGAGGCCATCGCTGAGCTGCTGGCACGGGTGCCGGCGCCGCCTGCGCTGGAAGAGGTCGCCCTGCGCGATGCGCTTGGGCGCGTGCTCGCCGAGCCGCTGGAGGCGAGCTTTCCAGTGCCGGCCTGGGACAACAGCGCGATGGACGGCTACGCCCTTTGCGCCGCGGACCTGCCGGCCGAGGGCGGAGCCCTGCCGCTGGCAGGGCGCATCGCCGCCGGTGACGCCGCCGAGCAGCAATTGCCGGCCGGGCATGCGGTGCGCATCTTCACCGGCGCGCCGCTGCCGCCGGGTGCCGATGCCGTGGTCGCCCAGGAAAACTGCCGCGTCGAGGGCGAACGCATCTGGCTGCCGGCGGTGGCTGCCGGCGACAACGTGCGCCGCCGTGGCGAGGAAACCGCCGCCGGCGAGCGCCTGCTCGAGGCCGGCAAGCGCCTGCGCCCGCAGGAACTCGGCCTGCTGGCGACCTTTGGCGTGGCGCGGGTCAAGGTCTACCGGCGGCTGCGCGTGGCGCTGCTGTCCAGCGGCAACGAACTGCGTGAGCCGGGCGAGCCGCTCGAGTCCGGGCAGATCTACAACTCCAACCGCTACAGCCTGCTCGGTGTATTGCAGAGCCTTGGCTGCGAGGTGCACGACTATCCGATCCTGATCGACGATCTGGCGGCCAGCCGCGAAGCCCTGGCCGATGCGGCGAGTCGCTTCGACCTGATCATCACCTCGGGGGGCGTTTCGGTCGGCGAGGAGGATCATCTCAAGCAGGCGATCCGCGAACTGGGCGAGCTGCACCTGTGGCGCCTGGCGATCCAGCCGGGCAAGCCGCTGGCCTTTGGCGAGGTCAACGGCACGCCATGGATCGGCCTGCCGGGCAATCCTGCCGCGGCGCTGGTCACTTCGCTGGTGGTGGCGCGGCCATTCCTGTTGCGAGCGCAAGGTTGCACGCAGGGCGACGTCCAGCCGCTGCGCCTGCCCGCCGGCTTCGCCTGGCGCAAGGCCAACGTGCGCCGGCAGTATCTGCGCGCGCGGCTGGAGGCGGTGGATGGTCAGTTGCAGGTCCGCCTGTTTCCACGCCAGGGCTCGGCCATGCTGACCTCGGCCACCTGGGCCGAAGGCCTGGCCATCGTCGACTGCCAGCGCACGCTGGAAGCCGGTGAGCAGATCGAGTACCTGCCGTTCAGCGAACTGCTGGCCTGAACGAAAAGACGCCCGGTGACTGCGGTCGCCGGGCGTCTTCGTCAGTCGCCGATCAGGCGTTATGGGCGCTGCGGCAGCATGCGCTTGAGCACATCGTCGCGCCGCACGTAATGGTGGAACAGTGCTGCCACCGCATGCAGGCCGATCAGCCAGTAGCCGGCGACCGCCAGGGTCTCGTGGATTTCCTTGATCTCCCCCGCCAGGGCCTTGTCGGCGCCTATCAGGGCCGGCAACTCGAGGCCGAAGAACGGAATCGGCTTGCCCGCGGCGCTCAGGGTCAGCCAGCCGAGCAGCGGCAGACCGATCATCAGGCCATACAGCGCCAGGTGGACCAGCTTGGCCAGGGCGGTTTCCCAGCCGGCTGCACCGGCGACCGCGCCCGGTGCCGGGTTCAGCAGGCGCGCGATCAGGCGCAGCCAGACCAGCCCGAAGATCGTCAGGCCGAGCATGAAATGCCACTGCTTGAGCAGCTCGCGCGGTTCGCTGCCCTTGGGGAAATTGCCCTTGAGCTCGATGGTGGCGTAGACGCCGGCGATCAGCAGCACCATCAGCCAGTGCAGGGCGATACTCAGGCGGCCGTAGCGCGCCACGGGGTTCGAAGCGGACATTTCACGCACTCCATGTAGGGGAATGCCGACAGTCTAGAGCGGCCAGCTTAAGCGAAGCTTAGCGAGCGACCGACTGTACTGCGGCGAGCTGTCGCGGTAGCCGTACGCCCGCCTGCAGGCCGCCGAGTGGCGACTCGGTCAACTGGATGCTGGCGCCGTGCAGCTCGACGATGCGCGCGACGATGGCCAGCCCCAGCCCGGCGCCCTGGCCATCGCCCTGACGGTAGAAGCGTTCGAACAGCTTGTCGCGCTGCTCGACCGGGACGCCGGGGCCGCTGTCGTCCACCCGCAGCATGATGGCATCGTCCGTTGCCTGCAGGCCGACCTGGATCTGCCCGCCGGCCGGCGTGTACTGCAGCGCATTGCTGACCAGATTCTGCAGCAGGGTGCTCAGCGCGGCGGCGTCGCCGGTGAGCTGGTAATCGGCGCTTTCGTCCGCCTCGAGCGTGAGTTCCTGGCCGCGCGCCAGCGCCAAGGGCGTCAGTTCGGCGAGCGTTTCGCGGCACAGCGGGAGCAGGTCCAGTGCTTCGAGGCGCAGGCGTTGCGCGCTGGGCTCCAGGCGGGCCAGCGTGAGCAGCTGGGCGACCACACGGGTGGTGCGGTCGACCCCCGCTAGGAGCTGTTGCAGCGCCTGTTCGCGGTCCTCCGGCTGTTCGGCCTGCAACGCGTTCTGCGCATGAATGCGCAGCACCGCCAGCGGCGTGCGCAGCTCGTGGGCGGCGTCGGCGATGAAGCGCTTCTCGCGCTCGAGCAGCTGGTGGACCTGCTGCAGCAGCCGGTTGAGCGAGGCGGCGACCGGCTCCAGCTCGCGCGGCAACGGTGCCAGCAGCAGCGGCGCGAGGTGCTGCGGGTCGCGGTTGCGCAGCAGCTCGGCCATGCGCGCCAGCGGGCGCAGGCCCCAGCCCACGGCGAGCCAGAGCAGCAGGGCGAGCAGTGGCAGGCCGAGCAGATCGGGCATCAGGCTGCGGCGGGCGATCTTGCCAACCAGTTCGCCGCGCACGTCGCCGCGCTCGCCGACCAGGATCCACAGGTCGTCCTGCGCGTCGTGCAGCAGGAACAGCCGCCAGAGATGCGGGCCGAGGCGTACGTCGTGATAACCGGCGGCAAGCCCGGCGAAGGGCTCGCTCAGGTCGCTGTCGGCCGGCTGGCCGCTGGCATCGAGCAGCTGGCGCAACTCACCCTCCGGAGCGCCGGCCGACTGCAGCAACAGCTGCCCCTGGCGATCGAACACCTTGAAGCCCAGCTTGCTTTCGTAGGCGTGGCCGGGCAGCCCGCGACCGACACTGGCCGCCTCGTCGAGCGCCTGCTGCAGGCGGCGGCGCGCTTCGCTGTCGAGATCGCGTACCACCAGGCCCTGAACCAGCCGCGCGCTGTGCGCCAGCTGCGCATCGAACAGCTCCTCGGTCTCGTGGCGAGCGTCGCGGTAGCTCTGCCAGGAGATCAGCGACAGCGACAGCACCAGCGTGCCGACCACCAGCGCCAGGGTGCGGCTGCGGATCGAGCGCCGCAGCATCACTTGTCCACCAGATAACCGACGCCGCGCACGGTGCGGATCAGCTCGGGGAAGAATTTCTTGCGCAGGTGATGAATGTGCACCTCCAGCGCATTGCTCTCGACGTCCTCGTCCCAGCCATAGAGCACCTGCTGCAGCTTGTCGCGAGTCAGCACCCGGCCGGGCTGGGCCAGCAGTTCGTGGAGCAGGACGAATTCCTTGCGCGGCAGGTTGACCGGGTTGCCCTGGTAGCTGACCTGCTGGTTGACCGGATCGAGCAGGATGTCGCGGTAGGCCAGCACCGGCTCTGCCCGGTTGAAGCTGCGCCGCAGCAGCGCACGCAGGCGCGCCTTGAGTTCGGCGACGTCGAAGGGTTTGACCAGGTAGTCATCGGCCCCGGCATCGAGCCCGGCGATGCGGTCGGCGGTGGCATCGCGCGCGGTGAGCACCAGCACCGGCACCGGATTGGCCTCGGCGCGCAGACGCCGGAGCACTTCGAGCCCGTCGAGTCGCGGCAGGCCGAGGTCGAGCACGGCGAGGTCGAAGCTCTCGTGGGTCAGCGCATGCAAGGCGCTGGCGCCATCCTGCAGCCAGTCGACGGTATAGCCTTCGGGCTTGAGCGCGGTACGGATGCCTTCGCCGAGCGCCGGGTCGTCTTCCACCAGCAATAGGCGCATGTGATCTCCTGAAGGGTGAGCAGCCAGGCGGGCGCGCCGGCGCGCCCTTGTCTGGCGGAGTATGGCAGCGGCCGGGGGCGGCCGGGGAGGGGGCGTGGCGGTCCGCCAGGGCAGCCGCCACGACGGCGATCAGCGCAGCTTGGTCTCGACCTCGTCGAGCAACCGCTGGGCCTCTTCGCGGCGCCCGGCATCGGCCGTCTCGCGGCCGGGCCGTGGCGGCGC
>Ga0209300_1000105_pt1 | contig 53562 bp, 44 predicted proteins | sample Shrwel_input2_RT_FD_187535 | JGI IMG/M metagenome (GOLD analysis project Ga0209300, IMG submission 187535) | Subsurface microbial communities from deep shales in Ohio, USA - Utica-3 well 1 S input2 RT (SPAdes) (version 2) ... | reverse complement strand
GCCCGGCAGGCACCTGCAGGCTCACCAGGGCGACGGCGAGCAGCGCCGAAAGCAGGATCAGGGCCAGCCACTGCACCGCGGGGCCGCGCGAGGACAGATCGAATGTCGGGGCCTGCCGGGCGCCGCCGGGCATCAGGGCAGCGCCAGGTCGGCGTCGACCACGACCTCGCCGCTGCGCGGTTCCAGCGGCATGCCGACGATGCCGCGTTGCAGGTCGCTGAGAACGAGAGCCGTGGTTCGGGGGGCGAGTTCGGGCATCCGGGCACCTTATCCGGGGAGGGGGCGTGGTGACGGCAGTATAAACTTACGCAGGATAATGGTTTAGCCGGGATCGAAAATCGGGGGAAGGGCCTGCCGCCGCTGGCGATGCCGGGCGGCAGGTCATGACGGATCAGCTGAACAGCCAGGGGTCGAGGAACCCGCTGGGATAGGTCAGCGTCAGGAAGTGAGCCATGCCGACCAGGAAGGCGACCACGCCGACGGCCATTCCCGCCGCCGTCCACGGCTTGAGTCGGGCGATGCCCACCAGGAAGGCCAGACAGAAGATCGCCGCCGTGCTGATGAAGCCCAGCCCGATGATCGCTGCAATCAGCGCGCAGAAGCCCGCCAGCCAGATCAGTTCCTCCCGGCATGACTGGTGTTGCCGTTGCGGTCGGCGCAGGAGGTAGCGCGTCGTCTCGGCGAGACAGCCCACCGCCATGATGGCGATGGCCAGCTTGGGAAACACGCTGCCCAGCAGCGAGAGTCCGGCGACATCGCTCCAGGCGAACGCGGCCAGGCCCAGCAGCCCCGCCAGCAGCAGAACGTCCACCGCACCGAAGGTGGGCCGTGCTCGCTCGGCCGGGATCGCCGCTTCGGTGTCCGCGGTGTCGCCATTCACCCTTGCTTGGCGGCGTTTTAGCCACAGCGCCTTGAGGGCGGGGATGAACAGCACCGCCAGGATCAGCGCGCCGATGATCATCACGCCGGGGCGGGCGAACGCGGCGCTGCCCTGGAACTGGACTGCCTGATAGAAGTAGGTCTCGGCACCGGGCGCGAGCACGAAGCCGATCAGGAAGGCCGGGCGGGACCAGTTGGCCTTCTTGAACAGCACGCCGATGGCGCCGACGGCGGCCAGCGCGACCAGGTCGCCGGCGGCACGGGTCGCCTGGTAGGCGGCGAACAGGATGAGGACGGTGATCAGGGGGGCGAGAATGGTGAAGCGGACCCGGGTGAGGCTGGCGACCGGGCCGGCGAGCCCCAGACAGAGGCCGGCACCGAGGATGTTGGCCAGCGCCAGCGACCAGATGATGGTGTAGGTCAGATCGAGGTGGGTCTCGATCATGCCGATGCCCGGCTGTAGCCCGAGCAGCAGCAGGCCGCCGAGGAACACCGCCGCGCTGCCGGACCCGGGGACGCCGAACAGCAGCGTGGGCACCATCGCGCCGCAGGCGCAGGCGTTATTGGCCGACTCGGGGGCGATCACGCCACGGATGTCGCCGCGGCCGAACTCGCTCTTGTCCTTGGCGCTCTGCACGGCGTGGCCGTAGGTCATCCAGTCGACGACCGAGCCGGCCAGCCCCGGGATGGTGCCGATCAGGCTGCCGAATCCCGCGCAGCGGGCCACCAGGCCGCGCTCGCGCCGCACGTCGCGAAAGCCCTGGCGCCAGCCCTCGCCGAGACGACAGGGTTCGCTGGCGATGGCGCCGCGCTGGACCAGCAGGTCGATGATCTCGGGCAGGGCGAAGATGCCCAGGCCCACCACGACCAGCGGCAGGCCGTCATAGAGGTAGTCGAGGCCGAAGTTCAGACGAAACTCGCCGGTCGCCGGAGCCATGCCCATGCCGCCGACCAGCAGGCCCAGTCCGCAGGCGGCGAGCCCCTTGAACAGGTCGCGCCCCGAAAGCACGGCGACCATCGACAGGCCCAGCAGCGTCAGCATGAACAGTTCCGACGAGGAGAACGCCAGCACCAGCGGCCGGGCAATGAGGATGAAACCGGTCAGGACTGCAGCGCCGATCAGGCCGCCGATCATCGATGACAGGAAGGCACTGGACAGCGCCCGGGCCGCCTGGCCGCGCTTGGCCAGGGCGAAGCCGTCGATCACCGTGGCCTGCGAGGCACTGGAGCCGGGGATGCCCAGCAGCACCGAGGCGAAGGTATCGCCGGTGGGGATCACCGCCACCAGCCCCATCAGCATGCCCAGGGCCACCGAAGGGTCCATGCCGTAGAGGAAGGGCAGCAGCAGCGACATGCCGGCGATACCGCCGAGGCCGGGGATGATGCCGACCACCAGGCCGACACTGACCCCGAGCAGCATGTAGAGAAGATGGGACGGGGTGAACACCTGCCCCAGACTGGAAAGAAGGATGTCGAGCATGGCGTGGTTCTTCGCGTTGTCGTGTCGGAATCGTGCCGGCCCCGGCGCGATGCAACGGGGCCGGGGAGATCAGCGCGTGGCCAGGTGGACGTCGAACTTGTCCGCCAGCCAGGTGATCAGCCACTGGCGCGTCTCGTCCTTGATCGCCATGGCATCCTCGAGGTGCTTGGAGACCGTCTCACCGACGATCGGCGTGTAGGGACCGAGCTGGGCGGCCGCTTCTTCCTTGAACTTGTCGGTCTTGATGAACTCGCGAGCCGCCTGGCGGTAAGTTTCGACGAGGGACTCGGGGGTGTCGACCGGGACCATCACCAGCTTCTGCAGGGCGTAGCCGGAGGCGAAGAACTTGCGGTAGGCCTCGTAGGCGTTGCCCGACGGTGCCTTGCCCTGGGTCTGCCGGTAGATTTCGTTGAAGGTCGGCAGATTCGGGAAGGTCGGGTCGCGAACAATGTTGCCGTCGTCGTCGAGCACGCCGAGGCTGAACAGCGGGATCGCCTTGCCGTCGTCGACCAGCGGCTGGACGTTGCTCAGGTAGGCGGAGGTGGTCTGGAAGTCGATGTTCGCCTCGCCACGTTCGAAGGCCAGGCGGCCTTCACCGCGGCTGCGCATGCCAAATACCGGATCGATGTCGACGCCCAGCATCTCGAGGGCGATCAGTACCGGCAGTTCGACCCCGGTGGGGGACTGCGCGGCCAGCTTGACCGGCTGTTTCAACAGGGCCTGCAGGGCGCTGTCGGCGTCCTTGCCCATCTTGGGGGAGGCGTAGACCACGCCGCCGGTCGGGGTGGCGAGGATCGGCTTCCAGTCGGCGTAGTCGTAGCGCACCCGCGGGTCGCCGAGCATGGCCGGGTACTGGGTCGAGGCCGACGTGCCCAGCCACTGGCTGCCGTCGGGCTTGGCGCGCACTGCAAACAGATTGGCCCCGTTGATCGAGCCGCCACCGGGCACGTTGTCGATCACGAGGGTCGGCTTGCCGGGCAGGTAGTCGCTGAACCAGGGCGCGAAGAAGCGGGCCCAGACATCGGTACCCCCACCCACGCCGAAGGGAATGGTCCACTTGATGGTGTCGGGTACGTCGGGGGCCGCGGCGCTGGCCGTGGCGGGAAGGACCAGGGGGCTCAGGCCGGCACACAGCAGGCCGAGGCCGGCGGCGCGCTTCAGGCGGGTGACGAGGGGCTGTCGGGATTTCAAGGGGCGCATGGCGTGACTCCTTGTTGTTGTGGGCTCTTGGGGTGTTGCATCGGGATGGCGACGATCTAGCCGGCCTTTGTCTCGAGAGTGTCGGACGGTCGATGATCGGGCGTGGTGACGGGATAATACAGCGTGCCGGTCATGATCTTGCGTGCGGTACGCACCAGTGAGACCCGGGCGACGTCATGCGGGTCCTGCCCGCGGTGCTCGACATCGAGATCGATGTAGCCCGAGGGGTGCTCGAGACGCACATGGTCCAGTGCCTTGTCCTCGGTGACGCGTCCGGCCGCGATGGCGATGCGGTTGGCGACGGTGCCCGGAACGCTGACCGCCGTTGCCAGGGCGATGGCGCCGGTCACGGCGAGCGCCTTGTGGCAACGATGCGGCACGAAGTAGCGGGCGCGCAGCGTCGCCTCGGTGGTGTCGGGCGCCGACAGCAGAACCGGCTTGGGCAGCACGCCGTGGCTGACGTCGCCGAGCCCCATGCGCTGCCCGGCTTCGCGGCGGATGGCTTCGAGACGGGTGAGCATGGGGCCGTTGGCGTCGAGTTCGGCGGGCGTTTCGTCCCCTTTCAGGCCGAACGCCTCGGCGGCGATCAGCAGGGTCGGGGTCGCGGCATCGAGACAGGTCACCTCGATGCCGTCGATGACCTCCCACGCCTGGCCGGTGGGCAGCAGGGCGCCGGTCTTGGTTCCCACCACGTCGAGAAAGCTCAACTGGATACCGGCCGCGGTGCCCGGGACGCCACTGATCCGGGTGTCGCCTTCATAATGCACCTGCCGCCCCGGGGTGGGTACATGACACTCGATGAGGCGTTGGGTGTTGAGGTTGCGAACCCGCACCACGGTGATGCCGTCTCGCGGCTCGACCAGCCCGGTCTCGATGGCGTAGGGGCCGACCGCCGAGAGCATGTTGCCGCAGTTGGGGTTGAAGTCGACGCGGCGCCCGGGGCCGTCGACCTGGGCGAACAGGTAGTCGACGTCGGCGTCGGGATGGTCGGAACGTTCGACGATCGCCACCTTGCTGGTCAACGGATCGCTGCCGCCGATGCCGTCGATCTGCAGGGCATGGCCGGCGCCCATCAGGTTGAGCAGTGTCTCCGTGCGCGCCTCCGGCGATTCGGGCAGGTCGCTCATGCGCAGGAACGGGCCCTTGGAGGTGCCGCCACGCATGATGATGCAAGGGATGCTGTGGATCATTGCCGTTTCACTTTCCGTGCCAGAACTCATGAAACGAGCATGTCACCGGCTTTTTGATGCCTCAAATGCAAATAAAATGCGCATTCGATGTGCATACCGTATTAATGTGATAAGTTGTTCAATAACAAATTTTCAATGCAAGAATCGTCTATGCAGCATCGCATCGAGTTTCTCGACCTGCAGGCCTTCGTCCAGGTTGCCGATTTGGGCAGTTTTCACGAGGCGGCACAACGCCTGCATCTGTCACAGCCCGCGCTATCGCGGCGTATCCAGAAGCTCGAGGAAGCGCTCGAAGTGACGCTGCTCGAGCGCACCACCCGGCGTACCTGGCTGACGGCGATCGGTGCCGACTTCCTGCCGCGGGCCCGCCGGATGATCGACGACTACGAATCGTCGATTCTCGGCATCCGCGAGCTGGCGACCCACCAGAAGGGCACCCTGACCATCGCCTGCCTGCCCACGGCGGCGTTCTATTTTTTGCCCAGCGTCATTCGCCGGTTCAACGAGGCCTGGCCGGGAATCCGCATCCGGATTCTCGATGTCAGTGCCAACGAAGGCCTGGAACGGGTGGTCAACGGTGAGGCGGATTTCGGCATCAACATGATCAGTCCGCAATTGCCCGAGGTCTCCTTTACGCCGCTGTTGCGCGATCCCTTCGTGCTGGCGCTGCGCTCCGACCATCCGCTGGCCGCCAAGGAGACGATCACCTGGCCCGATCTGGAAGCGGTGCGCATGATTACCGTCAGTCGCGACAGCGGCAATCGCACCCTGCTGGACAACGTGCTGTCGTCGGAGGGCATTCGCCTCAACGGCTTCTACGAGGTCCAGCATCTCTCCACGTCACTCGGGCTGGTGGAGTCCGGTCTGGGGGTCGCCATCCTGCCGCGGCTGACCATGCCGGGTGCCGACCATGACACGCTTTGCTCGCGCCCCCTACCCGAGCCGCGCATCGAGCGCACCATTGGCCTGATTCAGCGCAACGACCACCATCTATCGAGTACCGCCGAGCTGTTCATCGAGACACTGCTGGCACTATGGGGCGATGAAGGTGGGCTGGACCACGGGTAACCGGCCCTTCGCTCTCGGCGAAAGCGTTTCGATCGACATGACGGGCGGCTGCCAGGTTGGGCAATGCGTCGCGACCGACTACACTGCGCGCTTCATCTCTTTTAACGGACATCGTTCATGAGCCAGTTGCCTGCCTGCCCCCAGTGCGGATCGGAATTCACCTACCAGGATCAGGACCTGCTGATCTGCCCGGAATGCGCCCACGAGTGGGTCGCCGAGGGCGCGGTCGAGAATGACGACGATACGCCGGTGGTCAGCGACGCCCACGGAAATCTTCTGCAGGACGGTGACACCATCACCGTGGTCAAGGACCTCAAGATCAAGGGGTCGTCGTCGGTGGTGAAGGTGGGCACCAAGGTCAAGAATATCCGCCTGGTGGACGGCGACCACAACATCGACTGCAAGATCGACGGCATCGGCGCGATGAAGCTCAAGTCGGAGTTCGTCAAGAAGGTATAACCCGCCGGGCGATGGGGCGCTCGGGCCGCTTCAGCGGCTTTCGCGGGCGGTCAGGTGCCGCGCGACCCAGCCACGCACTTCTCCATAGGGATAGCCCTCCAGCGCCGCGAAGCCCGGCAGCCGGCGCGCCTTGAGCCGGGTCAGGCGTGGCGTGGTCAGCCCGCACAGGAAGCGGGTGACGAGTTCGCGGCCCGCCGGATCGCCCTCGTCGGCGGCGCGCTCGAGGAACTCGCCGGCAAGCTCGGGGAAATTCCGCTCGGCCAGGGGCTGCGGTGCCGGCGGTTCGGGCAGTCGCGCCACGCGCCCGGCGCACACCGAGCAGTGGCCGCAGCGATGAGGCGCACGGTCGTCGCCGAAATGCTCGGCCAGGCGTCGGCTCAGGCAGGTCTCGCTCTCGAAGAATGCCAGCATGGCGTGGATGCGCGCGATCTCGGCGGCTTCCTTGGCGCGGAAGTCGGCGTGCAGCTCGGCGGTGAGCCGCTCGGGGTCGACGTCGCTTTGCAGGACCTCGTAGACCTCGGTCATCTGGCGGGTCTCGAGGCGGATCCAGCCCTGGTCGTGGAAGTAGTCCAGTGCGGCGATCACCCGTGCGCGTCGAGTGTCCAGACCACGTTCCCGGCCGTCGCGGTGCAGGGCCTCGAAGTCCAGCCGGCACCAGGTCCGGGCGCGCTCGGCGGTGGCGATGATGGCCGTCACGAAGTCGCGGCGCTCGCCGGCGAAGCGCGCCACCAGGTCCTCGGGCTCGATCCGGTACTGGAAGCGGTACTCGGCGAAGTAGGCATAGCGCGGGGCGATCACGCCGCGCATCTCGAGCTGCACCAGCAGCGTCTTGAGCGGCAGGGGGCGGATGTCGCTGCGCTGCGAGAGGCGGTTGAGGATCAGTTCCCAGTGATTGCCCTCGCGCTCGCCGAGGATCGCCTCGATCACCGTGCGGATGCCCGCCGGTTCCGGCGTGTCGCCGTAGACGAAGTTCTCCAGCACCCGCAGGTTGTCGCCGCCGGCCAGCACCAGACAGTCGGAGGGCGCGCCGTCGCGCCCGGCGCGACCGATCTCCTGGCTGTAGTTCTCCAGCGACTTGGGCGGATCGAAGTGCACCACGTTGCGGATGTCACTCTTGTCGATGCCCATGCCGAAGGCGATGGTGGCGACGATCACGCCGACATCTCCGGCCATGAAGTCGCGCTGGATGCGCTCGCGATTCTCGGCGTCGAGGCCGGCGTGGTAGGCGACGGCGTCGAGTCCCGCCTGGCGCAGGTAGCCGGCGACCCGCTCGGCGGTCTGCTGCAGGGTGACGTAGACGATGCTCGGCTGCGGCGCGTCCCCCGCCAGTCGGGGCCGCAGCCAGTCGCGCAGGAGGCGTGGCTTGGCCTCGGCCGCCAGCGGCTCGACGAGCAGGTTGAGATTGGGCCGGTAGAAGCCGGTGGTGGTGACGTCGTCGGCGGCGATGGCGAAGCGCCGCGCCATGTCGTCGATCACCCGGGGCGTCGCCGTGGCGGTGAGCAGCAGCGCCTGGGGAATGGCGAACTCGCGCTGGTAGTCGGGCAGCTTGAGGTAGTCGGGGCGGAAGTTGTGACCCCATTCGCTGATGCAGTGGGCCTCGTCGACCACCAGCAGCGAGATCGGCACGCCCTTGATGAAGGTGCGAAAGCGCTCGTTCTTCAAGCGTTCCACCGAGATCATCAGGATGCGGATCTCGCCGCGCTTCACGCCCGCCATCACCTGTGCGGTGCGCTCGCGGCTCTGACCGGAGTCGATGCTCGCCGCGGCGATGCCGTGGCGCTCGAGAAACGCCAGCTGGTCCTGCATCAGCGCCAGCAGCGGCGAGACCACCAGCGTCAGGTGCGGCAGGTGCAGCGCCGGCAGCTGATAGCACAGCGACTTGCCGGAGCCGGTGGGAAAGATCGCCGCCGCCGAGCGTCCGGCCGTCACCGCCTCGACCACCGGCCGCTGGCCGGGGCGAAACTCGCCGTAGCCGAAGACGTTCTGCAGGGTCTGCTCGATCATGACCACTCCTGGCGGTGAAGGCGGCGGGGGCTATGCTGGGAACGGCATTCGTCACCCGAGGGGGCTTTGATGACCGCTCGCCAGCCGCGTACATTCTCGCACATCGTCGGCTTCGACGATTGCCCCTTCGCGCGCGACCATTGCGGGCCGGTGACCGTGATCGGCGCCATGTACTCGGGCCGCCGACTGGCCGGCGTGGTGTCGGGACGCGTCGAGCGCGACGGACTCGATGCCACCCGCGAGCTGCTGCGCCTGACGAGCGAGACGCGCTTTGCTGCGCAGCTGCAGCTGATCCTGCTGCAGGGCGTGGCGCTGGCCGGGTTCAATGTCGTCGATGCGGTGCGCCTGCATCGTCTCTCGGGGCTTCCGGTGCTGGTGGTCGCCCGCCATGCGCCGCGCCCCGAGGCGCTTCGCGAGGCCCTGCTCGCGCACATTCCCGGCGGTTCGCAAAAATGGGCGCGCATCGCCCGGCTGGGGCCGATGGAGCCGCTGGCCGGCGTGTACGTCCAGCGCCAGGGGCTCAGCCGAGGCGAGGCCGAGCGGGCGATCCGTGCCACCGCGCTCGAGGGGCGGATTCCCGAGCCGTTGCGCACCGCCCACCTGATCGCCGGAGGGATCGCCCGCGGCGAGAGCCGGGGGCGCACCTGAGCGTCGCGCTCGACGGTCGAGTCGTGCCACTGGAGCGAAGCGCCGGGGCATTCCTACACTCAAGCAAGGCCGCGTGATCCCACCAATTCCGCTTCTGCCGCCGTCTGCGGCAAGGAGGCCGACCATGATGCTTTCGCCCCGGACCGTCACGCTCGAGGCTGCCGGCGTCGGGCTGGAAGGTGACCTGATCCTGCCCGAGGGCGCCACCGGCATCGTGGTGTTCGCCCATGGCAGCGGCAGCAGCCGCTTCAGTACCCGCAATCGCCAGGTCGCCGAATACCTCGCCTCGCTGGGGCTGGCCACGCTGCTATTCGACCTGCTTACCCCCGAGGAGAACATCATCGACGAGATCACCCGCGAGCTGCGTTTCGACATCCCGTTGATCGGCCGGCGCCTGACCGGGGCGGTGGACTGGGTGGTCGAGAACGCGCCCACCCGCGGGCTTGCCATCGGCCTGTTCGGTGCCAGTACCGGCGCGGCGGCGGCACTGATTGCTGCCGCCGAACGGCCGCAGGCGGTGCACGCCGTGGTCTCGCGCGGGGGGCGGGTGGATCTTGCCGACACGGCCCTGGCACGGGTCGCGGCGCCCACGCTGCTGCTGGTCGGCGGGCGTGATCATCAGGTCATCGACCTCAACGAGCAGGCACGAGAGCGGATGACCGCCCCGTGCGAGCTGGTCACCGTGCACGGCGCCACTCACCTGTTCGAGGAGCCGGGCAAGCTCGAGGAAGTCCAGCGGCTGGCCGGGTTGTGGTTCCTCGAGCATCTCGATCCGCAGCGCGCGACGACGCTGCTTTGATGCAGGGCGCTACCCCAATGAGGCCAGTCGATTCCCGGATGCAGCGCTAGGAAGGAGCGCTCCTGAGCGTGTGGCTGGCGTATCGTTCGGCCAGCTTCGCGAAGGGCCGTGTCGTGGCCTGCGCGGCGGTTGGGGCTGGGCCTCGGCTGTCAGCTGTAAAGTGCGACTTATTATCATTGATCCCTGGAACACAGCCTTGATGGTCGATCAACCGGAGATAGAATGACCTTTCCAACCGAGAGCTAACCATCAAGGATGCCGCATGGCTCAGCTGTTACGAATCGTGATGATCCACGGTCATCTCGAGGGGGTGGTCGAACTGGATGTCGACGGCCACACCAACATCTGCGGCACCAATGCGTCGGGCAAGACGACCCTGCAGCGCCTGGTGCCGGTCTTTTACGGGGAGCTGCCCAACCGGGTGGTGCCCAAGACTCGGCGCAAGTTCGATGCCTTCTACCTGCCGCATCGCAACAGCTACCTGGTCTACGAATATCGCCGCGAGGAGGGCGACGTTTGCCAGGCGGTACTCACCCGCAAGAGCGAGGGCGGCGTGGAGTATCGCTTCGTCGGCGCGCCCTATCGCCCCGAGGACTACCTGGTCGAGACCGAAGCTGGGGTGGTCGCTATCGACTATGCCCAGTGGCATCAGGGGCTGCGCCGGCAGGGCACCCCGGTGTCGCAGAAGCTCGGCGCCACCTCGGAATATCGTGCGGTGATCCAGAACGATTTCACCCAGCACGGCAGCGGCGGGGGACGTCGCGAGGGTCTGAAACTGCGCCAGGTCGCCGCCCGCTTCAGCCTGGTGCGGCCCGGGCGGCGCATCCGCCACATGGAGAAGCTGGTCTCGGCGGTGCACGCCAAGGAGGGCAAGATGGACACCCTCAAGACCATGCTGGCGGCGATCTTCGAGGAAGACGGCGTCGAGCTGCCGATGACCCGCATCCGCAACACCAAGGCGCGGGAGTGGATCGCCCGCATGCGCCAGTCGATGCGCCTCGAGCCGCTGCAGAAGGCCCTGGCGGACCTGCAGCGCCAGGATCGCGAGATCGCCGCCCTGGAAGCCGGCCTGTGGCAGCTGCGTCCCCAGCTCGAGGCTGATCGTGCCCGGGCCGAGCGCGGCCGGGCCGATCTCGAAGCGCAGATCGGCGAGCGCCAGCGCGACTTCCAGGCCCGCGAGCAGGCCTACGAACAGGCGCGCCAGGACGTCAACGACCGCCTCAGCGAGATGGGCAGCGAGCTCGAGCAAACCCGCACCGAGCTTGATGATCTCCAGCGCCGCTTCGAGGCCTTCGAGGAGGCCGACATGCCCGGCCTGGAGCAGGACCTCAAGGCGCTGCCCCAGTGGCGCGAGCAGCAGCAGGGCCTGCGCGACCACCTCGAGTTCATGCAGCAGGCGGTGCAGGAGAGCAAGGTCCGTCTGGAAGCGCGTCTTGTCGAACTCGGTGATCAGCTCGAGCGCCGCCGCGACGAGCTCCAGGCCCGAATCGACGCCCTTGGCGAGGAGAAGGACGCCCGCCGCGAGAGTCAGCGCGAGGCCGAGAGTCGCCTCGACGCCGACTACCAGACCCGCCGCCAGGCGCTGGATAGCGACTACTGCGGGCGGCTCGAGCAGCTCACCGCGCGCCTCTCCGAGCTCAAGGCCGAGCTCGCCCACGGCACCCAGACCGAGGACGAGGCCCGCGAGGCCGAGCGGGCCCAGCTGCGCGTCGACGAGGCCCGCAGTGCCCAGGACGCCATTGCCGCCACCCTCGAGGCTCTGCGCGGCGAGCTCGACGGTCACAAGCGCGCCCGCGACGATGCCGAGCGCGAGCTCGACCGGGTCCGCCAGCAGCGCGCCCGGGCCGAGGCTCGCCTCGAGGCCTTGGAGGTGCAGCGCGATCCGGCCCAGGGCAGCCTGCGGCACTTCCTGCGCCATCACCGCCCCGGCTGGGAGCAGACCCTGGGCAAGGTGCTGGCGCCGGCGCTGCTCAAACGCCGCGACCTCGCCCCGCAGCTCAACGACGACGCCAGCGACGACCTCCACGGCCTGGCGCTCGACCTGGCCGCCATCGCGCTGCCGGACCATGCCCAGGACGAGGCCGGCCTGCAGGCCGAGATCGCCGCCGCCGAGCAGGCGCTGGGCGACGCACGGGCGGCGGAACAGGACGCCGAGAAGGCCCTCAGGACCGGGCACCAGAAGGTGCAGGAGGCCGACGCGCGTCTCGAGCGGGCCAGCGGCGAGAAGCGCCGCGCCGCCGAGGAGGTGGACTACGCCCTGCAGGCCCGCAGCCAGTGTCAGGTGCGTCATCAGCAGGCGCAGCAGGAACGTCAGGCGAGCCGCCGCCAAGCCCTCGAGGAGCAGGAGGCGGTGCAGCAGGCGCTGCGCGAGGAGCGCGACCAGGCGCTGGCGACGCTGGACGAGACCCACCGCGCCCAGCGCATGGAGCTTACCGCCGATCATCAGGGCCAGCTGGCCGGCGTCGATCGGCAGATCGAGCAGTATCGCCGCCAGCTCGGCGAGATCCGCGAAGACAATCGCCGCCAGCGCGAGGAGCTCGAGGCCGCCTTCGATCGTGAGCTGGCCGACCGCGGCGTCGACCCGGTCAAGGTCCGCGAGACACGGGCGAAGATCGAGGACCTGGGCCAGCGCATCCACGACACCGAGGCACGGCGCGACGAGCTCGACGCCTACGCCCGCTTCATGCGCCTTGACTGGGGCGAGCGCAAGCCGCGTCTGGTGGCGCGGGAAGCGGAGCTGAGCCAGGCCCAGCAGGCCGCCGAGCACGAGCGCAAGACGCTCAAGGACGCCTTCAACGCCGACCGGGCCGAGCATCGGTCGGCGGTGGGTGAAATCAAGACCCGCCGCGAGGCCGAGCAGGCGCTGATCGAGACCCTGGCGCCGCTGCTCGACACCCTGGAAGGACTGACCCTGGCGCCGGCCAGCGAGCCCCGCGGCGAGGCCCAGGGCGACGTCGACGAGCGCATCGAGCGCGCCCGCCATGCGCTCACCGAGCATGCCCGCGCGCTCGATGCACTGCGCCGAGGCTGCGAGAAGATCGAGGCCGACCTGATCAAGGGCGCCAGCGCCGACTTCCAGGATACCCTGGAGGCCGAGCGCGCCAAGCTCGAGGATACCGGTCCGCGCCGCCTGCTGGCGGTGCTCGCCGACATGCTGCAGCTGCTCGAGGGGCAACAGCAGCAGCTGCTGCAGGAAGGGCGCAATCTCGGCGACGATCTCGACAAGTTCTTCACCGTGTTCCGCGACCTCAACCGGCGCATCAACGCCCAGAGCCGGCGGCTCTCCGACGAGGTGGCCGACGACCTCAAGCTCGAGGGTATCGGCAAGGCCGAGGTGAAGATCCAGTCGACCATCGACGAGCTCGGCTTCTGGGAGCCGCTCAAGCGCTTCGCCCAGCGCTACCGTGAGTGGCGTGATGGCGGCCGCACGCTGCCGGACGATGACTACCTCGACGCCCTGGGCGACGTGGTGGAGCTGTTGCGCAGCGATCAGCAGTACAGCGTCGAGAGCCTGCTGCGCCTGGAGCTGCACCTCAACGAGGGCGGCGCGGACCTGGTGATCAAGAACGACCGCCAGCTGCTCGAGTCCTCCAGCCACGGCATGGCCTACCTGATCCTGTGCAAGTTCCTGCTGGCCTTTACCCGGCTGCTGCGCGGCCCGGCCGAGGTCGCCGTGCACTGGCCCATCGACGAGATCGGCACTCTGGCGTACCACAACGTCGAGAAGCTGTTCGACGCCTGCGACAACAACCGCATCCATATCGTCGGCGCCTTCCCCAATCCGGAGTCGGATGTGCTGATGCTGTTCCAGCACCGCTATCTGATCGACCGCGACGAGGCCGTGCCCAACAAGCGCCGGCTCAAGCGCATCGAGCCGCGCCTGAGCCGCCTGGCCCAGCGCCTGCAGGACCGCGAGAACGACCGTCAGGAGACATCGGCATGAGCGAGGACATGATGTCAGGGTATTCGATCGCAGAGCGGCCCATGGTGGAGCTGGGCCCGCTGCTCGAACGTCTGCTGGCCGGCGATTTCATCTGCGCGGTCAGTGACGACACGGCCTTCCGCCGCCTGCAGGACGAGGCGACCCGCGAGCGCCTCGACGCCTACCTGCGCCCGCTCAACCGTCGCCTGGCGAGCAACGAGGAGGGCAGCGTCTATTTTCTGGCCTGGCGTCATCTGGACGAGGGCGCCCGCGACCAGCTTTCCCGCCAGCTGGCGGAGACCGTCGGCAGCCTGCTGCCGATGCTCGAATGGCTGCAGCTGGTGCAGGAGGCGCTCGGCCGCGACGGCCCGGTGTCACCCGGGGGCGTGCTCAAGCCCGCCGACTTCAGCTCGCGCTGCGAGGACAACCAGGGGCTGCGCGAGCGCCTCGAGCGCCTGGCCACCGACCCGTTCTTCGGCTCCCAGAGCGAGCAGCTCGACGCCCAGATCAAGCAGGTCTTCAAGCGCCTGCGCGAGCGCGGCTACCTGAGCCAGCCCCACGCCGACCGCCAGTACTTCGTCGCCACCGCCAAGATCGACTACCTGATCGAGCTGGTGCGCTTCATCCGAGACGAGGAACAGCTGCCCGTCGACGACCAGGCCCCGGAGGCCCAGGAGCGGCTGCTGTGAGCGCGAGCGACGCCGACATCCTGGACAACCGCCTGCTCGGCACTGGCGCTGAGCGCCTGGCGTTGCTCGGCAAGCATGCCGAGGCGCTGATGGCCGGCTATGTGCGCGACGAGGTGCCGCTGGAGAACCTGAGCACCACCGCGCTGAACCGGCTGCTGTCGGCGCGCATCCTGTGGCGGCCCGACGAGCAGGCCGGGGTGAAGCTCTCGCCCAAGGTCCGCGAGCTGATCGCCGAGATGTTGGCTGACGAGACCCGCCGCCACGTCAACGCCGACGTGGCCGAGACCCTGGAGCTGATGCGCGGCCTGGTGCAGAGCTACCGCGAGGCCCGCGACGGCGCCGAGTACTGGCGCCAGGAACAGCAGCTGCTGCACCTGCGCCAGGCGGTGGACGACCTCGACGGCCGCTTCGCCGACGCCATCGACAGCCTGTGGCGTCGCCTCAACAGCGACTTCGGCTTCGTCAGCCGGCTGGCCGACAAGATCCGGGAGAACGACCGCGCCCAGAAGCAGATCGTGCGCCTGCTCGACGGCCTGGCGCTGATCGACTTCGACGAGCTGATCGACCTGGTGGGCGCCGACGGGGCGCTGCGCAAGCTGCTGGTCAGCCAGCTCCAGCATCGCCTGAGCCAGCACTACACCAGCCTGCGCGAGGTGCAGCGGCGGCTGATCGAGCTGATGGCGCGCTTCCGCCAGCAGCAGTCGCGCAGCCGCCTGGTGGCGGGCATGGCCGCCTTCCTGCGCGAGCATCCCGGCTTCGTGCCCGGCAACTACGCCCGGCGCAGCGAGGTGCCGGCACTGGTCAACCGTGCCGCGCCGCTGACCGCTGCCGGCGCGGTGGCGCTCGATCATGCCCCGGACGCCCGGGTCGTCACCGAGCTGCTCCATGACCTGCCACGGCCTACCGCGGCGCCGGAGCCCGTCGTCGCCGCCGTGGCCGTCGAGCGTCAGGAGGACTCGATGGTCACCGCCCGCCAGCAGGCGCTGAGGGAAGACGTCGAACGCTTCTATCTGTCGGTGGTCGAGGGTGACGGCGCGTCGCAGAGCGCGCTCGAGTATCTCGAGGCAGGCGAGCTCGAGTGGGGCGAGGAGATCTGGCTGTTCCAGGTGCTGGCCGAGTTCCAGGGCCTGCCCCGGCGCGAGCAGGCCGCCTTCCGGCTGCGCCAGCACGAGAGTCGGGCGGCCGCCTTCAACGACGTGCGGTTGATTCACGACGTCAGCCTCCAGCTTGCCCCCGCGCGACAGGGCAGCGCATGACCACGCTCTCGGAGGCGGCGCGGCGGGTGCTGCGCGATGCGGCGGACAAGCTGCGTCGCGCGCCTCACGTCGACAAGCCCCGCGGCGCTGCGGTCACGGAGATCGTCGCCTGGTGCCGGGCCTGGGACATCGAGCCCGGGGCGCGCCTGAATCGTGTCCGGCTGCGACTCGATCGCGAGCTGCTGGAGGGCATCGACGCCGAGCTCGAGGTACAGGGGCAGCCGCCGCTGGCGTCCGAGCTGAGCGGGCTGACCACCGCCGAGCAGGCCGAGCATGGCCATCAGGAAGCGAAGAGCGTGCGCGAGGCGCCGCGGGAATCGCGGGTGCTGGTCAGCCTGCCGGCCCGAGCGTCCTGGCCGGGCATCGCCGGCGGCGAGCGGGAGTGTCTGGATGTCGACTGGCATGCCATCACGCCTGCCGTCTTTGATGTGCTGTTGCAGGTCGAGAATCTCGACAGCTTTTACGCTTTCACGACCGAGATCCCGGCGCTGTCGGCGTATCAACGGCCGCTGATCGTCTATCGCGGCGATCGCCACTACGGTGGCGGCTTCGCCCGCCTGGCCGAGGCCTGGGCGGCGACCGGGCGGCCACATGGCTACGCCGGCGACTTCGACCTCAAGGGGCTCGATATCGCGTTGGCCAGCGGCGCGACCGAGCTGCTGTTGCCGTCGCTGGCATGGCTCAGGCACCACGCGACAACTGCTCATGTGCCGGAGGGCCAGGAGCCCTATCGGGAGCGGCTGCGGCGGCATCGCGCTACGCTGCCCGAGACCCACCCGCTGCGTGGCTATCTGGCGTTGCTGCTTGACGAGCAGCGCGGCCTGAAGCAGCAGTGGTTCTGTGAGCAACAGGAGTGGGTGCCGTTTTATTGATACCTTTTTGTGCGCGATATCTTTCAGCACAGAGACAGGTTTCTCGTTAGCGGCTGCAGGATCATCGAAAGGCAGCAAGCCGGCGTCGGTCGTGGCCGCCACGCTGGTCGGACAAGGCCTCGATAGGGATCAATGCTGATGACTGACGAGATGGCAGGGGGAGGGGAGTGAAATGACAGTCTATGGTCTGGGAGACAGCACGCTACAGGCGCTTGGCGGCGAAGCGGCGGTGATCGAACTGGTCGAGCGCTTCTATGCGGCGATGGAGCGCCTGCCCGAGGCGCACACGATCCGCGCCTGGCACCCCGACGATCTCACTCAGTCGAAGGACAAGCTGGCGACCTTTCTGATCGGCTGGATGGGCGGACCCAGCCGCTACCGTGAGCGCTTCGGGCCGATTGCCATTCCTCGCGCTCACCACCACCTGCCGATCGGCCCCGCGGAGCGCGATGCGTGGCTGGCCTGCATGGCCACGGCCCTCGACGAGATGGCCGTGGAGCCGCAACTGCGTCGCTATCTACTGGAAAAGCTGCGCCATCCGGCGGAACTCTGTCGTAGCCACTGACGCAGCAGCGTAGCCATTGGCGAAGAAAACGTCGGCAAGGCGGTATGCGGTATTTTGTTAGCACACTAACATGTGATACGATGCTTCGCATGCAAACTAATGACCTGCCGAATGCCGATACCTCGCTGGGGATGCGCTTGGGGCACGTTCATCGCCTCTGGCGCACCGTCGTGGACCGCACCGTTGCCTCGTCGGGGTTGACCCAGCCGCGCTGGACGGCGCTGTTCATGCTGCGTCACCTGGGAGATGGCGCGACCCAGAAGCAGCTGGCCGACTCGCTGGGCATCGAACTGCCGTCACTGTCGCGGACGCTGGCCCAGATGGAGCGCCAGGGGCTGATCGAGCGGCGGACGCCGAGCGAGGATCGCCGCGTTCGTCAGGTCTTCTTCACGGCGGCGGGCCGCCGGGCGCTGGAGGAACTCGAGACGCGTGCCGACGAGGCGAGGGCTCTGCTGCTGGCAGGTCTGGAGCCGGCCGAGCGCGAGATCTTCCATCGTGTCCTGCGCCACATCGAGTCCAATGCGGCGCATTGGCTGTCCGGCCATTGAGTACCGCCGTTTCCCCACGCCCTTGTCGATCCATCTGTCAGAGAGAGAGCCATGACCCCGGAGCAGCGATTTGCCCGTTGGGTGCGTGCGGCGATTGTGCTGTTCGTCGTGCTGTTCGTCTATTTCGTGTTTGCCGATACCTACATGCCGGTCACGCCGCAGGCCCGCGTCCTGCGCGAGGTGACGCGGGTGGCGCCGCAGGTGAGCGGGCCGGTCGAGGCGGTCGCCGTCACCAACAATGCCGCGGTCAAACAGGGGCAGCTGCTGTTTCGCATCGACCCCGAGCCCTTCCGGATCGCCGTGGACAAGGCCCGGCTGGCGGTCGATCAGGCACGGCGTGAGAACGCCCAGCTGGATGCCGCCCTGGCCGAGGCGCGCGCCAACCTGGCCGAGCGCCGTGCCACGGCCGATGAACTGGCCGGCGAGCAGCAGCGGGTCGAGTCGCTGATCGCCCGCGGCAGCATCTCCCGTCAGCGCTACGACTCGGTGATGGCCGATGCGCGGGCGGCGCGCTCGGCGGTGGCGGCCGCCGAGGCCAAGGTGCACTCGCTGGAGGTGCAGCGCGGTCGACAGGGCGACGACAACCTGCGGTTGCGTCAGGCGCGTAATGCCCTGGCCGAAGCGACGCTCGACCTGCGGCGTACCCGCGTCACCGCCGCGCACGACGGGCGCGTCAGCAATCTTCAGCTGGACCCGGGGGACACGGTACACGCCGGCTCGCCGGTGCTGGTCAATATCGGCCGCAAGCTGGATATCATCGCCGACTTCCGCGAGAAGAGCCTGCGTCACGTCAAACCGGGGGATTCGGCCTGGATTGCGCTCGATGCCCGTCCGGGAGCGGTCTATCGGGCACGGGTGGTCTCCATTGATGCCGGGGTCCGCGACGGCCAGCTGGCGGCGGACGGCAATCTGGCATCGATTCCCGCCACTGATCGCTGGGTGCGGGACGCCCAGCGCATCCGTGTTCACCTGCGCCTCGATGCGCCTCTCGAGTCCCTGCCGCCCACCGGCGCGCGGGCCACGGTGCAGCTGGCCCCGCTCGACAGTGGCCTGAGCCGGGCGCTGGCCCGGGCGCAGATCACGCTGCTGAGCCTGCTCCACCATGTCTACTGAGGCGCCTCGCTGGCCGCTGCTGCGTGATGCCTGGCGGCTGCTGACCGGGCACCGTGACGGCGAGGGGCTCGATGAGAACGGGCTGCGCCAGTGCCTGAGAGTGGCGAGTGGCGGTGCCCTGGGCTTTCTGATCAGCCAGCTGATGAACTGGAACTACGGGGTCTTCTTCACCGTGTTTCCGATGTTCCTGCTGGGGCTGGTGCCGGTGCTCAACGGCCATGTAGTGCGTCAGTTTCTGGGCAACGTGCTGGTCAACTGTGTCGAGGTCAGCCTGGTGGTGGGCCTGACCCGGCACATGCCGGTGGTGATGACGGGGCTGGTGTTTGCGCTGTTCTACACGCGTTTCCGGCTGATGGCTCGCGGTCCACTGTTTCTGTTCGGCGCCAACGGGGTGCTGACGCTGAGCATCCTGTTCCACTTCGCCAGCTATCCGTCGATCGATCTGGCCGACCTGCTGACCTGCAATCTGGTGGCCAGTGTGCTGGCGGTAGCGATCGCGGCGCTGATGTATGTGGTGTTTCCGGATCGCGAACCCCGCCGGCCCCCGCCGCGCCCGTCCAAGTCGGCCGCCCGGATCCGCCACGAAACCCTGATCGGCGCCGTCACCGCCACGCTGTCGTTCGTGATCTTCCAGGTCTTCGACCTGCGTGACTCGCTGTCCGCGCAGATGGCGACGGTGCTGATCCTGTTCTCGCTGGGCTACCCGGGGGCACGCTTGTCGGCCCGCAAGCGTGCGGTGGGCACACTGCTCGGCTGCAACCTGGCCCTGGCGAGCCAATTGCTGCTCTACACTCAGGCCCAGCATTTTTTGCTGGTGCTGGTGGTCTACTGGCTGGGACTGATGGTGTTCGCTCGGGTGCATGTGCTCGAGGGCGCGGGTTCGGGGGTCGGGTTCGGTGGCTTGACGACGCTGGGCATCCTGTTCGGCCAGTCGTTGTCGCCCAATCAGGATCTGATCTACAGCGCCCTGTATCGTTTCTCGTCGATGAGTGTGGCGCTGGTGGCGACGCTGGTGCTCATGGCGCTGCTGGATCGTCTGCTGAATGCCTGGACGCCGACCCGGGCCATCGAGTAGTCGCAAGGCGTGGCGTCAGGCCCGAGCGCAGACCCGGTTGCGTCCGTCGTGCTTGGCGGCGTAGAGACGCTGGTCGGCACGTTCGATCAGGGTGTCGGCGGTATCGTCGGGCCGGTACTCGGCGACGCCCAGACTGGCCGTGATGCGGGTCGCGGGCAGGCCGAAGTCATGGGCGGCGATGGCATGGCGGAGCCGCTCGGCCAGGCGCTGCGCCGCGTCGGCGTCGGTCAGCGGCAGCAGGATGGCGATTTCCTCGCCGCCGAAGCGGGCAACGAGGTCTTCCTGTCGCAACAGGTCGCGGCACAACCGGCTCAATACGCGCAACACCCGGTCGCCCTTGAGGTGCCCCCAGGTGTCGTTGATGTGCTTGAAGTGGTCCAGGTCGAGAAGAATCAGGGCCAGCGTGGTGTGATGGCGCCGGGCGCGGGAGAGCTCGCTGGCCAGAGCCTGCATCAGCCGGCGCCGATTGGCGAGTCCGGTCAGGGCGTCGGTATCCGAGAGTTTCTTGAGACGGTGGGCCTTGGCAACCTGATCGTTGATGTCGAACAGCACGCCGTGCCAGAGCGTGCCCTGCTGACTGCGCTCGGGCTGGGCACGCAGGGTGATCCAGTGTGTGGCCTGGCCGTTGTCGTGAAGGCGCAGCTGGATGGACAGCCGAGAGAGACGGCGTGTCGATTTCTCGATGGCGGCGATGAGTCGCGGGCGATCTTCGAGGGCGATGCGTTCCAGGACCGGCTGGGCGTCGTGCTGTAGTTCCCGGCGGTCCAGGCCATCGAGCAGCGGGGCGTCACCGGCCAGGTAGGGCAGGCTCGTGCGGCCGTCCCTGTCGCGCTGGAACTGGAAGATCAAACCGGGAATGCGCCGGGTCATGAGTTCGAGCCGGTGCAACAACCGGGCCTCGCGGCTCACATCGAGCAGGGTGCCGATCAGCTCGCGTTCGCCACCGGCCCGGCGCGGCCGCGAAAGCAGGGCCTGATTCTGCACCGTCAGGTAATGGCCGTCCTCGTGGCGCAGCCGATAGCGCAGAGTGCTGCGGCCCTGGTCGGCCTCGGTGACGCGTTCCAGCCAGGCAGCCACCTCGTCGCGGTCTTCCGGGTGCACGCGTGCGAGAAGGCCGAGATCATGCAACTGGTGGGCGTCGGGCAGGCCGAGCAGGGACTGGACGTTGCGGCTGAGGTAGTGAAACGCCCAGGGGGCCGTGGGGGCGCAGGCGTAAAGCACGGCCGGGCTGGCTTCGAGCAGATGACGTAGCCGGCGGTGGGCGTTGGCGGCGCTGCGCCGCGCCTGGGCCAGGGCGGTGAGGTTGTGGACGAAGCCGATGAGACAGTCGTCGCTGCCCGGTTCGTGCGTCGTCAGGGTCAGCAGCGTGGTACGAAGCCGCAGATACTGCCCCTGGAAGGGCAGCGTATGCGCGTAGGTGGCGGGAACCCGGTCACGCAGGCTGGTCGCGTAGTAGCGCTCCAGACGCATGCCGGCAATGTCGCCGAAGACCTCGCGGGGCGAACGGCCGGCGATCGACAGGCTTTCGAAGGCCTCGTTCATGGCCGGATTGCTGTAGCGATAGCGAAAATGCCCGGATACTGCGTCGCGCTGGACGATGAAGGCGCTGGTGGGCATGGGGTCGAGCAGTTGCCGGCTGAGGATCTCCAGAGTCTCCGGCAGCGGGCCGGTGGCGACGGCCGGTTCGGCCAGACGCCGAACCAGGCCCTGCCAGCCCGTGGGGGTGCAGGCAACCTGTTCCTCGAGTTGATGCCGGGCGCCAGCGATGAACAGCGTATAGCGGGCACTGGCGCTACCCTCCCGGCAGGCGGCGTCCAGCAGGGCCCGACGCTCGGTTTGCCACGGTGACTCGGCGGTGTCGTCGCCTGCGGGATGGTGAAGGCCGGCAAGAAACGCCGGCGTTTCCAGGCCCAACAGGCGCTGCGGATCGCCTGCCAGCACAACCGGCTCGCCTCGCGGCATGGGGACGTGCCAGATCAGAAAGTCCAGGCTTTCCGCGGCATTGGCCAGCATGGCATCGAGGCAGGACATGGGGCGTCGACTCCCGGCGGTTTGTCGTGCGAGGCCTGTCGCTGTTCGGCAACAAGGCCTGTACAAAACGCAACACTATACGCCCGAAACGAAACGCGCGTCATGCCTCAGATCATGTCAGCCCTGATCTCGGAACCATGTCAGCGATTTCCTACAGCCCCCTCTCAACGCGGGCTGTCGTAGCGCCCCGGCCGCCCCTTGGAGAAGACCACCTGCCAGAGCTGGATGTCCCGGGCACGGAAGGCACCGGCGCAGGCGCCCAGATAGTAACGGAACATGCGGCGGGTCTTCTCGTTGTAGTTGTCGGCGATTTCGTGCCAGTGGGCGTCGAAGTTGTCGCGCCAGGCCATCAGCGTGCGGTCGTAGTCGGCACCGAAATTCTGCCAGTCCTCCATCAGCAGCCGCCCTTCGGTGGCCTGGGCGATGTGCTTGATCGAGGGCAGAATGCCGTTGGGGAAGATGTACTTGTGAATCCACGGATCGGCGCTGATCTCGGAGTTGTTGGAGCCGATGGTGTGCAGCACGAACAGGCCGTCGTCGGCCAGCAGCCGATCCACGGTATCGAAGTAGGTCCGGTAGTTGCGGTGACCGACATGCTCGAACATGCCGATCGAGACGATGCGGTCGAACCGGCCTTCCAGATCGCGATAATCCTCGAGAATGATCTCCACGGGCAGGCCTTCGCAGCGCTTGCGGGCCAGGTCGGCCTGTTCCCGGGAAATGGTGATACCGGTGACGTGCGCCCCGTAATGGCGCGCGGCATGTTCGGCGAAGCTGCCCCAGCCACAACCGATGTCAAGCACCTTCATGCCCGGCTCGATGCCCAGCTTGCGGGCGGCGAGATCGAGCTTGGCCACCTGGGCCTCGTGCAGCGTCTCGGCATCCTTCCAGTAGCCGCAGGAGTAGCACATGGTGGGGTCGAGCATGCGTTCGAACAGGTCGTTGCCGAGGTCATAGTGCGCCTCGCCGACGATATAGGCGCGTGCCTTGCTCTGCAGGTTGAAGAAGCCGGCCTGCAGTCGGTACATCAGCCGCTCGGAGGGCGTGTGGGCGTGCTCGCCGAGTCCATGACGCAGCATGCGGTGGGTCATCTCGTCGATGCGTTCGCATTCCCACCAGCCTTCCATGTAGGACTCGCCGAGTCCGAGGGTGCCCTGGTGAAGCACGCGCGAGAAGAAGTCGGGATGGTGTACCTGGATGTCCCAGGGTGAGGTGCCGTTCAGCGTGACGCCCGAGCCGTCGAGCAGACTTTCGACGACGCGTCGGGCGCGGGTGTCGGGCAGGGCGATGGGGGCGATGCGAGTGTCACTGGTCATGCCGAACTCCGATATCTGGGGCGCCGGGGCGCGATACGGTTTTCGGGCAAGGCAATCCTTGCCGCTGTACACAGCTCTCGATTAGTTTGCTAAGTGGTTTGGCAGCCTGCAAGAGTCTCAGTCTATGGTGGCAATAGGCTTGCTCAACAGCATAGACCACGAGCAGTCAGTCATACGGATAGCGAAAGGAGTGAATCATGCAAGTCATCGTTGATTTCTGCCTGGTGCCGATGGGCGTCGGCGTTTCCGTATCGCGGCATGTGGCGGCATGCCAGACGATTATCGAGGAAGCCGGTCTGGTGCACCGCATGCATGCCTACGGAACCAATATCGAGGGGCCCTGGGACGAGGTGTTTGCCGTGGTGAAGCGCTGCCATGAGGCCGTGCACGCGATGGGCGCGCCGCGCATCAACACCACGCTCAAGGTCGGCACGCGAACCGACCGCGAGCAGAGCATGGATGACAAGATGGCCAGCGTCGAAGAGCGGCTCAAGCGTTGAGGTGGGGCCGGGCCGGCATCGCGCGGCGGCCGGTCATGTCTCGTTCAGGCATGCCGATGCCTTTCTGAGCACAGTGGCCTCCGGCGCGCCGGGGCTAGGCTGGTCGAGGTCGTCACCGTGGGTGCGGTGACGGGAACAACGACAAAGGACGCCAGCCATGAGTCAAGCCAACCGCGGGGTCGTCTATCAGGGCCCCGGTCATGTCGAGGTGCAGTCTCTCCCCTTTCCCGAGCTTGCCCTGGGCAACCGCCAGTGCCAGCACGGCGTGATCCTCAAGGTGCTCACCACCAATATCTGCGGCAGCGATCAGCACATGGTGCGGGGGCGTACCACGGCGCCGCAGGGGCTGGTGCTGGGCCATGAGATCACCGGCGAGGTGGTCGAATGCGGCCGCGATGTCGAGTTCGTCAAGGTCGGCGATGTGGTCTCGGTGCCGTTCAACATTGCCTGCGGCCGCTGCCGCAACTGCAAGGAAGGCAATACCCATATCTGCCTCAACGTCAATCCGGCGCGGCCGGGTGCCGCCTACGGCTATGTCGACATGGGAGGCTGGGTCGGCGGTCAGACCGAATACGTCATGGTGCCGTATGCCGACTTCAACCTGCTGCGTTTCCCGGATCGTGATCGGGCCATGGACAAGATCCGTGACCTGACGCTGCTGTCGGATATCTTCCCCACCGGCTATCACGGTTGCGTGACCGCCGGCGTGGGGCCGGGCAGCACGGTCTACATCGCCGGGGCCGGCCCGGTGGGGCTGGCCGCCGCCGCCTCGGCGCGCCTGCTGGGTGCCGCCTGCGTGATCGTCGGCGACATGAATCCGCAGCGGCTCGATCAGGCGCGCAGCTTCGGCTGCGAGACCCTCGACCTGCGCCAGGACACGCCGATGCCGGACATGCTGGAAGCCATTCTCGGCGAGCGCGAGGTCGATTGCGCGGTGGACGCCGTGGGCTTCGAGGCGCGCTGCCATGGCCACAACCACAGCCACGAGCAGCCGGCCACCGTGCTCAATGCGATGATGGACGTGACCCGAGCCGGTGGCCAGGTGGGCATCCCGGGGCTGTATGTCACCGAGGATCCGGGCGCCGAGAGCCAGGAGGCCAAGCATGGCAATCTGTCGATGCGCTTCGGGCTGGGCTGGGCCAAGGCCCATTCCTTCCATACCGGGCAATGCCCGGTGATGCGCTATCACCGCCAGTTGATGCAGGCCATCCTCTTCGAGCGCATCGATATCGCCAAGGCGGTCAATGTCCAGGTCATTTCCCTCGACGAGGCGCCCCAGGGCTATGCCGACTTCGATGGCGGCGTGGCGAAGAAATTCGTCATCGACCCCCACGGCAGCTTGGCGGCGTGACCGGGCGCCGGGGCGTCGCGGCGCCCCGGCTCACGATGTGGCCGTGAAGGGAATCAGCCAGTGCCGGCACTGCGCCAGCAGATGGTCGGTGAGCGCATCCAGGACCTGGCCGCCATGCCGCCAGTGGTGCCAGTAGAGCGGCACGTCGATGCAGCAGCCGGGGTCCAGGTCCACCAGGGTGCCTCCCGCCAGTTCCCGGGTGACCTGGCGCTCGGGAATCAGCCCGTAACCCATGCCTGACTGGGCCAGTCGTATGAAGCCTTCCGAGGACGGGCACAGGTGGTGGGGGAAGGGCTCCCGAAAGCCGCGCATTTCCAGGTAGCGATGCTGCAGCCGGTCGTCCGGGCCGAAGACGATGGCCGGTGCCTCCCGCAGGGCCTCGTGGGTCAGGCCGCGCGGGAAGTGCCGGTCGATGTAGTCCGGACTGGCCAGTGCCCGATAGCGCATGTAGCCCAGGGGATGCTGGCGCGCGCCCTGGATCGGCCGCGGCGTGGCACAGATGCAGCCGGCGACTTCCCCGTCGCGCATGCGTTTCAGGGCCACGTCCTGGTCTTCCACCACCAGATCGAGAAGGACGTCGTGTTGCCGGCAGAAGGCGCCGGTGACCGGCGACCACCAGGTGGCCAGGCTGTCGGCATTGATCGCCAGGCGCAGCCGCTGCTCCCGCTCGCCCAGGGTGGGAATCCGGTCGAGCAGGTCGTGTTCCAGCAGGCGTACCTGCTGGACATGATTGAGGAGTCGGCGTCCCAGTGCCGTGGGAGCGAGCTTGGGCGTGCGAATCAGCACCGGTTGCCCCAGCCGGGCCTCGAGCAGCTTGATGCGCTGGGAAACCGCCGACTGGGTCAGCCCCAGGTGCTTGGCGCCCCGCTCGAAGCCGGACTGGTCGATGACGGCGGCCAGGGCCTGGAGGAGTTTGTAGTCAAGCATCAACCAGGTTAATCATCCATTCCTTGAATTAATTTCACTTATTGTAGCGCCAAACCTAACCTGTCGTCTTCTTGGGTCCGGGAGACGACGGCATGTGGGCATCCGCCCTTCAGGGACTGGCGACGGGGGCCGGGCTGATCGTGGCCATCGGCGCGCAGAACGCCTTCGTGCTGGCGCAGGGGCTGCGGCGGCGTTCGCCGTGGCGTGTTGCCGCGATCTGCACGGCCTGCGATGCGGGGTTGATCGGTCTGGGCGGACTGGGGCTGGGTCCACTGATCGCCGCACAGGCGCTGCTGGTGACGGCGGCCCGCTGGGGCGGGGCCGGGTTCCTGGTCTGGCAGGCGCTGCAGGCATGGCGGCGGGCCGTGGCGCCTGCCGGCCTGGCCGCCGCACCGGTGGTGGCTTCGCGGCGGGGCGTCACGGCCGAGACCCTGGCGGTGACCCTGCTCAACCCGCATGTCTACCTGGATACCGTGGTGATGCTGGGTGCCATCGGCGCCGTTCAGGCCAGTCCGGGCGGCTTCTATGCCGGCGCCATGAGCGCGTCGGGACTGTGGTTCTTCGGGCTGGTGGCGGCGGCCGGCTGGCTGGCGCCCCGGCTGGCCCATCCCGGGGTGTGGCGGGGCATCGATGCCGTGATCGGGGGTGTCCTGCTGCTGGTGGCGGTGCGGCTGGTGATCTGATCGTCAAGATTCCGTGACACCTTGTCAGGGTTTTCGGCCACTCGTGGAGGCCACGGGCGCGGGCTTCTTCCTCTGTCAGCTTTTCTTGACGCAGCGGGCGTCTCCGGCGGTATCGCGGGGCCCGTGATGCCGGCAACCGGCCATTCCCGGCGACCGGCCGGGGGCCTAGGCTGGGAGCCATTCGCCGTCCGCCGACGGCGCCGCTTCCGGCCACGACATCAACAAGGAGAAGGCTCATGACCGCACCGGCCAGCATTTCCCCCCGTGAAACCCAGGGCAACCCGATCGGCACCGACGGGTTTGCCTTCGTCGAGTTCACCGCGCCGAGTGCCGAGGAGCGCGAGGGCCTGCGTCAGCTGTTTCGCCAGCTCGGGTTCACCGAAACGCGCCGGCACCGCTCGAAGCAGGTGACCCTGTTCCAGCAGGAGGGCATCAACTTCGTGCTCAACGCCGAGCCGAACAGTCATGCTTCCGCCTTCGCCGAACAGCATGGCCCCGGCGCCTGCGCCATGGCCTGGAAGGTGGCGGATGCCCGCCAGGCCTTCGAGCACGCCGTGGCGAAGGGCGCCGAGCCGGTGGACAACCCGGTGGGCCCCGGTGAAGCCGGCATCCCGGCCGTGAAGGGCATCGGCGGCTCGCTGCTGTACTTCGTCGATGACCAGCGCGACGTCGACGGACGCAGCATCTACGAGATCGACTTCGAACCCATTGCCGGCGCCGAGAAGAACGCCCGCAGCGTGGGCCTGAAGATGCTCGACCATCTGACCCACAACGTCGATCGTGGCCAGATGGACGTCTGGGCCAACTTCTACACGGCCATTGCCAACTTCCGCGAGATTCGCTACTTCGACATCGAAGGCAAGATGACCGGCTTGCACTCGCGCGCCATGACCGCACCCTGCGGCAAGATGCACATTCCCATCAACGAGTCCGCCGATGACAACTCGCAGATCGCTGAATTCCTGCGCGAGTACAACGGGGAAGGCATCCAGCATCTGGCCCTGGCGACCGATGACATCTACGCCACGGTCAAGGCGCTGCGCGACAACGGCATTCGCTTCATGACCACGCCGGCGACCTACTACGAGAAGGTCGACCAGCGCGTGCCCAACCACGATGAGAATCTGGAGGATTTGAAGGCGCTCAACCTGCTGATCGATGGTGCGCCGGAAGAGGGGATCCTGCTGCAGATCTTCACCGATACCGTCATTGGTCCGATCTTCTTCGAGATCATTCAGCGCAAGGGCAACAAGGGCTTCGGCGAGGGCAACTTCAAGGCGCTCTTCGAGTCCATCGAGGAAGACCAAATCCGCCGCGGCGTACTCAAGGCCGATTAAACACCGCTGTCACCGACGAGCGAGGGTCGGCGCCTTCGGAAGGCCGGCCCGATAGCATTGCCCCGGCAGGATGTCGGGGCAAATTCTTTCCGTCACGAGATGCCCGGGGACGATCAGGGTCACAGGCCGTATTCGCCGGGATCTTCACCCTGCTCGCGCAGAAAGGCAGCAATCAGATCCTCCTCGCCGTCGTGATCCGAGCCATGACGGTAGGCGAATTCGATCAACTGTTCCTCCTCGAAGCCGTCGTACCAGGCCATGTCCTTGTAGTCGCTGGCGGCGTACCAGTCACTGGCTGCCTCGTAACTGTCGAATAGCGGCATGGGCCTTTCCTCCCTCGAGAACCTGCTGACAACGTAGCATCCCCGCGCCGGGCCGCAAGCCGGGCCCGGCGTCGGTCAGGCGTCGCGCAGCTGCCAGCGGGCGCGGATCTGGCCCAGCAGGCGGAAGGGAAGGGCGGCAAGCGAGAGGGTTTCCGGAGTGCCGTGCTCTCCAGCGATGCGCAGTTCGCCCGAGGGGGTGCGGTCGAGGCGGCGAATGGCCAGCCGGTCGAGATAGGCCACCAGATACAGGCCGTCTTCCTGAAAGGTCTCGAGCGGGCGGATGGCGGCCAGGTCGCCGCTGTCGAGAAAGTCGAAGCGCTCGCCCGGTCCCGGGGTGATCAGATGGCAGTCCTTGTCGACCCGGGCCAGGGGCAGCTCGCCCAGCAGCGATATCAGCGAGGCATCGTGGCGTTCCCACGGGGCGGCTTCCCTGGCATGGAGCGCGAGTATGCCCATGGGGGTCGAGGGGGCCGGCGTATCCTCGAGGAGGTCTGCCAGGGTGCAGTCGAGGGCATCGGCCAGGGCCAGCAGGCGCTCGTGGCCGATTTGCCTGATGGTGCCCGACTCCCAGTAGGAAATGGTCACATCAGAAACACCGACTCGCCGGGCGAGGGCGGCCTTGCTCAGGTTTGCCTTCAGTCTCAGCGCTTTTATTCGGGAACCCAACGCATCCATTGATTGCATCTCGCCGTAACGTGAACGCCTAGCATAGCCAGTCGCCACCGAAGTATGTTTCGGGTTAATGAAGCTCGCTTTATGAGGAAATTGATGGGTACCGCGGCTGATGATTTCCGTAAAAAAGTGTGCTTTTACGTCACTCATTTACGCGGGCAGCCGGCAACAGGCGCGCGATGGCAGGCGTATATTCGCAAAGTCTGAAGGAAATTTTCCCCCAGGACCGGAGCGTACTTTGCCGGCGTTACCGTGAAGGCGGGGACGTTCTCGACCGTTATACCCCTGGCACCGGCTGGACGAAAAGTGTGGGCAAACGGCGACACGATACGGGAACAAGGCGGCTGGAAAGAAAAATGCGCCGAGGGCTCGGTCGAGCAGGCTCTGGCGCACAAGAGATGATGCACTGAAGGCTTCGTCGACGCCGCAAGGGCGAGGACGGGGCTTCAACGGCGCTATCCGTCGAAGTGGCGCCAGTATAGGCAGTCGTACTTTGCGGAATAAGTGGGTACAATCGAAATCCAGTGTTTCTATAATGGAAACAAAATGTCTTGCCGTCGAACCGCGAGGGAATGGGCTTGGCCACGCTGGATGCTCTCAAGGTATTTGTCGAAGTCGTGCGCGCCGGCAGCTTCACCGCCGCGGCACGGCGCCTGGGGATTTCCAAGTCCCTGGCCTCCAAGCGCATCGCCGCGCTGGAGGAGGAGCTGGGCGTGAGCCTGCTGAACCGCTCCACGCGTTCCTTGCATCTGACCGAGGCTGGCCAGATCTACTACGAGCACGGCCTGCGAATCCGCGAGGAACTGGCCGCCGCCGAGGCGCAGGTGCAGTCGGTGACGGCGCGCCCCCGCGGTCAGCTGAAGGTGAGTGCCCAGGTCAGCTTCGGCTTCATGTACTTGGCGCCGCCGACCACGGCCTTCATGCGTCGCTATCCGGATGTGGCGGTGGAGATCCTGCTCGAGGATCAGCGCTTCGAGCCGATCGACGATTCCGTGGACCTGGCGATCCGCATGGGCCCCTTGCCGGCGTCGAGTCTGGTGTCGCGCCCGCTCTGCAAGGTGGTCTACGGTCTTTATGCGGCGCCCGACTATCTGGCCCGGGCGGAGCGTCCGCAGCATCCCCGGGACATCGAGTCCCACGACAGCGTCTTTTACGGCAACTACGACCTGGGCGCCCACTGGCGCTTTTCGCTCAACGGTCAGCCGCTGGACATCGAGCCCAGCTCTCGACTGGTGATCAATAACCTGCTGGGCGTGGTCGAGGCGGCCAAGGCGGGCTTCGGGCTGGCCTACCTGCCGACCTTCGCCGCCCAGTCCGCCGTGGCCGAGGGGGAACTGGTGCCGCTGCTGCAGCCCTACTGGAATGAGCACGGCAGCATGCTGGTGCTGTTCCGCTCCCGCAAGTACCTGCCGGACAAGACACGTGCCTACCTGGATTTCATTACCGACTGGTTCCGCGAGCGTCTGGTCCTGTAGTCGTCTACCAGGCGATGGGCTCGCCGGCCCAGTCCCAGAAGGTGCCGGTCTCCTCCCGGCGACGTGCGTTCATGACGGCGAACAGGCGCTCGGCGACGAAGGCGGGCGTGAACAGCTTGCCCTCGGGCACGCGGGACTGGAAGGGGCGCGACAGTGCGGTGTCGGTCGTGCCAGGGTGAAGGCAGAGCACGATGGAGCGCCGGTTGTAACGGGCCAGCTCGATGGCGGCGGTACGCATCAGCATGTTGTGGGCGGCCTTGCTGGCCCGGTAGCCGTACCAGCCGCCGAGCCGGTTGTCGTCGATCGACCCGACCCGTGCCGACAGGCTGGCAATAATCACCGGATGGCGCCCCTTGAGTGACGCATGCAGTGCCTGGATCAGCAGGGCCGGCGTTGTGGCGTTCACCTGGAACAGGTGCGCCAGCGTGTCGGCGTCCAGCTCCTCGAGGCGCTTTTCCGGCCGCAGGCCCCGGGGGGTGTCGTGCAGCAGGCCGATGGCGTTGAACAGCAGGTGTACCGGGGCGCCGTCCAGGCGAGCGGTGAGCGCTTTGCGGCCCGCCTGGCTGGAAAGATCCGCTGTCAGGCTCTCCAGACGGGGATCCGGGTGCTCGATGGGGCGACGAGACACGGCCAGCACTCGGCCCGGGCGATCGCTGGCCAGCAGGTGGTCCAGCACGGCGCGACCGATACCGCCGCCGGCACCGGTTACCACGGCGGTAAAGTCACTCGGCAAGGCTTCCAGCATGAGCGTCTCCTGAGCAAGGGGAGGGAACGAGCGGGAGCATCGGCTATCGGCTGATGATGGCGCCTCGGGTGCGTATAATGCCGCCCATCCTGCAAGCCAATGGACGCACGTCATGACTACTGTTCGTACCCGTATCGCGCCGTCACCGACCGGTGACCCGCATGTGGGCACCGCCTACATCGCGCTGTTCAATCTCTGTTTCGCTCGCCAGCACGGCGGTCAGTTCATTCTGCGCATCGAGGATACCGATCGCCAGCGCTCCACGGCTGAATCCGAACAGATGATCCTCGATTCCCTGCGCTGGCTGGGGCTCGACTGGGATGAAGGACCGGACGTGGGCGGGCCGCACGGTCCCTATCGTCAGAGCGAGCGCGGTGACATTTACGCCGAGTATGCCCGTCAGCTGATCGAGGCCGGGCATGCCTTCCGCTGTTACCGCACCAGCGAAGAGCTCGATGAGCTGCGTGAGACGCGCAAGGCTGAAGGGCTCCATCTCGCGCTCAAGCCGGGGGATCTGGCCCTGTCCGAGGCCGAGCAGCAGCGGCGCGAGGCGGAAGGTTGGCCCTACGTGGTGCGCATGAAGGTGCCGGCGGAAGGTACCTGTGTCGTCAACGACATGCTGCGCGGCGAGATCGAGGTGGACTGGGCCCAGGTCGATGCCCAGATTCTGCTCAAGTCCGACGGCATGCCGACCTATCACCTGGCCAATGTGGTCGACGACCATCTGATGGGCATCACGCATGTGCTGCGCGGCGAGGAATGGATCAATTCGGCCCCCAAGCACAAGCTGCTCTACGAGTACTTCGGCTGGGAGATGCCGGTGCTGTGTCACATGCCGTTGCTGCGCAACCCCGACAAGTCGAAGCTCTCCAAGCGCAAGAACCCCACCTCGATCAACTACTATCGGCGAATGGGGTTCCTGCCGCAGGCGGTGACCAACTACCTCGGCCGCATGGGCTGGTCGATGCCGGACGATCGCGAGAAGTTCACCCTCGACGAGATGATGGCGCACTTCGATATCCAGCGCGTGTCGCTGGGTGGTCCGGTCTTCGATCTGCAGAAGCTGACCTGGCTCAACGGGGTCTACATCCGCGAGGATCTCGACGACGCGGCACTGCTGGAGGCGCTGCGCGAGTGGGCCTTCAACGAGCCGTATGTCGGTCAGATCCTGCCGCAGGTACGCCCGCGTATCGAGACGCTGTCCGATGTGGCGCCGCTGGCCGGGCATTTCTTTGCTGGGGTGGTGCACCTCGACGAGCAGAGCTTTGCCGACGTCAAGCTCGAACGTGAAACCCTGCTCAAGCTGCTGCAGTTCCTGGTCTGGCGTCTGGAAGGGGTGACCCGCTGGGAAAAGGAAAGCCTGCTGGCCGAGGTCAAGTCGCTCAGTGCCGCCTTCGACCTGAAGATGAAGGCCTTCCTGGCGCCGGTGTTCATCGCCATTACCGGCTCGGCGACCTCGACCTCGGTAATGGACGCCATGGCGATTCTCGGCTCCGACATGACCCGGGCACGTCTGCGCCATGCCCTCACCGTGCTGGGCGGTGTGTCCAAGAAGCAGGCCAAGCGCTTCGAGAAGGAGTATCGGGACCTGTAGTCGGATGCGGATCCCCGAGGCAGGGGCGCAGACCCCTGCCTTGTTTTCCCGGTGAAATTCGTTGTTGACCAAGGCCGCGAGAATCCGTAATATACGCCTCGTTCTCACGGGCAACGCCGATACGGGGCCTTAGCTCAGCTGGGAGAGCGCGACACTGGCAGTGTCGAGGTCACCGGTTCGATCCCGGTAGGCTCCACCAAGTTGCACGTTGTGAACCTGCTTGAAGGCATCTCCGCGTCCCATTCGTCTAGTGGTCCAGGACACCGCCCTTTCACGGCGGTAACAGGGGTTCGAACCCCCTATGGGACGCCACTTCCTCCCTCGCTGTTTCTTGCAATCCAGCCGCTCGTTTTCAGCCGGCCGTTCGATCCGTTCTTCGCCTGGTATCCCGGAATTTTCCGGTTTCGTCCTGTTTTGCGTATTGACTTTTCCCCACGAATTTTCGATGGCTCGCGGCTTGTGCACAAGTCAGCGCGGCATCCATGTTCTTGAACGCCTCTTTATTAAAGATCAATTAAATCAATGGTTTATGCTTGGTCAAAATTTGACCGATTTGTTGCCAGGCCGCTTGTCATGGCGATTCTGCGACCTTTTCGAAAGCTTATAAACAGGGTTGTCCACAGAATGTGTGGAAAAGGGGCGGGCAGGCCCGATCCTACGCGATCGGGCCGTTCGGTCAGTCGCGCTGCAGGCGCTTGAGCAGGGCGGACGTGTCCCAGCGGCCGCCGCCCATGGCCTGGACATCGCCATAAAACTGGTCCACCAGGGCTGCCACCGGCAGGCGGGCGCCGAGCTTGCGAGCTTCTTCCAGGCAGATGCCCAGATCCTTGCGCATCCAGTCGACAGCGAAGCCGTGATCGTACTGATCGGCGATCATGGTCTGGTGGCGGTTTTCCATCTGCCATGAGCCGGCGGCCCCCTGGGCGATCACCTCGATGACGCGGTGACTGTCGAGTCCGGCCTTCTCGGCGAAGTGCAGGCCTTCGGCCAGACTCTGCACCAGCCCGGCGATGCAGATCTGGTTGACCATCTTGGTCATCTGGCCCGCTCCGACGGCGCCCATCAGGGTAACCGCGCGTCCGTAGTGGGCGAGTGCCGGGCGGGCATGCTGGAAGGCGTGCTCCTCGCCGCCGCACATGATGGTCAGTACGCCGTTCACTGCGCCCTGCTGGCCACCGGATACCGGGGCATCGATGAAGTGGGCGCCACGTTCGCGGCAGGCGTGATCGAGTTCTTCGGCGAGCTCGGCCGAAGCGGTGGTGTGGTCGACCAGGATGGCGCCGGCCTGCATGCCGGTCAGCGCTCCTTCGGGGCCGGTGGTGACCTCGCGCACGTCGTCATCGTTGCCGACGCAGACGAGGATCAGGTCGGCACTGTGTGCCGCCTCGGCGGGCGTTTCGTGCCAACTGCCGCCATGCTCATCGACCCACTGGCGGGCCTTCTCGCTGGTGCGGTTGTAGACGCGCATCTCGATGCCGGCGCGGGCCAGGTGGCCGGCCATGGGATAGCCCATGACGCCCAGGCCGATAAAGGCGGCGGTTCGGATTGTCTGGCTCATGGAAGGGTACCTCGCAGGGAAGTTGTCTCATGCCGGGACCAGCATAGGTGAATGCCGGTCGGCGGGGCCTGACGAGAAAGGCCGCCTTGCGGCGGCCTTTGAGTGGTCCTGCTTACTTCGCGCCCGGGTAGTCGCGCTTGGTGTAGCCGGTGTAGAGCTGGCGCGGACGCCCGATGCGATAGCCGCTGCTGATCATCTCGTTCCAGTGCGAGATCCAGCCGATGGTGCGGGCCACGGCGAAGATGACCGTGAACATGTTGGTCGGAATGCCGATCGCCTTGAGGATGATGCCGGAGTAGAAATCGACGTTGGGGTAGAGCTTGCGCTCGATGAAGTAGTCGTCCTCCAGGGCGATCTGCTCCAGGCGCTTGGCGATCTTGAGCTGCGGGTCGTCGGCCATGCCCAGCTCGCTCAGTACCTCGTCGCAGGTCTCCTTCATGACCTTGGCGCGCGGGTCGAAGTTGCGATAGACGCGGTGACCGAAGCCCATCAGGCGGAACGGGTCGTCCTTGTCCTTGGCGCGGTCGACGAAACGCTGGATGTTTTCCTCGGACTCGTCGCCGATCTCGTCGAGCATGTTCAGCACGGCCTCGTTGGCGCCGCCGTGTGCCGGCCCCCACAGGGCGGCGATGCCGGCACTGATGCAGGCGAACGGGTTGGCGCCGGTGGAGCCGGCCAGGCGAACCGTGGAGGTCGAGGCATTCTGCTCGTGGTCGGCATGGAGCATGAAGATGCGGTCCATGGCCTTGGCGAACACCGGGTTGATCTTGTACTCCTCGCACGGGTTGCCGAACATCATGTAGAGGAAGTTTTCGGCGTAGTTGAGATCGTTGCGAGGATAGTTGAACGGCTGGCCGACGTTGTACTTGTAGCACATCGCCGCCAGGGTCGGCATCTTGGCGATCAGGCGGATGGCGCTGACGCGGCGTTCCCCTTCCTTGGTGATGTCCAGATTGTCGTGGTAGAAGGCTGCCAGTCCACCGACCACGCCGCACAGGATGGCCATGGGGTGGGCGTCGCGACGGAAACCCTTGAAGAAGTTGGCCAGTTGCTCATGGACCATCGTGTGGTTGCGGATGGTCTTTTCGAACTGGGTGTATTCCTCGTCGCTGGGCAGCTCGCCGAAGAGCAGAAGATAAGAAAGCTCGACGAAGTTGGAGTTGTTCGCCAGCTGGTCGATGGGGTAGCCGCGATGCAGCAGCACGCCCTCGGCGCCGTCGATGTAGGTGATGCCGGATTCGGTGGCGGCGGTGGCGACGAAGCCCGGGTCGTAGGTGAAGAGGCCTTCGGCGGTAAGACCACGGACATCGATGACGTCGGGTCCGACAGTGCCTGAGTAGACCGGTAAGTCGAGAGGCTTCTCCAGCCCGTCCACTGTCAACTGCGCTTTCCTGTCAGCCATGATGGCCTCCTCTTTATCTCAATACCTAACGTAACTCTTTGTCTTGCCTGCAAACGGACATCAAAGGTTCGCCCACTATAGAAGCGTCCCGAGTATTGTCAATTCACCGATGGTGGCCGATGCGGCGATGCAGCAGAGGCTGGGGCGGCTTCAGAGGCTGGCTCGAGGCCGGTGTCATGCTGCCCGGCAGCAAGGTTACCTTGTTACCAAGGGTAACACCAAGGTCGCAATCCGGCGGTAACGATTTGTCATGCCAGTGGCCAGTCCCTATAATCCTTATCCGCGCGACTGGCGGGAAGCGGTGACTGGTACCACCTGACTTGGCCAACCATCGCTCTTCCTCAAACCACCGCCCGCTCGACCGAGCCCGATCGGAGTCCTGGAGCGGGCCAAGAGAGTGTGTAGAGAGCCGTGAATAGCAAAAGACCCGTAAACCTCGACCTTTCCACGATAACGTTCCCACTCCCAGCCCTGACCTCCATTGCCCACCGTATCACCGGCGTCATTCTGTTCGTTGGCCTGATCTTCGTCTTCTGGGCACTCGACGCGTCGCTGTCTTCGCCCGAAGGCTTCGAGGCGGTCCGGGGCGCCCTCGAGCACAACTTCCTGGCCAAGCTCGTGGCCTGGGGGCTGCTCTCGGCACTGGCCTACCATTTCGTTGCAGGCATCAAGCACCTGCTGATGGATGCCGGTTACGGTGTCGATCTCGAAAACGCCTATAAGAAGTCGCAAGTCACCGTGGTGGCGAGCGCCGTTCTCGTGGTACTGGCAGGAGTCTGGGTATGGTAACCAACATCACCAATTTCGGTCGCAGTGGCCTGTCGGACTGGCTGATCCAGCGTGTTTCGGCGGTGGTTCTGGCGCTTTATGCGGTCTTCATGGTCGGCTATCTGCTGTTCCATCCTGACCTGGATTACGCCACCTGGAACGGCCTGTTCGCGCAGACCTGGATGCGTATCTTCTCCCTGCTGGCCTTCGTCTCGCTGGCGGCCCATGCCTGGATCGGCCTGTGGACCGTGGTCACCGACTACATCAAGCCGACCGGCATTCGTTTCACCGTCCAAATCGCCATCATCCTCGCCATCTTCATCTTCCTGGTGTGGGGCGTACAAGTCTTGTGGGGAGCCTGATCCATGTCCAATATGCGTAGCCTGACGTTCGACGCAATCATCATCGGCGGTGGTGGCTCCGGCCTGCGTGCCGCGCTCGAGCTGGCCAAGTCCGGCAAGAAGACCGCGGTGATCACCAAGGTCTTCCCGACCCGTTCGCACACGGTCTCGGCCCAGGGCGGCATCACCTGTGCCATCGCCTCCGCGGATCCCAACGACGACTGGCGCTGGCACATGTACGACACCGTCAAGGGCGGTGACTACATCACCGACCAGGATGCTGCCGAGTACATGTGTTCCGAAGGTCCGAAGGCGGTCTTCGAGCTCGAGCACATGGGGCTGCCGTTCTCGCGCTTCGACAACGGCCGCATCTACCAGCGCCCGTTCGGCGGCCAGTCCAAGGAGTTCGGCAAGGGCGGCCAGGCGGCCCGTACCTGCGCCGCGGCCGACCGTACCGGTCACGCGCTGCTGCATACGCTGTATCAGAATAACCTGAAGAACAACACCGTGTTCCTCAACGAATGGTACGCGGTGGATCTGGTCAAGAACGCCAGTGGCGATGTGGTCGGCTGTATCGCCCTGTGCATCGAGACCGGTGAAGTGGTGCACATCAAGTCCAAGGCCACCGTGCTGGCGACCGGCGGTTCCGGTCGTATCTACGCGTCCACCACCAACGCCCTGATCAACACCGGTGACGGCATCGGCATGGCGCTCCGGGCCGGCTTCTCCGTGCAGGACATGGAGATGTGGCAGTTCCACCCGACTGGCATCTACGGCGCCGGCGTGCTGGTGACCGAGGGCTGTCGCGGCGAAGGCGGCTACCTGATCAACAAGGACGGCGAGCGCTTCATGGAGCGCTATGCGCCGAACGCCAAGGACCTGGCCGGTCGTGACGTGGTCGCGCGTTCCATGGTCATGGAGATCCTCGAAGGACGTGGCTGCGGCGAGAACGGCGATCACGTGCTGCTCAAGCTCGACCATCTGGGCGAGGACGTCCTCAGCAAGCGCCTGCCGGGTATCGTCGAGCTGGCCAAGACCTTCGCTCACGTCGACCCGGTCAAGGAGCCGATCCCGGTCGTGCCGACCTGCCACTACATGATGGGCGGTCTGGCGACGAACGTGAACGGCCAGGTCATCGTCCAGGACGGCGACGGCAACGATCAGATCGTCAACGGCCTCTTCGCCTGCGGTGAAGCGGCCTGTGTCTCGGTGCACGGTGCCAACCGACTGGGCGGTAACTCGCTGCTCGACCTGGTGGTGTTCGGTCGCGCCGCCGGCATGTACATCGAAAGCGCGCTGAACGAAGGGGTGGAGTACCTGGACGCGGCCGAATCCGACGTCGAGCAGGCCCTGTCCCGCCTGAATCGCTGGAACGAGTCGAACGGTGGCGAGTCCGTGCCGGAGCTGCGTGCCGAGCTGCAGGAAACCATGCAGACGTCGTTCGGCGTGTTCCGCCAGGAAGACCACATGCAGGAGGGCGTCAAGAAGGTGGCCGAGCTGCGCGAGCGCATCGCCAATGCCCACCTGGGCGACAAGTCCAACGCCTTCAACACCGCCCGCATCGAGGCGCTCGAGCTCGACAACCTGCTCGAGGTGGCCGAGGCGACCGCCATCTCGGCGCTGGAGCGCAAGGAGAGCCGCGGTGCGCATTCCCGCTACGACTACCCGGACCGCGACGACGTCAACTGGCTGAAGCACTCCATGTACTTCCCGGTCGAGAAGAAGCTGGGCAAGCGTGACGTGAACTTCCAGCCCAAGACCCTCGACACCTTCGAGCCGAAAGTCCGGACTTACTAAGGGGAGCTCCGATGTCCATGCTTCAGGTATCCATATACCGCTACAATCCGGAAACCGACTCCGCGCCGTACATGCAGGAGTTCCAGGTGGACACTCAGGGCCGCAACCTGATGGTCCTGAACGTCCTCGAGATGATCAAGCAGCAGGACAGCTCGATGGCCTATCGCCGCAGCTGCCGCGAAGGGGTCTGCGGTTCCGACGGGATGAACATGAACGGCACCAACGGCCTGGCCTGCATCACCGCATTGTCGGATGTGGTCAAGAACAACAAGCTGGTGCTGCGCCCGTTGCCGGGGCTGCCGGTCATTCGTGACCTGGTCGTCGACATGGGGATCTTCTACAAGCAGTACGAGCGCATCCAGCCGTACCTGCAGAACGATGAGACTCCGCCGGCGATCGAGCGTCTGCAGTCACCGGAGGATCGCGACAAGCTCGACGGTCTCTACGAGTGCATCCTGTGTGCCTGCTGCTCGACCTCCTGCCCGTCGTTCTGGTGGAACCCGGACAAGTTCGTCGGTCCGGCCGGCCTGCTGCAGGCCTACCGCTTCCTGGCGGACTCCCGTGATACCGCGACCCGCGAGCGTCTCTCCGAGCTCGAGGATCCGTTCAGCGTGTTCCGTTGCCGCGGCATCATGAACTGCGTGGCGGTGTGTCCCAAGGGGCTGAACCCCACCCGCGCGATCGGCAAGATTCGCGAGCTTTTGCTGGCGAACGCCACTTAAACCGGGGTTCATGGCTTGTTATCATTACCCCCTGTTCCCGCCCGCGGCATTGTGTCGCGGGTCGGGGCCGGTCCAGGCGTCAAGAGCCGGTGTCAGGGGCACCGGCTCTTGACGATCAAAGCCGCCGAAACTCTTGGACGACACTCGTTCGCGCAGAGCGGGTCCAGTCAGTGCAAGTCTCGCTCTCGTTAGAGCAAAGAGTGACGCCGGAGCCCAAGCGCAACTCCGGCGCCGACACCACCCCATCAGTGCAGGGTGACCGAAAGATGCAAGAAGGCATAATGGAGTTGATGTGGCGCACCTCCCATGTGAGCGGCGGCAACGCTCACTATGTGGAAGCGCTATACGAGCAGTACCTCGTCGATCCCAACGCGGTCCCGGACGAATGGCGTAACTACTTCGACACGTTACCCCGTCCGGAAGGCAGCCCCTCTCACGATATTCCCCTCAGCCCGATTCGCGATCAGTTCTATCAGCTGGCCCAGCAGCGCCGCAACGGTGCCGCCGCTCCGGCCACCGAAAGCGGCGAGAGCAAGAAGCAGGTCAAGGTCCTTCAGCTGATCAATGCCTATCGTTTCCGCGGCCACCAGAAGGCCGACATCGATCCGCTCGATCTGCGCAATCCGACCCCGGTTCCCGACCTCGACCTGGCCTTCCACCAGCTGTCCCGGGCGGACATGGACACCGAGTTCCAGACCGGCTCGCTGTTCCTGGGCAAGGACAAGGCGCCGCTCAAGGAGATCGTCGAGGCCCTGGAGCAGACCTACTGCCGGAGCATCGGCTGCGAGTTCATGCACATCGTGGATACCGAGGAGAAGCGCTGGCTGCAGCAACGCTTCGAATCGGTACGCTCCGCGCCCCGCTTCAGCGACGAGGTGCGCCGTCACGTGCTGGAGCGCCTGACCGCGGCGGAAGGGCTCGAAAGCTATCTGGCGTCCAAGTATCCGGGCACCAAGCGCTTCGGCCTGGAGGGCGGCGAGACCTTCATCCCGATGATGGACGAGCTCATCCAGCGCTCCGGCGGCTACGGCACCAAGGAAGTGGTCATCGGCATGGCCCACCGCGGCCGCCTCAACCTGCTGGTCAACATCCTCGGCAAGAGCCCGTCCGAGCTGATCGACGAGTTCGACGGCAAGAAGGTGATCGAGAAGGGCTCGGGCGACGTCAAGTACCACCAGGGCTTCAGCTCCAACGTCATGACGCCGGGCGGCGAGGTGCACCTGGCACTGGCCTTCAACCCGTCGCACCTGGAGATCGTCTCGCCGGTGGTGGAAGGCTCCGTGCGGGCCCGCCAGGATCGGCGCGAGGATACCAAGGGCGACAAGGTGCTGCCGATCAACGTCCACGGCGATGCCGCCTTTGCCGGGCAGGGCGTGGTCATGGAAACCTTCCAGATGTCGCAGACCCGCGGTTACCGGACCGGTGGCACGCTGCACATCGTGATCAACAACCAGGTCGGCTTTACCACCTCGAACCCGCAGGATTCGCGCTCCACCGAGTACTGCACCGACATCGCCAAGATGGTTCAGGCGCCGATCTTCCACGTCAACGGCGATGACGCCGACGCGGTGATCCATGCTGCTCAGGTGGCGCTCGACTATCGTCAGCAGTTCCACAAGGACGTCGTTATCGACCTGGTCTGCTACCGGCGCCGAGGCCACAACGAGGCCGACGAGCCGTCCGGCACCCAGCCGATGATGTACAGCAAGATCAAGTCGCACAAGACCTCGCGCGCCCTGTACGCCGAGCGTCTGATCGCGGAAGGGCTGATCAGCGAGGATCAGGCCAAGGAGTACGTCGAGACCTATCGGAATGACCTGTCGGCCGGCAACCATGTGGCCAACGCCCTGGTCAAGGAGCCCAACACGGAGCTCTTCGTCGACTGGACGCCCTATCTGGGTCACGAATGGACCGGCGACGCGGACACGTCCTTCGACATGAAGCGCATGCAACAGATTGCCGCGCGGATGTGCGAGATTCCCGACGGGGTCCAGGTCCAGCGCCAGGTCAGCAAGATCTACGAGGATCGGCGCAAGATGCTCGCCGGCGGCATGGCGCTCAACTGGGGCTTCGCCGAGACGCTGGCCTACGCCACGCTGCTCGACCAGGGGCATCCGATCCGCCTGACCGGCCAGGACTCCGGACGCGGCACCTTCTCGCATCGCCATGCGGTGGTGCACAACCAGAAGGACGGCAGCACCTACGTACCGCTCGAGCACATCCGCGACGGTCAGCCGCGCTTCACCATCCATGACTCCTTCCTGTCCGAGGAAGCGGTGCTGGCGTTCGAGTACGGCTACGCCACCACCATGCCCAATGCGTTGATCATCTGGGAAGCGCAGTTCGGCGACTTCTTCAACGGCGCCCAGGTGGTCGTCGACCAGTTCATCTCCTCGGGCGAGTCCAAGTGGGGCCGGCTGTGCGGGCTGACCCTGCTGCTGCCGCACGGCTACGAGGGGCAGGGGCCGGAGCACTCCTCGGCGCGGCTCGAACGCTTCCTGCAGCTGTGCGCCGAGCACAACATGCAGGTCTGCGTGCCGACCACGCCGGCGCAGATCTTCCATCTGCTGCGCCGCCAGGTGATTCGCCCGCTGCGCAAGCCGCTGGTGATCATGTCACCGAAGAGCCTGCTGCGTCACAAGGAGGCGACTTCGAGCCTGGACGAGCTGGCCAACGGCGGCTTCAACATGGTGCTGCCGGATCAGGGCAAGCTGGACCCCGAGAAGGTCAAGCGCGTGGTGCTGTGTGCCGGCAAGGTCTACTACGATCTCGCCGCCTACCGGACCGAGAACGAGCGCGACGACACGGCCATCGTGCGCGTCGAGCAGCTTTACCCCTTCCCCAAGGAAGAGCTCTACGAGGCCCTCAAGGCCTTCACCAACCTCGAGCAGGTGGTGTGGTGTCAGGAGGAGCCGCTCAACCAGGGGGCCTGGTACCAGAGTCAGCACCACATGCGTGTCGTGGCCGACATGCTGGTGGACGGCCTGGGTCGCGGCCTCAAGTTTGCCGGTCGCCCCGCATCGGCTGCACCGGCCGCCGGCTACATGTCCGTGCACGTGGAACAGCAGCGCCAACTGGTGGATGACGCCTTCAACGCCTGAGGCGTCGCGACCGACGAGAGAGAACACACTAAGGAAACGAAATGGCTACCGAGATCAAAGCGCCCAGTTTTCCGGAATCCGTCGCCGAGGGGACGGTTGCCGCCTGGCACAAGAAGCCCGGCGATAGCGTCGAGCGCGACGAGCTGATCGTCGAGATCGAGACCGACAAGGTCGTCCTCGAGGTCGTGGCGCCGGAGGCGGGCACGCTGTCGGACATCAAGGTCGAGGAAGGCGAGACCTGCGAATCCGAGCAGGTGCTGGGCATGCTGGGGGCGGCCGACGCCGCGGCCGGTCAGGAGAAGACGGCGGCCAAGAGCGACGACGCCCAGCCGGCCGAGAAGGATCAGGCAGCCAAGGCCGAGGCGCCGTCCGCGTCCGGCAAGCAGCATGAGGTCAAGGCACCGTCCTTCCCCGAATCCGTGCAGGAAGGTACCGTGGCGACCTGGCACAAGAAGGTCGGCGAAGCGGCCAAGCGCGATGACGTGCTGGCGGACATCGAGACCGACAAGGTCGTCCTCGAGGTCGTGGCGCCGGCCGACGGCGCGCTGGTCGAGATCAAGGCCGAGGAGGGCGAGCAGGTCACCTCCGAGCAGCTGCTGGCCGTGTTCGCCGAGGGTGCCGGTGGTGACGCCGGCGGGGCGAGCGAGTCCAGTGGCAGCGAGTCCAGCGAGTCCGCCGGCGACGAGAAGGTCGGCGACAAGATCCTCGCCCCGGCCGCGCGCAAGCTGGTGGCCGAGAACGACCTCGACGTCAGCAAGATCGAGGGGACCGGCAAGGGCGGCCGCGTCCTCAAGGAAGACGTCCAGAAGGCCATCAAGGCCGGCTCGGCGAAGAAGTCCGCTGCCCCGGCCGCGCAGGGCAGCGTTGCCAAGGCCGCCGCCGCACCGGCCCCGGCCGTCGAGGGCGAGCGCCCCGAGAAGCGCGTGCCGATGAGCCGCCTGCGACAGACCATCGCCAAGCGCCTGGTCCAGGCCCAGCAGACCGCCGCCATGCTCACCACCTACAACGAGGTGGACATGAGTGCGGTGATGGCACTGCGTGCCCAGTACAAGGAGACCTTCCAGAAGGCTCACGACACCAAGCTGGGCTTCATGGGCTTCTTCGTTAAGGCGGCCACCGAGGCGCTCAAGCGCTTCCCGGATGTCAACGCCTCCATCGACGGTACCGACATCGTCTACCATGGCTACCAGGACATCGGCGTGGCCGTGTCCACCGACCGCGGCCTGGTCGTGCCGGTGCTGCGCGATACCGACAGCATGAAGCTGGCGGACGTCGAGAAGACTATCGTCGACTTCGGCAAGCGGGCCCGTGACGGCAAGCTGGGCATCGACGAGATGCAGGGCGGTACCTTCACCATCACCAACGGCGGCATCTTCGGTTCGCTGATGTCGACGCCGATCCTCAATCCGCCGCAGACCGCGATCCTGGGCATGCACAAGATCCAGGAGCGCCCCATGGCGGTCAACGGCAAGGTCGAGATCCGGCCGATGATGTACCTGGCCGTGTCCTACGATCACCGCATGATCGACGGCAAGGATGCGGTGCAGTTCCTGGTCACGATCAAGGAGCTGCTCGAGGATCCGGCACGCCTGCTGCTGGACGTTTGATTCGCCGCCAAGCCAACTAGATCGAACAGGATAGATTCATGGCCGATAAATACGATGTGATCGTCATTGGCGCGGGCCCCGGGGGCTACGTGTCCGCCATCCGTGCCGCCCAGCTGGGCCTGAAGACCGCGTGTGTCGAGAAGTGGGTCAACAAGGAAGGCAAGACCGTGCACGGCGGCACCTGCCTGAACGTCGGGTGCATCCCGTCCAAGGCGCTGCTGGAAGCCTCGCACAAGTTCGTCGAGGCCCAGCACGACTTCGGCGATCTGGGCATCGAGACCGGTGACGTCAAGATGGACGTCAAGAAGATGATGGCCCGCAAGGACAAGATCGTCACCAACCTGACCGGTGGCATTTCCGGGCTGTTCAAGGCCAACGGCGTCACCGCCCTGGAGGGGACCGGCAAGGTACTTTCCAACAGCAAGGTCGAGGTGACCGGCAACGACGGTGAAAAGGCCACCTACGAGGCGGACAACATCGTCATCGCCACCGGCTCGGTGCCGGTCGAGATTCCGCCGGCGCCGCTGACCGAGGGGCTGATCGTCGATTCCACCGGCGCGCTGGAGTTCCAGGAGGCGCCCAAGCGACTGGGCGTCATCGGTGCCGGCGTCATCGGTCTCGAGCTGGGCAGCGTGTGGAACCGCCTGGGCAGTGACGTGACCATGCTCGAGGCGATGGACACCTTCCTGCCGATGGTCGACCAGAGCATCGCCAAGGAAACCCAGAAGCTGCTCAAGAAGCAGGGCCTGGACATCAAGATGGGCGCCCGCGTGACCGGTACCGAGGTCAAGGGCGAGGAAGTCGTCGTCAAGTACACCGACAGCGAGGGCGATCAGGAGCAGACGTTCGACAAGGTCATCGTCTGTGTCGGTCGTCGCCCCTACACCCAGGGTGTGCTGGATGACGACAGCGGTGTCACGCTCGACGAGCGCGGCTTCATCTTCGTCGACGACCATTGCCGGACCAGCGTGCCGGGCGTCTACGCGATCGGCGACGCGGTGCGTGGCCAGATGCTGGCGCACAAGGCCTCCGAGGAGGGCGTGATGGTGGCCGACATCATCGCCGGCCACAAGGCGGAGATGAACTACGACGCCATCCCCTGCGTCATCTACACCGCCCCGGAAGTCGCCTGGGTGGGCATGACCGAGCAGCAGGCCAAGGCCGAGGGCATCGAGGTCAAGACCGGCAGCTTCCCGTTCGCGGCCAGCGGCCGGGCGATGGCCAACAACGCCACCGAAGGCTCGGCCAAGATCATCGCCGATGCCGAGACCGACCGCGTGCTGGGCGTGCACATCGTCGGTCAGCATGCCGGCGAGCTGATCGCCCAGGGCGTGATCGCCATGGAATTCGGCTCCAGCGCCGAGGACCTGGCGCTGACCTGCTTCGCGCACCCGACGCTTTCCGAGGCGGTCCACGAGGCGGCGCTGGCGGTGGAAGGCCATGCCATCCACGTGGCCAACCGCAAGAAGCGCAAGTAACGATCGTCGCTGTAAACCCGCGCCCTCGCTCGAGGGCGCTTCGCCCGCATGCGGGCGAACAGGGGTGATGCGGGCCGGGGCGAGCTGTCAGCCCGGCGCCGCGTCATCGTTCGAGTCACATGCAACCAATGGCATGACACGATGAACCTTCACGAATATCAGAGCAAACAGCTGTTTGCCGACTATGGTCTGCCGGTGTCCAAGGGCTTTGCCGTGGACACCCCCGAGGAAGCCGCCGAGGCCTGCAAGAAGATCGGTGGCGACAAGTGGGTCGTCAAGGCCCAGGTCCATGCCGGTGGCCGCGGCAAGGCCGGCGGCGTCAAGCTGGTCGAGAGCCCGGACGAGGCCAAGGCCTTCGCCGAGCAGTGGCTGGGCAAGAACCTGGTGACCTTCCAGACCGACGAGAAGGGCCAGCCGGTCGCCAAGATCCTGGTCGAGAACTGCACCGACATCGCCAACGAGCTGTACCTGGGTGCCGTGGTCGATCGCGGCACGCGCCGCGTGGTGTTCATGGCGTCCACCGAGGGGGGTGTCGAGATCGAGAAGGTCGCCGAGGAGACCCCCGAGAAGATCCTCAAGGCCGAGATCGATCCGCTGGTCGGCGCGCAGCCGTACCAGGCACGTGAGCTGGCCTTCCAGCTGGGCCTCGAGGGCGCCCAGGTCAAGCAGTTCACCAAGATCTTCCTGGGCCTGTCCAAGCTGTTCCACGACAAGGACCTGGCGCTGCTCGAGATCAACCCGCTGGTGATCACCGACGAAGGCAACCTGCACTGCCTCGACGCCAAGGTCAATCTGGACGGCAACGCCCTGTACCGCCACCCGGACCTGCAGGCGATGCGCGACCCCTCCCAGGAGGATTCCCGCGAGGCCGAGGCCGCGGCCTGGGACCTGAACTACGTGGCCCTGGAAGGCAACATCGGCTGCATGGTCAACGGTGCCGGTCTGGCCATGGGCACCATGGACATCATCAAGCTCAACGGCGGCCAGCCGGCCAACTTCCTGGACGTCGGCGGCGGCGCCACCAAGGAGCGCGTGGCCGAAGCCTTCAAGATCATCCTCTCCGATGACTCCGTGAAGGCCGTGCTGGTCAACATCTTCGGCGGCATCGTGCGCTGCGACATGATCGCCGAGGGCATCATCGGTGCCGTCGAGCAGGTCGGTGTCAACGTGCCGGTCGTGGTGCGCCTGGAAGGTAACAATGCCGAGCTGGGGGCCGAGAAGCTGGCGTCCAGTGGTCTGAACATCATCGCTGCTACCAGCCTGACCGATGCGGCCCAGCAGGTCGTCAAAGCAGCGGAGGGCAAGTAATGAGTATCCTGATCGACAAGAACACCAAGGTCATCTGCCAGGGCTTCACCGGTGGCCAGGGGACCTTCCACTCCGAACAGGCGATCGCCTACGGCACCCAGATGGTCGGCGGCGTGACCCCGGGCAAGGGCGGCCAGGAGCACCTGGGTCTGCCGGTGTTCAACACCGTCAAGGAAGCGGTCAAGCAGACCGGCGCCGAGGCCAGCGTGATCTACGTGCCGGCTCCGTTCTGCAAGGACTCGATCCTTGAAGCCGCCAACGCCGGCATCAAGCTGATCGTGTGCATCACCGAGGGCATCCCGACCCTCGACATGCTCGACGTCAAGGTCAAGTGCGACGAGCTGGGCGTGCGCCTGATCGGCCCGAACTGCCCGGGCGTGATCACTCCGGGCGAGAGCAAGATCGGCATCATGCCGGGCCACATCCACAAGCCGGGCAAGGTCGGCATCGTGTCGCGCTCCGGCACCCTGACCTACGAAGCGGTCAAGCAGACCACCGACCACGGCTTCGGCCAGTCCACCTGCGTGGGCATCGGCGGCGACCCGATCCCGGGCTCGACCTTCATCGACATCCTCGAGCAGTTCGAGAAGGACCCGCAGACCGAGGCGATCGTGATGATCGGCGAGATCGGCGGTACCGCCGAGGAAGAAGCCGCGGCCTACATCAAGGAGCACGTCTCCAAGCCGGTCGTGTCCTACATCGCCGGTGTCACCGCGCCTCCGGGCAAGCGCATGGGCCATGCCGGCGCCATCATCGCCGGCGGCAAGGGCACCGCGGACGAGAAGTTCTCGGCGCTGGAAGCCGCGGGCGTCAAGACCGTGCGCTCGCTCGCCCAGATCGGCGACGCGCTGAAGGAAGTGACCGGCTGGTAAGCCTGCCTTTCGGGCCTTGCTCGACTGCACAGGGGCACCTTCGGGTGCCCCTGTTCGTTTCTGGTCCGGCGCCGGGTTCACTCGGCCAGCCGATAGCGGTCGCGGCCGTCGCGCTTGGCTTGCAGCAGCGCCCGGTCGGCGCGATTGACGGTGTCCAGTTCGGTTTCCATCGGCCGGAACTCGGCGATGCCGGCGCTCACCGTCACCGTGACGCTGGTCCCGTCGGCCGGCACCGCCAGCTGGCGCAACTGCGACAGGAGCCGTTCGATCAGCGCGCGGGCCTGGTCGAGTGTGCAGTCGCACAGCAGCAGCAGGAACTCCTCGCCGCCCCAGCGTCCGCAGAGGTCGTTGACCCGCAGTGTCTGGCCCATGATCGTGGCCATCTCGGCCAGGATCCGATCGCCGATCGCGTGGCCATGACGGTCGTTGATGCGCTTGAAGTGATCGACATCGAGCATCGCCACGCTGAAGGCCCGGCCCTCCCGACGACAGCGCTGCGTGGCCAGCTCGAGCTGCTCGGCGAGCTTGCGACGATTGGCCAGCCCGGTGAGCGGATCGTGGGTCGAGGCGGTGTGCAGTTCGCGATTGTGCTCGCGCATCAGCTCCTGATAGCGATCCGAAATGCGCGACAGCTTGCGCTCCCGGCGCAGCTGGCGCTCGTACTGCTGCTGGCGTTCGCGCATCTCGTCATGGGTGAACTGCTGGTAGCCATCGGCGATCGACAGCATGCGATCGAGTCGTCTCTGCTGCCCCTGGTGGCGCCGATAGAGCTGCTCCAGGGCCGGATAGAGCGGGTGCTCGCGGTAGGACTCGATGGCGAGCAGCGCTTCGATCCGGGCCATCAGGTCGCTGTCGCCGATCATCATGCCGAGTCCCGGGCCGGGGCGATCACGAAGGGAAAGCTGCAATCCTCGCGGAACTCCTCGGCGAGCTCGGCGATGCGCTCGTTGCGCGGATCGTAGCGCCAGTCGACGGCGACCTCGCGACCGGCCTCGTGGGCCTCCTCGAGCCGGTCGAAGATGTCCATCATCGCCTTCACCGAACTGGTGTTGAGATAGACCAGCGCCAGCTCCAGGCGCAGTGGCGTGGCCTCCTGGGCAAGATAGGTCTCGACCCAGTCGATGACCTGGCCGAAGAGCTCATAGGAGTTTTCCGGATAGGAATCGCCCTGCATGGCCAGGCGGCCGGCCGCCCAGTCGCTCTGGATGGCGGGGGTCGACTGGCTGCCGGCGATGTTCAGATCACTGTGCATGGGCTGTCTCATACGGTGGCTGTCAGGCTGAAGAAACCGCGCCCGTCGGGCAGACGCTCCAGCGAGGTCTGGAGCGGACGGCTGGACTTGCGGGCCATGTCGAGGATACCGAGTCCGGCGCCACTGCTGACCCGGCCATCGCGCGGCTGGCGCAGCTGCTGCTTGTAGGCACGCTTGAGCTCGGCCTTGTCGAGCCCGGCGAGCGCCTCGATGCTCTCGACCAGGCGCTCGCCGTCGGCCCACTCGACGAGATTGCCGGCGGAAATCAGGTAGCGCTCGTCGGTGTCCCGGGCGACGGCGATGGTCGCGGTGGCCTGGGTCTCGTCGTAGCGCTGCAGGCCGGCGTAGTGGCGGATGTTCTGGGTCATCTCGATATAGATGGCGAACACGTCCATCGCCGAGGAGGGCGCGGTGTCCTGATTGGCCATGTAGTTGCGCAGGGCGTTGCCGATCTCCTCGATCAGGCTGCGCGATATCGGGCCGTTGAAGCACAGCATGATGCGCTGCTGCAGATAGCTCTCGCGCATGGCCAGCAGGTTCATGGCATCGTCCTCATGGTGACTCGTCCGGGGGTTCTTGACTCGAGCGGTGCTCGTTACGGGGCTCGTCCCGGCGGGACGAGGGCTCGCTCCCGGGTGTCGGCCGGTAGCGAAAGCTCAGCACGGTGATGTCGTCGCGCTGGGGAAGGTCACCGCGATAGGCTTCCAGTTCGGCCTCGAAGGCGTCGATCTGGGCGTCCAGCGGGTCATTGGCTCGTGCCTGGAGCATCGCCTCGAAGCGCTGGTTGCCGAAGCCGAAGCCATGCTCGCCGCCGGCCTGATCGAGGAAGCCGTCGCTGCACAGGGTATAGGTCCAGCCCGGGTGCAACGGCCGATGCACGTTGGTGTGGGTCATGCGCCGTTTCTGGGCGATCGCCCGCTTGCCGCCGCGCAGGATCTCGAGCCGCTCGCCGTCGCTGGCGTACAGGGACATCTTGGCGCCGGCGAAGGTCAGGGTGGTGCTCGCCGCGTCGATCCACACCAGGCCGATGTCCATGTTGGTGGCGATCGAGTCGGGCAGGCGCTCCTGGGTGAAGCTCTCGCGGGTCTGGCGATCGGTGGCCTCGAGGATGCCGGCGGGATCGTCCGCGCCGGCCTCGAGGATGGCATGGTCGATGATCGCCCGGGCGAGCATGGTCATCAGGGCCCCGGGCACGCCGTGGCCGGCGCAGTCGACGACGCCGATCAGGCAGCCGCGCTCGCTCTCGCGGAAGAGGTAGAAGTCGCCGCCGACATGGTCGCGCGGGCGCCAGAGTACCGCGTACTGGTGCTCCAGGGCGGCGGCAAGGCGACGACTGGGCAGGATCGCCCGCTGGATGATTCCGGCGTACACCAGCGAGTCGTCGATCTGGCGTCGGGCGCGGGCCATCTCCTGGTTGGCCTGCTCGAGTTCGCGGGTACGCTCGCGCACCCGGGCCTCGAGCTCCCGAGTGTGGCGCTCGACCTGTTCGGCCATCCGCGAGAAGGCGCGGGAGAGTTCGCCGATCTCGTCGTCGCGACGCACCGCGAGCTGCGGCGAGTAGTCGCCGCCGGCGATCGCCCGGGCCGAATGCTGCAGCCGACGCAGGGGGTGAAGGATCAGCCGCTCGGTGGCGTAGACGAAGCCGGCCAGCAGCAGCGCCAGCAGCAGGGTCAGTCCGCCGAGCAGCGTCCACAGCCAGCCGGGATCGAGTATCCGGGCGGTCTGGACGTCGAGCGCGGTGATCATCACCCAGTTCAGCTCGGGAAGGTAGCCCACCGAGAGCAGTCGCGGCTTGCCCTCGAGCTCGGCCTGGAGCGTGCGCACCTCGCCGGGATGATGCTCGGCATCCTGCATGGTGTTGCGCAGCGCCTGGCGCTGATCCGGGTCGGCGATCAGTGACTGGATCCGCTGCTCCCGGCCGACGCTGCCGGCCTCGGCTCCCGAACTGAAGGCGATGCGCTGGGCGTCCGGGTAGGCCTGGAAGGCGCCGTCGGGCGTGACGATCATCGGTGTCATGCCGTTGGCCCCGTCGCGGATGAAATCATCGAGGAAGCGGCTCAGGTCGAGGCCGCTGCCGGCGATGCCCAGCGGCCGGCCATGGTCGCGCACCACCACGTTGATCCAGACCTTGGCCACGCCGAGCTTGCTGTCGGTATTGACGTTGATGTTGTAGGGCACGCCGCTTCTCAGCGTCTCGACGTACCAGGCGTCCTCGGGGTCGTCGACGTCGACCCGGTAGCGAGGAATGCGCGGGTCGGCCTCGCCGGCGGTATCGAAGTAGTAGTCGCCGCTGGCATCGACCACGATGAAGAAGGTGTGGTCGGCGAAGCTGCGACGGAAGCCCTCCGCCTCGGTGAAGAAGCGCCGGCGCTTGAGCGGGTCGTGCTCGTCGTCCAGCCAGGCGCGGGTGGTCTGCGAGTCGGCGAAGCGCTGCGCCAGGGCGAGTTCCCGGGAAATCGGGGCGAGGATGCGCTGCATGTGCAGCAGCGTGTAGTTCTCGGCGTAGGCGGTCGCGAAATGCTGGCGGATGCCGTCGACCGCCTGCCAGCCGAGGATCGCGGCGGGTACCAAGGAGAGTAGACAGGCCAGCAGCAAGGCCATGGCCGACTTGCCGCGCAGCCCCCAGCGAACTGCCATGTGAAGGTCCCTGCAGAGCGTGGCGGCCTTGGAGGAGGTCTTGGTGAGCCGCCGTCGGCCAACATGCCACAAACCGGCCCGATTCACGAGTTTTCTCATGCATCCGGGCTGATCCACGTCATGTCTTTGCAGGGTGGCGGGAATGCCGGCGTGACGATCGGCAGCCTGCATGCACCTCGGAAGCGCAATGGCAGAGCGCCCGATCCACAGGATCGGGCGCTCTGGGGGCCGGTCGAGGCGGACTGGGCGGTCCCGTCGACCGGGTGCCGTGACCGGATCAGCCGGCCAGGGTGTCGAAGCGGGCGGTGTCGATGCCCGTCAGCGCGACCGCGAGGTCGTCGCCATCGGCGCTCTGCGCGTCAAGCGACTCGGGAACCGAGCGATCATCGCCGTAGGCCTTGTAGGCGAAGCGCCAGGTCTCGCCGGGTTGCAGCACCTGGTGCTCGTCGTCGTGAACCCGGTAGGTGTCGCCATCCCGAGCGACGTCGCCGTTCCAGACCACGGCGATGTCGTCGGTCAGGGAGAAGTGGAGCTCGGGGGTGTCGATGGCCTGGTCGGAACGGTTCTCGACGAAGATCTCCGCCACGTAGCCGCGCGACCAGGCGCTGGTCACGTCGCCGCTCAGGCGCAGGTCGGCGTCGCTGGTATCGCCGCCGAGCGGGGCGTCGTCATGGTCGAGGATGTCCTCGACGCTGGGCACCGCGGCGGCGTCCCCCTGGCGGCTGTCCCGGGAAGCCACGTCGAGGTGGGTGCCGTCGGCGAAGATGAGCTGCTCGACATGCTCGAGCGTGTCGGTACCGCCCTTGCCGGTGACGCTGACCGTGTCGCCATCGAAGTCGATCGTGTAGGCGTCACGGTCCGCCATGTAGAGCACGGTGTCGTGGCCGTCGCCGCCGTCGATGCGGTCGTTGCCGTCGTACCAGTCGTCGCCAGGCCCACCCTGCAGGATGTCGTCGCCGTCGCCGCCGATCAGGGTATCGTGGCCCAGTCCGCCGTCGAGATAGACGCCGTCGTCGGTCCCCTCGATATGGTCGTCACGTCGCGAGCCGACCGCGTACTCGAAGCGGACCTGATTGTCGTCGGCGTCGGTGATGGCGCCGAAGCTCTCGCCGCCGCCGTTGATCCACAGCGACGGGGAGAGGGTATCGGCATCGGGATTGCGGATCGACTGTTCGACATGCACGCGGTTGTCGTGATCGCGACCGCCGTGGAAGTTGATGTCCCGATCGGTGGATTCCACGCGGATCTCGTTGCCGACCGAGGAGCGCCAGGAGGCAAACACCAGTCCGTGGCGCATGCCGCTGTCGACCAGCCCTGTGAAATCGCCGTCATAGCTCTCGTGCAGCTCGAAGCCGTAGCCGTTGCCGCCGCCCCCCTTGTTGAAGCTGCCGTGGGCCTCGAGGTTGTCGACGTCGCTGTCGAGGGCACGGGAGAAGCGGAAGGCGGTCGACGGCCCGTCGACGACCCGGATGTCGTCGACGCTGGCATTGACCGTGCCGTCGAGCAGCACGGCGTGATAGTCGCTCAGCGCGTCGCGGGTGTTGTGGAAATCGCCGGCGTCGGGCTTGCCCAGGTCGAAGGCGAGGGTGAAGCCCTCCAGCGACACGTTGTCGACCGTGTCGATGCGCTCGACATGGGTCTTGCCGCCGTCCAGGTCGAAGTGAACGCCGCGATCGAGGGTCACGTCCCGGCCGTCGATGGATTCGACACGCGCCATGCTGGTACGCAGTTCGGCGTACTTCACCTTGCGCCAGGAGCTGTCGCCGATGGCGTCGAAGAAGGCGTCGTCGTTGTCCTGCCAGAGCCGCACGGTATCCCCGGCGGAGAGATTGTCGGGGGCCTGTTCCAGGCGTACTTGCCGGTCCCCCTCGTCGGCGTGCGAGTCGAGGGTGCCGACGTCATGGCCATAGCCGCCGTCCAGGCGGATGGCGAAGTCGTCGTTGTGGTCCAGCGCCTTGTCGGTGAAGGTGAGCGTGGTGTGCTCGGCGCCGGCGCCGA
>Ga0209300_1000103_pt1 | contig 53875 bp, 42 predicted proteins | sample Shrwel_input2_RT_FD_187535 | JGI IMG/M metagenome (GOLD analysis project Ga0209300, IMG submission 187535) | Subsurface microbial communities from deep shales in Ohio, USA - Utica-3 well 1 S input2 RT (SPAdes) (version 2) ... | reverse complement strand
GACGCCGAGCCGGCACTGCGCCAGGCCCGGGAACAGGCACAGCGGCGCGACAGCCTGGCTCAGCGGCTGGCGGATATTGAGACGAGCCACGAGCAGTACCAGCGTCAGGCCAACCAGATCGATGAGGCCCAGCGAAAGGCCGAGGCCCAGCAGCAGGAACACCGGCGCCGCCGCGACGAATGGCAGGCAAAGCTTCGAGAGCTGATGGGTGAGCACAGCCAGTTAAGCGACGCCCGCCAGGCGGCCCAGCAGGCCCACGATCGGGCCTCAAAGCGCCAGCTTTCATTGAGCACCTTGCACAGCCGCTGGCAGGAACACCTGCAGGCCGTTGATACCCAGCAATCGCTGGTAAAGCGCTTGGAGAGTGACGAGGCGCGCAAGGCCCAGCTCATGGAAAAGGGCAAGGCCGCTCGGCAACGGCTCGATGAACGACACCAGCATTACACAAGCGTGCAGGCCTTTATCGAACGCAGCCGCGCCGTGCGCAGCGAGAGCGTGATCAAGCTGCGCGAGCAGCTTCAGGAGGATGAACCCTGCCCGGTATGCGGCGGCCAGGATCATCCCTGGCGTCACCAGCCGCCGGAAACCCCCGAAGCCGCGCAGCTTGCCGCCCAGCAGGCCGACGAGGACCGCCAGCTCAGTGAGGCACAGAGCGACTGGGAACAAGCCCAGCAGGCCCGCGATGAATTGCTGGGCCAGTATCGTGCCCTGGAAAGCTCGCTCGAGCAGCAGCGCCGCGACCTTCAGGCCGCCGAGCAGCGCCTGACCAGTGCACAAAAGGCCCTAGCCGAACAGCCGCTAAGCGCCGAACTCGACGCCATTGATGCCGCCGAGCGCGAGGCCTGGCTAAGCCAGCAGCGCCAGCAAAACGACAGCGACCGCCAACACCATGAGCAGGCACTCGAGGCACTGACGCGCGCCGAAACCGAACTGGCACCGCTGCAGGAAGCCTTACGACAGGACGAGCTAACCCTGACGCAGTTGGACACCCAGCGGAAAAGCGTCGAAACAGAGCTTCAGGCACTCTCCGAGCGACTGCCGCCCCTCAAACAAGAGCGCGACGAGGTTGCCCGCGAACTCAACCAACGGCTCGGCGAACATGACAGCGCCGATGCCTGGCAGCAGCAGCTCGATAACCGCCAAGCCAACGCCCAGCAGGCACTGAATAGCGCCCTGGCAGCCCTGCATGAGGCAGAGCGCCGCCAGGGAGAGCTCACTCAGCAAGAGCGCCACGAAGCCGCCCAGCTAAAACGCCTTGAAGAGGAACGCGCCCCCCTGGAGCGAGAGCTTCAAGAATGGCGCCAGGCAAATCCGGCACTGGATGATGACACCCTCGCCCGCCTGCTGGCGCAGCCCGAGGACGAAGCCCACCGCCAGGAGCGGGACATCCGCGAGGCAGAGCAAGCCCTTCAGCGCAGCGATGCCAGCCTGAACGAGCGCCGCCAGGCGCTGCTTGCGCACCGCCGCGGGCAAGCGCTGGTCGACGAAACAGGCGCCGAAGACAATGACTCTGTGAGCGATGACCGTCTAAGCGATGGGCTTTTGAATAATGCCCTGCTGAGTGACGACACGGAGACGGAAATTCAGCAGCGTAAGGCAAAGCTTGCGGATGAGCTCACCGAGCTAGCGCCCAAGCGAGAGTCCGCGCAGCAGCACCGGGATGACGCCGTTCATGCCCTGCGCGACGACGACCGCCGCCGCGCCCGCCAGCAGGCCGCTCAGGCCGAACTCGATGCCGCCCGGGCCGAGCAGCAACGCTGGGGCCGCATCAGCGCCCTGATCGGCTCCGCCGACGGCAAGGCCTTCCGGCGCATTGCCCAGGCCTACAATCTCGAACTGCTGCTCGACCACGCCAATGCCCACCTCCACAACCTCGCGCCCCGCTATCGGCTGCGCCGGGGTGGCAGCCCGCTCGGGCTGCTGGTCGAGGATCACGACATGGCCGACGAACAGCGCTCGGTGCATTCACTCTCCGGCGGCGAGACCTTCCTGGTGTCGCTGGCCCTGGCCCTCGGACTCGCCTCGATGGCCTCCGGCGAACTCGCCATCGAATCGCTGTTCATCGACGAAGGTTTCGGTAGCCTCGACCCTCAGTCCCTGGCGCTGGCCATGGAAGCGCTGGATGGCCTACAGGCGCAGGGGCGTCGAGTCGGCGTGATCTCGCATATTCAGGAAATGCACGAACGCATCCCGGTACAGATCCAGGTCAATCCGCTGGGCAACGGCGCCAGCAGACTGACGCTGGTGGGAGACTGAGCAAACCCAAGAGTGAGCTATCACATACGGGTTACGCTCCCATATTGCCACGAGAGCGCGGAACACAAGCGTGCGCATGGCGAGCCGACCAACAACGTTGACAGGCACCGCAAGCCAGCCGCCACAAACAAAAAAGCTATCAGGAGCAACGGATGTCACAGGCCCCAGACACGACGACAAAGAGCATACTGATCACCGGGTGCTCGAGCGGCATCGGCCACGCCGCGGCGCATGCCCTGACGGCCCGCAGCTGGCGGGTGTTCGCCACGGCGCGGGCCGAAGCGGATGTCGAGCGGCTCAAGGAGGAAGGCCTGGAAACCCTGCCGCTGGACCTTGCCAGCAGCGCCTCGATCGAGGCCGCGGTGGAGGCGATAAAAGAGCGCACCGGCGGGCAACTGACGGCCTTATTCAATAACGGCGCCTACGGCCAGCCCGGCGCGGTGGAGGATCTGTCCCGTGACGTTCTGCGGGCCCAACTGGAAACCAACCTGCTGGGCACCCATGAACTCACCACCCTGGTGCTGCCGATGATGCGCGCCCAGGGGCACGGCCGCATCGTGCAGAACAGCTCGGTACTCGGCATTGCCGCGCTGCCCTATCGTGGCGCCTACGTGTGTTCCAAGTTCGCCCTCGAAGGCCTCACCGACACCCTGCGCATGGAGCTCAAGGGCAGCGGCATTCATGTCAGCCTGATCGAGCCCGGCCCCATCACCAGCCGGTTTCGCGAGAATGCGCATCGCGCCTTCCAGGCACATATCGATACCGCCCACAGCGCCCATGCCAACACTTACCAGAAGGTCGAGGCACGGCTAGCCGGCAGCGACAGTGGCGGCGCCTTCACCCTCGGCCCCGAGGCCGTGGTGAAAAAGCTGATCCACGCGCTAGAAAGCCCACGTCCGCGACCCCGATATGCGGTAACGGTGCCCACTCATCTGTTCGCAGCGCTCAAGCGGATACTGAGCACCCGCGGCATGGACCGGGTGCTACTGCGTTCCACTAAGGACGAGCGGGAGTGAGCCGATACGCGTCGGCACCCCGCTCGGGTCGTGCATCGCCGCTTACCCGGAGAAGGCCTCGTTCAGCCACTTGATGAAGTTGCGCTTGGGCTTGAATTCGCTACGCAGCTGCGCCAGCGCCGCCTCGAACGCATCGCGCTGAGGCGCAGTTTCGAGCCGGCCCTGCAGCTCCCGCAACAGGGCGATGCCATCCCGGTAGCCCTGGTTGTTGGTCTGTTGCACCTCATGACGCACCAGGCGCAGGTAGAGCGGCAGGCTCTCGTCGGGCGCCTTCAGCGCCTGGGCCAGCTGATGCAGCAGCGTGGGCGACACCGCCCGCTCGGCGCACAAGGCCTGGGCCTCGTCCCAGCGCCCCTCGAACAGATAGATCTCCAGCAGGCTGTCGACCATCCGCGGGCCCCAGCCAAAGGGTAACTGAGGCGTCTTGTCCAGCCCGTCCACCAGCCAGTCGTGGGCACGCCGACGATAATCGACGGCCAGGTTATGCTCGGTAGCCAGGTTCACCAGCTGGCGATAATCCCCCAGCTTCCGGGTGCTCTGGTAGATCTCCCATTGCAGCGCTGCGGCGGCCTCTTCCTCACCACGCTGCAGGTACAAGCGCACCTCGAGCCGCTGGCGTTCCACCTGCTGATGCGGAAACTCGCGGGATGCCGCCTGCTTCGCTCGCGCCAGCCACGTCTCCAGCTCATCCCAGGCCTCATGGGCGATACACCGCTGGGCAGCGTCCAGGCAATCCCGCTCATCGCTGGCCGTCTTCTGGTAGAGCGCCAGCATGGCGGGCAGGTCGCCGGCGGCCTCGGCGCGCTTGAGCAGGGGATCACGCAGACGAATATAGCGATACTTCGTCATCCAGCCAGCCTTTGTCGGCAGGGCCGGCAGGTCATCCCAGGCGCGCTGCAGGCAGGCATGATAGGCCGCCATGCCCGCGTCACCCAGCGCCTCGGCATAGGCATCGGGTATCGACGGATAGCTATCCTCGCTGCCGCCGAACGCCTTGTCATAGAGATAGGTCGCCAGCTTAGCGGGGGACCAATCGAGGCGCCTGACGGTCCTGACATGCGTGTCTTGCAGGGTCTGCTCGCAGTGAAAGCGAAAGCCGCCAGAGTCATCGATGGTCTCCAGCGCCCTAGCCATGCGCGACAGCGCATGGTCCACCAGCGCCAGACACTTGTCCGCCGGCAGCTGCGGGGCCTGCTCGGCAAGCTGCTCGACGATGACCTCGGCCCTGGCGAAGTAGGCGCTGACCTGGCCGTAACGGTACAGGTCACGGTTGAGGGGGAAGGCCGCCGTGATGCGCTTCTTCAGCGCCTTGTGATCCAGCACTCCGAGCACCGCATCGGCCCGCAACGACCACTGTTGGCGCAGCATCGGGTCCTGTGCGATCAGCGACTGCAGCGCCTCGATCAACGACGGCTTGTCCATCTGCTGCAGGTAGGCCTGTATCCGGTCCGTAGCATCGCCTTCCGTCAGGCGAGCCTCCTCGGCCTGATTCGTCCGGTACGCCAGGGCTACCGCCACGCAGTGCTTGCAGAAATCGATGCCCTCGGAGGCCGGGCAGTCGCAGCCGCCTTCCAGGCTGCGCTTGCTCAGTTTCAGGATCACGCGGTAGCGCTCGGTGCCCTCCACGTCGGCGTTGATGGTGGTGCCGCTCTGGTTCCAGCCCACCACCATGCCCTCACGGAAATACTCCACGCCGCGACCGAAGGCCGCCTCGCCGGCCAGCTTGCGCAGCTGCCGGTCGGACAGAAGTTCCCGTTCATCCTGCTGTGGCATCAGGCGTCTCCTCTTGCGAGTATGGCGGTGCTGCACCGTATTGTTGCCCGCTTCAGTTGTTCATTACTCGGCCTTGATGCGCCCCAGCAGCGCCTCGGCGGAATGTTCACCGCTGATCAACTCGGGACTAGCGGCGCGCCAGTCGGCGGTCAACTCACCACGGAAGGCCTTGGCGAGGATCGACTGAGTCAGCTTGTTGACGCGGGCCAGGGCATTCTTCATCTGATGTTCGCCTGATCGGCAAAAGCGAAAAGCTCGTCGACGCGGCCATCGGCTAACCCGCAATACGACTAACCCTCTATACGACTAACCCTCTATACGACTAACTCTTAATACTATGCAGGCTCATAAAGCCTCGCCTGAAACCCGATGAAGGCCTCGCGAATATTCTCGACGCTGCCGAGTTCGGCGATAGCATCCGTCGGGGTCTGGTATTTGAGTTCGATCAGTTGAGGCAGCTTGTCTTGGGCAAGCTCACCAACGCCGTCCTGAATATAGTGGTCTATGACGAAGTTCAGAAACTCGCGCTGGCGGTAGTCGTAGTCGGAGAAGAGCCTTTCGCGGTGGGTAGCCACCCGCTGCTCGCGGCTGAGCGGCGGCAGTGCGAAGGCGATGTAGGCCAGCACGTCGAAAAGATCGCTGTTTTCGGCGTTTACCAGGCGGCCAATATCCTTGAGCTGCTCGGCGCCGTAGCCCTTTTCGGCCAAGCTATCTAGTAGGCCCTGGCGGGTATCCGGTCGGCTCCAGAGTTCGCGTAGGGTCTCCTCATCATGGAAGAGTGCCGGCAGGTCACCGTAGAGCTGACGGATGAAGTCGGCAGCGGACATCGGCTTGCCGTCCGGGCTCCAGAAGGTGGTCGCGCTCATGTGCTGCAGCTGACGCACCTTGCCCGGCGCGAGTTCGATCACCAGCACCTGTTGCCCTCCTCCCTCGCACTGGCAGGGCATCTCGCCGCACACCGCGCAAGGCTCCGGCGACTCCTTTTCGCAGGTGCAGGGGCGTTTGCCGCATTGTTCGCAAGGCTCGGGCGGGGTCACCTCGCACACACAGGGGATCTCACCGCAACGGGAACACGGCTCGGGAGCGACGGGCTCGCCGTCCCACTCCGGGTCGCTGAAGTGCTCGTAGGCACGCACGAAATCGAGAATGGTGAAGTAGTCCTTGCCATCGAACAGTCGCGTGCCGCGGCCGATGATCTGCTTGAACTCGATCATCGAGTTCACCGGGCGCATCAGCACGATGTTGCGGATGTTGCGGGCGTCTACGCCGGTGGAAAGTTTCTGCGAGGTGGTCAGGATGGTGGGAATGGTCTTCTCGTTGTCCTGGAAGCGGCGCAGGAACCGCTCGCCCTCGGCGCCGTCATCGGCCGTCACCCGCACGCAGTAGTTGGGATCGGGGCTCGTCTTCATCTGGTTGATCAGATCGCGCACCGCCAGGGCGTGCTCCTGGTTGGCGCAGAACACCAGCGTCTTCTCGCGCGGGTCGATCATCTCCATGAACACCTGCACCCGGTACTGCTCTCGTTCCCTGATCTTGATGAGACGGTTGAAGTCGGCTTCGGTATAGCGCCGGCCCTGCTCGACTTCTCCCTGAACCACCGCGTCGTCGGGCGTATAGACATAGTCGTCCAGGGTGGTGGCGATCTGGCGTACCTTGAACGGCGTCAGGAAGCCGTCGTTGATGCCCTCCTTCAGCGAGTAGACGTAGGCCGGCTCGCCGAAGTAGGCGTAGGTGTCGGTATTGGTGGTGCGCTTGGGCGTGGCGGTCAGGCCCAGCTGCACCGCCGGGGCAAAGTACTCGAGGATGGCCCGCCAGCTGCTCTCGTCGTTGGCACCGCCGCGGTGGCATTCATCGATGATGATCAGATCGAAGAAGTCCGGCGGGTAGTCACCGAAGCTGGGGGCTGGGTTACCTACCGCGTCGCAACCGCTCATGAAGGTCTGGAAGATGGTGAAGAAGAGGTTACCGTTCTTGGGCACCCTGCCCTGCTTGCGGATCGCATCGGGCGCGATGCGCACCAGGGCGTCCTCAGGAAAGGCGGAGAAGCTGTTGTAGGCCTGGTCGGCGAGGATATTGCGGTCGGCGAGGAATAAAATGCGCGGCCGACGGCGAGTACCGTCGTCGCCCTGCCAGGCCGCCAGGTTCCAGCGGCTGTGGAACAGCTTCCAGGCGAGCTGGAAGGCAATGGCCGTCTTGCCGGTGCCGGTGGCCAGGGTCAGCAACACGCGGCGACGGCCGGCGGCGATGGCCTCCAGCGCCTGGTTGATGGCGTTATGCTGGTAGTAACGCGCCTGCCACTGGCTGCCGTTGTCGTGGAAGGCCACCTCGCCGAAGCGTTCGCGCCAGGGATTGGGCTCGGGGAAAGTCTCGGCCCACAGCGCCTCCGGCGTGGGATAGCCGGCTACCGGGCCTTCCTCGCCGGTGTGCAGGTCGACACGGTAGAGGCCCACCCCGTTGGTGGCATAGGCGAAGCGTGTTTGCAGCCGCTCGGCGTAGCGCTTGGCCTGAGCCAGGCCCTCGGTGACGGGAAGATCACGCTTCTTGGCCTCGATCACCGCCAGCTTCTGGCCCTGGTAGAAGAGCACGTAATCGGCGATGTCGCCGCGGGTGCGCTGCCCGCCGCCCTGCAGTCGCCCCAGGGTGATCACCTCACGCCGTACCCGGCTGCCTGCTACCCTGCCCCAGCCGGCTTCCTTGAGGGCGGGGTCGATCAGCTCGGCGCGGGTATCGGCTTCATTCATCGGTCAATCCTTGTCCGGTCGGTGCACGATCGGGAGCCTTCCAGCTCCGTAACCCTTCACAACATATGGGTTTCTGGCGGGCGAAGCCAGCTTTGGCCTTTCCCAACGAGCCATCCCTTCAGTCTTCTACAGGGCTGGCCAGCATGTTCATGACCAGCCGGACCATGGTCGCCTTGTTGGCCGGGTCGGACTCGGCGATCAACAGCGTCAGGGCGGCGAGGCCCACGTCGTTGACCACTACCTCGCCGTGAGCATCGAGCAGGCGATCATTACGGTAGAGGAAGTCCACGAACAGATAGGCCGCACTGCGCTTGTTGCCGTCGGCGAAGGGATGGTTCTTGACCACGAAATAGAGCAGGTGCGCCGCCTTGGCCTCCACCGAGGGGTAGGCCGGCTCGCCGAAGACCGTCTGGTCGAGGTTGCCGAGCAGCGCATCGAGGCCGTCGCCGCGCTCCCGGGCGAACAGGTCGGTGGCCTCACCCTTAGCGATCAGCTCGGCCTTGAGCGTGGTGACCGCCGAGCGGGCTTCCTCAATCGTCGGCAGTCGGCCGCCAGCCTGAGCATGGGGCTCGGTCAGTAGGCCCTCGTCATAGCGTTGCAGCAGCAGGAAGGTCTGGGCATAGCGGGTGACGATATCGACGAGGCCACGGCCGCTTGCCGCATCCAGCGCCGGGCTGCCGGCCGTCTTGCGCACCAGCGCCATGGCGGCCTCCAGCTCGCGGGCGTTCTCCTCGAAGCGCTGGCGGTTCAGCGTCCAGCCCTGTGTCAGGTGCTCGCGCAGGGTGCGCGTCGCCCATATCCGGAAGCGGGTCGCCCGTGTGGAGCTGACCCGGTATCCGACCGAGATCACCGCATCCAGGCTGTAGTGTTTGCGCTTGCGTTTAACCTCTCGCTGCCCCTCCTGCCGAACTTGTAAGAAATCCTTACAGGTTGCCTCCTCCACCAGTTCGCCATCCGCGTAAACGTTCTTCAGGTGCATGGTGATGTTCTGAGGCTTGACGTCGAACAGTTCGGCCATCTGTGCCTGCGTGAGCCAGACCGTCTCATGCTCGGCATCCAGCCGCACCTCGACCGCCTGGTCGGCCCCCTGGTAGATGACGATGGGGGCCTGGCTCTCGGTACTCATGCCGTCGCCTCCTCCACCGACGCTTCGGCCACATTGGCCGTCAGCTCGCCGGAGAAGGCCTTCTGCAGCAGGGACTGCTTGAGCTCGGCCAGGGCGGTGAGTTTTTGCTGGTAGATGACCTCAAGTCGTTGGGTTTCAGAAGAAAACTCTTCGAAAATTTCAACCAGGCTTTGCTGTTCGTCAATAGAGAGTGCCGGCATGGGGTAAGATTTAAGCTTCGTAGCATTGATATTGGCTTGATTTACGCTACTGCTCATTACTGAACGCCCATAGTTCATTGCAAGCGAGCTATTCAAGAAGTAACAGAGAAAATCAGGGTCTAACAACGCCTTATTCCTGTGAATTCGAATCAAGTAGCCGGCAAATATTGCCTCTTTTTCTCCTTTATAAATTGCAGTCTTTCCGACCAACTCTGGACTATTTGTCCGATTGAAAAGCACATCATTGCAATCAAGTTTATACTTTTCAATCTCGCTAGGGTTACTAGAGTATTTGAGGTCAGACCAGGAAAATCTTCCCCTTGCGATATTTCCCATGCGTAGCACGGGAACCAATCCATCGCCTGCAGATTTCGAGGAAGATCCGTACTCCATCCTCTCAGATAGTTCGCCCAATGTAGTCCACTCACGACTATTATCTTTCAAAGAAGAAACCACGAACTCATCGAACAACTCGCGGGCGTTAGCGAGGTTTTTTTCGGTATTAGCAACGACCGTATCGATCCCGGTGAAGGCTTCATTGAGGATGGCGACGATGCGTTCTTGTTCGGGGAGAGGCGGAATTGGGATCGGAATCTCACGCAGCCTTCCCTGATTTAGTTTTGGTACCGTTAATCCGGAAATGAAAGGAGCTAAATCCGTCGTGTTAAGATAATAAATAACCCATGAATCAAGCATCACATTTCGATTGGGACGGATCACGTGAGCGTGATTATTCACCCAGCACTTTCCTTCTACGGCATAGGCCGTATTATCGCCTGCGCCCCACTTTGCGCCATCTTCTCCAATAAGCACTAATAGCTCATCGAAGATATATCCATCTACATAATCCAGAACTCCTGTAGCACCGTAGTACGGGTAAGGGCCCGCGACTCTGTTTCTCTTGGTGATTGGCTTACGCCTGCTATCCAGAATTTCGCAGACTTCACCCAGGCTTTTCCTTGTCCACTCCTCATTCATAACATCCCCCGAATCCCTTCCAGGATCTCCTCGGCCTCGCGGTCTAGCGTCTCGATCTCGTTGATGATCACCTCGGGGTCGCGCAGCGGGGCTTCTTCTGCCTTGTTGGGGTTCTTCACCGACAGATCGAAGGTCTCGCGGTCCAGATCATCGACGCTGACCTTCCAGGAGTTGTCGGAGTCGGCGAAGCTGGCCTGCAGGTCGACGAACTCGGCGAGATCATCGTCGTTGAGCGGATTGGTCTTGCCCAGGCTGCGGCCGGGGTCGAGCTGGTAGTACCAGATATCGCGGGTCGGGGCGCCCTTCTCGAAGAACAGCACCACCGTCTTCACGCCGGCGCCGAGGAAGGTGCCGCCGGGGCAGTCGAGCACGGTGTGCAGGTTGCAGCTCTCCAAGAGCTCCTGGCGCAGCGCCTTCGAGGCGTTGTCGGCATTCGAGAGGAAGGTGTTCTTGATCACCACCGCGGCGCGGCCGCCGGCCTTCAAGCGCTTGATGAAGTGCTGCAGGAAGAGGAAGGCCGTCTCGCCGGTCTTGATCGGGAAGTTCTGCTGGACCTCCTTGCGCTCCTTGCCGCCGAAGGGCGGGTTGGCGAGGATCACGTCGAAACGGTCCTTCTCCTGCAGGTCGGCGAGGTTCTCGGTCAGGGTGTTGGTGTGCACCAGGTTGGGCGCCTCGATGCCATGCAGGATCATGTTCATGATGCCGATTACATAGGGCAGGCTCTTCTTCTCCTTGCCGGAGAAGGTGCGGTTCTGCAGGGTGTCGAGCTGCTCGGTGGTGAGCCTTCGCGGCTCGTCGCTGCCGAAGCCGTGGCGCAGGTATTCGTGGGCCTCGCAGAGAAAGCCCGCCGACCCGGCCGCGCCGTCGTAGAGGCGCTCGCCGATCCTGGGATCGATCACCCGGATCATGGCGCGGATCAGCGGGCGCGGGGTGTAGTACTCGCCGCCGTTGCGCCCGGCGTTGCCCATGTTCTTGATCTTGGCTTCATAGAGGTGCGAGAGCTCGTGCTTCTCGGCCTGGGAGCGGAACTGAAGGCTGTCCACCAGCTCCAGGGCATCGCGCAGGCTGTAGCCACTCTGGAACTTGTTGCGCACCTCGCCGAAGATCTCGCCGATCTTGTACTCGATGGTATCGGGGCCGCTGGCGCGCTCGCGAAAGCCCTGCAGGTAGGGGAAGAGCTCGCGATTGACGAAGTCGAGCAGGTCATCGCCGGTCAGGGCTCTGTCATGGTCCAGGGTGCCATCGCGCTTGCGGGGCGCCGCCCAGGTCGACCATTGATAGGCTGTGTCGATGATGAAGTCGAAGGGCTTGCCGGAAAGAGTGGCGTTGACGGCCCGGCGCTGCTCGAGGTCGTCCAGGTACTTGAGGAACAGCAACCAGGAGGTCTGTTCGGTGTAGTCCAGCTCGGTGGCGCAGCCGGCTTCTTTCCACAGCACATCGTCGATGTTCTTGAAGGTCTGCTCGAACATGGGGTTCGCAGGTCCTTATCAAAGGGTGTCATGCAGACGGCCGCCGGACGTAGTGTCGGCAGCCGCAGGAGAATCTTGGCGGCAATGCTACGCTGCAGCGTCTCAGGGCGCCAATCGCCGAGGGCGGCTCATCCGTGCCCCGCTAGGCACCTTATTTTATTTTCCATCCGAACTTAAAATAAGCGGCGGTGGAGTTTTAGTTTCGACGGCTCACGTCGGTAGGCGTCACGGTCCATGCGATTTCCCAATCACGCCGCCACACCAAAGAGCGCCCCTACCCCGGCGGTTAACCCCATCGCCAAGGCGCCCCAAAAGGCGACGCGCACCACCGAAGTAACGATCGGGGCACCACCCGCCCGAGCAGCCAACAGACCCAATAGCGCCAGGAAAACCAGCGAGCTGCCGGACAGCCCCCACATGAGCGTGGCAGCCGGCAGTAACGCGACCATCAATAGCGGCATTGCCGCACCCACCGCAAAGGTGGCCGCCGACGCGAAAGCGGCTTGCACTGGCTTGGCGGCCAAGGTGTCCGATATGCCGAGCTCATCTCGCGCATGGGCGCCAAGCGAGTCGTGTTCCATCAGTTGCGTTGCGACCTGGCCGGCCAGTTGCTCATCGAGACCACGTTCGACATAGATGGCTTTCAGTTCCGCGTGCTCTTGCCTGGGGTTGTCGGCGAGCTCTTGTTTCTCCCGCGCCAGGTCCGCGCTTTCGGTATCGGATTGAGAGCTGACCGACACGTACTCGCCGGCCGCCATCGACATGGCACCGGCGACAAGGCCGGCCACACCCGCCACCAGAATCGTCTGCGTCGTCGCCCCCGATGCCGCCACGCCCAACACCAGGCTCGCCGTGGAGACAATGCCGTCATTCGCGCCGAGCACAGCCGCGCGAAGCCAACCAATGCGGTGCGTTCTATGTCGTTCGGTGTGCTGCATGCAGCCTTCCTCGTGGAGTGTCGTTTTCCAGCTAAACATATCAGGCAGCGCTAGGTGCCGTATAGCAATTGTGACACAGCCGAAGACTATCCATTGCTGGCCATGGCGTCTCGATTGTCGGCACAAAAAAAACGGCCGCCAGAAACATCTGACGGCCGCTTTCCGACGAGGTTAACGACTTAGCGAATCACGAAGACCGAGCAATCGGCATGTCGCACCACCCGTTCGGCTGTGGAACCAATGAAGTAGTCGGTGAGCCCAGGACGGCTGGCCATCATCAGAATGGCGTCGGCACTGATCTCCGAGGCGTACTCGAGAATCTGATCATGAGCGCTGCCTTCTCGGGTAACGACATTCATGGCGACGTTCTCCAGCTGCAGCGACTCGGACAGGCTCTGCAGCTGGGCCTCGGCCTCCCGTTGATGCTCAGCGTATTGGTCTTCCCCCAACTGAGTCATCAGCGCTTCCTTGTGGACCGTGATCGGGTCCACATAAAGCAAGGTGATGCTGCCCGCACCATCGATCAACAAACGGGCGGACTCCTTTAGCCTAGCGAGCTGCTCTTGATGAACGAGATCGACGGGAATCAAGATGTGATTGAACATAGTGTCACCTCAACCCATGACTTTATTAGGTAGCCATAGCACGATTTCCGGGAAGACCATGCACAGGATCAGTACCACTAAGTTCACGGCCACAAAGGGCGTGACTGACCGGTAGATCTCTCCCATCCCGACATCAGGTGGCGCAATGCCTTTCAGGTAGAACAAGGCGAACCCATAGGGCGGCGTCTGCACAGCGATCAATATATTGAGAATCATCAGTACACCGAACCAGATGGGGTCATAGCCCATGGATACGGCGATGGGCGTAAACAGCGGCGCACACATCAGCACGATGATGAACTCGTCAATAATGAAGCCCAGCAGCAGCATGATCACCTGAAACAGGATAATGATCATGATAGGCGGCAGGTCCAGGCTTGCAGCGAGATCGGCCACCATGCTCTGCACCCCCATCAGCAGATGGAAATTGCTGAACACCGAGGCGCCGAAGATGATCCACATGGCCACGCTGACCAGGGTGGCGGTCTGGAGACCGGCAGACTGAAACATGGCCGGCCGGAAGCGCTTGTAGAGAATCGCCAGCAGAATGGCACCGAAGACGCCGATAGCCCCCGACTCGGTCGGCGTGGCAATGCCGGAGATGATGCTGCCCAGCACGACGAAGATCAGCAACAGCGCGGAAAGGCCATCGCGAAGAATGACGAATGTCTGCCGAGGTGTGCGATCCGGTGCGTCGTCATGCTCATCGTCCTTGGGCGCGCGGGACGGGTTAAGCCAGCAGCTGACAACCACATAGGTAATCAGAAGCACGATCGTCAACAAGGCCGGCATCATGGCGCCCAGGAACATGCGCCCGACCGAGTTCTGAGTCGCCGCGGCAAACATGATCATGGGGATGCTGGGGGGAATCAGGATACCCAGACCGCCACCCGCCATGATGACGCCCAGCGCCAGGCGCCGGTTATACCCGCGGTCCAGCATGGGGCGCAGCGCAATGCTGCCGGAGGTCATGATGCCGGCACCGATGATGCCGACCATGGCACCGATCATCGAGCACACCCCGATAACGCTGATGGCCAGGGAACCGCGTACCTTGCCGATCAACAGCTGGCTGGCGTTGAACATGGCATCGCCGATCCCAGACTTGGTCAGCAGCTGCCCCATGTAGATATAGAGCGGGATGGCCAGGAGGATAAAGCTGAAGAAGGTCGATTCCAGGGTGGTGGGAATCACGTTGAAGATGCCCTCGCCCCAGGTCATGTAACCAATGGCCATGGCGATACCGCCCAGCGCAAGGCCCACGGCGGCCCCCAGCGCGAAGAAGATCAGGATGCACAGCAACAGCACCCCAGTCAGCAGTTCAATGTCCATGATGGACCCCCTCTTTTTGTTTTAGCAGCGGGGTACCCGTCGCCAGGTAAAAAATGTCGTTCAGCGCGTCTCGCACAAATTGCGCAATGAATAGCGCACAGGCGATGACCATCATTACCCAGAAGTGATACATGGGCGGTGCCCACTCGCTCTGGCGGCGATAGTCGAACTCGATGGCCTCGAAAAACTTACCCATGCTCACTTTGATGATGATGGCCAGGAAGAAGATGGCCAGGGCGTAACCAAGGAGGTTGAAGACGCTCTTGGCCTTGGGCGAGACCTTCAGATAGAGGATGTCGACATTGATGTGTGCTCGTTTCTGCTGGGCATAAGCACCGCCCAGCGCCGTGATGTAGCCAAACAGAAACAGTGACAGGTCGTAGGCCCAGATCGTGGGACTACCGAGCACATAACGGGCGAACACTTCGAAGACGACGATACCGGCCAGTACCGGCATTAGGTAGGAAGCTGCTTTGCCGGTCAGCATGACGATAAGATCAATACCGTGGCAGAGCCCCCTCAGCAGGGTGAGGAACATAAGGGATCTCCTGAAATCATGTAAAAGGCGGAAAGCACCATGTGCTTTCCGCCTTCTCTTGACTTACTCACCGCTGAGAATCAGCAAGCCAAGATATATGCCAATCTCGATGAGGTGCTGCAGTGCCTCTCGATTGGCTACAAGACCGATACTGACAATTGAAAACATGGGAGCGTCTTAACGTTCTGCCCGTTTTCAAGAGCGATGATACGGAGGGCGATGTGCCTGCCATATCATCAATAACCGGTCTCATTCAGGATTTCGATCAACCGCTCGCTGTACTTGTCCTGCTGAGCGTACTCTTCACGCAGCGTCGCAGCGGCTTCGGCCCAAGCCTCCTTGTCAGCTTCGCTCGGCTCCGGGCTCCACTTCAGCCCATTGGCTTCCATTTCTGCCACCGCCTCGCTTTCCCACTGCTTGGACATGGTCAACTGCTCTTCAGCATGGATCTCGGTGGCCTTGCGCACGGCGTCCTTGAGATCATCGGGCAGCTTGTTCCACGCACTGCGGTTGACGACGATCGGCAGCACCTGAGCGCCGGCCAGCGGCAAGGGGTACATGTATTTGGCGACTTCAACATGGTTACCGTCGCGGTGGTCGATCATGTTGCTACCGATAGAACCGTCGATGACGCCAGTGGCCAGGCTGGTGTAAATCTCGCTCCAGGCCAGCGAAACCGGCGAGGCCCCCAGGTTACGCAGGAACTTGCCGTAAGCGCCGGGGGCGCGGATCTTGAGACCCTCGAAATCTTCCACCGACTCGATCGGTTCCTTGGTCAGGATGTAGACCGGCGGCTGGATGTACGGCTCGAGCCATACCAGTCCCTGGGAGCCATACGCCTCTTCCAGGACGTCTCCCCATCCCTTTTCGTGAAAAAGGCTGTAGAGCTCATCGGTATCGGCGGTGCCACCAGGCAGGCCGATCTCGACGACACCCGCCGGCAGCTCACCCGCGTGCATCGACTGGAACGGAGCGCCCATGGTGATCAGGCCAGATTTGACGGCACCCAGCAGCCCGCTGGTTCCAACCCCTTCGCCTGAATAGAGGACCTGGACCTTGATGCGGCCATCAGAGAGCTCCTCGATGTTCTTGCCCAGATTTTCGTACAGCTCGCCAAAGGCGGTGCCTCGGCTATAAAGGTTGCTGAAACGCCAGTTGTAATCCGCTGCCGCCACGTCAGTGGCCACGACGCTGAGTGCCAGTCCCAACCCCAGCGCCGATGTGGAAAGGTTTTTCTTCAGACTGCTGAATTTATTCAACATATTATTATCCTTCTAAGAACAAATGGAGTAGGGCCCAAGCCGATGATAGTAGGATAAGCAAGCAATAGATCGCAAATCCTTCGTTCAACGCTCAGCGTTCAAAATTAAGAACACTCCAATTGTGCGACCACCTCATCAGTATGCAGCCCCATGATAGACTTTGGTCCGCCCCTTTCTCAGGAGTCAGATCATGACCGCCACCGCCCTGCTCGAGACGCTGGTGGGCTTTGCCACCGTCTCACGCGATTCCAACCTTGAGCTGATTCGCTTCATCGAATCCTATCTCGACGAGTACGGCGTGCCCTACCAGCGGATTGAAAACGACGATGGCAGCAAGGCCAACCTGCTGGCACGCATCGGCCCGGCGGTCGAGGGCGGGGTGGTGCTATCCGGGCACACCGATGTGGTACCGGTCGATGGTCAGCCCTGGACGAGTGATCCGTTCACGCTGCGCGACGGCGACGATGGTCGCCTCTATGGCCGCGGCACCTGTGACATGAAGGGCTTTATTGCCTGCGCGTTGGCCCAGGTGCCGCACTGGGTCGAGCAGACCCTCGAACGGCCGATCTATCTCGCGTTGTCTTACGATGAAGAAATCGGCTGCCTGGGCGCGCCGCGGCTGATCGAACGGCTGATGGCCGACGAGCCTCGCCCGGCGGCAGTGATCGTCGGTGAGCCGACGCTGATGGCGCCGGTAGTGGCCCACAAGGGCATCACCAATCTGCGCACCACTGTCACCGGCCAGGCGGCCCACTCGAGCCAGGTGTATCAGGGCGTCTCGGCGATCCACGTCGCCGCGCGGCTGGTCACCCGCATCGAGGACATCATGGAGGAGCTCAAGGCCGAGGGGCGCATCGATGAGGCCTTCAACGTGGCGCATTCGAGCCTGCATGTGGGCCGTATCCAGGGCGGCACGGCGATCAACATCAAGGCCCGCGACTGTCACTTCGACTGGGAGATTCGCCATCTGCCAAGTGACAGCTTCGAGGCGCTCTATGCGCGCTTCGATGCCTACGCCCGGGAACTCGAGGCTGAGATGCAGGTTCGCTCGCCGGGTACCGGCATCGTCACCGAGCACATTACTCAGACCGTGCCGGCGCTTGCCGATCGCGACAATGCCGAGGCGGTGGCGCTGTGCAAGACACTGCTGGGTGACAAGCCTAATGAAGCGGTCGCCTACACCACCGAGGCCGGCCAGTTCCAGGGGGTGGGACTGCCCACGGTGATCTGCGGGCCGGGCAGCATCGGCCAGGCCCACCAGCCCGATGAGTATGTCGAACGTGATCAGCTCGCGGCCTGCGACCAGTTCATGCAGGCGCTGGGCACGGCAATGCACCAGGACTGAGCTTCCATTGGACGAGCCTTCTGTATGAGCGAGACCACTGTATGAAAAGTCACACGCCACGACTGCTGCTGATCAAGACCGGGGACAGCTTCCCCGACGTTGTCGCCAAGCATGGCGACTTCGAGGCGCTGTTCCAGGCCCGCCTGCCCGACCATGAGCTGACCGTTTGGGATGCGAGAGAGGATGCGCAAAGAGATACGCTGCCGCCTGAGCATGCAGAGTTCGATGGGGTGCTAATTACCGGATCACACGCCATGGTCAGCGACGGCGAGCCCTGGAGCGAGGCGCTGAAGCCCTGGCTGCACGAGGCCTGCGAACGCGACCTGCCAATACTTGGGGTCTGCTACGGGCATCAGTTGCTGGCCGAGGCGCTGGGCGGTAAAAGCGGCTATCACCCGGACGGCCGAGAGGTCGGCACCTTCGAGGTCGCACTCACCGAGGCCGGTCAGGCGGATGCCCTGCTCGGCGCCCTGCCCAACAGGTTCCCGGCTCACCTGACGCATGCCCAATCGGTGCTCACGCCACCAGCAGGTGCGGTGGTGCTGGCGTGCAATGCCCACGATCCCTATCAGGCGCTGCGCCTGGGGCCGCGCCAGTGGAGCGTGCAGTTCCACCCGGAATTCACCTCACCGGTGATGCGTGACTACCTCGAGCACCAGCGCGAGGGGCTGGGTGAAGCCGGCCAGAACGTCGAGGCCCTGTGCGAGGGCATCCACGCGACACCCGAGGCCAACGACCTGCTCGAGCACTTCATCGCCCTGCTAGAGAAATCTCCAGCGGATAGTCGCTAGTTTTTAGTCAGCTTGCTCATATGTTCAACATATGACAACTTGAGCCTACATTTTGCCGGACAGAGCCTACGTGAAGGAAAAGCAGCAAAAGCCCAACCAACGCCCTAGCGTCGCCGAATTTCTGGCCGAGGAGATTTTCTCCGGCCGCTATCAGCCCGGCGACTACGTGCCCAAGGAAGTCGACCTCTGCGAACAGTTCGCCATCAACCGCTCGGCGGTGCGCAGCGACCTAAGGCAACTCGTGGATGTCGGCATCATCGAGCGCATTTCTGGGCATGGCTCCAGGGTTCGCGAGTATTCCGAGTGGAATATTCTCGACCCCACCGTCACCGGATGGATGACGCGCTATGCCGCGCCAAACCCCAAGATCCAGCGCGAGATCCTGTCATTTCGACTGGATGTCGAGCCCTATGTCGCCATGATGGCCGCCCAACGCGCCACGGCGCGCGACCTGGTCGCGATTGAGGAAGCTTTTGAAGGCATGGGCCAGAACATGCACAGCGATGCTGGCCCGGAAACGAAGCGCCTGCACAGCGATTACGATGTGGCCTTTCATGTCGCGATCTACAAGGCCACCCACAATATTGTATGGGCGCAGCTTTCCCATATCCTGCGCCCATCCATCTATCTGCTGATCAAGATGTCCAACGTCAGCGCCACAGACCCCGAGGCGAGCCTGGAGCGCCATCGTAAGATGATGGAGGCCATTCGTACCCGCCGCCCTCACGAGGCCTTCCGCGCCGCTCAATCCGTGCTTGCCGGCACCGCCGATGCGCTCGGCCTCAAGCCCGGCGAATCGGTATTGGGAAGCAGCATGAACCTGACGCCGGACACCTGAACGATAGACACGGCTCAACCGCCTGACGGGCGGCGGCTGTAACATCAGGGTGTCATCGGCATCGCTAAGGCCGCCACTCGATAAACAACCGCTATCCGATAAACAGCCGCTATTCGATAAACGCTTCAACCGCGCGCCGGTGACCCAGCATCATGGCGTCGGCCACATGGCGCAGCGGTGCAATATCGATATCGCTTTCGCCGGTCTTCAGCAGTTCACGAAAATGCGCGTAGACGCCCTGGTACTCGTGTTCGGGCTCGTCGATTACCACCTCGCCATCGATGATCAGGCGCGAACCGCCGCTTTCAAGCTTGAGAACCCCGGCATCGGTGTCGATGCGCATGTCCCAGCGCGGCGGGTCCTGATGACGGAAGTCGAAGTCGGCGTCTACAGCAACGCCGGCCGCGGTGCGAAAGCCGAGCTTGGCGGCAATCGGCGTCTGGCAGTTTTCAGGCACCTCGAGATCTGCGTGCTTGAGAAAGAACGGCACCGACATCAACTGTGTGGCGATGGATAGCGCATTGATGCCAGGATCGAAGACGCCCATACCGCCCGCCTGCCAGATCCAATCCTGGCCTGGGTGCCAGACTCGCACATCCTCATGCCAGTCGATCGTCACCCCGGTCACAGTTCTTGAGGTGAGCCAATCCTGGGCGTGGCTGATGCCTGGTGCAAAACGCGAGTGCCAGGCGGCAAACAGCACGGCGTCATGCTCCTTGGCCAGCGCCTTGAGATCCTCCGTCTCGGCAAGCGTCGCTCCCGGCGGCTTCTCCAGCATCACCGCCTTGCCACGCTCCAGGGCCAGCCGCGCCAGTTCGTGGCGCAGGTGGGTCGGTGTGCAGATCGCGATGGCATCGAGAGCCGGCTCGGCGTCGAGCATGGTGGCAAGGTCTTTGTAGCTCGCGATGCCTTCCAGCTCGGAGAAGGGATCAGCCACAGCGACAAGCTCTATCCCCGGAGTGGACTGGATAGCCGCCAGATGCTGATCGCGCACGATCTTGCCGACCCCGACCAGACCCAGGCGAAATTCGGACATGACACCCTCCTGCAAGCAATGAAAACCGGCCCGCAGTGTAGCGCCACGACACCCTCTACCGCCACGACACCCTGAGCCACCTTGCGACCTCATCACCTAATGGCCCCGGCAGGCTCTCCGGTAAACGGCCGCCCCGGGGTGAGGCGGCCGTTTGCTGCTATGGCGTCAGTGGTTGTCCCGCGGGGGGCTGCGACGGGCGACGTCCTGATACTCAGTCGCACCTCGTAGAATCATGCCACGGTCCAGCGGCTCGACCATCGAGCGCTGAATTTCCTGCCAGGGCGTCTGATGCGCCGGATAGGGGTAACCACCGGCGGACTCGAGTCGCTCGCGGCGCAAAGCCAGTTCGTCTTCATCGACCAGCAGACGCACCTCGCAGCGGCCGAGATCCACTCGCAGCCGATCGCCGCTCTCGAGCAGCGCCAGCGGCCCGCCGGTGGCGGCTTCCGGCGAGGCGTTGAGGATCGACGGCGAGCCGGAAGTGCCCGATTGGCGACCGTCGCCCAGGCAGGGCAGCGAGTCGATGCCGGCGCGGATCAGCGCCTCCGGCGGTTGCATATTGACCACCTCGGCGCCGCCCGGATGGCCAACGGGCCCGGCGCCGCGCATCACCAGGATGGTGCGCTCATCGATACCGAGCGCAGGATCGTCGATGCGCGCGTGATAGTCCTCGGAGCCGTCGAACACCGCCACCTTGCCTTCGAAGGCATTGGGGTCCTCGGGATCGCTGAGGAAGCGCTGGCGGAAGTCCGTCGCGATCACGCTGGTCTTCATCAGCGCCGAGTCGAACAGGTTGCCCTTGAGGTTGAGGAAGCCCGCGTGCTCGACCAGCGGGTTAGCGTAGCGGCGGATCACTTCCTCGTCGACAGTCTCACGACCGGCCAGGTTATCGGCCAGGGTGCGGCCGTTGGCGGTCGGCACCTCGCCATGGAGCCGCCCGGCCTCGAGCAGCTCGTGCATCACCGCCGGCACGCCGCCGGCGCGGTGGAACTCCTCGCCGAGATAGGCGCCGGCCGGCATCACGTTGGCCAGCAGCGGCACCTCGTGGCCGAGCCGCTGCCAGTCGTCGTTGTCGAATTCGACGCCAGCGTGGCGGGCGATGGCGTTGATATGGACCGGGGCATTGGACGAGCCGCCCAGCGCCGAGCAGGTGACCACGGCGTTCTCGAACGCCTCGCGGGTCATGATGTCGCTCGGCCGCAGGTCGTCCCAGACCATGTCGACGATGCGCTCGCCGGTCTTATAGGCCACCGCCCCGCGCTCCTTGTAAGGACCTGGGATCATCGCCGACCCCGGCAGGCTCATGCCCAGCGCCTCGGCTAGCGAATTCATGGTCGAGGCCGTGCCCATGGTGTTGCAATGGCCCACCGAGGGCGCGGAATCGGCGATCCGCGACAGGAACTCGGGGTAGTCGATATCGCCGGCGGCCAGGCGCTTGCGCATCTCCCACACCACGGTGCCGGAGCCGACACGCTCGGCGCCGCGCCAGCCGTTGAGCATCGGCCCGCCGGACAGCACGATGGCCGGAATGTTGACCGTGGCGGCGGCCATCAGACTGGCCGGAGTGGTCTTGTCACAGCCGGTGGTCAGCACCACGCCGTCCAGCGGATAGCCGTGCAGCACCTCGACCAGGCCCAGGTAGGCCAGGTTGCGATCCAGTGCCGCAGTGGGGCGGCGCACGTTCTCGTGGATCGGATGCAGCGGGAACTCGAAGGGCACCCCGCCCGCGGCGCGGATGCCGTCCTTGACCCGCTTCACCAGCTCGATGTGGTGGCGATTGCAGGGCGTGAGGTCCGAGCCCGACTGGCAGATGCCGATGATCGGCTTACCCGAGGTCAGTTCTTCGAGCGTGATGCCGTAATTGAGATAGCGTTCGATGCACAGCGCCGTGGTACCGGGATGATCGGGGTTATCGAACCACCAGCGCGAGCGCAGCTGATCCGAGGTCAGACGGGGCGAGGACATGGTCAAACTCCTAGTCCCTGCGACGCCTGTCTCGGGCGTCGCAGGCATGGGATCGGATGGCGGCAAGACGGGAGGGGAACGCGGCGATTGGCCGGTGTCCGTATTCAGTGCGAGTGCCGGGGCACCTCGGCGCCGCGACAGCCAACCAGGAAGTCGAAATCGCAGCCTTCGTCGGCTTGCAGTACATGCTCGATATAGAGCTGGCGGTAACCGCCGCTGCTGGCAATGCGTGTCGACGCCGCGCGGGGATCGCTTTCGGCCAGCCGTGAGGCGAGTTCGTCTTCGCTGATGTCCAGATGCAGGCGGCCGTCATAGGCATCGAGTTCGATCCAGTCGCCGTTTTGCACGGCGGCAAGCGGCCCACCGGCGGCGGCTTCCGGCGCCACATGCAGCACCACGGTGCCATAGGCGGTGCCGCTCATGCGGGCATCGGAGATGCGCACCATGTCGGTTACCCCCTGCTCCAGCAGCTTCGACGGCAGCCCCATGTTCCCCACCTCGGCCATGCCGTGATAACCGCGTGGACCGCAATGCTTCATCACCAGCACGCTGTCTGCCGACACCTCGAGATCCGGGTCGTTGATGCGTGCCTTGTAGTCGTCGAAATCCTCGAAGACCACGGCCTGGCCGCGGTGGCGCATCAATTCCGGGCTCGCCGCCGAGGGCTTGAGCACCGCCCCTCCCGGGGCGAGGTTGCCGCGCAGCACGCACATGCCGCCGTCGTCTACCAGCGGGTTGTCCAGCGGGCGAATCACCAGATCATTGTAAAGCGGGGCCTCCTTGACGTTGTCCCACAGCGTCTGGCCGTTGACGGTCAGGGCACCCTTGTGGGGCAGCCGGTCGGCCTCGCCGAGGCGGCGCAGCACCGCCGGCAGGCCGCCCGCATAGTAGAACTCTTCCATCAGGAAGCGCCCGGACGGCTGCAGATCGACGATCGTGGGCGTCCCGCGGCCAATGCGGTTCCAGTCATCCAAGGCCAGATCGACGCCCATACGTCCGGCGATCGCCTTCAGGTGGATGACCGCATTGGTGGAGCCACCGATGGCGGCATTGGTGCGAATGGCGTTCTCGAAGGCGCCCTTGGTGAGAACCTTGGAGAGTTTGAGATCCTCGTGGACCATCTCGACGATGCGATTGCCCGACAGGTGGGCCAGTACATAGCGACGCGAATCGACCGCAGGAATGGCCGCGTTGTGCGGCAGCGAGGCGCCCAGCGATTCGGCCATGCAGGCCATGGTCGAGGCCGTTCCCATGGTGTTGCAGGTACCCGCAGAGCGCGACATGCCAGCCTCGGCGGCCATGAAGTCGTGAATCGAGATCTTGCCGGCCTTGACCTCCTCCGAGAGTTTCCAGACCACAGTGCCCGAGCCAATGTCCTTGCCTTCATGCTTGCCGTTGAGCATCGGCCCGCCGGTGACCACCAGCGTCGGCAGGTCACAGCTCGCCGCCCCCATCAGCAGTGCCGGGGTGGTCTTGTCACAGCCCACCAGCAGCACCACCGCATCCATCGGATTGCCGCGGATTGCCTCTTCGACATCCATGCTGGCGAGGTTGCGGGTGAACATCGCAGTGGGACGCAGGTTGGATTCGCCGTTGGAGAACACCGGGAACTCTACCGGGTAACCACCGGCCTCGAGAATGCCCTGCTTGACGTGTTCGGCAAGCTTGCGGAAGTGCGCGTTGCAGGGCGTGAGCTCCGACCAGGTATTGCAGATACCGATGATCGGCTTGCCTTCGAACTCATGATCGGGAATGCCCTGATTCTTCATCCAGCTGCGGTACATGAAACCGTTCTTGTCGGCGGTACCAAACCAGGCAGCACTGCGCAGCGGGCGTTTATTCTGAGACATGGAGGTCACTCCTTATCGAAGGATCGCGGCCTGCGGCTCGATCCTGTATGCGGCGAAGATTGAGCTAGACGTTACCGATAACCGCCATGGTAGTCGATACATACAAAAGTATATGTTGAACAAATACGCTATATGTTCAACATTAAGCCTCCCAGATGGGGATGCTGCCCTGTCAGCTCACGCCACAACAAGAATCTTCCCTCTATGGAGAGTTTCATGCTCAAGCTTAAACACGTCATAGTCCTCACCGGCTCGGCCCTCCTGGTCGGGCTTGGCACCGCCCAGGCCGCCGAATACGACTGGAAGTTCCAAGCGTCGGAGACCTCAGGCGAGCCCAGCTTCAAGATCAAGCAAGCCTGGGCCGACAAGGTCGAAACCATGACCGATGGTCAGGTGCACATCGAAATCATGCCGATCAACTCCATCGTAGGCCCCACCGAGACCCTGCAGGCCGTGTCCTCGGGCATCCTTCAGGGCCACATGACCGATCCCAGCTACTTTTCCGGCCAGGATCCGGCCTTCGGCATGATGGGCAACCTGGTAGGGGCATGGAGCAACCCTTACGACTTCCTTGAATACATGAAGCAAGGCGGTGGCGAAGCGCTCTACAACGAACTGGCCGAACCCTATGGCACGCACTTGATCAGTGCGGCGACCTTCCCGCTGGAGTCAATTCCCTCCTCGGTGCCTATCGAGTCCATCGATGACTTTCAGGGCCTCAAGATCCGCGCTCCGCAGGGCATGGTCTACAACATCTTCGAGCGTATCGGCGCTGCACCGGTTAACTTGCCGGGTTCTGAGGTCTACACGGCCCTCGAGAAGGGCGTGATCGATGCCGCCGACTCTACGGTGCTCTCCAACAACGATGCCCAGGGCATCCACGCCTTCGCGCCCTACCCGCTGTACCCGGGCTTCCACTCCATGCCGATGATCGCCGTATCGATCAACAAGGATATCTGGGACGGGCTGCCCGAGAACCTGCAGGTCACCCTGGAAACGGCCTTCGACGACATGGCCTATGACCTGATTGCCCAGCTCAAGGAACAGGATCTGCAGACGCTGCAAGAGCTCAACGACAACCCGGACGTGCATCCGATCGACCTGTCTCAGGAAGAGCGCAAGAAGTTCCGCCAGGCCGCCGAGCAGGAATGGCAGGTGTGGGCAGGCAAGAACGCGATGACCCAGAAATACTATGACTCTGTCACCGCCTTCCTACGCGCTCGCAACCAGCTGTAAACCGACCGTTCACATCTTCAGGGGGCCGATCTCGATCGGCCCCGTTTCTCCACTTCCTGAGCATCGTGACGCCAAGCGGCGTCACGTGGAGGAACCATGTCTTCCAAGTTTTCCCAACCCGGCGACGATGACGTCGCCGCCGCCAAGGCGGATGAGACGGCAGCGGACGACAAGTCGCGCAACGCCTTCGATCGAGGCGTCGTCTGGTGTGCCCGCGGCGCCGCCTGGCTGGTATTCATCGCCATGGTGATCAGTGTCTTCGAAGTCCTGATGCGCTACGGCTTCAACTCGCCGACCTCCTGGGTCCATGAGAGCGTAGTCATGCTGGTCGCCGTCAGCTTCGCCATCGGCGGCCCCGCGGCCATGGCCGGCAACCACCACATCCGCGTGCGGGTGCTCTACGACAATGCCGGGCCGCGGCTCAAGCTATGGCTCGACCGCTTCAATGATCTGGTCACCCTGGGCTTCTGTCTGGGCATGAGCTACGCCGCCTTCGTGATGTTCTGGGACGCCTCTCACAACCCGCTCGGCGAATGGTCGCTGGAGCGCTCGGGCACCTCCTGGAACCCTCCGTTCCCGGCCCTGGTCAAGGGCATCATCATGGCCTCGCTGGTGCTGATGAGCGTGCAGGCGCTCATTCATAGCGTTCAGTCATTGCGCGCCAGACAGGCTCCGCCGACACCTCCCACCTCCACCGAGGGCAGCGTGTAATGGATATCGCCGACGGAACACTGTTGCTGGTAGGGGCCATCTTCGCCCTGCTGGTGACCGGACTGCCGCTTGCCTTCATCACCGGCCTGGTGGCGCTGGTTTTCACCTTCGGCTGGTTCGGACCTGAGGCCCTGCCACTGGTCACCAGCCGCGTCTTCGGCTTCGTCACCGAGTATTCGCTGGTAGCGGTGCCAATGTTCGTGTTGATGGCCTCGCTACTGGACCGATCAGGGATAGCCAAGGATCTCTTCAACGCCATGCGCGTGTTCGCCGGGCGCCTGCCTGGCGGCGTGGCCATCCAGACCATCGTGGTGGCCTTCTTCCTGGCCGCACTGTCAGGGATCATCGGCGGCGAGATCGTGCTGCTGGGCATTCTGGCGCTACCGCAGATGCTGCGCCTGGGGTATGACAAGCATCTATCGATCGGTGTGGTCTGTGCCGGTGGCTCGCTGGGCACCATGATGCCGCCGTCGATCGTACTGATCATCTATGGCCTGATCGCCAGCCAGTCGATTGCCGATCTGTTCACTGCGGCCATCACCCCGGCCTTGCTGCTGATGGGCTCCTACATCGCTTATGTGCTGATCCGCTGTCTGAAGAATCCCCGGCTCGGCCCACCGATGACCGATGCCGATCGCGAGGAAAGTTTCGCCACCAAGGGTCAGGCGCTCAAGGCCATCATCGTCCCCGGCCTGATCGCCTTCATGGTGCTGGGCTCGATCTACGGCGGCGTGGCCTCGGTCACCGAAGCCGCAGCGATGGGTGTCTTCGGTGTGCTGTTGGCCGTGGTCGCCCGCGGCGAATTCTCCTTGAAGACCCTGCACGGCAGCCTCGGCCAGACCATGACCACCTGCGGCATGATCATCTGGATCGGGATTGGCGCCGCGGCGCTGGTCGGGGTCTACAACCTGATGGGCGGCAACCGATTCATCTCGCAAGTGATTCTCGGCCTCGACGTCGAACCGGTGGTGATCATCCTCGTCATGATGGCAATCCTGTTGGTACTCGGCATGTTCCTCGACTGGATTGGCGTGGCGATGCTGACCCTGCCGATCTTCGTGCCGATCGTTGAGCAGCTGGGCTACAGCCCGGTCTGGTTCGGCATCCTGTTCGCGGTCAACATGCAGGTCTCCTTTCTGTCACCGCCGTTCGGCCCGGCCGCCTTCTACCTCAAGGGCGTCGCTCCCCCCAGCATCAGCCTGAAAGATATCTTCGTGGCACTGCTGCCGTTCATTGCCATCCAGCTGTGCGTGCTGTTCGCCCTGCTGTTCTATCCCAACCTGGCCATGTGGCTGGTGGGCTGATCCAACGGTTAGCTCACCTGGCGGCAAGGGAATGTCGCCGGTGCCTTGTAAAAGCCGACGCCACCTTGGCTCCGCTAAGCAAGGCTATAGAATCAACATATAACCATTAATGTTGTACATACACCGAGATGCGGCGCTATGATGAGGTCACTTCGATGCTCGACCGGCGCCTGACTCTCCTTTTCTCATCTGGATGTCGAGGAATCACGCAATGCGAATCATCCAATGTTTGCACCAGAACCGGCCCTTAGCGGCGCTGGTAGAAAACGAGCAAACGGTCCGCCTGACCGACGCCGATACCTACACCCTGGCACGGCGCGCCATCGCTGATGGCCGCGGTCTCGCTGAGGTGATCGAGGCGTCACTGACCGAGACGTGCCTCGACTATCAGCAGTTGATCGAGGAGGCGCGCCTGCTGCCGCCGCTGACCCACGCCGACCCCGCGCATTGCCTGGTCACCGGCACCGGCCTGACCCATCTGGGCAGCGCCGATACCCGTTCGGCGATGCACGCCCAGTCCTCGAGTCAGCCCCAGGCCGACGAATCCGAGCTGACCGACTCGATGCGCATGTTCAAGCTCGGCGTGGAGGGCGGCAAGCCCGCCGCCGGCGAAACCGGCGCCCAGCCCGAATGGTTCTACAAGGGCGACGGCGACTGCGTCGTGGCTCCCGAGGCGCCGATGCCGGTACCGGCCTTCGCCGAGGACGCCGGCGAGGAGCCGGAGCTCGCTGGGCTCTACGTGATCGGCGACGACGGCCAGCCCTGGCGCATCGGCTACGCCATCGGCAATGAGTTCTCCGACCACGTCACCGAACGCTTCAACTACCTGTGGCTGGCCCACTCCAAGCTGCGCCACTGCAGCTTCGGCCCGGAGCTCTTGATCGGCGAGCTACCCGAGCACCTCGAGGGCGTCAGCCGCATCGTGCGTGACGGCGAGACCTTGTGGGAGAAGCCGTTCCTCACTGGCGAAGCCAATATGGCGCACAGCTTGGCCAATCTCGAGCATCACCACTTCAAGTACCAAGGCTTCCGGCGCCCCGGTGACGTCCACGTGCACTTCTTCGGCACCGCGACGCTGAGCTTCGCCGATGGCATCAAGACCCGCGACGGCGATCGCTTCGAGATCGCCCTGCCGGCCTTCGGCCGCACGCTGCGCAATCCGCTGGCGTTCGTTACCGAAGACACCGAATTTTCGATCCATTCCCTGTAACCCCAGGAGGCTCTATGACTCTGGAAGGAACGCAACTGATCGGCCAGCGTGCCGTGACCGCCAATGGCCAGGCCATTCACGCCATCAATCCCGCCACCGGCGAGACCCTGTCGCCGGGCTATCCCGCCGGCAGCAAGGCCGAGGTCGAGCAAGCCTGTGAGCTGGCCTGGGAAGCCTTCGAGACCTACCGCGAGACCGGCCTGGAGGCGCGGGCGCGCTTCCTCGAGACCATCGCTGACGAGATCGAGGCCATCGGCGATGAGCTGATCGAGCGTGGCGTGGCCGAATCCGGCCTGCCACAGGCCCGCCTGCAGGGCGAACGCGGCCGCACCTGTGGCCAGCTGCGTCTGTTCGCCTCGGTAGTCCGCGCCGGCGAGTGGCTGGACGTGCGCATCGACCCGGCATTGCCCGAACGCGAACCGATGCCGCGGGTCGACCTGCGCCAGCGCCATATTGCCCTGGGCCCGGTCGCCGTCTTCGGCGCCTCCAACTTCCCGCTGGCCTTCTCGGTGGCCGGCGGCGATACCGCCTCGGCACTGGCGGCGGGCTGCCCGGTGGTGGTCAAGGCTCACTCGGCCCACCCCGGCACCTCTGAGCTGGTCGGTCGTGCCATACAGCGGGCGGTGACCAAGTGCGAGCTGCCCGAAGGGGTCTTCTCGCTGATCTACGGCTCCGGCAATGACATCGGTCAGGCGCTGGTTCGCGATGCCCGCATCAAGGCGGTCGGCTTCACGGGCTCACGCAATGGCGGTACGGCGCTGGCCAAGGCCGCCCAGGAGCGCCCGGAGCCGATCCCGGTCTACGCCGAGATGAGCTCGATCAACCCGGTCTTCCTGCTGCCGGAGGCCCTCAAGGCACGCGGCAAGGAACTGGGTGAGGCCTTTATCGGTTCGCTCAACATGGGGGCCGGCCAGTTCTGCACCAACCCCGGCCTGGTGATCGCCGTGAAGGGTGAGTCACTGGATGCCTTCGTGGCATCCGCCGGCGAAGCGGTGAAGGGCGCTGCCGCTCAGACCATGCTGACCCCGGGTATCCATGAGGCCTACACCCAGGGCGTGGATGGCCTGGTGGCCAGCAGCCATGCCCGCGAAGTGGCGCGTGGCCCGGCCGGCGACGGCCCCAACGCCTGTCAGGTCGGGCTGTTCGTGGCCAAGGCGGCCGACTTCCTGAAGGACGAAGCCCTGCAGGCCGAGGTCTTCGGGGCCACCTCACTGGTGGTGGAATGTGCCGACCAGGCCGAGGTGAAGCGCGTAGCCGAACATCTGGAAGGCCAGCTCACCGCCACCCTGCAGATGGATGACGGCGATTTGGACGCGGCCCGCGCGCTGCTGCCGGTGCTCGAGCGTCGTGCCGGCCGGGTGATGGCCAACGGCTGGCCGACCGGCGTCGAGGTCTGCCATGCGATGGTCCACGGTGGGCCTTATCCGGCCACCTCGGACTCGCGCACCACCTCGGTGGGCAGTGCGGCGATCCATCGCTTCCTGCGCCCGGTCTGCTACCAGAACCTGCCCCAGGGGCTGCTGCCCGAAGCGCTACGTGACGGCAACCCGGCGGGCGTCAGCCGCCTGGTCGACGGCAAGCGCGAGGCCTGAGGGCCTCGCCTGGCTGAGAAGCTGGTCACCAGAAGATTCAGGTGAAAGCAAAACGGGACGGCATCCGCCGTCCCGTTGTCATTTGCGGGCGTTCACATCGTCAGGCACAGCAGGGGCTTCGGCCAGGCTACCGACCAGATCGCGCAGATGGTCGATGAGCTCCTGTGCGGCTGGCGACAACGGCTCACCGCGTCGACTGATGATGCCGTAGTAGTCGAGAGGTTTACCAATCACCCGGTCGAGTATCACGTACTGGCCGCTTTCAAGCGGGCGTCGCAGTACCGAACGTGGCAATACCGCTAGCATGTCGGACGTCTGTAGCAGTTGCAGGGTCGCCTGGATCGAGGTGGTCTCGACGACATCGTTTGGCGAGACCACCCCCTCCTCGGCCAGCGCCGCCTCGAACACGCCGCGCATCGGACTAGTCAAAGGATGCAGGATCCATGGCCAGCGGCTGAGTGTGGCCAGATCAGGCGCCTCAGCACCTAGCACCAATGGATGATCGTGTCGCACCACCACCCGCAGAGGCTCATCGAGCAGTGGCTCGAAATCGAATAGGTTGTGCTGACTGACATGCGTCAGCCGGCCGATCACCAGATCAAGCCGCTTATACTCGAGTTCCGCCAACAGCCGGTCACTGGTCTGCTCTTGCAAACTAATCGACAACCGCGGCCGCTGGCGTTTGAGCCGGGCAATCGCCGCCGGCAGAATCTCGGGGGCCGCCGCTGAGATCGCGCCGATCAACAGCTGTCCATAGCCCCCCTCGCGCAGGTCGTTGATGTCACTGACAAGACGATCAGCATCGTTGACCAGTCGCCAGGCATGGCGAATCACCTGCTCACCCAGTTCGGTAGGCTGCATGGCCCGCGGCAGCCGCTCGAAGATGGCGAAACCGAAGTATGCCTCGAGGTCGCGCAGCATCTTGCTCGCCGCCGGCTGGCTCAAGTGCATCGCCCGCGCCGCCGCATGCATATTGCGACTCTGAGCAAGCGTTGTCAGCAATATCAAATGCTTGAAGCGCAGCCAGCCACAGAGACTGACGGATGACAGTCTTTCCATGGTAATGATGACTCCTATTAGTGCCCGCCCCCTAGAGTGACCGCAGCACCGTGATAACTAGATTGAATCACAATGCCACAAACTACGATTGGATTGTGATTAGAAGCAGGTCATAAGCTGGAGAAACTCCTAGTCCCAGCCCGGCCAGCAGATCCCGCCGGTCCTGACAGACAAAACAAAGTGCCCAGCCGGGCGGAGACACTTTAATGACCTCGTTGATCAACTATCTGACCCGCGTCCAATTCGGATGCGGAGCAATCAAGCATCTGGCCGCCGAACTGGAAACTCTCGGCATTAGCACTCCGCTTATCGTCACCGATCGTGGGCTCAGCGAGAGCGGCTTGATCGACACGATTCTAGAAGGCAGCGCGCTAAAAAGTCCGCCGCCGATCTTCGACGCCACCCCGGCCAATCCCACCGAAGTCGCTGTGGAAGATGCCCTGGCGGTATGCCAGAGGCATGGCTGCGACGGTATCGTCGCCATCGGCGGCGGCTCGAGCCTCGACCTAGCCAAGGGGCTCGCGCTGCTGGCGACCCATGCTCCACCGCTGCGTCAGTATGCAGTCATCGAGAATGGTGCAGAGCGAATCACGTCTGACGTGTTGGCAATAGTGGCGGTGCCGACCACGGCAGGGACTGGAAGTGAGGTAGGCCGCGGCGCCCTGATCACCCTGCGCGACCAACGCAAATTAGGCTTCCTCTCTCCTCATCTGATTCCAGCACTGGCCATCTGTGACCCGGAACTCACCCGCTCGCTGCCGCCCTATCTCACCGCAGCCACCGGCATGGATGCCATTGCCCACTGCGTCGAGACCTATCTGAGTCCTCGCCATAATCCACCGGCCGAGGCGATCGCCCTCGACGGTCTGGGCCGCGCCGCGCTTCACCTGCGCACTGCGGTGGCCAACGGTAACGACATGGAGGCTCGAAGCGAGATGATGATGGCGGCACTGGAAGGCGCCATGGCCTTTCAGAAGGGGCTGGGAGCTGTGCACTCACTCTCCCATGCGCTAGGCGGCCTGCAGGAGTTAAAGCTTCACCACGGCACGCTCAACGCTCTGCTGCTGCCGACGGTAATACGCTTCAACGCGCCAGCCTGTGAAGTCAAATATCGACGCCTGCGGGAGGTATTGGGGCTGTCTGCCGACGCCGATCTCGCCGCGTTCTTCGAGACCCTTACCAAGGACCTGGGCCTACCGACCACCCTGCAAGAGCTAGGTGTGACGCCGGAACTCTTCGAACAGACGGCTCAGTGGGCGCTCGAGGACCATTCAACGGCGACCAACCCTCGGACAGCCAGCCGCGAGGATTTCCGGCACATGCTCGAAGCAGCCAGCGCATGACACTCTTCCCCTGACCTGCCACCCACCATCGCAAGGCAGACCCTGACCGTCGACCGCATCGGCGCGTCAGGTTCTGCTGTGCCTAGAAAAAACAAAAACCCTTTTTAAACATGAATTTAAAAATCATTTTATCGACCAAAGTCGACTAATATGGTTATTGCGCACAATGTTCATTAACACTAACTTGAGTACGCAGACCCGCTAATCATCACGCAAGGACGAGACGCACATGAACAAGACAAACAAGCGACACCTGCTGACCGGCACCGCAGCCATGCTGGTACTGGCAATGTCCGGCCCTGTACTAGCCGATTACCCAGAGAAGCCGATCACCATCATCGTGCCTTGGGCCGCAGGCGGTGGCACCGATGCCACTGCACGTACCATTGCCAAGGCGCTCGAGGAGCAACTGGGCAAGACCGTCAACGTCGTCAACCGCACCGGCGGCAGCGGTGTCGTCGGCCATACCGCCATTGCCATGGCCAAGCCGGATGGTTACACGCTGGGCCTGATCACCGGCGAGATCAATATGATGCATTGGCAGGGCCTGACCCAACTGACCTATGAGGACTACACTCCGATCGCCCAGATCAACTACGACTACGCAGGCGTACAGGTCGCTAGCGATGCACCCTATGACACCGTCGATGAGCTAGTGACAATGATCGCCGAGCAGCCCAAGGGTACCTACAAAGCCTCCGGCACCGGCCAGGGCGGTGTCTGGCATCTCGCCTTCGCCGGCTTCTTGATGGATCAAGGCATGGCGCCCGATCAGGTGACCTGGATTCCCAGCCAAGGGGCCGCACCGGCAATGACCGAGCTCGCCGCCGGCGGGATCGACATCGTGCCGAGCTCGGTTCCCGAGGCACGCTCGATGGTTGAGGCGGGCAAGGCCCAGAGCCTAGCCATCATGGCCCCGCATCGCATCGACAGCTTCCCCGATGTCCCGACTCTGGGCGAAACGCTCGATACCGACTATCAGATCGGTGAATGGCGCGGCATCGCCGGCCCAGAGGGCATGGATCCCGAGGTCGTCGCTATTCTCGAGGAAGCCCTCGACGCCGCCTACCACAGCGATACCTACCAGAACTTCATGGCCAAGCAGGGCTTCGGCACCGAATGGCGCAACGCCAATGACTTCGGTGACTTCATGGCCGACATGGATGCCAAGTTCGGCCAAATCGTCGACCAGGTTGGCCTGGCCAAGTAACCCACTCGAGCCAAGGTGCCGTGATGAAAGATGTCATCCTCGGGCTGGGCTTCATGGTGCTGGGCGGCGGCGTATACGCCGTCGCCCAGCAGTATCCCACCCTACCTAGTCTGCAATACGGGCCGTCCCTTTTTCCCTCCCTCATCGGAGGAGGGTTCTTCCTGGGCGGCCTGGTACTGGCCGCGAGTCGTCTCAGGACGCTGCTAAGCCTTGCTGGCAACGGCGCCACACGACGTGAGCCAATCGACCTGCGCGGCCTGATGACCGCTCTGGTGCCCTGCTTGCTGGTGGTCTTCTATGTACTGTGCAGCGACACCCTCGGCGCTGCGCTGACGATGACGTTGATAATGACGGCACTGATGCGGCTTCGCGGCGTGTCCTGGCTGCTCGCAATTGGTGTCTCGGTGGTCGCCGCATTTGCGATCACCTTGATCTTTTCACGCTATCTGCTCATTCCCCTCCCCGAGGGGCAACTGGGTCTCTGGGGGTAAACCATGGATGCCTTCCTGCAAGGATTAGACTTGGTCTTCAATTGGCAGACATTGCTGGTCATCGCCGCCTCAGCGATATTCGGCGTCTTCGTCGGGGCAGTTCCGGGCCTCACGGCGACCATGGCCGTGGCACTGCTGGTACCTATCACCTTCTACATGGACTCGACGCCGGCGATTGCCGCCATCGTCACCACCTCGGCAATGGCGATCTTCGCCGGCGACATTCCCGGCACCTATCTCAACATTCCCGGCACCCCTGCCTCTGCAGCTTATGTAGGCGAGTCCCACCTACTGGCTCGACAAGGCCGCGCTCGCGAGACACTGGGGACCAACCTTATCTGCTCGATATTCGGAGGCCTCTTTGGCACCTTGGTGCTGGTTTTCGTGTCACCAACGCTGGCCGAATTGGCGCTCAATTTCAGCTCCTACGAGTACTTCTGGCTGGCCCTGCTAGGGCTGAGCAGCTCAATCTTCATTTCTATCGGCTCCAAGACCAAGGCGTTCCTATCGCTGATGATCGGCCTACTGCTGTCGACAGTGGGGCTGGATATGATGAGCGGCACTCCGCGCTTCACCTTCGGCGTTCCCGACCTGCTGGCCGGAATAAACTTCATTCCGGTGATGATCGGCATGTTCGCCCTCAATGAAATCATGGGGTTCTACGGCTCACGCCAAGAAGGACGCCAGGTCCCTGCCATAGCCAAGGACAGCGTATTTCGCGAGGCACCACGGCACCTGCGCCGCTACTGGCGGAATCTGCTGCGTGGCAGCACCGTCGGAACCCTGATCGGCGCTCTGCCAGGCGCAGGGGCCGATATCGCCGCCTGGATATCCTATGCCTTGGGCAAGAGCCGATCACGCAATCGGGCAGCCTACGGCACAGGCAACATCGAAGGCATCATCGATGCCAGCTCAGCCAACAACTCTGGGATCAGCGGCGCCTGGGTCCCGGCGCTGGTGTTTGGCATTCCCGGTGACTCGATCACCGCCATCGTCATCGGCGTGCTCTATATGAAGGGCATGAACCCGGGACCGACCATCTTCATGGAGGGAGGTGGTCTGGTCTATGCACTATTCATTGTCTTCTTTGTCGCCAACCTGGCCATGCTGCCGATCGGCTATCTGGCGATCCGCTGCTCGAAGGTGTTCATCTTGACACCGCGCAAGGTGCTGATGCCGATCATCCTCTGCTTCTGCATGGTCGGGGCATTCGCGATCAATAATGCCATCACCGATATCTGGATCATGCTGCTGGTCGGCATGCTGGCCTTCGTTCTCGCTCGCTGCGACTTCCCGATGGCACCAGCGATTCTCGGCCTGGTACTCGGCAGCACGCTGGAGAACAGCTTCATGAGCTCGATGCTCAAGTCCGGCGGCGACCTGCTGAGTTTCTTCTCGCGTCCGATCAGCGCCTCGCTAGGCGCGCTGGTGATCCTCATCTGGCTGACCCCACTGCTGGCCCGGGCCTACCGCCAGTGGCGCCCTCTATCTCAAGACACTTCCGCGAGGTCCTCATGAAACGTTATTCCTCTTCCCACCTCACGACCTTGCTGAGCACCCTCTTCGAAGAGGCTGGGGCCAGCCAAGACGTTGCCGAGGCCACCGCATCGATCCTAGTGGAGGGTGACCTGCTCGGCCACCACACCCATGGCACCAAGCTAGCCGCCGGCTATCTTGATGACCTGCGTGCCGGCCACGCCAGCGGCGATCCCACGCGCCTGGTCATCGAGCAGAACAGCCCGGTTGCCGCCCTCTACGATGGCCACTACCTGCTTGGCCCCTATCTGGTACAGACTGCACTGGAGCAGTGCCGCCAGTCCGCCAAGGAGTTTGGCATCGGCATGGTCAGTCTAAAACACTCTCACCATATCGCCTGTCTTGCCGCCTATCTGCTGCCACTGGTCGAGCAGGGACTGATGCCTATCATCATGAGCTCGGACCCATCAGTGGCCTCGGTCGCCCCCTTTGGCGGTACCGCTCCGGTCATCACGCCCAACCCAATCGCTGTCGGCATACCCGGTCGCGAACAGCCGATGCTGATCGACGTCAGCATGTCGACGGTGACCAACGGCACGGTCAATCAGGCGCGCGCGGCCGGCGAGCACCTGGAGCACCCGGTGATTCTCGACAGCCAAGGTGTGGCGAGTGATGATCCTGAGAGCTTCTTCGGTGACCCAGGCGGCAGCATCCTGCCGCTCGGGGGGCTGGACTTTGGCCACAAGGGTTTCGCCCTGGGGCTGATGGTCGAGGCACTGACCGCAGCGCTCAGTGGTTACGGTCGCAAGGATGCCCCTCAGGGCTGGGGTGCAGCGGTGATGGTGATGGTCATCGATCCAGCCCGCTTCGGCGGCCAAGCAGCGTTCCTGGATGAAACCGATCACTTGGTGAGGCGTTGCCTTGACGCCTCGCCCGGCGAAGCCGGAAAGAGCGTACGTCTGCCAGGACAGGCCGGCCTGCGTAAACGTGAAGAGTATCGCCGCGAGGGCATTCCGCTGCCAGCAGACGTGGTCAGCGCGCTGCACCGGGCAATTGCCGGCTCGCCAAGGGCCGACGAGCTCTCGCTATCCTGAACGCCATGTCGGATGTCCGCGAAAGCAACGCAACAACAGCAAGGACAACTTTTCGCAGGAGACTAGCATGCACGATGACAAGACGATCGGGATGATCGGCACCGGCATCATGGGCGGGCCAATGGCCATGCGCCTGGCGCGGGCCGGATGGCGGGTAAAGGCCTGGAACCGCAGCCGCGAAAAGGCCGCAGCGCTGTGTGAGGCGGGCAACGTCACGCTAGCCGACAACCCGGTGGCAGCGGCCGAGGACACCGCCGCGGTGATCGTCATGCTGAGCTCCGGGCCGGTGTGCAACGAGGTATTGCTCGGCGAAGCCGGAGCCTTGGCAGCCATGCGCCCCGACAGCACGCTGATCGTGATGAGCTCGATTCCGGTCGAAACCGCCCGCACGCAGGCAGAGGCGGCACGGCAGTGCGGCGTCTCCTACCTGGATGCGCCGGTATCAGGCGGCGAGCGCGGCGCCATCGACGGCACTCTGGCGATCATGGCCGGCGGTGAGGCCGCCGCCTTCGAGCAGGCCGAACCGCTTCTCGCTGAGCTGGGGCGCCCGGTGCATGTAGGCCCCGCTGGCAGCGGCCAGCTAGCCAAGCTCGCCAACCAGATGATCGTCGCCAATAGCATCGCCACGGTCTCCGAGGCCCTGCTACTGGCCGAACGCGGCGGCGCAGACCCGGCCCGCGTCCGCGAGGCACTGCAGGGAGGTTTCGCCGACTCGACGATTCTGCGCGTCCACGGCCAGCGCATGCTCGAGGGTAATCATGTCCCGGGCGGTCCGGCAAAGTGGCAGCTCAAGGATACCCAAACCGCCATGGAGCTGGCCGAACAGCTGTCGCTGGAGCTGCCGGTCAGCCAGTTGGTCAACCGGCTATTCCACGATCTCGTCGCGCATGGAGACGGCGAACTGGACCACAGCGCGCTGATCCGCGAACTGCGACGGCTCAATCGGCTGCCGGTGGAATAGTAGGCAAAACGGCCTAGAGCGTTTCCACCCAGCTTAGATAACGCGGCATCACCACCTCGCCGGCCTCGCGAAAGTCGGCCAGACGTTGTCTCACCTTGGTCTCGGCGTTCGCCAAGTGCTCGTCGAGCGCTTGCCCGGCCTGCTTGGGCAAGCGCGCACTCAGCGCCTCGAAGACCCGGCGATGCTCCGTGAAAAGCGGATCCTCTGCGGGCATCTCCACCGCACCGCCAAGCAGGTGTTTGCTGATCAAGAGGATAGGCCGCGTGCGGCGTAGCATGGTGATGATCTCCGGATTACCGCCGCGCATCAGCGCCTCTTGGTGCAGATCATTCTCGAGCGCATCGAGCCTGGCGCCCTCGAGATTCGGATACTGCCGCGCGGCTTCATTCAGCCGAAAGAGATAGCCGTCGAGTTCATGGTCAGATATAGCGCTGCAAGCACGGGAAATCATGAAAGGTTCCAACTGACGACGAGCGTCGTACAGGTGATGAAGGCGCTCATCGTCAAGCGGGATCACGCTCCAGCTGCTGTACTTGGTCTTGTCGACGACCCCTAGCGACTGCAGCGAGGCCAGGATACGTTGCGTCGTCGTGCGGCTGACATCGTAGGTCTTGGCAAGTTGGAGTTCGTTAAGCTCCAAGCGGCCTTTCATCGAGCAAAGCACCAGGTCGCGTTCGACCTTTTCGGCTAGTTCCTGCCATGCTTGCGTACGCTGGATTGATGCCTGTCCACCCGCCGCACGGAAGTCACCGGCACCCAGGGTGCGCCGGATGACCTCCCCGCCTCCCCGACCGACCAGATAGCCGCGGCCGTCGAAGCGACGGATTTTGCCCTCTTCATGAAGCCGGCTCAGGGTCTGGCGCACCGGAGAGCGGCTCATGTCGAAGATAGCGGCAATATTGCCCTCCAGCAGCACCAGCCCAGGCTCGAGATGTCCCCGGTCAATCCCTTGCACAAGGGCCTGATACAACTGCTCTTTCAATGTATTGCTCATGCACACACTCGACCAGGAAAACGCGCCATATCCTCTCGCTAAAACATCTCTCGTACCAGCCTCAACGCTTAGGTGACAGCACCGACCATCCACGGGACGAATTCGTTGTTGCCATAGCCAAGCGTCTCGCTGGCACTAAGCTGCCCGGAGGCCACCGCTATGATGCGTTCGAAAATCTCGCGACCGACGCTATCGACGCTGGCCGCCCCATCGACGATGGTACCGCAGTTGATGTCCATATCTTCGTGCATGGCCTCGAACATGCGAGTGTTGGTCGCGAGCTTGAGGCAAGGCGCTGGCTTGAAGCCTGATACCGAGCCCCGGCCGGTGGTGAAGCAGACCATGTTGGCCCCCGAGGCGATCTGGCCGGTAACCGATGCCGGGTCGTAACCGGGGCTGTCCATGAAGTTGAATCCGGCCCGCCGGCGCGGCTGGGCATATTCGAGTACGTCATTAAGGCTCGACGAACCACCCTTGGCCACCGCTCCCAGCGACTTCTCGAGGATCGTCGACAGTCCCCCCGCCTTGTTGCCCGGCGATGGATTGTTGTTGAGCTCTGCCCCATTGATGCGGGTGTAATGCTTCCACCAGGCAAGACGCTCAAGCAACTTGATCGCTACCTCTTTATCGATGGCGCGATCAAGCAACAGGTGCTCCGCGCCGTAGATCTCCGGCGTCTCGCTGAGAATCACGTTACCGCCATGTCTCACGATAAGATCCGCGGCATGGCCTAGGGCCGGGTTGGCGGAAATCCCCGAATAGCCGTCAGAGCCACCGCACTGCAGCGCCACGGTCAGATGCTCCAGCGCCGCCGGACGCCGCACCGGGCGCTGCTGCTCGCGAGCCATCTCCAGCACCTTTTCGCTGGCCAGCCGGATGCTCGCCCGCGTCCCCCCCGCCTCCTGGATATTGAAATAATAGAGTCGCGAGCTGTCTGCCAGACCTGACTTCTCGACCAGCTGCTTGACCTGGTTCGTCTCGCAGCCCAGGCCGATGATCAGCACGAAGGCAAAGTTTGGGTGGCGTGCATACCCTGCAATCACCCGCTCGAGGAAGGCGAAGCCGTCGGATTCGGTGTTCATGGCACACCCCGATCCATGAGTGACCGGAACAACGCCATCGAACCCCAGCGCCTCGATCTCTCCGCCGGCATTGAGTGATTCCGCCGCCATCTTGGCCACCGTCGCCGAGCAATTCACCGTCGACAGGATGCCGATGTAGTTGCGTGTCCCCACCTGCCCATTGTCGCGATGGTAGCCGTCGAAGGTCCGCTCGTTTGCCATCACCGGCGTCTGCTCGGCCGGAACGAAATTCGTCAACGAAGAGTCGCGCTCGCGCATCGCCAAATTGTGCGTGTGTACGTGTTCGCCGATGCCGATATCGCGGCTGGCAACACCGATGACCTGGCCGTATTTGATGACCTCCTCGCCGTCTGCGATCGCCGCCAATGCCACCTTGTGACCGGCGTCGATGTTCTGGGCGGCAAGGTGCTGGCTGGCATCGACAGGAAACCCTTGAGGAATAGCCCGGGTGGCGACGCCGACATTGTCGACGGCATTCAGCCTCACCACCGCCAGCGAATCATTGATCAGCTCCATACCTGCACCTCGAGAAAGCGATTGTTGGGGTCTTGTATCGCTCATACTTCCATACAATGACTATTGCACACAATAATCAAAAAATAATGGATCACTCCCCCCTGTCATGCTACGCCGAGCTTGTGATGCCAGCCCTGGACGCGCCCCGCGGGGCAGCACGGCATCGACTCACTGATAACCAAAACGAATCGATGGAACTTATTTTCGATTGGATGGAAATCAAAAAGTCGACGTACGCTGCTAGGACGCTTGGCCCGGCCACGACCGGGAGAACGACCTCACAGGAGCCACAAAGATGACCACCATTACCCACCTCGAAGTGCGCGACACCCGCTTCCCGACCTCACGTGATCTGGATGGTTCGGACGCCATGAATGCGGCGCCGGACTACTCGGCCACTTACGTGATTCTCTCGACGGATGCCGGCGACGGGCACGAAGGCCACGGCCTGACGTTCACCATCGGTCGTGGCAACGAGGTGTGCGTAGCCGCGGTGAACTCCCTGGCCTCACGTATTGTGGATCGCGAACTGGAGACGATAACCGCCGACATGGGCCGCTTCTGGCGCGACCTGACCAGCGGAGATAGTCAGCTGCGCTGGCTGGGGCCAGAGAAAGGCGTCATCCACCTCGCCTGTGCCTCCATCGTCAACGCCGTCTGGGATCTCTGGGCGAAGCGCGAGGGCAAGCCCATCTGGAAGCTGCTGGCCGACATGACACCCGAGGAATTGGTGCGCTGCCTGGACTTCCGTTTCGTCAGCGACGCCCTGACTCCTGGCGAGGCGCTGGCGATCCTTAAGCGCAACGAGTCCGGCAAGGCTCAGCGCGAGGCGCACATGCGGGAGGCCGGCTACCCGGGTTACACCACCTCGGCGGGCTGGCTCGGCTATTCCGAAGACAAGATGCGTCACTTGGCGCGCGAGGCGCTGGCAGAAGGCTGGGAGCATTTCAAGCAGAAGGTCGGTGGCGACCTGACCGAGGACCGGCGGCGCGCACAAATCCTGCGCGAAGAAATCGGCTGGCAGCGCACCCTGATGATGGATGCCAACCAGATGTGGGATGTCGACGAGGCGATCGCCAACATGCGCAGCCTGGCCGAGTACGCGCCGCTATGGATCGAAGAGCCTACCAGCCCAGACGACATCCTCGGCCATGCCGAGATTCGCGCCCGCCTGGCCCCGTCGATCGGCGTCGCCACCGGCGAGCACTGTCACAACCGGGTGATGTTCAAGCAGCTTCTCCAGGCCGAGGCGATCGACTTCTGCCAACTCGACGCAGCACGCCTGGGCGGCCTCAATGAAGTGATCGTGGTGCTGCTGCTCGCCGCCAAGTACGACGTGCCGGTCTGTCCGCACGGGGGCGGTGTCGGGCTGTGCGAATACACCCAGCACATCTCACTGTTCGACTACATCGCCGTATCCGGTTCGCTGGAGGGTCGCCTACTCGAGTACGTGGACCACCTGCACGAGCACTTCGTCGACCCGGTTCGCATCGAGAAGGGCCGCTACCTGGTGCCCGAGGCGCCTGGCTACAGCATCACCATGCACGCCGAGTCGCTGGCACGTTTCCAATTCCCCGATGGCGAGGCCTGGCAGGAATGACCGGATCTTCGCCGTCTGCCACAACACTACGACCAATGGCCAAGTCTCATCGAGCGCCTCTCTCATGTAAGTTCAACATATAAAATCATGTGATGAACATAATCAGAGATGACGTGTTCATCCCGGGCCGATACGCAACACATCGCGTTCGGCCTACACGCCGCGTGTTGCAGACACGCCAGCCACACCAAGGAGCCAAGCATGACAACAACCACAATGACGCGTGTGACCTCTCTGATCGGTGCCACACTGCTGGGCTTGACCACCCTGCAGGCCAGTGCCGCACCTGAAATGCCGCCGATCCCCGCCGTCCAAGGCGACGTCGTCCAGGCCGATGGTGATTTCAAGCTCAAGTTCAGTATTGGCACCACCCAGTCCGGTGCCCAGTACCGCGGCCTGGAGTACTTCGAAAAGATCGTCGAACAGCGTAGCGATGGCCACATCCAGGTCGAACTGTTTCCCGGCGCTCAGCTGGGTGATGACCTGCAGGCGGTGAGCGCATTGCAGTCCGGCACCCTGGAGATGACCGCGCCATCGACCTCGCCGCTGGTCAGCATGTTCCCGAAGTTCGCTCTCTTCGACCTCCCCTTCCTGTTCCCCACTCCGGACGTGGCCGACCAGGTATTGGATGGCGAAATCGGCCAACAGATGCTGGATGAAGCCTCGACCAATGGGCTTGTGGCGATCGGCTGGGCCGAGAACGGCTACCGTCAGCTGACCAACAGCCGCCATGAGGTGACAGCACCGGAGGATCTCGAGGGTCTCAAGATCCGCACCATGCAGAACCCCATCCACCTGGATATCTGGCGCACCCTTGGGGCCAACCCGACGCCGATGTCCTTCGCGGAGCTCTTCACCGCCTTGGAACAGGGCGTGGTCGATGGCCAGGAAAATCCGTGGATCACCATCCAGTCCTCGCGCTTCAACGAGGTTCAGGATTACGCCACTGAAACCAACCACGTCTACACCCCGTTCATTACGCTGGTCTCGGAGCGCTTCTGGTCTCGCCTGCCGGCTGACTACCAGCAGCTGCTGCGCGATGCGGCCAAGCAGATGGGCGAATACGAGCGCCACGTTGGTCGCAGCATGAACGACCAGATCAAGCAGGATCTCGCCGACTCCGGCATGGAGATCACCGAGCTGTCTCCGGAACAGGTAAAAGCCTTCCAAGAGAAGGTCGCACCGGTCTACGACAACTGGCGTGACCAGATCGGCGGCGAGCTGATTGACCAAGTCCGCGCTGCCTCGCAGTAACCATCGCAGCCGTCGGGCGGGAGCCTGCTCTCGCCCGACGTGTCATTTCTGGAGGGCTTCATGAACGTATCTACCCCCTCGACGTCCCGCCGCATGCTCACCTTGCTCAAGACCAGCCTGGAGGTCGCCGTCGGCCTGCTGGTGGTAGGTGTGGTGTTCTGTGTAGTGGCCAACGTCTTCGGCCGCTTCGTGCTCAATTACTCCTACGCATGGGCCGAAGAGCTCTCCCGCGTGCTGTTCATTTGGCTAGTCCTGCTGGGCGCCGGCCTCGGCAGCATCGACCGGGAGCACGTCGCCGTCAGCTTCTTCAAGGACAAGGCTCCGGCCCCGCTCAAGAAGCTGTTCTCGCTGCTGTCGATCGCCATCATCTATGTCGTCTGCGTGTGCATCCTGATGGGTTTCTGGGATCAGGTTTCCGGCTTCACTAGCGCCACGCCGATGCTAAAAATCCCCGGGACCGTGCTCTACAGCGCCATGCCCGTGATGGCAGTGCTCACGCTGATCGCCAATAGCCTGGCGCTCTATCATCTGCTCAGGGGGCAGCCGCAATGATTCTGTGGAGTATCCTCATCGGCTTGGCGATCTGCATCGTCATAGGCCTACCCATTTCGTTCGGGCTGGCAGCGATCAGCCTGTTCATCTTTGTATACGCCGACTACTCGCTGTCACCGATCGTCGCTCAGGCGGTCAACGGCCTGAATTCCTTCCCGCTGCTAGCGATTCCGCTGTTCATCCTGGTAGGCGAAGTGATGAGCCAAGGGGGCATCGCTAAGCGCCTGGTGAGACTGGCCAGCGCCTTGGTCGGCTTCATCTCTGGCGGTTTAGGCCAGGTGGCGGTTCTGACCTCGATGTTCTTCGGCGGCATCAGCGGCTCGGCGGTTGCCGATGCCTCCGCCGTAGGCAGCATGATGATCGAGCCAATGAAGCAGCATCGCTACAGCGCCTCAATGGCCACAGCCATCGTGGTTGCGGCCTCGGTGGTAGGCATCATCATTCCGCCATCGATTCCGATGATTCTATTCGGCGTGGTGACCAATACGTCGATATCGGCCCTGTTCATGGCCGGCATTCTGCCCGGCATCCTGATCACCCTGGGGCTGGCGATCACCACCTTCTTCCAGGCCAAGAAGACCGGCAAGGCACAGCCCTTCGATATCCGCGAGCTTTGGCTGGCGCTCAAGGACGCCCTGCTGGCACTTCTGCTGCCGGTGATCATCGTGGGGGGAATTCTCTCCGGCGTATTCACGCCCACCGAAAGTGCCGCCATCGCGCTGATCTATGCCATAGCCGTGTCGATGTTCGTCTATCGCAGCCTCACCCTGCGACTTTTTTTCACACTGTGCATCGCTACCGGCCGACTGACGGGCGTCGTCATGCTACTTCTGGCCTTCGCCAGTGTGCTGGCCTGGTTGCTGACCGCCAACATGATCCCGCAGCAACTGGTCGTTAGCCTCTCGGCGATCACAGATAACCGGCTGCTGCTGCTCCTGCTCCTGTCGTTTTTCCTCCTTGTGGTGGGCTTTTTCATGGACCTCACGCCGGCCATGGTGATCCTGGCGCCACTGATGACGCCGGTCGTGGTCAAGCTCGGCATCGACCCCGTTTATTTCGGCGTGCTGATGTCGTTCATTCTCGGTCTAGGGCTTATCACCCCACCCGTTGGCACCGTGCTCTACGTCGGCTGTGGTGTCGGTCGGGTCGGCATGGAGGAATTGGTCAAGAGCCTGCTGCCCTTCTATCTGACCCTTCTGCTGCTGTTGGCGGCATTCCTGCTCTTTCCCGGCCTGATCCTCTGGCATCAATGACATCGCATTGCGACAGGAGACCTTGCATGAACATTGGCCAGAAAGCGCTAAGAGCCTTCTTGACCGAGTTACTGGGCGAGAGCGGCGTCATCAGCGAAACAGCAGACACCTCTCGCTACACCACCGATTGGAGCGGCGAGCGTCTCGGCGAGCCACTGCTCGTCTCCCGTCCGCGTAGCCCGGAGGAAGTTGCAGCAATCGTCAGTTTTTGTCATCGCCACCAAGTACCGATGGTCGCCCAGGGCGGCCATACCGGGCTGGTCGGTGGCGCACTACCCGATGCCGAACGCCCGGAACTGGTGATTAGCCTCGAGCGATTAAACCGGATCAGAGACATCGATCCCCTCAACTTCACGCTGAGCGTAGACAGCGGCTGCGTGCTCCAGACCATCAAGGACGCTGCCGCAGAGAGCAACTGCGACTTCCCGCTGAGCCTAGGTGCGCAGGGAAGCTGTCAGATCGGCGGCAATATCGCCACCAATGCAGGCGGACTCAACGTGCTGCGTTTCGGCATGATGCGTCAGCTAGTGCTGGGTCTTGAGGTGGTGTTACCTGACGGGCGAATCTGGAACGGCATGCATGCCCTGCACAAGGACAACCGCGGTTACGACCTCAAACAGCTGTTCATCGGCGCCGAGGGCACACTGGGTATCGTGACCGGCGCGATGCTGAAGCTATTCCCCAAACCCGAGACCACTCGCACTGCGCTGGTCGCCGTCCCCGACGTTCCCGCTGCGCTGGCGCTCTATGCTCAAGCACGTCGCAGTTGCTGCGACCTGCTCTGCGCGTTCGAGCTTATCCCTCGTGCCTGTCTGGAGCTCGCCTTTGAGGCGGCTCCTTCTTTATCCGATCCGCTGGAGAGCGCTTACCCGGTCTATGTGCTGCTCGAAGTCGCCGCCAGCGGCCCGGTCGATCTCGATGCCATGATCGAACACCTCTTCGAGAATGGCATGCAGGACGGTCAGGTGCTCGATGGCGTTCTGGCCGCTAACGACACCCAGGCCAACCGCCTCTGGCAGATTCGTGAATACATGGTCGAGGGCCAGCAGCACCGCGGCGAACACCTTCGTACCGATATCTCACTGCCGATCTCATCGCTCAGCGAATTCTACGACGAGGCCAGCCGAGCCATGATCGCTCGCTCGCCGAACACCGAAATCATCGCCTATGGCCATATCGGTGACGGCAACCTGCACTTCAATTTGCTCCCTCCTCCCGACTTGGACCTCGCCGCCAAGCAGGCCCTGCTTCACGAGCTCGAAGGTGAGTTGTTCGCTATTGTCGAGCGCTACCAGGGCAGCATTAGCGCTGAACACGGCATTGGCCGCGTCAAACAGACACCGTTTCTGGCCGGTCTCAGCGATCTCGAACTCGAGTTAATCAGCGGCCTCAAGACCCTTTTCGATCCCGACGACCTGATGGCCGCCGGACGAATTCTGCCCCGCCGGGCATAAGTCGCCAGGCTCTTTCAGCTACAGGAATGACCATGAATCCAATCGATCCTCATCACTGTCTTCCCCAAGACCTCGACCAGGCCCTGCTGATCGGCCGAGTCTGGAGCGATACGCCGCATCCAGGCCCTGCCATTGTGATCGTACGCCGTGGCGAAGTGCTGGATATCTCAGCGCAGATTGCAACCATCGCCGACCTGCTCGACCTGGCAGATCCCGCCGCCTTCGTCCAAGACGTAGAGGGCGAATCGCTGGGCCAGGTCGATGCGCTGCTCGCCGCATCACTCAACGGTGCTGAAAGCGTCCCTCGCCTGCTTGCACCTTGTGATCTACAGACGGTCAAGGCATGCGGCGTGACCTTCGCCGTGAGCCTGCTCGAGCGAGTCATCGAAGAGCAGGCTGGTGGAGACCCGCAACGGGCAAGTGAGCTGCGCCGCGAGATCCAGTCATTGATCGGTGGCGACCTGTCGCGAATCCAACCGGGTTCGCCTCAGGCCCTCGCCCTGAAGGCAGATCTCCAGGCGCGAGGTGCCTGGTCTCAATATATGGAAGTGGGTATCGGCGAAGACGCCGAAGTATTCTCGAAGGCCCAGCCACTCTCCTCGATGGGCTTCGGCGACACCGTCGGCCTTCATCCCGCGTCGCGCTGGAACAACCCTGAACCTGAAATCGTGCTCGCCGTCGATGCCTTCGGTGCTCCGAAAGGCGCCAGCCTGGGCAATGACGTCAACCTGCGTGACATCGAGGGACGCAGCGCCCTGCTGCTGGGTAAAGCCAAGGACAACAACGCGTCTTGTTCCATCGGTCCCTTCATTCGTCTGTTCGACGAGCGCTTCACGATGGATACGGTTCGCCAGGCTCAGGTCTCGCTGCGCATCGAAGGCAGCGACGACAACTTCGTGCTGGAAGACTCAAGCGATATGCGCGAAATCAGCCGCGACCCCATGGATCTGGTGTCACAGACCCAGGGTGCTCACCATCAGTATCCTGACGGCTTCATGCTGTTCCTCGGCACCATGTTCTCCCCCGTTCAGGACCGCGATGGCCCGGGCCAGGGCTTCACCCACCATCTGAATGACCGCGTGACCATCGCCACCCCAAGCCTTGGCGCGCTAGTCAATCACGTCGGCCGCAGTGATCTTTTGCCGCCCTGGACCTTCGGCCTGCGCGCGCTGTTCGCGCATCTTGCCATCCGTCGCCATCACTAGCGTTTGCACCAATGGGCGGGTAGCAACCGATATCGTTCATTTCATTAATGCGTCAGGAGAAAGCCATGACACCGGAAGGCAAGCAACTGATCGGCCAGCGCGCCGTGACCGCCAATGGCAAGGCCATTCACGCCATCAATCCCGCCACCGGCGAGACCCTGTCGCCGGGCTATCCCGCCGGCAGCAAGGCCGAAGTCGTGCAGGCCTGTGAGCTTGCTTGGGAAGCCTTCGAGACCTACCGCGAGACCGGCCTGGAGGCGCGGGCGCGCTTCCTCGAGACCATCGCCGACGAGATCGAGGCCATCGGCGATGAGCTGATCGAGCGCGGTGTGGCCGAATCCGGCCTGCCCCAGGCCCGTCTTCAGGGCGAGCGCGGCCGTACCTGTGGCCAGCTGCGTCTGTTCGCCTCGGTGGTGCGGGCCGGCGAGTGGCTCGACGTGCGCATCGACCCGGCATTGCCCGAACGCGAACCGATGCCGCGGATCGACCTGCGCCAGCGCCATATCGCTCTGGGCCCGGTGGCCGTCTTCGGCGCCTCGAACTTCCCGCTGGCGTTCTCGGTAGCCGGCGGCGACACCGCCTCGGCACTGGCTGCCGGCTGCCCGGTGGTGGTCAAGGCTCACTCGGCCCACCCCGGCACCTCTGAGCTGGTCGGCCGTGCCGTGCAGCGGGCGGTGGCCAAGTGCGAGCTGCCCGAGGGGGTCTTCTCGCTGATCTACGGCTCTGGCAATGACATCGGTCAGGCCCTGGTCCGCGATGCCCGCATCAAGGCGGTCGGCTTTACTGGTTCGCGCAACGGCGGTACGGCGCTGGCCAAGGCGGCGCAAGAGCGCCCGGAGCCGATCCCGGTCTATGCCGAGATGAGCTCGATCAACCCGGTGTTCCTGCTGCCGGAGGCGCTGAACAATCGTGGCAAGGAACTGGGCGAGGCCTTTATCGGCTCGCTGAACATGGGTGCCGGCCAGTTCTGCACCAACCCCGGCCTGGTGATCGCCGTGAAGGGCGAGTCGCTGGATGCCTTTGTGGCGTCCGCCGGCGAGGCGGTGAAGGGCGCTGCCGCCCAGACCATGCTGACGCCGGGCATCTTCGATGCCTACACCCAGGGCGTGGATGGCCTGGTGGCCAGCAGCCATGCCCGCGAAGTGGCGCGTGGCCCGGCCGGCGACGGCCCCAACGCCTGCCAGGTCGGGCTGTTCGTCGCCAAGGCGGCCGACTTCCTGAAGGACGAAGCCCTGCAGGCCGAGGTTTTCGGTGCCACCTCACTGGTGGTCGAGTGCGCCGATCAGGCCGAAGTGAAGCGCGTGGCCGAGCATCTGGAAGGCCAGCTGACCGCCACCTTGCAGATGGATGATGGTGATCTGGACGCTGCCCGCGGCCTGCTGCCGGTGCTCGAGCGTCGTGCCGGTCGCGTGATGGCCAACGGCTGGCCGACCGGCGTCGAAGTCTGCCATGCCATGGTGCACGGCGGTCCCTATCCGGCGACGTCTGACTCACGCACCACCTCGGTGGGCAGTGCCGCGATCCATCGCTTCCTGCGCCCGGTGTGCTATCAGAACCTGCCCCAGGAGCTACTGCCCGAAGCGCTGCGTGACGACAACCCGGCTGGCGTCAGCCGTCTGGTCGACGGTAAGCGCGAGGTCTGAGGCCTTCGACTGGCGGAGACATGTCGTACCCATAAAAAAACGCAGGCCGGGGAATCCCCGGCCTGCGTTTATGCGGCATTCGCGCCTATGCCCTGAGGCTCGGGAGCCTGAAGATTCAGACTCCCGTTTAAGGCGTGCCTAGCTCACAACTTTGAGCTTAGGCCTGCGAGCGGCGACGAACAGGTGCGTCGTCGTTGTTGCGACGGCGCGGTGCGCGCTCCGGCGCGCCGCTGTCTTCGCTAATCTCCAGCGCACGGCCGCCAACCTTGGCGCGAGCCATCTTGCTGAGGATGCTGGCGGGCAGGCTGCTCGGCAGCTCGACCACGGAGAAGGCATTGCGGATATCGATGCGGCCGATGCGGGCGCCTTCGATACCACCTTCGTTGGCCAGCGCGCCGACCAGTTGGCCCGGCTTGACGCCGTCCTTGTGGCCAACGGCAACGCGGTAGCGCGTCATGCCTTCGCGCGGGGCGCTGTCACGACGCTTCGGCTTGCTATCACGAGCGGCGCGATCGTTGTTGCGATCCTTCGGTGCCTGCAGGCGACCGATCGGCGCTTCGTCGGCGCGAGCCATGGCGGCGAAGGCACAGGCCAGCTCAACCGGATCATGCCCTTCGGCGACCATGCGCTCGACCAGCGCACGCTGCTCGTCGCTGCCGGCGGTCAGGGTGCCAACCACACGCTGATGGAAGATCTCGTCGCGATGAGCGCGGATTGCCGCCTCGTCGGGCAGCGCCATGTCGCTCATGTGCTGGCCGGTGGCCTGCTCGATCCAGCGTACTTTGCGGGTCTCGCGGAAGCCGGCGAAGGTGATCGCCACGCCACTACGCCCGGCACGACCGGTACGACCGATGCGGTGGGTATAGGCTTCGGAGTCCTGCGGCAGGTCATAGTTGATGACGTGGGTGATGCGCGGCACGTCGAGGCCACGGGCGGCCACGTCTGTCGCGATCAGCACGTCGACCTTGCCACGCTTGAGGCGCGTGATGGTGCGCTCGCGCAGGCTCTGGTCCAGATCACCGGACAGGCCAGCGGCGTTGACGCCACGAGCGGTCAGCTGCTCGACCAGAGTGGTACAAGCGGCACGGGTACGCACGAAGACGATGGCGCCATCGACCGGCTCGACCTCGAGGATGCGCGACAGCGCCTCGAGCTTGGCGCCACCTTCGGCGCGCACCAAACGCTGGTCGATGCTGTCGGCAGTGCCCTGGGCCGATTCGATAGCGACCTTGACCGGGTCGACCAGATAGCGATTGACGATGCGCTCGATCTCGGTCGGCAGGGTCGCGGAGAAGAACACCCGCTGGGCGTCTTTCGGGGTATCGGCGACGACGCGCTTGACGTCATCGATGAAGCCCATGCGCAGCATTTCGTCGGCTTCGTCGAGCACCAGCGCGGACAGGCCGTCAAGCTTCAGGCTGCCACGATTCAGGTGATCGATGATGCGGCCCGGGGTGCCGACCACGACTTGTGCGCCACGCTTCAGCGCGCCGAGCTGTTCGCGGTATTCCTGGCCACCGCACAGGGTAGCGACCTGCAGGCCCTGCAGATTCTGGCCGTACTTAGTGAAGGACACGGCGACCTGCTGAGCCAGTTCGCGGGTCGGAGCCATCACCAGCACCTGGGGCTCACGGCGGGCGAGGTCGATGCGAGACAGGATCGGCAGCGCGAAAGCCGCGGTCTTGCCGGTACCGGTCTGAGCCTGGCCGATCATGTCACGGCCTTCGAGCAGGGCAGGAATGGTCTGCGCCTGGATCGGAGAGGGAGTTTCATAGCCCAGAGTTTCGAGGGCAGTCAGCACGGCAGGCAGCAGTGCCAGTTCGCCGAAGCTCGGCGAGGCGACAGAAGTCGAGGTCATCAATCACACCTTGGTAGGCCGGTCAGTACCGGCAACAGAGTTTGGTGGCGTCCCCGACCCGGAAAACGCAATAGCACAGGATCCACAAAGGGCCTGTAGGGTCGAATGCGAGCCGGCCCATGGTTGGGCTGGCTCGGGGCGGAGTCTGGGACGCCGGTCGCACCTGGCATTCGGTTCACGTCGTAACACGGGCATGGCCCGGATCAAACGAGCTTCGAACAAGCGCGGGGGCTTGCCGGAAACTCTCGGCGAACCGCTGTGGCGACCTTACGCACCGTACCGAGAGGCAGTGGGTGCTCCATCTACAAATCCAGACGCACTGGGCGAGGCCTTGGGCCTGCCCCGGGCGAACACTTGGCGAGCCCGGTCACAGCGCTTGGTCGCGGATCATCGCGCCTGGCGTCTTGCGAAAGCTTGCCATCCCAACCTAATGAGGCGGGTGCAATTCGTCATGATGGTGGGGGTCAACACATGCGAGGAGAGCGCATGCTATCATCGAGCCCTTTGCCATGCCAGTCTTTTTCGGGAGCCATGAATGCCTAGCCTGTGGGTCGATGCCGACGCCTGCCCGCGTGTCGCACGTGAGATCATCGTGCGCGCCGCCGAGCGCACCCAGACACCGACCTGGTTCGTCGCTAACCATCAGGTGCCGCTGCCGCCCTCGCCCTGGGTCAAGCCGCTGGCGGTGGCAAGCGGCTTCGACGCTGCCGATGACGAGATCGTTCGTCGCCTGGTCCCGGGGGATCTGCTGGTGACCGCCGACCTGCCGCTGGCTCAGGAGGCCATCGACAAGGGCGCGGCGGTGATGACTAATCGCGGCGAGACGCTGGATCACAGCAACATCCGCGCTCGCGTGCAGATGCGGGACTTTATGGAAACGATGCGCTCCAGCGGCGAACACACCGGCGGCCCCAAAGGCTACTCGGATGTCGACCGCCGGGAATTCGCCAACGCCCTGGACCGCTGGCTGGCCAAGAACGCCTGAGCCGCTTTCGGCTGACGCATGCCACTATCTAAGGTGAGCCGCTATCTAAGGCATGTCGCTATCAAAGAAGCCCCCTGCTAGAGGGGGCTTCTTTATCAACGCACGATCTAAGCTTCTTCTTTCTTATGCCGGCTTGCGGCGCTCACGTAGACTTACGACGGATTGCCTGCCCGGGCAGGCGCTCACGGTCGTGGGGCCGCTCGAGGTCAAGCGCGGGGCCCTTGGGCACGATGCGGGTCGGGTTGATGGTGTCGTGGCTGTAATAGTAGTGGCGCTTGATGTGATCCATGTTCACCGTCTCCTTGATGCCCGGCCACTGATATAGCTCGCGGACATAGTTCGAGAGGTTCGGGTAATCCTCGATGCGCCGAATATTGCACTTGAAGTGGCCGTGATAGACGGCGTCAAAGCGGATCAAAGTGGTGAACAGACGGATGTCTGCCTCGGTCAGCCACTCGCCGGCCAGGTAGCGCTGCTCGTTGAGACGCGCCTCCATCCGGTCGAGGGCGTCAAAGAGCGCGGTGACGTGCTTCTCATAGACCGCCTGATCGGTGGCGAAGCCTGACTTGTAGACGCCGTTGTTGATGTTGTCATAGACATCGGCGTTGACCGCATCGATGGTCTCGCGCAGGTCAGCGGGGTAGAAGTCCAGACGGTTGCCGGTGATGTCGTCGAAGGCATCATTGAACATCCGCAGCAGGTCGGCAGACTCGTTGCTGACGATGGTTTCGCCGCGCTTGTCCCACAGTGCAGGCACCGTGACGCGCCCCGTATAGTGCGGGTCGGTCAGGGTGTACAGCTCCCGGTGGTATCTCACGCCGTTGATCGGATCGCCGCTTGAGCCCTCATCCTCGTGATAGCTCCAGCCCTGATCGAGCATCAGCGGGCTGACATTAGAGGTGCCAATCAGGTCATCGAGCCCCTTGAGGTGGCGCATGATCAGGGCACGATGCGCCCAGGGGCAGGCCAGCGACACATAGAGGTGGTAGCGGCCGGACTCCGCGGGCCGACCCGGCTGGCCTTGGGGGCCTTCGCCGCCATCGGCGGTCACCCAGTCGCGCAGTTGGGCGGATTCGCGGACGAACTCGCCGCCGTGCTTCTTGGTGTCATACCACTGGTCGTGCCACTTGCCGTCGATCAACAGGCCCATAAGCCCTCCTCAAGATAGGGTGTAACGTATGGTTGTGAAGCGTACGCCAATTCTTTCGACGCTCAAGCGAGTCTTTTCCGGCATTCCATTCGATGACTTCGAATCATTCCGCCTGCGCCTGCTCCCATTCGCTCACCGACTGCATCAGCGCCGCGGCCATGGCGCGGGTCGCCGGGCCAGCCCGGTCACGATCGCGATGGATCAACTGAAACGGCACCTGACGCACACCGCCGACGAGCAGCGGAAGCGGCAGGAGCTCACCGCTCTCCAGGGCAGGTTCGATCAAAGTCTTCGGCACCCAGGCGAATCCCAGGCCACGCTTAAGCATGTCCACCGAGGTGGCCAAGTGGCTGACCGTCCAGCGCTGCTCGGCCTTCAGCCAGCCGGCATCCATGGCCTCGCGCTGCGCTGAGTCACGCACCACCAGTTGGCGGTGCTGCTCCAGATCGCGCAGATCCAGCGGCCGCCCAAGCCGATGCAGGGCGTGGTCGGGATGGGCCACGGCCAGAAAGGTAACGGTTGCCAGGGGCTCGCCGAGAAACCCCTGAGCCGCCAGCCCCGAGGCGACCAGGTCGGCCCGGCC
>Ga0209300_1000102_pt1 | contig 54365 bp, 48 predicted proteins | sample Shrwel_input2_RT_FD_187535 | JGI IMG/M metagenome (GOLD analysis project Ga0209300, IMG submission 187535) | Subsurface microbial communities from deep shales in Ohio, USA - Utica-3 well 1 S input2 RT (SPAdes) (version 2) ... | reverse complement strand
GTTTCTAATTTGATTGCCGCAGAGTATGTTGCGCGTTTTAATTTCGTCATTTTTTCACCCAAATTTGTATGCTTATTAGCATAACATTTCTTTCTTAATGGGTGGCCAAAATCACTGTACCACTACAGTACCCGAAAAAAATCAAAAATGTAGCACTATTGATTTTTATACCTGTGGATACCGAGGCAACTAATAAGAGATTAGCTGTAAGCCCTGAGAATAGAATACCAACAAGTACATCATTAACGGGCTTTAAGTTTGACGCTGCTATAGAAACACCCAAAAAAGCAATTAAAAACCAATAATGGTTTTCATAAAATTCACCCTGAGATATCAGAATAAAGATCGCCACAACGGTATAAATTAAAAAATTAAGTAGCGATGTTATTTTCAATAGACTATCCAAATTAACTCCTTAATGCTAACGCCGCGTTAAGTGGTGAACAACGCTTCCACCCTACCTAAGCCATTGTGCCGTAAACACTAAAGCCGATTTAAACCAAAACTGCCAAGCGTTGTGAATCCGTCTTAAACGCTTTGTAATGCCACCGCTAGCACTGTACCCACTTTTTCTTATCTTTCTCGGAGCGCTTGATTTTGTTACCGCTAGAAAGGGCATTCACCGCTTTAGTAAATGCTTGTCGGGATAAACCCAACTGCTCTTGAAAACTAGGATCTAGATTTTTAGGTGATTCTAACGCTGCATATATTTTTTGTTCAGCGGATACTGAACTGGATTTTATATTCGGGACAATAGGAACAACGACTTCGTCTTTTGTTCTGGCAATTCTGAACTTAGCGCCTAACTTTCTACATTGAAACTCAAAAGCTGAAATTAAGCTTTCGTCATTGCTAAATAACTCAAAGTGGGCAGAAATAAGAGCTTGTTGATCTAACGTTGAAAGTACGCGCGATAGATACGAAATGATATAGAAATCAGCTTGGTTCTGACCATTTGGATAATCAGAAAGATGATGAAATAACTCTTTTTCACAGTATTGCTTAATTCCATTTGATTTGGAAAAAACAAAAACTTTATCAGCTAAAGTAGCTTTTACTCTTTCGACTCCTTTCACTCCAACGTTCTCTGCGTCTACAAACACAAATTTCATCGATGGCTCCTGCTAGCTTACGGCAAATGATGATCTAAATTACCTAACTTTAACCTCATTATCAAATAAGTAGCATAACGCCGCAATAAAAGGCGAGCGTTAGCGAGTCCAGCCCAAGTTTTTTGTGAGCGGTTTTCATTGCCTTGTTATGCATTTAGTTGCAATAAGTTTGGCTGCCTATTTTTTGACAAGTGGTGCCGTCTGAACCATAAGTTGTGTTGCCAACTTTCTGTACAGTGCTGCCATCGGAATTGTAAAGAGTACTACCTATTTGCTGGGAAGTAGAACCGTTTGAATTGTAGATGGTGTTTCCAATACGTTGAGAAGTAGAACCATTGTTACCGTAAGTTGTGTTTCCGATTTTTTGCGATGTGGAGCCATTTGATCCATAGGTTGTACCGCCAATATTTTGATACGTAGTTCCCGACTGACCATGTAAATAGTCCTCTGCGTAAACTGTGCAAGTAAGGACGATGCTTGCTGCGATTGTTAAGATTACTTTTTTCATTATATTTCCCTATTTATAGTTGTGAGCATTAAGTGCTCGGTTGGTAATTTTTTGCAACAATTTAATAGTGCGCTCATCGCGCATATTTCTACCGACTTAACGCTCATTTATCTAGCTTATATAGTTTTAACAAATAACCTAAGGTATTACTATCACTAAGCTTTTATTGTTATTAAGTGATAAAGAACAGATTAATATGCGCGCTTGGCTCATTTTCATGAATATATGAGCAAAGGGCTATTTAGCTAATTAATTAACGACGATTTTTTTTGCCAATCTCAATGCCCGATTATCGCTCATACCTACATGCTAAGTTTAATCTAATAATTATGACTATAAACAAAACTTAGCACGTAAATTAAAGGTTATTGCTCATCGGCGTCGCGAATGCGTTCTTTACGTTCTTGCTCTTCATCAAAGGCGGCTTGAATTTCGTCAAGTACTGAATCTACATCTGCAGCTTCGCCATCGTCTTCAAATTCGCCACTGAGTTTTGAGTGCGGGGTTAAGTTAGCATCTGCAAACAGTGCCCACATTTCTTTGGCATATTGCGTATGTAATAACGCCGGTGCAAATTGGCCATAATAGCGGCGCATGTTATTTACATCACGGGCAAACATCGCCTCGGCACTATTATTAGCAGAGGCGTTAACCGCTTGGGGTAAATCAATAATTACTGGGCCGTTGCTATCAACAAGTACATTAAACTCCGATAAATCACCGTGAATAATCCCAGCGCACAGCATGAGCTTGATGTAATGCATCATTAATGTATGCTGCTCAATGGCTTGTTGCTCGGTTAAATCAACCGCGCCAAGTTGTGGTGCAACATCGCCCTCATCATCGCTTACAAGTTCCATTAGCAATACACCGTCAATGCAGCCGTAAGTTTGCGGTACCCGAACACCTGCTGAGGATAAACGCGAGAGTGCGTCAACCTCGGCATTTTGCCAAATTTCTTCTTCTAATTGGCGGCCATAGCTTGAACGTTTACCCATAGCACGGGCTTGGCGGCCACCACGTACTTTTCGTCCTTCTTGATATTGTGCAGCTTTTTTAAAACTGCGCTTACTGGCCTCTTTGTATACTTTAGCGCAGCGAATTTCATCGCCACAGGCCACCACAAATACATCGGCCTCTTTACCGCTCATTAACCGGCTGATCACTTCATCAATAAAACCATCATCAACTAATGGTTGTAAGCGTTTAGGTATTTTCAAACGACACCTACTAAAAATACAGGGTTGGCTTTTTGTTTTGCTATGTGGTTCAAACGAGGCATACCTTTGCGGATTGAGGAAAGTTATAAATTATTAGTAAACTTTAAAGTTACATTTAATGACTAAATTACGCAGCTAGAATAAGCGACTACAGCTAAAAAGCCAACCGCCTTTTGTGCTTTTTAAACATTATTGAACAAGAGCCTAGATAAAACCAAAAAACGAGTACGGTTTAGCGTACTCGTTTACTTAGTATTATTAAAAAGTGTTTAGAACTGCCACACCAAAGACGCCCAATAACGGCGACCATCTTCAACATAGCCATACTCTTGCTCTGTGATCTCTTTATCGAACAAGTTGTAAATTCCCGCACCGAGTTTAACATCATCAGTTAGCTGATAATTAGCGCCTAAATTCGCAATGGTATAATCAGGGGCAATTAAACTGCTTTGTGAAGGCCCTGTCGTTGGTTGGCTTTCTTCTCCACGATATTGCACGCGTAACCATCCGCCTAACTTATCTGTTGGACGCCAATTTAAAGACGTTTGTAAACTATGTTTTGGTAGCTGATTAAGTGGGCTCCCCTTATATTCACCGGTTTTTTGCTCTGAGTCGGTGTAGGTATAACTGGCACTCACATCAATTTCAGTTGAAATATCGTAATCTACTGATAGCTCAATACCTTGGGTTATTGCTTCATCCACATTAATGTACGTAGTTGGCATGGAGCCGAACTGATTTGGGCCATCTGTGCACTGCGCTAATGGGCATGCTATACGAGTTATTTTGTCATCAAATTCATTATAAAAAACGGTTGTCGATATGCTTAAATCGCGTCCAGAATCATAGTAAACACCCATTTCATAGTTAACTGACTGCTCAGGCTTTAAGTCAGGGTTACCATAAATATTACCGCCACGACTCACTTGTCCCCATTGAGCAGTAGATTGGCGAATATTTGGCGCACGGAAACCGGTTGATATGCCGCCTTTGATGGTGATCGCTTTAGATGCGCTATAAACACCATACAAACGTGGGCTCCAATGACCTGCAAAATTGCCATCATGATCGTAACGCAGGCCTGCGGTGAGCTTAAAGTCATCCGTTGCTGCCCACTCGTTTTCACCAAAAACAGACCATTGCTCGTTTTCTACATGGGTTAAGTCGCTAATTTTATTGCTTGTATAATCATCCAATGACTCTTTTAAATAGGTCGCACCAAACGTAGAGTTATGATTGCTATAAAGCGGTAAACTCCATGTCGTTTGAATGTCGGTATTTTCGACAAACATTTCACGTGAGTTATTATCAAACTTATCGTATTTAATGTAACTACGCGACGATCCAAACTCATAAAAACCATTGTGTGACATAGAGTATGTTTGTTGCTCATACTCAGTAGTTGCTGATTCAGGGCATCCACGTCGACCACAGCTTTCTCCTGGAGCAAGCTCGGCAACTGTTTTGCCGAGGGTTTCATCTAATGTTTGTTTTGCCGAGCCAAGTTCAAACATTAATTCGTGACTATCATTAGGTGTTAATGTGAACTTAGCTTTTACATTACTTTGTTCTTTGCCTCGAAATCCTGCAGTAAAATCATCTTCATTTCGCTTTGAAAACTGCCCATACAATTGCACGCCCAATAGATCTGGAATAATGCCACCAGAAGTGAAAAAGCTGGCTTGGTTTATATCACCTGACTGGCTTTGCTCTTGAATGGTGCTGTCTAAACGCAGTTCTCCATACCACTGCTCTGGCGCTTTACGGGTAATAATATTGATCACACCACCAATAGCATCAGAGCCATACAACGACGACATAGGGCCACGTATTACTTCAATACGTTCAATCGCTGAAATTGGCGGCGTCCAAGCACCTTCTACGCCCGGGCCATCACTATTTGGTCGTGTTTCTCTTGAACTTTGGCGTTGTCCATCAATTAAAATAAGCGTGTATTGGCTTGCCATACCACGCAAGCTAATATCTTTTCTGTCACCTCCGCCAGTCACTATTACACCCGGAATATCAGCCATTGCGTCGGTTAAGTCACGATAAAAGCGTTTTTCTAGCTGCGCTCTGTCGATAACGCTAATACTTGCAGGTGCCTCTTTGAGCATTTGTTCGTAACCAGAAGCAGTGACAACCATTACTTCCATATCTTGTTTTTTTTCATCAGCAAAAGCAGGGTTAGCAATTGCAAAAGTACTTAAAATAAATGCAGTTACCGGCCTTAACTTACAACTTACCGTGTTCATGATATTTCTCCGTGACATTTAGCATGTAAATGATAATAATTAGCGTTTGCGATAATAGTGAGAAGTTCCCTTTCTCACAACGCTATTTTTATTAAAGCTAATTTAAGTAAGGCTTAACGGTATGAGTGATAAGTTAACTAAAACCCTGAATATATTTGTTCGCACTGTACAAACGGGAAGTATGAGTAAAGCTGCCGCAGACCTTTTAATGACAACCTCTGCAATTAGCCAGCAAATAAAACAAATAGAGCAAGATGTAGGTTTGAGTTTATTTAATCGCAGCCCCAGAGAATTAACGCTTACCGAGGCGGGTGAACTTTATTATCAAAGTTGTTTACAAATGCTTGCCGTTGCAACAGCTACATCAGAACAATTACAGCATTTACAAAATTGCCCGAGTGGGCAATTAAAACTAGCCGCCCCTGTCGGTTTTGGAGGTGGCTTACTAAGCGAGCCTGTAAAGCATTTAATTAGCCAATTTAATGATATAGATGTGCACTTAACGCTTTCTGACGAGCCGATTGATATGATCAGAACAGGTATAGATTTAGTACTGGCGATTGGCCCTCTCGAAGACTCAAACCTAATTGCACGCCAGCTCGCTAGTTGGCCATTAATACTGTGTGTTCATAAAAATCATGCACTAGCACAGCAACCAAAAATCACACTGGATGACCTAAAAGCGCATAACCGCATTGCACATATAGCTGTTAATCCGGCGCTTACGCACCTTACCCGCGGTGAAAGCACAACACTACCAAAAGCGCGTATTGCCATTAATAATATGCAAACTGTGATTCAATTTGTTCTCGACGAGTTAGGCTATGCTATTTTGCCAGAGCCTGAAGTACGTAATTTTTTAGCTACAGGAGAACTTTTAGAAATATGCACTGATTGGCAGCTTCCCCATTACGATGTATTTGCTCTAACGCCTGCACGCGACACGTTAGCAGCAAAGACAAAAGCTGCAATTAAAGCACTTAACGCATCATTTTCAGCTATTTAAATAACCTAAGTTCAGTTTAAGGCTTGTTTATAGTTAACTAATTGCAAGCCAAACTCCTACCTGCATCATTTAAATCCCCGCAATACGATTCAGTCAATTAATATTATTGTCTTTGGTTAAAGTTTATTCTAGCAGTTTTTCTGTTATGTAAACGCAAAACTAGCATATAGCTAAGCGCTCATTCAGTAAGACTGCATTATTATTAATACTTTATAGAACATTAATAAACACAGGGTTATTACACAGGAGTATATATTACATGGCAACCACACCTAAAAAGTCACATGAGGTTAATAATGTACAATCGGCCTTATTAAACCCAGAGCACAGCATTCAAGTAAGAGGCGCACGTGTTCATAACTTAAAAGATGTGGATGTAAACCTGCCTCGTAATTCACTTGTGGTGTTTACCGGTATATCGGGCTCGGGTAAATCATCGCTCGCCTTTGGAACATTATTTGCCGAATCGCAACATCGTTATCTTGATTCGGTATCCCCTTATGCACGCAGATTAATTGATCAGGTAGACGAGCCTGATGTAGATTCGATCGAAGGACTGCCACCAGCGGTAGCATTACAACAACAGCGTGGTGCACCCTCGGTACGTTCATCGGTGGGTAGTGTAACCACTATATCTAACGCGCTGCGAATGCTTTACTCACGCGCAGGCGAATACCCCAAAGGGCAAGGCATACTGTACGCCGATGCGTTTTCGCCCAATACGCCTCAAGGCGCCTGCCCAGAGTGCCATGGTATTGGCCGTGTTTTTAACGTAACCGAAGAGCTGTTAGTGCCCGACCCTACTAAATCAATTAAAGAGCGCGCCATTGCAGCATGGCCGCCGGCTTGGCAAGGTAAAAACCTAAGCCGTATTCTTACTTCTTTAGGCTACGATATTAATAAACCGTGGAATACCCTGCCTAAAAAAGCCCGTGATTGGATTTTATTTACCGACGAAACACCTACAGTGCCCGTGTTTCCTGAGTACACACTTGAGCAAACACAAGCGGCAATTAAAAATGAAGAAAGCCCTAGCTACATGGGTACATTTACAAGTGCTAAACGTTTTGTTTTACAGTCGTTTACGAGCACTCAAAGCCCACGTACTAAAAAGCGCGTATCGCAGTATATGCAAATATCACAGTGCCCGCAGTGCGAAGGAAAAAAACTCAAAAAAGAGTCGTTATCGGTTAAAGTAGCTGGTCTTGATATAGGCGAAATTTCGCAGCTAACACTCAATGAGCTGGCAGATAAGCTAAGGTTTGCTGCTAATAATCCCGCTAAAAGTAACGCTGCAACCCCCGAAAAAGCCATAGTTGCAAAGCGCATCACGAGCGACATTATTAAACGCGTTGAAGCACTCACCAAACTTGGTTTAGGGTATTTATCGCTTGAACGCACCACCCCATCGTTATCGCCTGGTGAATTACAACGCTTAAGGCTTGCAACGCAAATTCGCTCAAAATTATTTGGTGTAGTGTATGTGTTAGATGAACCCTCAGCAGGTTTACACCCTGCCGATACCCAAGCCTTATTAGCCGCACTAGATGAGCTAATTGCCGCTGGTAACTCAGTGTTTGTGGTTGAGCACGATGTAAGTGTTATTCGCCATGCCGATTGGGTAGTTGATGTAGGACCAAATGCGGGCTCCCGTGGCGGTAATATTGTTTATAGCGGCCCTGTTGCAGGCTTAAAGCAAATTTGTAACTCACACACGAGCCAGTATTTATTTAAAAATGACGAATCTCAGCAAGCTCAAATACAAAGTAAACAACGCCCAGCAAAAGCATGGCTAACGCTTAAAAATGTTGAGCGTAATAACTTACAAAAACTTAATGTAGAATTTCCGCTTGGGGTTATTACAAGTGTTACAGGAGTATCAGGCTCAGGTAAATCAAGCTTAGTAAGCCAAGCGCTTGTTGAATTGGTTTATGATGCACTAGGGCAAAAATCGCAGCCACAAATACCTACAGATGAAGCCGAGCTACTCGAGCAAGAGCTCGATATAACAACTGGCGGGCAAATAACTCACGGCATTGAACATATAAAACGCTTGGTAACGGTTGATCAAAAAGCCATTGGCCGCACACCTCGTTCAAACCTTGCAACTTACACGGGCTTATTTGATCACGTACGTAAACTGTTTGCCAATACCAAAGAGGCAAAAGCGCGTAAATACGATGCAGGTCGTTTTTCGTTTAATGTGAAAAAAGGCCGTTGCGACAACTGCGAAGGCGTAGGCTTTGTAAGCGTGGAGCTGTTATTTTTGCCTAGCGTGTATTCGCCTTGTCCTGTATGTAACGCCAAGCGTTACAACCAAAAAACACTCGACATTACCTATAAAGATAAAACTATTGCCGATGTGCTTAATTTAACGGTGGAGTCAGCGCATACATTTTTTGCCGACGAACCCGCTATTTTACGTGCGCTAAATGCGCTCTTACAAGTAGGTCTTGGCTATTTACGTTTAGGCCAACCTGCTACTGAGCTTTCTGGCGGCGAAGCCCAACGTATTAAACTTGCCACTGAACTACAGCGTACTCAGCGCGGCGATACGCTGTATATTTTAGATGAACCAACCACCGGCCTACACCCAAAAGATGTAGCTATGCTAATGGCGCAGTTAAATGGCTTAGTTGATGCTGGCAATACCGTTATTATGGTCGAGCACGATATGCAAGTGGCCAGCAACAGTGATTGGGTTATTGATATTGGCCCAGGAGCCGGCGACGAAGGCGGCTTAATTGTTGCTCAAGGTAAACCAGAAGATGTGGCTCAATCTAAGCATAGCCGCACGGCAACGTTTTTAAAAAGCGCACTTTAGCTTTTTAAAAACCGCTCTAATTTAGGTTTTACGGTAACCGACATAACAAGCATTAATGTTAAACCAATGGGTAGCGCGGCTAATAGCCCCTCTACCCACGCGGTATAAAATAAGGCATATTGGCAAAACCTATATTGTTAGTGGCAGTTACAAACGCCATTAGCGACTCCATGGTAAGCGCCATAAAAACACTAATCACTAAATTGCGTTTTAGCTCACTTGCTTTTGGTAATAATTTAGCCACCAAGGTATTCATAAGGGCTGTCATTGCTAACCCCACAGGGGCCATAACCAACACAGCACTTAAAAACGAGGTAAACCAATCCATATAAAGATGCTCAGTTATACCTACATTTGTGTAAGTCATAATGCCTGTTAAGCTGCCGCCTACAAAAACAATAATACTTACCATCACCATTATTTTATAAATTACAGGTGTTTTTTTAGGCTCTACGAGCGCAGAATTTACTAAAGCAGGCGTATTCATTAAACAGGTATTTCTCTTAAAATAGATGACAAAATCAACTATGGCAAATTAATTGATAATATCAACTACTTTCTTTTGGTTAATTGGGCCGCCAAAGATTAAAAGTAGTGGTAACACTCAATGCCACCACTACTTTATGAGAATTTAAATTTATTCTGATTTATTAGCTATTTTTTGAAGATTTTCATGAATTTTAAATAATACAATTAACAGCTCACACCAGATACGCGCACCAATCGCCCCACCAACAATGATAGCCAAACCACTGATGACGCCACCACCAAACTTAGCAAACATGGTAGTAAGACCTGAAATCAAAGTCCCTATTAAAATTAACCAGTAAACAAATGTAATTATTTTTGGCGTTAACATTGAATCAAAAAAGAATATATCTTTCATTTTAGTCCTTTAAAACTCCGTATAAGAATACTAGCTTAGCGGAGTTATAAACTAAGCTAGTAATTTAGAATTTTTATTAGTTATTTAAATTATCTAACTCTTTTTCAAGATCTTTCATTGCTTTTTGGGCTTTAAACTCTTCGTAAAGCGCTTCGCGTGAACTGGGATCTAAACGCTTACCAGATTGAGCTACAAGGTTATTAAATGTTTCTTTTGTATTGCTCATTACAACGAATGTACAAAGCTGCTTTACCCCGTCTAATTTCGCAAATGCCACTTCTTGTGGCACAGCACCCACAAGGCTTTGCTGTGCAACTTGTTTGCTTACTTGCTCAAAAGTACCGCCAACATTTAGCTCATCATTACTTTGTGCTTTACGTTGATATAGCTTGTCCATAACGCTTGCTTTAATCTGTATTTGCTGAGATAAATCAGCGCGAGCTGCTGCAATAGCTTGCGCTCTATCGGTAGACATACTGCCAGACCAAGGAACGCATGATGACGATGCTAAACCTTTATCAGAGACAGGTAATAACACCCAACTTGGTACTGAATCATTTTTTGCTAATGGTGCCGACTGTGTGTTTTCAGTGCTTGAACACGCACCTAATGCTAAAGCGGCTATAACGGGTAAAAACTTTTTCATTTTAAATTCCTTTCAATTGCTTTTGATAATAAGCGGTGCGTTTTACCACTTTTTGTAAATAATTACGGGTTTCTTGCGCAGGTAAATTGTTAACCATTAAGGTATAAATTTTCTCTGCAGACATTGAATTAGCTGCAATACTTGCCTGATTAAGTGATTTAGAGCCACTCAGCGTTTTGGCTACGTTGCCAGGGCCAGTATTATAAGCGGCTATACTCATGTAAATTCTTGATTGCGCATTACGCACGTTTTTAAAGTAACGATTACTTAAAATATGCACATAAGTGCTGCCTGCCTCTACGTTATTATCAGCCTGAAATAAATACTCAGGGCTAAGTAATAGCGGTTTACCTTGCAAAAAGTTGCTCACGTCTTTACCCGCTGATGTCGGGACAATTTGCATCAATCCAAAAGCAGGAATTGGGGAACGAGCTAGTGGGTTAAAACTTGATTCGGTATGAATGATGGCTAATAACAATGCGGGATCTAAGTTGTAACGTTTAGCTTGTTGCTGAACTTCAGGTAAGTATCGTTTTGCTTGGTTAGAAAGCGTATTAGCAGGCAGCTTATAGCTAATTGTTACTCTGTCTTTTTGCTTAGTTATAACAGGTGCCTTGGCAGAGAGTACCTCTTCTACAATCTCTGTAGAAAGTACTGTTTGCTTAGCTATTTTCTTAGGTTGGGCCGTTGCTGATGGCTTATTTCTTTGAATTTTTTTATTTAATGGCTTACCCGTAGAAGTGAAGCTTTTATTATTAGTGGTTTTATTAGCAGTAATATAAACGGGATCATTTGCAAGTGTTTTATCTACCGTGACTTGAGAAAGCTCATTTAATTGCTGTTTTGCATATTCAACAGCTTGCTCGTTGTTTTTGCTATTTAAAAGCTCAACTACAACCTCACCACTCTCAAAGTTTACACTGGTACGTTTATTTAAATCACCACTGTATTTTACCCACACTTTTGAGCTTGGCAGACTTGGATCTTGCCATTTTGTCGTTATTTGTTTTAAATATGCATCTTGCGCATCACGCCAGGCAGTTACAAATGCGTCAAATTCTTGCTTTTGTTGTTGCTCAAACTGATTAAATTCACTTTGACGCTTTTTTAAAAAAGCTTCAAATTCAGCCTCATCATTCGTTTGAGCTATGCTAGGCAAACTCATTGTTAAATAAGCGAATGCGCCTATTTTTAGAAGCATTTTAGCTCTTAAATGCATTTCTTATATCCCTATAAAATTAAAAGTAGCTACTCAAATCATCAGCAGGTAGATTATCAAAAGCAGTTTGAGCTGCTAAATTTAACCGCTTACAGTCTATGCTATCGCATTGTTGGGTTAGCGAAATAACTTGTTTATAACGACCATTAACAAACCAGGTTTGTGCAACTGACGCCTTAGCTTCATCGAGCTTTAACTCACTCACTTTTAAATATTTATCGAGATAGCCTAAACGTTGCTCTTCTGGTGATTGATCTGCAACTAACGCCACCGCATCAGACATCGTTGTAGGGTGATTCAATGCAACTTGTAATAAAGGGCGTAAGTTTGTTTTATCTTTTTGGTTTCCTATTTGCCACGCAGCTCTAACGGCAAGACCTGCTTCATTAATATCTTGCGCAGCAGGTGTTACAACGCCGGTACAAGTTAACCATTCTTGCTGTTTCTCTTGTTTATAGTCAGTAATTTCAGCGTCAATAAAGCTTACCGATGCTGGCAAAGTAATATTAAGCTTTTTAGCTAAAGTATTTTTAATAATACTGCGCTGTGGCAGAGTCAATGCATTTCTACATGCCTGCTCAAGCGCATTTTTTGCACTCGATTTTAACGCCATTACTCGGGCGTATTGTCCATTAGCCTGAGTTTTAAAAAAAGCAGTTTGCTGTTCAATGGTTTGCTCTGAGTCAAAGGTGGCCGAAGCCACCAATGAAAGCGCTAAAATAGGTGCTAGCATTAAAGTTCCTCTTCGCTCGCTACTTTACCTGATGCCCCCTGAGGATTTGCCGCTTTTTCATTTAACCCACCATGGGCTTTAATTTTATGACCATAGCGACTGACACCGTTTACTGTTTGTCCATTATTACCCGCCATTTCTTTTGCCGCTTGGCGTGCCGTCGCCTCTAGACTTGGCGCGTAAACCGCAACACTGTATTGCCAAAAGCCATCATCACTTGCAAAGCTTTTAACACTTACACCCGGTGGTAATTTCCCTTTAGCAACTGTTGAGTACTCGTCTGACGTTTTTAATTGATTTAAAAATGTACTGCGGTCTTCTTCGAGAATTTTAACTTGTTGAGGATCGTTTAAATATGGGTCTTCGTATTCAAACTGCTTTGTGCCTTCCATTTGGCTTTCATCAAAGCTACCTTGCCAATACACTTTTTCACCTTGAATAGTGGCAAGCAAGGCAGAACGAGCACGTGTTTGCGATTGAGATTTAGCAACACCTTTAAGTTTACGGGCAACCGTTTTATTTCGGTTTTGACGAGCAATGGCTGAGCCGTAACCTAATATGATGACTTCTCCTGTGTCTGCATTAGTTAGTACTTTAGCCCCAACAGGAGGTAAAACGCCACTTTTTACATCACCAATTACTTGTTGAAAAATAACATTTGGTTCAGTAGTCACTGCAACTGCACCACGATTCCCTTTAATTTGTGAACGCGTTTTAGGAGTAGATATTAAACTTACACGCACTTCTTTTTCATCAGTATTGTCGTAAACATCATAAGTAACAAAACCCGCAAGCGAACCTGATACAGACTCTTTACACGCTTCCAGCATATTAGTCTGTTCATTTACAGTACTTTCAACACCCGTATCGATAGAGTCCATACTTGCAGACACTACATTACCACATTGATGGTCAACTCCTTTCATGTTTTCAATTAATTGTTTTTTTGCAATTAAATAAGCTTGATTATAAGCCCCGCGTTTAGAAAGTAACGATGCATTCATATTATCGTAAGTGTTATAGCTAGCACTACCGATTGATAAAATACCGGTGCCACTGCCTACTTGAATCATCTTAATGCCATCTTCGTCGTCATCAATCAGCGACTGATGCGCAACAGCAACCGCAACATTAGTATCTTTTGCTACTACAACATCGCCAGATACTGTTGCTTGTTCAGCACCCGCAACTTGCGCACCAGGGCGTGCAGGGATCATATCGGTTAAGCTAAATTCTTCAGCAGCTACAGGCATAGCTAAAGCCATTGCTAATGTTAATATTTTTAATTTCATCATACTTCCTTATTGGTACCTGAGAGTAAAATCATCTTCTACGATAATTTTTGATAGTGTATTTGCAGTAATGGTTGCCATTGCTTGTTCTACTGCATGAGCGAACTCACCAGTATCACCTTTGTACCTGAGACTTGCTACGGTATAATCACTACGTTTATGAATCGATACATCGCTCACACCGCCTAAGGTGCTAAGTACATCATATAATTTTTCTGGCTGCGTAAGCTTTTTACTCGGTAATAATACCTCTCTGACTAAACCGCCTCGTGCAACGACTTTTGTAAACGCCCCAGTTAATGCCCGATGCAATGCTGCCGATTGTGACTCACTGGCTAAATGCACAGCCATTAAATCGGTCTTAACATTTTCGTCGTTAGGTAATGCCATTAACGAAGGGTCGTTTTGCCACTTCCCATAAATATTGCCAGCTAAATCACGCACATCAACAATTAAACGAAGCTGTCGGTTATTGTCTCGCTTAACTAGCTCAGACCTAGCATACAGTTCTAAACTGGCTGCAGCGCCCACCTCAATACCTTGCTCATTTAGCCATGTTTTAAGTTCTGTTTTTAAAGGCTCAGGTGCAATCACATGCACGCGAGGCGAACCTATCATGCTCAATAATTGCGAAGCTTGTTGAATTAAAGGAGCTTTTTCGACCACCGCCATAATAGTAATTTCCACCCCGCCATTTTCTAACTGCTTACTTTGGAGCGTTTGCCACTCTTTAATCAACCCTTCGCTATGACTTGATAGTTGCTGGCCAATTAACTCTTGCATAGTAGTTGATTCATTATCATCACTAATACTTAAGCTGGTGCTTGATGACTGGGTATGCTGTTGTGTAAGCCAAACCCCAACCACCTGCGATACCGCACGCTGTAATGCATCTTGCTCAGCATTGCTGAGCGCAGTCTTACCTTGCTTTTGCCAGCCTTGTCCTATCACCGTAACGCTAATATTTTGCGTTGCTTGCTGCCAATTTTGCTCTACCGGCTCACCTAAGTTTGATGGATTTAGGCTCACCGTCATGCAGGTATCGTTGCCATTGAGTCTTGGCACGCTGTAATTTAATGGTACCGCCCCCGCATTTAAGCCCTCTAGCATTACACTACGTTGCTGCTCATAAAGGCTTGTCGCGTCATCGGTTAAATCTGTGGTTAACTGCTGCTGCGCACTTTGCATTGTGAGGCTTTTGTTCCCTTGTAAAAAGCGTATCAGCTCTGCACTGGCTTGTGCTTTAGCACCAGTAATAGCGGTACTCCCGCGCCCATAAGCACACGCCTGGGTTTGTAATGTACCATCTGCAAGCACTTCTACTTGTGCTTGTGCACTTAACGAACATAGTGCTAAAACACCAAGCTTTTTTATCATGTACGGCTCTCCAAAAAGTTAGCTGGCGTGCCTACCGATACAGCAAAAATTTTGGCGCCACTGGCGGGGCGATATATGCCATTCTCGGCTTTATTTTTTACGTTATCAGCCATGTTCGAATCTTTCCAGCGAATAATCTCACCATTAGCGCTATTACGTGACGGGTTAACATGTGCCACCCCTAATGGCTCAACAAAACCTGCTTCGTAGCTAAATATAATCATGGTTTCATTGGGTAATACGCCAGCATTTTGGCCACGGTCAAGGCTAATTTTGTTGCCTTTAATGCCTAACACTTGCGCTGTGGCAGGCATTTCACTGAGCATACGGGTTAATAAAATATCAATACCCCGCGAACCCATATCATTAAATACCGCGTTTACATGCGCGCTATCATCATAATGAAAACCCGTATAATAACGACCACTTAATCTGGTAAATTGAAGCTCAGAACGCTCACGTACGTCTTCTGACTTAACCCGTATTTTACCCAAATTTGGGTGTGAAAGCTTTTCGCGAGTTTGTGGGTTAATCACCCCGGTGGTGAGCTCTAAGGTATAATCTGCCCAATCGCTATAAGCTCCTTCTGTTTTAATGGTTCTCAGGGAATCTATTTTTACAATAAAATCCGGCATTAACGCTTTTACTTCGGCGCGTTTAGCTGCTGCTTTAGCACCTTGTTGCTGTAAAAATATTTGCTGCTCTTTTGAAATAGTGTCGTCATCACGGGTAATAATTCTAAAGCGATTAATGCCGGCAAATTGATTTTCAACCATCAATAGTAAGTTATTATTATCGAACTCTCGCATGGCATCTACGCCAATGCCACTTCCAGTTACTTGAGCTAGGTCAAAATACATACGTACGATAGGCTTTTTTAACGGGCAGCTATCGGTTTCGTTATTAACATCAAACGTACAGCGCTCTAGCCCTTGAGTATCAAAATAAGCAGGAATAGTAATATCGTGGTCTTTAAAGTCGTAGGCGCTTTTAGCCACTTGCGCGTTAGAGGCACGATTACTTACTTTGGCCACTTGTGTGCTACTACCCGGCTTTGTCTGACAACCCGCTAATAAAGCGACAGTGATTGCTGAAAGGGTAATTTTTTTTATGAGTTTCATTATTATTCCTAAATATCGAACAGCCATGTACTAGGTGGTGCTTTAAGTTGTTGAACTAAATTTTGAATCACTTTTTGTTTCGCAGCATTCGTTGTTGCCCCCGTTTCTTGGGCGTGTAAATCGTGTTGTAATAACACCTTGAATGGGCTACTACTGCGGGTAAGTGCTAAAGATAAAATCGCTTTTGCGCTGTGGCTATTTTTACTGTTAGCATAGTACCAGCGTAATTGCGGGCGCATCCACAATTGAGTATTACCACTGTGGGGTAGGGCATCGTTTAAAGCCGACTTGATTTCATGGGCGCTCAGTGCACCAACCACATCGCATGCAACGTCATTTAGCGCGCTTGACTGATCCGTTAATAAGGTATTTAAGCGAGTTCTAATTAAAGGTTGAGCCCCTGACAAGTACTCAAGTACCGCGAGCTTTTTTGTTGCATCACTGAGTAAACCACTATACTGCAATGCCCAAATAAAGCGTTGTTCACTATTTTTGTCGCTCGGTGACACGCGGAATAACACTGACAAATCAGCTTTTACCGTGTTAACAATGACTGATTTTTTCACACCGAGTTGTAGGGCAAACAAATTTGCCTGCTCAGCGCTATTAAGCTCCTCTGTGCCCGTAAGGGTAAACGGCAAGCTACTAAGGGACGTAGTTTGCTGAAAATAACCTGTTGATTGAGTATTTTGCTTGCTTGATAGCTGTACTTGCTCGGTACTTACATCAACACTCAGTTGCGTTACTATGTCAGCTAGAGCCGCTTGCTTTGCAGCTAAGCGACTTTCACCAATACCTACAGCTGTAATATATTCATCACTTTGTTGAGACTGAAGTACCCAAGCAGGCCAACTTTGTGCTGAAGTAATACAAGCAAATGCCAGTAACAAGACAAATAGGCTTGTTTTCATTAATTTTTCGCTTCTAGCGTAAGCTGCCGCTCGTTAATTGATGCTATGGTTGCTTGTTCAAGTTCAATAATTTCATTCGCTTCAAGTGCTAACGCAAGTTGATCTTTTGCTTTTAATAATGCGACACCAATATCCTTTGGGTTCTCAGCTTCATTTTCATCATCTGCGAACATACTCATTACACTACTGCCTGCACTTAGTGTTAAAGCCGCAGCAACTTCGTTTCGATACTCTGTTAGTAACAGTGCAGATTTAGCGGATTCAATAGTTAGCTGTGTGGCAAGCTCAACGTTTTGTTGATAAATCGCTTCATTAGCTTCGTTGTAAGTAGCAAGTTTATGACCTATCTTTTCGTCTTCATTTTTAGCGCCCGCATCAAACTTTACAATAGCTGCCTCTAGCTCTTCAGGTGAAGCATCTTTATTGGCGTATAAGAATTTTCGTGCATCAAGATGATCAGTCGATGTGCGGTACTGCGACATAACTTTATATTGGCGCTCTAGCACCATGGCCGATGCATTTAAAAATTCGTTAATACCAGGCACAACATCTACCGGGTATTGATAGCCAAGAGTATCCATACGGGTAGTTAATTCAGCAACAACTGCGTTGCGGTCTAAGTCACCAGAATTATCTGCAGTAGACACACAGCCTGCGAAAAGAGGAGCAAAAATCAGCGCGGAAAGAATGGTTTTCTTCATGTGGAAATTTCCTATAAGTTTAAAAGGCAAGAAAGCATGTAGCTAAGCTATTGACTTAATTCATTCTTCCTTGAATTGCCCTTATATAGTTGCTGAATTTAAGATGAATTGCAACACGAAATTTCAAAATTTATACGCAGTTTTCGCAAAATAATAACAAATGTAACTACAGCTAGGCATTATTTTAGAAATGATGACTACAAAGTAATTTTAAATCTAAAGAGGTTCATTTTCTAATTACAGCAAATTTAGTATGGTTGATTTAATTATCAATCTATAGCTAACCAAACCCCCACTAGCACCATTAAACTTCCCGCAATACGATTCATCCACTGAATGTTATTGCCTTTGGTTAAAAATAACCGCAGGCTTTTACCACCTGTTGCGTAAATCATCATACAGATAAACTCTGAGAGTAAAATAATGGCCACCAGCACCGCTAATTGGGGCGCAACACTGTATTGTACGCTAATAAAAGGAGGTAATAAGGAAATCATAAACGCCCAACCCTTTGGATTGGCAATGGCGGTTACAAACCCCTGTGAAAATAATGAATATCGGCTCACGGCTGTTGTATTATGCGTATCAACCGACATTTTACCTTTTGCGCGCCACATATTTATACCTATATAAATTAAGTATGCACCGCCTACCCATTTTAAAATATCGAACGCATTAGGGTAATTTAGCATTACGCTTGCAACACCTAATACCGCAGCAATAGCAACACTTGCGACCCCTAACAGCTCGCCAATCATCATCCATAAAGTTCGGCGCACGCCTATACTCATGCCTAAAGTCATGGCCAGTGTCATGCACATACCCGGAGTAATAGACACAAAAAAGAAGGTAGGAATAAAAACGGCAAGTGCAGCTACATCAATCATTTTTTCTCTCTATATTAAAAGCAAAAAACGCGGCTAAAGTAGCCGCGCTATTGGTTACCTATTATCTACTATTGTTCAGCAATCGGTATTGGCTCTGCTACTTGCTCAGTAGTAACATTTACCGGCTCTTCAACAGAATCACTTAATAAGTACTTATCTAGCCACTGCTCTTGCTCCCACAGTACATGTAATAAGCTTTTACGTGCGCGGTAGCCATGTGCCTCGTAAGGGAGCATTACTAAGCGAGCGTCTTTACCTAAGCCTTTTAGGGCGGCGTACATGCGCTCACTTTGCATTGGGAAAGTGCCAGAATTAGGATCTTCTTGACCGTGGATCATTAGCATTGGCTCGTCAATTTTTTCAGCATGGAAAAACGGCGACATGTTAGCGTACACACTTTGTGCTTGCCAAAAATCACGTTCTTCACCCTGAAAACCAAACGGCGTCAATGTGCGGTTATACGCACCACTGCGGGCAATACCTGCCTTAAATAAATCGCTATGTGCTAATAAATTAGCCACCATAAACGCACCGTAAGAGTGCCCTGCAATAGCAATGTTATCTTTATCGGCAATGCCCTTTTCAACCAGCACATCGACTGCAGCTTGTGCACTTGAAACTAGCTGCTTTCTAAAGTTATCGTTTGGCTCGCTGCCATCAATACCTACAATAGGCATTTTAGGGTCGTCAAATACGGCAATACCTTTAGCAAGGTAAGGCATAGGGCCCCAATAGCCAATGTAAGTAAATTCGTATGGCGATTCGCGCACTTGTGATGCTACGGCTTTATCTTTGTATTCAAGTGGGTACGCCCACATAAGTACGGGTAACGGGCCATGGGTTACGTCGTAACCTGGTGGTAAATAAAGCGTACCTGAAAGCTCAACACCGTCATCACGGGTATAACGTAGTTGCTCTTTGGTAACCCCTTTAAATGCTGGGTACGGATGAGCAAAATTAGTAAGCTGTGTAAGAGTATCGTTATCTAAATCACGAATAAAAAAGTTAGGTTGCTCGGTTTTAGACTCTCGCACAGTTATAAAGCGCTCGCCTTCGTCGTCAAGCAATGCACGAACACGCTCGTAGTATGGCGCTTGTGATTGCCATAAACGCTTGCTGCTATTCGTTTTTACATCGTACTGGTCTAAAAACGGAATATTACCTTGCTCAGACGCGCCGTTACCGCGCAGATACATATAACGCCCGCCAACAATTTTAATAACGTTGGCGCCTAAATCGTTACGCTCGTATATAAAGCTACCTGGGTTTTTGTACGCATCGTTATAGCTTCGCTCAGAAAAAAGCACGCGGTTACTATCGGCATTACGTGGTTGAATTACATAAGTGCGCACTTGTCGGTCACTAAAACGCCAATCACTTAGCATAGCAATATTATCATTACCCCATTGTATGCCAGCAAAACGACGCTCTACTTTGGCAAATAATTTAGGGTCGCGTTTAAATGGCGCTCGCAAACTGTAAAGGTAGTCATGATATTCAACCTCAGTTTTCATATCACCGCCATCTTGCGCCTCGGCCCATATGACTTCAGCGCCTTGATCCGCGCGCCATTCAAAATCACGACGACCGGTGCGTACACTGTCGTAGCCTTGTGGAATGTTGTCGGCAAGGGGTTGCTTTGCCAGCTCTACTAATGCATAGCCACGCATTCCCCATATTTGCCATGTAGTTGCAAAACGACTGTAAGGGACTTGATACGAAAATGGCTCGTCGATGGTCGCGACTAAAATATTGGTTGAATCAGGCGATACCGAAAACGATTTAAATAATGCAGGGCTGCCAATGGCTTGTGTATTGCCATCAAGCGTTACGTAAGCTAATTGCCCTTGGCCGTAAAATTTAAACTGCGCTTCGTCAAACGGGCTGGTTAATAAGTTTTGATAAGTACGCGCGGGGGCTTTTTCGCCTGTGCTTTGCTGTATAACAGGCACTACATTTTGACTGCTGTTTTTTAACGCGGGTTTACCTATATTAACCGCTAAATTTGCAACCAGTGCGCTGCTATCGGGTAGCCATTGGTAAGGCGTAGCGGTAATAACTGAGTTAAGCGCTGCATTTGAGAGCATTTTAGCTTGCTTTGTCTCTACACTGTAAAGCCATAAATTTGCTTGGTTTTGTTGCTCTACAACAAACGCTAAATATTTACTGTTAGATGACCATTTAGGCGAGCGAATAATACCGTTTGGTAAATTATTAATATTAATAACGGTGCCGCTTTGCACATGCTTAAGCTCAAGCGCGCTGTATTTAGCGCTAACACGCGAGCGTGAAAAGTTAGCAGGGTTAAGCTTTATACCCGCAAGTTTAAGCTCATCTTTAGCAAGCTCGTCAAGCATCTCTACGCGCTTACGCTCAAATAAAGCAAGCCATTGGCCATCGCTAGATAAAAAACTAGTGGGTGCTAATTTGGCATCTACCACAGCGGCTAGCTCAGGCGAAGGTGTTTGATAACCTTGCTCAGCATAGCTGTTTGGCATTATTACAACACAACAAATAAAGGCAACTAACAGCCTAAATGCGTTCATGTTTTTATCCTTTTGTTATTTTTAAGATTATAAAAGGTATATAAACATGTTTTGCTCTGTTCATAAAGTATTAAGCTTTAAATTACAGGGCTAAAAGATGACTTAAATGCATTATATACGCTACACTACGCAGCTATTTACTCACTACTGCGCGCTTAAAATACCATGCCTAACAAAGCTAAATCGGTCACTATTTTTGATGTTGCTCACCGTGCGGGGGGGTCTAAATCGACCGTATCGCTGGTGCTTACGCACAGCAATAAAGTAGCCGATAAAAGCAAAAAAAAAGTGTTACAAGCCATAGATGAGCTAGGTTATGTGTATAATCGCGATGCAGCGGCTATGCGCTCTGGGCGCTCTAATTTAGTGGTTGTAGTAATTGACGATTTAACAAACCCGCTTATGGCATTACTTGCTAAAAATATAGAGCAGGCTTTAAGCGAGACTTTTTTTCAGGCCATTATTGTTAGTAGTAACAACAGCGTAGAGCGCCAAACGCAGCTAATAAATAATTTAAAAGAATACAAAGTGGCTGCATTTATAATTTGCCCTGTGGCTAGTACCTGTGCGCAGTGGCTCGACAACCTTGCTGCTGCCTACCATGTTATTAGCCTAATGCACGAAGTACCTTACAGCTCAGCCCCGTGTGTTTTACCCGACTACACTAAAGCAAGCCATGTAGTAACATTGCAGCTAATAAATGATTCGCCTAAAAACATACTGTTTATGGGTGATGACAGCTTATCTGCACAGGGTTTATTAAGTGGCTTTAATAATGCGTGTAAAAAACACAATATAACCCCTGAGCCTGCAATTACGTGCACAAAAAGCACCCCATTACATGCTAAGCAAGTATTTAGTAACACATTACTTAATAATCCGAGTATTGACGCGGTTGTATACGCTAATAATATAATTGCGCATGGCGTTTTAGCCGCCGCCCCGCATTTAAAAAGCAATATAGTAAGCTGCTTACATATTCCTGATATTACCGAAATGCAACCTCGCTTTACTTGCGCCAATATAAACACGCAAGAGCTTGCTAAGCGCAGTATTTTAGTGCTGCAAGAACAACTTCAAACAAACACTGCACCAGTAAAAACACTGGTAAATGTAAACCTACAGATTAGAGAAACACCGTAATGAAAAAAGTGCTGGTAATTGGCTATGTATGGCCAGAGCCCAATTCGTCTGCTGCGGGTACGCACATGATGTCGTTACTTAATGCGTTTAGGGCGCAAAACTGGGATGTTGAATTTGCTACGCCTGCACAACCTACCGAGCATATGGTAAATCTGAACGATTACGGCATCACCAGTCAAAGCATCGCACTTAACTGCGATAGTTTTGATGATTACGTTAAAGCCTACAACCCAGATATTGTTATGTTCGACCGTTTTATGATGGAAGAACAATTTGGCTGGCGCGTAGATAAGCATTGCCCAAATGCACTTAAAATTTTAGACACCGAAGATTTACAATGCCTGCGTAATGCCCGCCATGAGGCGCATAAAGGCGAGCGTGAATTCAACCATAGCGATTTACTATCAGACATAGCTAAACGTGAAATAGCCGCAATATTGCGCTGCGACCTAAGCTTAATTATTTCAAGCTATGAGATGGAACTACTCAATGAAGTGTTTAAAGTTGAGCCTAGTGTGTTACATCATTTACCATTTATGGTTGATTTAAGCGCCTTACCTGAGCAAACTAAATCGTATGAACAACGCCAACACTTTATGACCATTGGCAACTTCCGACATGCTCCAAACTGGGATGCGGTACTGTATTTACAAAAAATTTGGCCGCTTATCCGCAAACAACTACCGCAGGCAGAGCTGCACATTTATGGCTCTTACCCGCCACCTAAAGCCACCGCACTCAATAACCCTAAAACCGGTTTTTTAATTAAAGGCTGGGCAGATGATGCCTATGAAGTAATGCAAAGCGCGCGCATTTGTTTAGCCCCGCTTCGTTTTGGTGCTGGCATAAAAGGCAAACTTTTAGAGGCCATGATCATGCAAACCCCAAGCGTCACCACGCCAATAGGTAGCGAAGGTATGCATAACCATTTACCATGGCCTGGTGCTATCACTCAAAATGCAGAAGAATTTGCAAACGCTGCTGTCTCAATTTATACCAATCAAGCTGAGTTTATAGCTGCACAAAAAGCTGGTAATGAGTTACTTCATACACTTTATGATAAAGCGCAGTTGAACGACAATTTAATCGAAAAAATTCAATTAGTAAGCCAAAATTTATCGGCCCATAGAATGAAAAATTTCACCGGTCAAATGCTAAAACATCACACCATGCGCAGCACACAATACATGTCGCAATGGATAGCAGAAAAAAACAAAAAAAACGGTGAGAAATGACTAGACAGACGGCGATTTGTGTTTAAAATCGCCGCAAATAAACTTGGGCAATTTTAGCATTATTGCCTATATTTTTAGCTTAGTTATTTAATAGTTGGTTCAAAACAAATTTGAAAACCGCAACGTTTACAGAAAAACGCAAATTTATCGTTAAATTGGGCAAAATGCTTCATAAGTACGGTACACCGGCATATCGCCTAGAAGCTCATTTAATGGAAGTGGCGACTTACCTCGGTCTCAAATCATCGTTTGTCATGTCGCCAACATCGGTTACCTTTGTTATTTGGACTGATGGCCACGAAGATGAATACACCCATGTTGCCCGTGTAGACCCTGGCGATCATGACTTAGGCTCACTTGCCGATACCGATGATTTAGTTAATAAAATGCTCAATGGCGAGCTCACGTTGCAAGAAGTTGATCAGCAACTTGATATCATTTTTGATGCCCCAAACCCTTACAATAGAGTGATTACAGGTATTGCCTTTGCTACCTCTGGCGGCGCATTTGCAATGCTTATGGGTACCAGTTGGAATGACGTGCTGTGGTCTGGTTTATTAACCTTTGTTGTTTATTTATTTGTGCTGTGGTCGGCACGTTCCAAGCGCGTTGCCCACATGTTAGAGCCCTTAGTGGCCATTGTTTCAGCGGTACTGGCGTGTGCCATTAGCGTTCATTTAGATGCACACATCAACATTCGATTAATTGTACTCTCTGCCATTATTGTGTTTATACCCGGTTTAGCCCTTGCACTTGGCCTTGCTGAACTTGCAGCCAGACATTTAGTATCTGGCACAGCACGCGTTATGGACTCGTTTATGTTGCTGTTTAAACTTTATTTTGGTGCATTTATTGGTATTGCTATTGGCTTTGCTATTTTTGGCCAAGCTGATTTTGTACAGCCAGAGCCACTGCCTAAATGGACAGCTTGGTTAGCTATATTTTTACTATGTAGTAGCTTAATTGTGATATTTAGAACTAAGTTTAAACATGCTGCTTGGTCTATTGCTTCAGGATTTATAGCCTACGGCACCAGTATTGGCTCCGCCATGTATTTAGATTACACGCTGGGTACCTTTGTTGGCGCATTTTCTGTCGGTGTATTCAGTAACTTATTTAATCGCGTTGCAAATGCCCCAGCTTCTATTGTTGCTATGCAAGGCTTAATTGTACTGGTCCCCGGCAGTAAAACTTATATTGGCTTAAACTCGCTTATTGAAGGCCAAGACTTTGTTTATGCTGAACATATTGGGCAGCAAACGTTTTTAATATTTATGTCACTGGTGGCAGGACTTATTTTTGCAAACGTGGCGCTCCCCCCTAAAAAGAGTCTATAAATGTATGCGCGGTATTGCACAAGAATCACTTCACTTAACGTCCTCTTTTGAGGATTAATCGCATTTTTTAGTATATTGGTTACACATTGTTATAATGAGGTAAATCTTATAAAGCAAAGGAAATAACAATGCTAAAAACTAGCTTAGCGCTGGCAATTGGGCTTTCAGGCTCAGTTGCATTTGCGCAATCGGCCATCACTGTTGAAGACATTCCAAAGATTAAATCTGTGATCCAAACCAGTGTTAGCCCAGATGGCGACAACGTTGCGTTTACACGATCGTTACCACGTACATTATATGTTGATGAGAATGGCAGTAATTACAGTGAACTTTATGTTGTGGATGATAAAGGCGTTGAACGTCCTTTCATTACCGGCTCGGTTAATATTAAAAGCATAGAATGGTCAAACGACAGTAAAAAAATTTACTTTTTAGCGAAATTAAAAGACGATAAGTTTACCTCGCTTTACCAAATACCTGTTGATGGCGGCCAAGCACAACCTGTTCTTGCTTTAAAAGACACATCAATTTCAAGCTACAAATTAAGCCCAGACAACAAACAGGTGGCTATTTTAGCAATGCCTGCAGCAGACAAGTCAGAAAAAGAACTTAAAAAACTTGGCTTTAAAGCTGAAGTATATGAAATGGGCTTAAAGAACAAGCAGCTTTTTATTGTTGACTTAGCAAAATCGGATAAGCCACTTACCCCCACCGCACTCAACGTTGATAATTACGTGAGTGACGTTAATTGGGCAGCTAATGGCGAAAAACTACTGGTTAAAACTCAACCTACCGCATTGATTGATGATAAATACACAAAATCTATGTGGCATTTGTTTGATATTGCTAGCAATAAAGTAACATTATCGTTTAAAACTGAAGGCAAGCTAGGTGATGCAGAGCTGTCGCATGATGGTAAATACATTGCTATTTTAGGTGCAGAAGATAAGCATGACCCTGCAACAGGCCGCTTATTTATTGCTGACACTAAAACCGCTGAAATCACTGAATGGTTACCTGACTTTATGGGTCATGTTGTTGATTTTGAATGGTCGCATAAACGTAATACACTTAACTTTATTGCCAATGTAGGCACGCAAAGTTTTGTAGCGAGCATTAAAACGGGCTCTAATAAATACAAAAAATTAGTCAAAGAAGGTAAATTTATTGCCTCACAATTAAGTGTTTCAGATTCAGATAAAACACTCGCACTTCGTGGTAATACCGCAAAACACCCTAACGAAGTGTTTATTGTGCGCAGCAATAAAGCAACACGTTTAACCGATTCAAATAGCTGGTTAAATGATAAACGCTTTGCCAAGCAAGAAACCATTACGCTGAAAGCACGCGACGGCGTTGAGCTTGATGGCGTACTCGTTTACCCATTAAATTATGAAAAAGGCACACGCTACCCACTTATTATGTCGGTACACGGTGGCCCTGAAAGCCATGATAAAGACGGCTGGGTCACTAACTACTCACGCCCAGGTCAAATGGGGGCTGCACGTGGCTATGCGGTGTTTTATCCTAACTACCGAGGCTCTACAGGTAAAGGCGTAGATTACTCAAAATTAGGCCAAAACGATTATGCAGGTAAAGAATTTGACGATTTAGTTGACTTTAAAAATCACCTTGTTGATATGGGTTTAGTAGACACTAAACGTGTTGGTATTACTGGGGGATCTTACGGTGGTTATGCATCAGCATGGGGCGCAACAAAACTAACCAAACACTTTGCTGCCAGTGTTATGTTTGTGGGTGTCACCAACCAACTGTCTAAATTTGGTACTACTGATATTTCTAACGAAATGAACCTAGTTCATGCGCGTTCATACCCATGGGATAAATGGCAGTGGTACTTAGAGCGCAGCCCTATTTACTGGGCAGGCCAATCTGAAACACCTTTGCTTATTATGCATGGTAAAGACGACCCTCGCGTTCACCCTGCACAATCTATGGAGCTTTACCGCTACATGAAAGTGCAAGGTAAAGATGTACGTCTTGTTTACTACCCAGGTGAAGGTCATGGTAACCGTAAAGTGGCAGCGCAATACGACTACAGCTTGCGTTTAATGCGCTGGATGGACAACTATTTAATGGAAGGCAAAAAAGAGATGCCTGCGTTTGAAATTGACCATGCTGCTAAGTTAAAAGAAGTCAAAGACGCAAATAAATAAGCACTTATAAACGCGTTTAATTTTAAAAGGCCAACATAAAAATGTTGGCCTTTTTTATAGGTCTAAATTGGCGAGCACGCATCCTTAGTGACATAGCACAGCTTATGTTAAACTCTCGGCAATTATTTTGTTAACTGCTAATTTTACTGCCATGTCAAACCCTGCTAGCTGCTTTACCGTTTTTGATGAAAACGTCGATTCCCTTGCTCTGCCTGAGCAGTTTACATTTCCATTTTATTATAAACCGCACCCTTTGGCCGTTGTCGCTGCACAGCAATTACAACAGCAATTAAAAAAGCTAGATAAGGCTATTTTAGATACGGATGATATTGATGCGGGTAAAATGTTTGGTGTGCTAGTCGTTCAAAATCAGGCGCAACAACTGGGGTTTATTAGCGCCTATTCGGGGCAAATAGCGGGCATAGATGAGCAACTGAATTTTGCACCTAATGTGGCACTTAAACACATAGACGATGCTCTATTTAGTCAGCAAAGCCAAATCATTAACGCCATTAATGCGCAAATTACGGCATTAGAAAACAGTGAAGATTATCAAGCCCTTGAGCAGCAATTAGCTACAGCACGTAAAAATTATGAACAGCAACTTGTAGCCAAACAACAAGCCATGCAAGTGACCCGCAAACAGCGAAAAGAGCAACGCCAAACTGGCCAAGAGCAACTCAATGCCGATGACTTTGAACAACTTAAAACAACCTTAGCTGGGCAAAGTATTGTTGAGAAAAAACAACTGCAGGCATTAAAGCAAGACTGGCAAACGCAAATTACAGCGCTTGAGCAAACCCAAGCAGCTATGCTGGGTGAAATTAACGGATTAAAAAAGCGCCGCAAAACACTCTCAAAAAACCTACAAAAGAAATTATTTGCTCAATACCAATTTTTGAATGCACACGCTGAAGTGACCGATCTGAATGCTATTTTTGCCAAACTTCCTGAGCACACGCCGCCTTCGGGAGCGGGGGATTGCGCCGCCCCTAAATTATTACAATATGCATACAAGCACCATTTAAAACCAGTGGCTATGGCCGAATTTTGGTGGGGAGCACCGCCTAAATCAGCAATTAGGCATCACTTACATTATTACCCATCGTGTTATAGCAAATGCCAACCCATTTTAGGTCATATGCTAAAAGGCTTAAATGTTGAAGAAAACCCATTACTAACAAACCCAGCAAAAGGGAAAGACTTAACTATTGTTTATCAAGACGATGATTTACTGGTAATAAACAAACCCGCTGAATTTTTGTCGGTGCCAGGGATTAATATTGATGACTCAGTGTACATGCGTATTAAAACTCAGTTCCCCGCGGCTTCTGGCCCACTTATTGTACATCGGTTAGATATGTCGACCTCAGGGCTGTTAATTATTGCGCTTAATAAGCGCGCGCATAAAGCGCTGCAAAAACAGTTTATTGAACGCACAATTGAAAAGCGTTACGTTGCTTTAGTGGCGGGCAATATTACTGAGAATAGTGGAGTGATTAATTTACCTCTTGTGCTCGACTTTGATGATAAACCACGCCAAATGGTGTGTTATAAAACCGGTAAACCGTCGTTAACAACATGGCATGTACTGGAGCGCAAAAACAACACCACCCGACTGCAGTTATACCCTAAAACAGGGCGCACACATCAGTTACGGGTGCATTGCGCTCATCAATTAGGTTTAAATACCCCGATAGTTGGCGATACTCATTATGGTGAAGAGGCAGAGCGCTTACATTTACATGCCGAGTATTTAGCCTTCACCCACCCTATTTCTCATCAACGTTTAGAATTTGAAGTAGCCGCTGATTTTTAAATCAGCGATACTAAAACTCCCCCTCTGTTTTAAAAAGCCTTGCCATTTTTTTATATTGCAAAGTCGGTAAACTTTACCGTTGCAATATAGAAAAATTTACCTGCATTATGCAAAGCCTCTACTTATAAATAATAAATAGCTATATATTTCAATACATTAAAAATTGGCATTAGCTTTGCTTTTATAAAAATAAGTATTTATTACAGTCCACTTTATTTGATTAAAAGCGCCAATAAGCGCTTTTAATGACACACAGTAAATGGGTAACTAACCGTTTACTGAGTACAACAGAACTTCCTACACTCCCTGTGTACTTTATTGGTTATAGGCTAACGCTTATAACCATTTTTTTGCCTTTATTATTTGATTACTTGTTTGTACCTCTAAAAGCGCAGCGTCTCTTTACCCTCTTTGTGCATAATTCACTAAATTTTTTTGAACTGAGAGAAGTGAATGAGAAGTAAATGAGCGGGCTTCGAGTGACGAGCAGCGAGCTTGTGAAAACAACATGACACCTAGTCATAACAACCCTTAACTATAACCTTTAACCTATTCTTTCAGCGCAGCGCTTCTTTGCGCTCTTTATGCATAATTCACTAAGATTTTTGCCTCACAAATAAGCCATTTCTTTATTGTTATAATTAGCCACTAATTTAATGCAATGGGTATTGGGTTTTAAAAACAAAGCGCTACAAAAATGTAGCGCTTTCATTACTTATAGGTTGTTTGTTTAAACTAAAACGCGTTATTAAAAAAAGCCAAGCGGATCTTCGCTGTAACTTACTAACAAGTTTTTAGTTTGTTGGTAGTGATCAAGCGCGAGTTTGTGAGTTTCGCGGCCTATACCAGACTTTTTATAACCGCCAAACGCTGCATGTGCTGGGTACATATGGTAACAATTAGTCCATACGCGGCCTGCTTCTATTTTGCGACCAAAGTGATAAGCACGATTCATATTACGGCTCCATACCCCTGCGCCTAAACCAAATTCTGAGCTGTTAGCCAGTTCAAGTGCTTCGGCTTCGTCTTTAAAGGTCGACATTGAAATAACGGGGCCAAAAATTTCTTCTTGGAACACGCGCATATCATTACGCCCTTTTAATAGTGTAGGTTGAATATAATACCCGCCGTTTAGCTCGTCGCTTAATTGCTCAACATGGCCGCCAGTTAATACTTCAGCACCTTCTTCTTTACCAATTTCAATGTAGCTTAAAATTTTATCAAACTGGGCTTTAGAGGCTTGTGCGCCTACCATAGTTTCGCTATCAAGCGGATTGCCACGTTTAATTTGTTTAGTACGTTTTAAAATACGTTCTATAAATTGCTCATAAATATCTTCTTGAATGAACAAGCGTGATGGACAAGTACATACTTCACCTTGGTTAAAGTAGGCAAGAATGGCACCTTCAATTGCTTTATCTAAGTATGAGTCGTCTTTTTCCATAACATCGCTAAAGAAGATATTAGGTGATTTCCCCCCAAGCTCTACCGTTGAAGGAATAATATTTTCGGCTGCACATTTTAAAATATGTGAGCCCACAGGGGTTGAGCCTGTAAAGGCAATTTTAGCAATCCGCGTACTGGTTGCCAGTGCTTCACCTGCTTCTTTACCAAAGCCGTTTACCACATTTAAAACACCTCCTGGGAGTAAATCGCCAATAATTTCCATTAACACTAAGATTGAGGCAGGTGTTTGCTCGGCGGGTTTTAATATTACACAGTTACCTGCTGCAAGTGCAGGCGCTAATTTCCATGCGGCCATTAATAATGGGAAGTTCCACGGAATAATTTGCCCTACAACGCCTAGAGGCTCATGAAAATGATACGCCACCGTGGTTTCGTCTATCTCGCCAATACTGCCCTCTTGAGCACGCAAACAACCGGCAAAGTAACGAAAGTGATCGGCGGCCAGTGGAATATCAGCGGCAAGGGTTTCACGAATCGCTTTGCCGTTATCCCATGTTTCGGCCACTGCAAGTAGCTCTAAGTTTTGTTCAATACGGTCGGCAATTTTTAATAGTATATTGCTGCGCTCGGCGACTGAGGTAGTGCCCCACTGGTTTTTTACTGCATGGGCTTTGTCGAGTGCAAGGTTTATATCGTCTTTATCTGAGCGCGGTACTTTACAAAATACCTTGCCATTAACTGGGCTTATATTATCAAAATACTGGCCGTTAACTGGGGCAACCCATTCGCCACCAATGTAATTACCATACTGTTGTTTAAATGTGACGAGTGCGTCTGCTGAACCTGGGTTTGCGTAAATCATATGTGTGTTCTCTTGTTGTTGTTAGCTAAAAGTCTAAGCCGAAATTTGTTAGAGTAATGTAGCAACTTGTTTTATATTTAATCGGTATTGATTGACATTAGACCATTAAGCGCTTAAAAACTTGCTTAGCTGTCCAAAAAAGTTGTCTGTGAGTCCACATTAAAAACGCTCTATAACGATTAAAAAAGGCTGAACATGCACACATCTCAGTTAAATAAAAAACGCCAACAACTTGATGTACTGATTGAAAACAAAGTGACCTTTGCTGCCGATAACTCTGAGCTAAGTATTTACGATACCTATAAAAGTGCGCAAAAAGTGGCGTTGCATTCAAACGAATTACTGTTTTGTGCCATGCTCAGTGGTAAAAAAATAATGCATGTTGAGAGCAGTCAATACCACAAAGCGTTTTTACCACATGAATCGTTTGTATTAGCACCTGAGCAAGGCGTACTAATTGATTTTCCGCATGCATCCTTAAACGCACCCACCACCTGTTTAGCCATTGAAATAAGCACCGATAAAATAACCAATGTGGCTAATGCGCTTAATATGCAGCAAAGTTTTGCAAACGATGCCTTGTTTGAATACAACCCTAATTTAGTGCATACCCAACATAATACTCAAACGCAGCAGTTATTAGAGCGCATGGTGCATTTATTTAGTGAGCAAGGCGCCGAGCGACACTACTTAATTGATTTATCGTTAAACGAATTGATCACCCGTTTATTACAACAACAGAGCCGTGATTTATTGCTGGCAAACTGCGATAAGCTGCGCCTAAAAAGTAACGTGAGTGATGCACTGCATTATATTGAAGAGCATTTAAGCGAAAACCTCGACATAAACACCCTTTGCAAAATAACCTGTATGAGTCGAAGTAAGTTTTACCAGCAATTTAAACTTGCTTTTGGTACTAGCCCTGCACTTTGGCAGCAACAACTTAGGCTTAAAAAAGCCCGCACGCTTTTATTAGAAGGCCACGCTATAAGCAAGGTGTGCTACGATCTGGGTTTTAATAGCGCCAGTCATTTTAGTCGTTTATTTAAGCAAACTTTTGGTATTGCACCAAAAGCGTGTCGCCACTAACCTAACACAACAGTTTTTGTTATATTAAACAGCCTAATATGCTAGATTGTTTGCAATGTTGTAAGTAGTAATGAGTCACCGATGAGTAAACCCACCCGCTGGACATTAAAGAGTATTGCCAAAGAATTAGGTGTGTCTAATGCTACGGTATCAAATGCATTTAATCGCCCGGATCAACTCTCTACTAAACGCCGCGAAGCCATACTTAAAGCGTGCAAAGAGCTGGGCTATTATGGCCCTAATAAAGCGGCGCAATCTTTGCGAAGTGGCACGTTTAATATTGTTGCATTAGTCCTTCCTGATAGCGTGGAATACATGGTATCAGACCCTGTTGCGAGCAGTTTTATGCGGGGAGTAACCTCGGTACTTGAAAAAAATAATATTAATGTTTTATTGTTTTCAGGCAACAGTGACAACCTCAACAGCGTTGTTGATTTTGTCGATGGTTTTATTTGTTATGGTCGCCCGCGCAATAAAGCACTAGTAGAGCAACTAAAAACAGTCTCTAAACATGTGGTGACGGTTGATTTTGACATTGCCCGTAACGCCTCAATTAATGTTAATAACGAGCAAGCCAGTTATGAAATAGCCAAACATGTTTTGCATAATCAAGATGATAAAGTGGCTATATTAGGTTTAAGATTACTTGATGAAAATGTATTGTGCCGGGTATACGAACATCACGAATTTGAAACTGGCCAATCTATTTCGCATCAACGTTTGCGTGGCTATCAACGCGCCTTAAGTGAGGCCAATATAACGGTTGCCGACGACCGCATTTGGAATATTCCTGAAAGCAGTGAGCGCTTTGCAAATATTGCCGCAAAAGAGGTATTAACAGCCTCCCCTCGCCCTAACGTGATTATATGCATGAGCGATTTAATTGCCCTTGCCACCATGCGAGAAGCCATAAAACAAGGGATAAAAATAGGCAGTGAGCTGCGTATTGTGGGGTTTGATGGCATAGAAGAAGCCGCTCGTTTTGTACCTCGCCTCACTACAATTCATCAAAATAGCCAAGAAAAGGGCGTTATGGCTGCTAACTTATTTATTTCTAAAGAAGAAAAACAATATGAAGTAGGTTACGCACTCGATATTGGTGCAAGTAGCTAAGGACTGTGAATAAAGCAAATAAAAAAGCCAAGCAGAAACTGCTTGGCTTTTGGTTTTCAACAAATAAAGCTATTAAGCCAATAAACTTTGTAAGTTTAGAGTGCTTTCTTGAGTGCCATTAAGCTGCGAAATAAGTGCAGTACGGCTTGCAAAGTCAATCCTCAAAGAAATTGATTGTTGTTCAAGCTTCCACATTAAACAGCAAACACTTGCGCCGCCTTGAGCCGAAAATTCACCTGCAAATGCGGGATGTTCATTACGCATTTTAATTAGCTCTATGAGCCCTTTTACTACCGGTTTATTAAGGGCTTGCTCTATTTTAGCCGCGTTCAAATATGGGCGATTTATATCACGGCCAACATTGGTTTTTGCTAACAGTTCCATATCGTTTTCACAGGCAAATAAGCCGCCGTAATAAACTTGCGGTACACCTGGCGCAAAAAATTGAATTGCGCGCGACAGCAAATAGTCAAAATCATTAGCGCCTAGTGCATTGTAATAAGTACAGTTTACTTGATATAAATCGACATTACTGGCAGCCGCGCCTGTTGCTTGGCGGCTTTGATTGTTACTATTTGCATGCATGGTTTCTACTAGGTTATCAATTTGCTCTGCATTTAATAAGCCTGGTTTTTCGCCCATTGGGCCTGCATCAATTATGCCTATGCCATCATGGGTGTCTAGTACCGTTAAACAATTACGCGGCGATATTTTTAGCCATTTGAGTAATGCATCCGCATTGTTATTAAATAAGCTATGTAGAATAAGTGGTGGCAACGCAAAGTCATAAACCATATTAACGCGCTTAGCTACATCTACTTGTGTTTGATAATGGCTATGAATTTCTGCAATGGTTTCCATGCCTAACTCGTTGGCTTGCTTTGATAAGTTATCTAAGTAGCCAAACGTTTCATCTAGCATAAAACAATTAGTACCCGCCTGCTTAATGGCATAACCCGCTGCATCTAAACGAATAATATTAACGTTGTTAGCAGAGAACTTAGTAAGTACATTATTTAAATACGCAATTCCCGCCTCTACTTTTACGTTTATATCAATTTGATTGTCTGTAAAAGTGGTCCAAAAATCATACGTTTGACCATCACCGCATTTCATTGGCGTAAAACAACTGCCTGGGCGTGGACGGTAAATAGCTTGCTGCTCAGCCTCGCTCATACCACTGGGAAACACGTCTTCTTTGGTTAAAAATAAATCCCAAAATGCTGACGCTTTACCTTTAGCCAGTACATCTTGAAACTGAAAAGATTGCGCCGACACATGGTTCACTATTAGATCAGCCATTAAATCATGGTCTTTACCGAGTGCCTTTATGTCGTCCCAAGTACCGATTCGAGAATCAACTTCACTATGATCAATCGGGTCAAAGCCTGCATCGCTGCCATCAATTGGGTTATAAAATGGCAATAAGTGCACACCACCAAAAACGCCCTCTAATGGGCCATGTAAAAGAGTGGTAAGTGCATTTATATCTTGGCCAGTAATTCGATCAGCGTATGTGATCAATTGAACTTTATTCTTCATCATTGTGTGATTACCATGTTGAAACTTAATCGATTAAGATATATCTTTAACTAGCACGTACGAATTTACAAGTTATTTTTATAAATTTTACATACAAATATCGTGGCGACATTAATACTATAATCAGTAACTGACTGACTTACTGAGTGTTAAGAACGCATTTAACGAGGAAAAGCACATGACAAAATCACACACACACGTAAGCAGCGATCCGTTGCAACAAATTCGCTGGCTCACATATATGATGTTTTTTATGTTTGCCATGACCTCCGATGCCGTTGGCATGATCATTCCCGAGCTCATAACTGAATTTGGTTTAAGCATGACCCAAGCCAGTGCATTTCACTATGCGCCTATGGCACTCATTGCCTTTAGCGGATTATTTTTAGGCTTTTTAGCCGATAGCCTCGGGCGTAAAAAAACGATTATGCTAGGGTTATTAATATTTTCTGCGAGTTGCTTTTTATTCGCCATTAGTAGCAGCTTTATATTTTTTGTTTTTTTGCTTTGCTGTATTGGCTTAGCTATTGGCTTATTTAAAACCGGCGCTTTGGCGTTATTAGGCGATATTTCTCATAGCAACGCAGAGCACACTAAAACCATGAACAAAGTAGAAGGCTTTTTTGGTATTGGTGCCATTGTTGGACCTGCACTTGTTGGTGTATTACTGGTACAAAATGTAAGTTGGACTTATTTATATATTATTGCCGGTATTATGTGCCTAATTTTAGCGTTTTTAGCGTGGCGTGCAGAGTATCCGAGCGTTGTTAAAAGCACTGAAAAGCCCGCTTCACTTGCTACTACCATGAAAATGATTAAAAACCCCTACGCGCTTGGCTTTTCGCTCGCCATTGCGCTTTATGTTGCAACCGAGGTTGCCATTTACGTATGGATGCCGACGCTGTTAAAAGACTACACAGGCTCTTGGCCCCTTTTGGCAACCTATGCACTCACCATATTTTTTATACTGCGTGCCGCAGGGCGTTTTATTGCGGTGTGGTTATTAAACCGCTATAGCTGGCAAGGTGTTATGGCTTACTTAAGTTTAGGTATCGCATTGTGTTATGTGGGTACTTTAGTCGGTGGCGTTGATTGGGCTGTTGGTTTATTGCCGCTTTCAGGGTTATTTATGTCGATGGTTTACCCGACCTTAAACTCCAAAGGAATATCGTGCTTCCCGGTACAACAACATGGTGCAGTTGCTGGGGTTATATTATTTTTCACTGCACTTTCAGCCGCATTAGCGCCTTTATTTATGGGTATGATCAGCGATTACTTTGGTCATGTACGTTATGGTTTTTACCTTGCAACCGGCTTTGCCATTATTTTATTTTTAGCGATGCTGTTTAACTATTTCCGTGACCCATCAGCCTGCGCTTTACAAGAGAGCAACCTAATAACTGAGTAAATCAGCAAATTGGGGGCTAAAAAAACACTATATAAATCAATAGATGAGTAAAAAAACAGCAAATAAAGAATAAAATAATTTGCTTATTGTAAAAGATTTGTTATTTTTACTTAATCGATTAAGTAAAAATAACAAACCCCTTCGGGCTCACAAAACGAGGCGCTCACATGACAACACACAACACACCTTTATATTTAATGAGTGCTTTAGCGCTGGCTGTAAGCCAAGGCGTTTATGCACAACAAGAAGAGCAAAACACACAAGCGCAAGCTAACAAAGGTCTTGAGACTATCGTTGTAACCGGTGTACCACGTCGTACAACCATTATGGCATCAAGCTCATCAGTGAGCAGTTTATCGCTTGCTCAAGTTGAAGTATCTACACCGCGTTCAACTGCTGAAGCGTTTAGAGTTATTCCGGGCGTACGCTCAGAATCAACCGGCGGTGAAGGTAACGCAAACATTGCTGTACGCGGCTTACCTGTGGCCTCTGGTGGTGCTAAGTTTTTACAATTACAAGAAGACGGTTTACCCGTTATGCAATACGGTGATATTGCTTTTGGTAACGCTGATATATTTATGCGCCTAGATAATACCGTACAAACTATCGAATCAATTCGTGGTGGTTCGGCCTCGACTGCAGCAAGTAATGCACCGGGCGGCATAATTAACTTTATATCTAAAAATGGTGAAAACGAATCAGGCAGTGTTTCTACAACACTGGGCCTTGATTACGACACTATTCGTACAGACTTTGAATACGGCACTTACCTTAGTGATAGCGTACGTTTTCATGTAGGTGGTTTTGTGCGCCAAGGTGAAGGCCCGCGTGAAACAGGTTACACATCAAATAAAGGTGGGCAAATTAAAGCCAACCTTACCAAAGACTTTGAAAACGGTTACGTGCGTCTTTATTACAAACATTTAGATGACAAAAGCGTGGGTTACTTACCAATGCCAATGTATGCAAATGGTGACTCAATCCCTGGGTTTGACGCACAATCGGATACACCACACTCGGCATTATTTACTAAAACAGTGCGTTTAAATGGCGAAAATCAAATTAGTAGCGGCGATATTCGCGATGGCATGAACCCGCAAGTTGACTCAGTGGGTTTTGAAGCCGTATTTGACTTAGATAACGATTGGCGTATTGAAAACCGTTTTCGTAAATCCTCTGTTAGCGGTAACTTTAATTCACTTATTCCTGCTGAAGTAGGCAGCGCGACTGCTATTGCACAAAGTATTGGCGGCGCAGGTGCAACGCTTAGTAATGCCAATACCGGAGCTGCATTTAATGACGATTTAGCTATGCGTATTCATACGTTTGACGTCACAATGAACGACTTTGACTCTATTGTGAACGACTTCAAACTAACTAAATCACTAAGCGATGATACAAGCGTTACATTTGGTTACTATGCTTCAACGCAAAATATTGCTATGTCATGGTTATGGAACTCTTACCTAATGGAGCTTAAGGGCGATAATGCGGCGCTACTAAATGTAACAGCTGCTGATGGTACAGAGTTTTCTGAAAATGGTTTATATGCATACGGAACGCCTTTTTGGGGTAACTGTTGTCAGCGTGATTACGATACAGAATACGATACCCGCGCCCCGTACGTTTCATTTTCAACAAAAGTGGGTGATGTAAGTATTGATGCCAGTGCTCGTTACGATAGTGGTGAAGCACGCGGCAACTATGCAGGTGCTGTTACCTCAACGGTCGATATGAATCGCGATGGAGTGATTTCAGTTCCTGAACAAAATGTAGCAGGCATTGATACCGCAAATGCTAGCCCAGTAAATTACGATTGGGATTATGCATCCTATTCAATTGGGGCTAACTACCAAATAGATTCAAGCCTTGCGACATTTGCAAGACTGAGTAAAGGTGGCCGCGCAAATGCTGACCGACTTTTATTTGGTAAAGTACGCGCTGACGGTTCGGTTGCTGATGAAGATGCCGTTGATGAAGTAAACCAGTATGAATTTGGGGTTAAAAAACGTTTTGATTCACTCTCAGTTTTTGCAACAGCGTTTTATGCAGAAACAGAAGAGCAAAACTTTGAAGCAACATCGCAAACCTTTTTTGACCGTGAGTACGAAGCAAAAGGGATTGAAATTGAATCAACTTACTTCATCGATGCATGGGATTTTCGTGGTAACTTAACATGGACTGATGCAGAAATTGCTAAGGATGCACTTACACCTGAAGTGGTAGGTAATACGCCACGCCGCCAAGCTGATTTAATCTACTCTTTAATGGCTCGTTATAGCTTTGATAAAGGTGCTGCTGGTGTCAACTTTATTGGTACTACTGATGCTTACGCTCAAGACAATAACGACCTTAAATTTGACGGTTACACTCAAGTAAATGGCTTTGTAAGTTACGATTTATCTGAAAACCTTAATATTGCACTTAATGTAAATAACTTATTCGATACGGTAGGTATTACAGAAGCTGAAGAAGGCTCAATTCCAGAAAATAACATTATTCGCGCCCGAACTATTAATGGCCGCACAACATCAATAACGCTTAAATACGCGTTTAACTAACCATCTTTAGTGTAACAAGCGCTGAAGCTATGTTTTTCAGCGATTGTTACACTAACTTTAATTAGTTTTAATAATTCTCCCTTGAATTTTGACCTAGCTCTGCTGGGTTTTTTAGGATTTACACTATGACCAAATTACTTAGCCTCGGCGAGCTACTTATTGATATGCTGCCACAAGATTCTCAAAACAGTGCTTATTTGCCCATTGCAGGAGGTGCCCCTGCCAATGTAGCGGTAGGTTATGCAAAGTTAGGCGGCAAGGCTGCTTTTTGTGGCGGTATGGGTGATGACTACTTTGCTAAACAATTAAGTAAATCGCTTGCGCAATATAAAGTAAGTACAGAGTACTTATTTACGATTAAAGACTCTCAAACGGCCGTGGTTATTGTGAGTTTAGATGAAACCGGTGAACGCAGCTTTAATTTTTATCGCCACAATACCGCCGATTTACTGTTAACGAGTGAGCATTTAAACCATATCAAATGGGATGAATTGAGTACCCTACACTTTTGTTCCAACACGTTAACTAATTTAGCTATTGCAAACACCACCGTGTGTGCTTTAAAGCTGGCTAAAAACAACCATAAACTCGTTAGCTTTGATGTAAATTTACGCTATAGCTTGTGGCAAAATAGCAATGACATTGAGCACAATGTACATGCGTGTTATGCCTATTGCGACATTGTTAAGCTATCGCGTGATGAGCTGAATTTTTTAGCTGAGCAAACACAGCAAGCACCTGATGATTACTTACAATCTATTTTAGATACAGGTGTTAAATTGGTATTTTTAACCGATGGCCCTGCACCGGCAATGGTTTACCATAAAGGGTTTATATTAAATGAATCGGCGCCAATCATTAATGCTGTGGATACTACCAGTGCCGGTGATGCGTTTATTGCAGGCGTGTTATATTATTTAAATCACACCGATGAAAATAGCTCGCTTATCGAAAAAATTAATAATGAACACCTAGTAAAACACGCTTTAAGTTTTGGTTTGCGTTGTGGCTCTAAAGCCTGCTTAGCCAAGGGGGCATTTCCCGCATTACCTACACTTCAAGAGGTATAATACCAATCCGCAATAATACTTAATCATTTTACGAGGCTAAACGTGTCGCTATCTGCGTTAAAAAATTCTCATTTAGAACAACTAAATAGCAAATTTTTTGCCTAGCTATCAACACGTTTTTCCAGCCTCAAAATAGATCACTTAATTAAGCGAATTGATATAAATACTTTAAAAATAAAAGCCGATTATGGCCTTTATTTAAGCATCCGCTTCTTCATCATTACTTTTTAACCATTCTAAAGCCGCAGTGGCGTTCTCAAAATATTGAATTTCACCTGATACAAACCAACTGCCTAATTTAGCGATGGTTGATTGCCAGTCCTTGTTGCCGTATATGGCTATTTTTTTAAACTCTTTGTTATGTTTTAAGCCAAGTTTTAAATCATCCCATGCGGCTCTAAGTTCCCAGCCATCAAGCTCAGTACCATCTATGAGTACATTAACAATAGGATGTTTAACTTCGCCAAGCGCAGAGTCAATCATCGGCGTGATCACCTCATAATCTTTGTGAGTGAGTGTACCTATAGCTTTTAAGGTTAAAAAAAACTCGCAACCAGAGCGCTCAATACCAATAGATAAGCCGTGTATTAAATTTACCATAACCCGAACTCCACAATAATATGAGCATCAAGTATAGGTGATAGCTTATTAACCAATAGTGAAGTAGATCAAAAAACAGGCACATCACTTTTATTGTGCCCATTTTAATTAAATGCTGAATTATGCATTTTTAAGCCGTGCTATTTGGTTTTCAACATCTGTTAAATGACCGATTTTAAGCCACACTCTGGCTCCTTCACTGCCTGCTGTTGCTTTAATTTCGCTGTTAGGCGGCACTCTTAACCAGCTGTGCTTTACTAATGTATCGCCCTGCTCTTCAAGCGAGCCTTCAAGAACTAAAAGCTCGCCCCCACCTGAAGCGTTTAACGATATTTCACTGTTAGGTGCAAATGCAAAAATACTCACCTCTTCAAAGGCATCTTTATAAAGAGAAACTACATTTACATTACTAAACTCAGGGTGAGGGACACTGCACATGGTATTAGTTTGCAAGCGAACATGCTCTCTATCCTCTGGCTGAAACTGCCATAATTTCACAAATATAACGCACCCGTTTTCAGAGCTTGGTGTATGTTTTGACTCAGGCGGATTGCGAATATAAGAGCCCTTGGGGAAATCACCATGTTCATCTTGAAAAACACCTTCAAGCACAATAAATTCTTCACCGCCGGTATGTGTATGGGCAGAAAAATGGCTGTTTGGCGCATAACGTACAATGCTGGTTGCGCGTGCAACCTCATTGCCCACTCTATCAAGTGGACGCCTATCAACACCCGCCATCGGTGAGGCTATCCATTCTAACGATTCGCTATGTACAACAACACGTTCGCTAAAATCAGCTGCAATTTTCATATTTGACTCCATATCTAAACAGCAATACTTGGACGCTGAGCGACCTTTTCTTGCCATGCTATTAAATGTGATAGCTCACTAGGAATAGCTATTTTTGCAAAGCCTGCAAACACCAGACCGGCGTACAAAGTAATATCTGCAACACTGAAATTCTCACCAGCAACATAAGCAGAGTTAGCTAATACGCTATTAAAATAAACAAAGCCTTGGCGCGCTTTTTCACCTTGCTTTTCTCCCCAAGCAACATTTTGATAGGTTTCAAGCGCTGGGCCTAAACCATCCGTTGCATGATGAAAGTAAGTGGCTACAGCATCAAGTACCATTGACTCCGCACGTTTTTGCATCATATTAATCACCGCACGTTCTTTTGCCTCAACACCGGTTAATGAAGGGCCTGCAAAAGCGGTATCAATATATTCAGTAATCGCGGTGCATTCTGCGATGAACGTTCCATCATCTAGCTCTAAAACAGGTACGCCTGCTAAGGGGTTTTTAGCTAAAAAAGCCTCAGTACGGTGCTCACCATTTAATAAATCGACAGCAACAAACTCTACTTTATCAGTCGCCTTTTTTTCAGCAAGCGCAATACGTACACGTAATGGATTAGGAAAGTTTTCTACATCATAAATTTTCATAATTATCTCTTTATATTTTTAATCACAGTTTGAGCTAATACTGGCAAGAATAAATTACCTACCTACTGATAGGTAATTTATATTAAGATCTCGACCTTTGCAAACTAAAAATAAAAGAGCTTGAAAATAACTACCTACTGGTTGATAATTTTTTGCAGCGATATGAAGGAAGTTTAAAATGACAAAAAAAGCGGCCCTGTTAAAAGCAGCAGAAAACAAAGTTAGACTTGGTGGCTATAGCAATTTTAGCTTTAGAGAGTTGGCCAGTGAAGTTGGTATTAAAAGTGCCAGTGTGCATTATCACTTTCCAACTAAAGCTGATTTAGGTGCAGAGCTTGCGCATCAATATACCGATGCCTTTATCGCTGTACTTGGTGAACCGCAGACACACAAAGCAAACGGTAAAAACCCTATTGATATTTACACTCAGTTATTTAGAAATGCACTCGTGATTGATAAAAAAATGTGTTTATGTGGCTTGCTCGGCGCAGAAAGCGACAGCCTACCTGATAAAGTGCGGGTTGAAGTTCAGCGGTTTTTTAATAAAAATTTAGCCTGGTTAACCCAAGCACACGCTGCGAATGGTGAAGAAAACCCTGCTCGCGCGGCAATACAAACAGTGAGCTTATTAGAGGGTGCGATGATAATTAGTAAAACCCTAGATGATATCAGCTACTTCGAACAAGCCACTTTTTAGCGATTGGCGATCAAGTATAAAAAAAGCGAGCCTTCATAAGGCTCGCTTTTACATTTTTAAGATTACGATTTATTAAACCGTACGCACTTTATGCTTTGAATGCACAACAGCTAATACAATAAACCCTATAACAGCCACCGCTGCACCAATCGGTTTACCTAAATCACTTGATAAGTTTAACCCTATTGCCGCGGTCATTATGTATGACAAGGTCACTGCTGTAGCGATTACTGCTGGTATACTAGTGATCCAGTGGAATGTACCACGGTCAAATAAGTACTTGGTCGCAAGCCACAACACACTGGTAGAAAGCAGCATATTTGAGAATGCGAAGTAGCGCCAAATCACAGAGAAATCGAGCTTAGTCATAAAGTAGGCAATGGTTAAAATAGGGATTGCTAGCAATAAACGATTACGTAAACTTTGCGGAATACTAAACGCATCAACCACGGTCAAGCGCAGTGAACGAAACGCCGTATCGCCTGAGGTAATAGGGAAAACAGCAACAGCAATAATTGCCATAATACCGCCAAATACACCTAAGTAGCTGTTTGCAATATGGTTAACCACCAAACCTGGGCCACCAAGATCAAGCATAGCTTTTAAACCCGCATAGCCTTCAGGGAATGCAGCAATACCCGCTAATGCCCAAACACAACCTACAATGCCTTCACACATCATCGCACCATAATAAACTGGGCGTACGTATTTTTCGTTGGTTAAACAACGGGCAATAATAGGGGCTTGCGTTGAGTGAAAACCACTAATAGCACCACAGGTTATGGTTATAAAGAGCAGCGGCCAAGTGGGCAGTCCATCAGGATTTGGTGCTAAGAAGTCATGAGCGTGATCAGCCTCAAAGTATGCTAAAAAGTCGCCCGCTACTGGTAAATGCGGTGCGTTTATTAGCAGTGATACCGCAATAGCTACTGTCATTACGATCATTAACAAACCAAAAATAGGGTAAAACTTAGTGATGATTTTATCAATGGGTAATAACGTGGCTAAAAAGTAGTAAGCTAAAATGGCCAAAACCCAAAAGGTATTATTTGCAAATATTGTATCCTTAAATATATCAAGGTTACTTAATAATCCTGCCGGGCTCATAATAAATACAACACCAACAAAAAATAGTAGCATCGCAGTAAAAATAAGCATAAAGCCTTTAAATACAACGTTGTAGTAGTGCCCAGCTATTTCCGGTAAGCTTTTACCGTCTTCTTTTATACTCATTACTCCTGAGAAGAAGTCGTGTACAGCGCCACCCAAAACATTACCAAGCACAATCCATACAAGCGCAACCGGACCATATAATGCACCCAATATTGGGCCAAATATGGGGCCTACGCCTGCTATATTTAAAAATTGAATCAAAAATGCACGAACAGGGTGAATTGCAACGTAATCAACACCTTCGCTAAAGCGTTTTTGTGGTGTGTCGACCGTTGAATCCATGCCCGCTTGCTTTTCAACAAACGGGCTATAAAACTTATAGCCTAAAATTAAAATAGTTAGGCAAATAAAAAAGATGATCATAAAGCACGCTTCTCTTTTTGTATGTGTGTATAGGGCCAATTATTACAGCCCAAATTTTAAAATAACAATTGAACGTAGCATATGAAAAAGCACGCAACAATGAGACGTTTGGCTAATGCTCTGGCAAAATCAAATTTATTCAAAAAATAAAACTAAGTAACAGCATAAGTTACTTATAAAAAAGCGTTAAAAAACGTTAAAAGTACTTATATTGCGACTAAAATCTATACGCCAATTTGCAACAATAGCTACACCTGAATGATTAATTAGCCTACGATAAACATTATTACTACTTTAAATGTACTGCCGTTGGCCTACGTGGCTTTACAAAAAACAAGGATGCCCTCAATGACACAGTTTACTACGCCCGATTTATACGATGAACATCGCGACCATGTGCAAGTCGCTGACAGTGGCTTGCAACACTTTGGTAATAAAACTCTCTTTTATGGTCAAGTAGTGACTGTCACCTGCCCAGACGATAACTCATTTGCTGGCAATATATTACATGAAAATGGTGAAGGCAAAGTGTTGGTTGTGAATGGCTTTGCTAGTAAACGTTTTGCCTTCATTGGCGATATGATTGCAGAGCGAGCCCTAAAAAATGGCTGGCAAGGCATTATTATTAATGGTTGCTGCCGCGATATTGAAATTCTTGCCACGCTTGATTTACCCGTGATGGCACTAGGCGCTACGCCGCGCTGCACCACTAAGCGCGGTTTAGGTGCCAAAGATCACCCGGTTAATATGTTAAACACCACAATTAATACCGGTGATTGGGTGTATGCTGATGTCAATGGATTAATTATTAGTAATAAAGCCTTGTTTTGAACAATAAAAGTGACTGTGCGCGATCCGCGAGCGGTGCTGGCAAAGACACAAAAATATCCGGTTAGATATAAACGAAATAACACCACTCGTTCTTAAACGAGTGGTGTTATTATTTAACAACGGCTTTTTATTATAGATTATGGATAACCCTATTCAGCATTAACCATGTCTTCAAACTTCATACCGGTTAATTTAGTTAGTACTTTAATTACATAAACAAAAATACCAATGAGCATGAGCATAGACGGAATAGCAATTACCGGATAACTCAGTAACGTCATTTCGCCAAGCTGTTCGTTAAATTCAACGGAGCCTGCAGGGCTGGTAACAATCCATTTAGCAAGGATGTAATTCATCGTAGATGAAAACACAAAGGTAAGCGCTAATAAGTAATTAGCATTAGTAATCTTTTGTTTAAAGCTTTGTGTATTGCCTCGTGCATCTAAGGCATCGTAAATAGTATCTAGCTTAAATAAAAGTGAGTTTAATAAAAGTTTGGCTAGCAGGGGTTTACCAAAAAAACCCGACATCAACACGGTAAAACCAATGATTGCCGGAATAGCTGCTTCTTTTATAGCTAACCACTCAACGTTTAGCTCAAACAAGGCAATACCACCGGTAAGCAAAGTACTTAAAAAGCCTAAAAGCGAGATGAAGTTTAATGAGCCCGCTTTTATAAAATCATAAATCCCATAGCTAATGGGGAATATAAGCGCGACAATTAAACCAGCCACACTGCCTAAATATTCAGGGCCAGAAAACTTCATTAAAATGACTGAAGGGATGATGATATTAAAGACTATTTCGGTAAGCGGATTATTTTTTTTACGCTTATTTGTAGCTTGATTATTACTGGTCATTTTTAGTTCCAAAAAATATTACTGCTGCCATTAATTTCCCCTTATGTGGAATAAATAATGCTAAACATTGCTTCTTTGCATAATACTCGCAATACGCTCGCCATTCTAGCATGGCACTTAGTCGTATTATTTTATTATGTAGCGCTTACTCTGCAGTAATATAGGTATAAATTTAGGCGTTAATTAAATCACCAGTCGTATTTTCAGCCCTCAAAGACTATATTAAAACTACAAAAAATGTAACTCTTCACCAAGACAAACTATTTTCTAAGGATCTTTTTTAGCTATTGGCTGATCCTGCCAGTATGCCAAGCTAGAGCGATTACCCTATCGCTCTAGCTTTAATGAATTTAAACAGCATAAATATCACTGAAATAGTTGAGCAAACTAAAATTCAGTTACAAGAAGATAAAACACTCTCGCCAGCGTTGAAGATGTCTATTGAACTCATTCTTGTTGTCGTTGTTATGCTAGCTAACCTGAACTCCGGATAATAAATCCATCTCAAGCAGCTACTTTCAGCGCTAACTGCGTTGAATTTACTTGCAATAGGCGACTATTGACACGTAATTTCGCCTTGTTTTCACTAAAAATCTCTAGCTAGAGATAAATAAACACAAATATCTTTTATTGATTCAATGTGTTAGTAAATCTCTTAATCAGAGTTCAGGGACGCTTGCCCATCACATTTAAACGCTGTAATTGATACTCATAAAATGTAGGGGTGGCATGTAATGTTTTTGTAATTACATCTTTCGCCCAATCAGGTAGTGATTTATTTAAGCTATAGAACACCCATTGATTTTGCTTACGATCAGCAAGCAAACCGCATTGACGTAATACAGCTAAATGCCGTGAAATTTAGGCTGGCTTACATCAAGTGCCGCCACTAATTCACATACACATAACTCATCTTCATGCGCAATAAGCAGTATTGTCTTTAAGCGGGTGTCATCAGCGATACATTTAAAAAAATGCAGAGGATTTAGTTTATTCATACAGTGTAGTCTTGTTTTGCATACAACAATATATGAAAAGAAAGACATATGGAGTAGTGAAAATATGAAATTTCATATATACAGGTAAAGTTATCTATTTTCCGCGTCAACTCAAGTTTGGCTTTTTAGAGATGTGCCCAATAAAAAACACGCAATGATCACTCACGGCGTGTTTTTATAAACAATATAAAGGGGTTAATTAAATAACCGACAACTCTACTTCAATATTGCCGCGAGTTGCATTTGAATATGGACATACTTGATGTGCTTTCTCTACCAAGGCTTGTGCCGCTGCTTTGTCCATATCACCTAGTGATACAGCCAGTTTTACAGCAATACCAAAACCGGCATCAATCGCACCAATAGACACTTCAGAGTTAATGTAAGTATCACTTGGCAGGGCAATTTTTTCGCTACCCGCTACAAACTTAAGTGCACCAATAAAACAGGCAGCATAACCTGCTGCAAATAATTGCTCTGGGTTTGTGCCTTGTCCGTCGTCACCACCTAGCCCTTTTGGGGTTGATAGTTTTACATCTAAACGGCCATCGTCAGATTTAGCTACACCTTCACGGCCACCGGTTGCAGTTGCTTTTGCCGTGTAGGCAACGTTTTGTAATACATTCATAGTGAACTCCAAAGTTTATCAATTAATTTAATTTGCATGCAAAATAATAGAGCAGATAATTAGAGATTGCAAATACTTTGCATGCAAATTAAAATGTTTTTTGAATTTAAGGTATTTAGGAGTTAGGTATGTCGTTTGAGCAATTAAAGTTAAAAAATCAGCTGTGTCATAGGTTATATATGGCATCAAATAGCATTGCACGCGCTTACCGTGAACCTTTGGCTGCACTTAACTTAACGTATCCGCAATATGTAGTAATGATGGCACTGTGGGAGCAAGACAAAATAACCATAGCGCAGCTAATAGATAAAACCGCTATTGATGGCGGCGCTATGACCCAAATACTCAAAAAAATGACCGAAAAGTCTCTGTTAGCCGTTATTAAAGACGAGCACGACAAGCGCAAGCGCCTAATTCAGCTTACCCATCGTGGGCAAGCCCTTAGAAACGAAGCCGCTGATATTCCAAAAAATATATTATGTAAGTTTGAAAGTGTAGACCCTACGCAAGCCAAACAGCTTATGCAGCTGCTTGATTTAGTAGTAAACGATTTAAATACTAAAAGCGACGATGAGTTAGCCAACTAACGCGGTTATTTTTTGTTGAATAAACGCCCTAAATGCGGTGATCACCGGGGTCATTTGGCGTCGGTCGGCGTACATCATATAAAGCGGTAGCGGATCGCTTTGCCACTGTGGGCATAAATGAACGAGCTCCCCGCTTGCTAAATTATCAATGACATCCAAGTACGATTTATACGCAATGCCTTTGCCCTCTAGCGCCCAGCGCCTCACCATTTCACCATCGTTTACTATATGTTGGCAATTTAGATGTACTTTTTGTACTGCGCCATTTTTATAAAAACGCCACTCTTTAAACACTTCACCAAAACGCATAAAGGTAATGGTAGTGTGCTGCGTTAAGTTAAGGGGGTGTGTAAGCAATCCATTTTTTGCTACATATTCAGCAGAGGCCACTAAAATACGCGCATTATTTAAAAATAGTGGCGCTGCAATTAACTGCGACTCTTTTGGTACACCAAAGCGCAGTGCAATATCAATTGATTGGCTATAAATGTCGCTTACTTCGTCACTTAAGTGCAGTTTAAGTTTTACATTCGGGTATTGCGCTAAAAACTCATTAAGCCATTCACTTAGTTTATTTCGCCCTAAATCACACGGGGCCGATACCTGTAGTGTCCCTGTTACTTCGCCTACTGCAGTTTGCACTGCGGCTACCCCTTGTTGAATAAGCGAAAGTGAATCTTTGGCATAAGTTAAAAACTGCTCTCCTGCCACACTTAAGCGTAAGCTGCGGGTTGAGCGAATAAACAGTACGTTTCCTAAATCTTTTTCTAGGCGCTTAATAGCTGCACTTACCGCTGCTGGGGTTTGCGCGTTTTGCCGTGCGGCTTCAGAAATACTGGCGCAACTAGCTACATCTATAAAAGTTTGAATATCGTTAAATGATCGCATATTTTCAATTAAAATTTGAAAGTGCTTTAGTTTTTCATGTCTTTTTCTATTTTTCAACTGAGCTATAGTACTTATTAAGTTAAAAGTACTTAGTTAAAATCATCAGGAACGCACATGAAAGCATTTGGATACAGCAAAAACACTAAAACGCTTACAACAAGCTCTATACAAGAAATTGAGCTTGATACCCCAACCGCTACCGGGCACGACCTACTTATTGAAGTAAATGCTATTTCAATAAACCCAGTAGATACAAAAATACGTGCAAATGTAGCGCCGGAACAAGGCTACAAAGTATTAGGTTGGGACGGCGTAGGCATTGTAAAAGCCGTTGGCGAGTCAGTATCGTTATTTAATGTGGGGGATCGTGTATTTTACGCCGGCGATTTATCGCGCCAAGGCAGTAATGCGCAATTTCAATTAGTTGACGAGCGCATTGTAGGGCGTGCGCCTAAAACATTAACCGACGCACAAGCCGCAGCACTGCCGCTAACCAGTATTACCGCCTACGAAATGCTGTTTGACCGCCTGCAAGTGCCTAAAAATAAGCAAAATACTCAGCAATCTATTTTAGTTATTGGCGCCGCAGGTGGCGTTGGTTCTATTTTAGTACAGCTTGCCAAGCAACTTACTGGGCTAAATGTGGTTGGTACTGCATCACGCGAGCAAAGCGTAACCTGGCTTAAAGAGTTAGGCGCCGATCACGTGCTCGATCATTCTAAAAACTTAAACGAGCAGCGCAAAGAGCTCGGTTTAGCTGAGTTTGATTACGTTATTGGATTAACTCATACCGACCAATACCAAGACCAAATAGTGGAGTGCATTAAGCCCCAAGGTAAATTTGCGCTAATAGATGACCCTACAGCGTTCGATATTTTAAAATTTAAACCTAAATCTATATCGGTTCATTGGGAATTTATGTTTACCCGCTCGCTATTTACTACACCCGATATAACAGCGCAGCACACCTTACTTAATGAAATTAGTGAGCTGATAGACTCAGGTACGCTTAAAACCACACTTGGGCAAAATTTAGGCCCAATAAACGCCGCTAATTTATATAAAGCGCATCAAATTTTAGAATCGCACACCTCACGCGGTAAACTTGTTTTAGAAGGCTTTTAAACATGATCAAGATTAAAAAATTACTTTTAGTTGCAGCCTGCAGTGCAGCGTTTTTAACCAGCAGTGTGTTTGCTAATACCGCTAATCAAAATGCTGATTTAAAAACAGTCGCCACATTTGGCGCGCAACACCCACCGGGTAACATTGCTATTACGCCATCGGGTCGTAAGTTTTTATCGGTACATGGTTTTTACGGCCAAAAACAAAAAATTATGGAGCTATTAAGTGATGGCACCACCAAACCCTACCCTAATGAAGAATGGGCATACGCGTATAAAAACGGCAAAGGGTTTTACGATGTACTTGGCATAAATGTATCAGCCGATGGCGTATTATGGATGCTTGATACATCAGGCCCTGATCATGCTGGGCGTTTAATCGGTTGGGATACCAATAAAGAGCAACTATATAAAATAATTTACTTAGCTAAACCCACCATTACCGACACCTCGTTTTTAAACGATTTAGTCATCGATAATAAACACGGTGTTGTATACATTGCCGACACCGCACAAGGCAGCCAAGCCGCTATTATTATCGTAAATTTAAAAACTGGTGAGGCGCGCAGAGTATTACAAAATAGCTCATACACCACAGCCGAAAACATCGACATGGTCATTGAAGGGCGCACCATGAAACTAGGCGGTCAACTAGCTCGTTTAGGCGTAAACCCAATCACACTCGACCCAAGCGAACAGTGGCTTTACTTTGGCTCTATGTCTGGCACGTCGGTTTACCGTATTGCCACAAGCGATATTAACAATAAAAGCCTGAGCGCAAGCGCCCTTGAGAGTAAAGTAACACGTTACGGCTCTAAACCCATGTCAGATGGCATTATTGTTGATGGCGGCGGCAATGTGTATGTTACCGACATAACCAATGGCGCAATTGGCGTAGTAAAGCCAAGTGGTAACTACCAAGTATTATTTAAAGACGAGCGCTTAAGCTGGCCAGATGGCTTTAGTTATGGCGCCGATCATAAAATATACTTTACCGTAAATGAGCTACATCGCTCGCCAGTATTAAATAACGGTAAAAATACCAGCCAAGGAAAATTTAGTGTGCTGTCGTTCGACCCGCTAGTAAAAGGTAAGGTAGGGCGCTAATTACAGCGTAAAAACCCAAGCCACGCACCTGCTGCGTGGCATTTTGGTGCAACTTTTAGGCCTTTTAGCCCCAAAGTGGTGCTAAGCGTTTAAAAGTTATTTTTTAGTTGTTTAATAAATACCTGATTTATATTCATAAAATATTTACTTAACAGTTGGCATAATTCTTCCACAGTAACAATGTGTTCAGTGAAACTTTCAAGGAAAATACCATGGCTAACCTATACCACACCCTCTACCTACTCTGGCGTTTAGACATTAGCGTATGGCAGGTAAACGATCCGAGTAATACCCATACTACGTGCGACAAAGAGCGAGTTTACAGCCAATAGATTTGGTATTTATATACTTTGCAAGCACAGCCATTGCGTTGTATTGTTAAGTAACTAAAAACAATATAATTGGAACGTGTATGCACGCCTTAGAAGTAAGTTTTGATGGCTTAGTTGGCCCTACTCACAACTATGCGGGTTTATCGTATGGTAACGTTGCCTCGTTAAACAATGCGGCGAGTATTTCAAACCCACAAGAAGCTGTGTTACAGGGCCTTGAAAAAATGAAAGCCATGCACGACAAAGGCTTAACACAAGGTGTGTTTGCACCCCACGCACGCCCCGATTTAAACGTACTACGTCGCCTAGGTTTTACTGGCAACGACTCGCAAGTTATTCAAAAAGCATTTAAAGCCGACCCTATTTTATTGCGCGCGTGTTATTCGGCCTCTGCAATGTGGACCGCCAATGCCGCCACTGTGTCACCTTCGCCAGATACCCTCGATGGCAAAGTGCATTTTACTTCAGCTAATTTAAACAATAAGTTCCATCGCTCGCTAGAGCCAGCTACCACTACCCGCTTACTAAAAGCCATGTTTAATAACGATAGCTACTTTGCACACCATACACATTTACCCGATCAGGGCTTTTTTGGCGACGAAGGGGCCGCTAACCACACCCGACTTTGCGATAGCCACGGCGAGCAAGGCCTAGAAATGTTTGTATTTGGCGCAAGTGCCTTTAACAGCCAACTACCAAAACCGGTTAAGTTTCCTGCAAGGCAAACATTAGAGGCCTCAGAAGCCATTTGCCGATTACATAATTTAAAAGAATCGAGCCAAATACTATTACAACAAAACCCTGATGTGGTTGACCAAGGGGTGTTCCATAATGATGTAATCGCGGTGGGTAACGCCAATGTTTTATTATGCCATCAGCAGGCGTTTTTAAATCAAACGCAAGCATTAGACGATATCCGCGAAGCTTATGTAGGTAACAAACAGCTTTATATTATTGAAGTGCCAACCAGCAAAGTGAGTATTCAAGATGCTGTTAGTAGCTATTTATTTAATAGCCAACTGGTTAGCCTTAGTGACGATAAAATGTTGCTCGTTGCTCCACAAGAATGCCAGCGTAATCCTGCTGTAAAAGCGTATATTGAAGAAATGATTATTGCCGATAACCCCATAAATCAAGTGCAGTTTTTTGATTTACGCCAAAGCATGCAAAATGGCGGCGGACCTGCTTGTTTGCGTTTACGTGTGGCGCTTAATAGCCAAGAATTAGCAGCGGTAAATCCAGAGGTTATTTTAAATGAGCAAAAGTACATCCAATTATGTGATTGGGCTACGCGCCATTACCGCGATAAACTCGGTGCTAACGACTTTGCCGATCCAGCGTTATTAACCGAAAGTTATCAAGCGCTTGATGAGTTAACCCAACTGCTTAATTTAGGCTCAGTGTACGACTTTCAATTAGAAGGTTAATACATCAACCAACACAAAGGTTAATACAAAAATAGCGAGCCAAGGCTCGCTATTTTTATTTGTGCTTATGCTAATAGAGTTTAAACGTTTTTTATACCAATTCGCTTAATTAAGTGATCTATTTTGAGGCTAGAAAAACGTGTTGATAACTAGGCAAAAAATTCGTTATTTAGTTGTTCTAAATGAGAATTTTTTAACGCAGGTAGAGACACGTTTAGCCCCGCAAAATGATTAAGTATTATTGCGGATTAGTATTAACCGTTAGTGCCGATGCCATCGACTCAGATATATGCAGCGTTCGCTGCGGAAACGGAATACTCAGCCCCGCGCCTTCTATGGCCTCTTTAACGCGTTTATTTAAATCCCACACGGTTTGCCAGTAATCGCCATTTACAGCCCAAGCACGTAATTGTATATTTACTGCGCTTTCGCCTATTGAGGTAACCATTACTTTAGGTGCAGGCTCTGCGAGTAGTCGGCTTTCTGATTCGGCGAGTTCTTTAAGTACATTTAAGCCTACATCAATAGAGTCGGCGTACGAAATTCCCACCACTATATCCATACGCCTTTTACCGTTACGGGTAAAGTTTTTAATGTTGCCGCCCCATACTTTACCGTTAGGCGATGCGATATAAAGGCCGTCGGTGGTTTTAAAAATGGTCGTAAATAAGTTTATTTCTTTTACTGTGCCAAGCGTGCCGCTTGCATCTACAAAATCGCCTATTTTAAATGGCCTAAGTATTAATAACATAATGCCGGCTGCAATATTACTTAAGGTGTTTTTAAGCGCCAAACCAATCGCTAAACCCGCCGCGCCCATTAGCGCTATTAAGCTTGCCGTATTAACGCCAAAAATATCTAAAATAAACAGCCCAGCAATTATGTAAACTAAATACCCTGCAATGCTCGATAACAGCGGCAGAAGTGTTTCGTCTACCTTTTTTAATGGCGACTTAGAGTTTTTAATCGCTTTTTTAACCGAGCGCGCAATAAGTGCACTCGCAACTAAAATAGCCAACGCTAACACCACTTTGTAACCCAAAGTGATAATGGTTTCTGAATGGCTCTGCCAAAACACAATAAGTTTATCTTTCATACATATTCCAAAAAAATGGGCTGACACTCAGCACAATTTAACAAGGAGCAAAGCTAAATACGCTAACCCCACAAATTAACCTTAATGACTAAAAACGGCGCGAGTATATAGCTATAAATCAGTTATACCTATTGTTTTTATATTAAATTAAAGCATTAAATAAAGGTTAGGTTTCTCTGATGTATCTATTCAATTTGGG
>Ga0209300_1000101_pt1 | contig 54956 bp, 47 predicted proteins | sample Shrwel_input2_RT_FD_187535 | JGI IMG/M metagenome (GOLD analysis project Ga0209300, IMG submission 187535) | Subsurface microbial communities from deep shales in Ohio, USA - Utica-3 well 1 S input2 RT (SPAdes) (version 2) ... | reverse complement strand
CTGGCGGTGCGCGGGGAAGCCGTCGCGGATTCGGTCATCGGGCGTCTCTGATGTATGGAGCGATGTCCTGCGGATCAGTGCAGGGCACAGGCCTGTTCGGCAGGCGGCCATGGCCGCCTGCCGTCAGGGGAGTGGGGTCACGACATCAGGGAGCGCGGCGGGGCGCGGGGCGCGAACGCCGGATAAGAGGCTTCGGAGTGCGCCAGCGGGAGACTGGCCACCGGACGTGCGCGGGCGGGTGGTGGCGTCGTTGCCAGCGGTGCCAGCGTCGGCACCAGCCCCGGGGTATGAGCGAACAGCAGGCAATAGCCGCAGGCGGCCAGGGCATCGGCGTGGTGCCTCATCCCGCCGTGGTCGGCGGGCTCATGGGTCTCAGTCACGCTCGTAGCCTGAGCCTGAGCCTGAGCCTGAGCCATGGGCATGTCGGGCTGCTCATGCACCAGCAGGCGCTGCGATTGGCTGATCAGCGGGCCGACGAATACCAGCAGCATGGCGACCAGCGCCAGCCAGGCCAGGCGGCGGTCGGGTCGTATCCGCGGGCCGGTGTCGCCATGCGGGCGGTGGGCTCGGGAGTGACGTACAGGCCTTGGCAAGAGAGCGGATATCCGAAGTGAAAGGAAGAAAGGAAAGAAGCGGGCCCAGGAGCGACGCTCGCCTGAGGATGATATAGCGCACTATAAAACAGCGGCCCTATGTCGCCTACCGGCGACATAGGGCCTATTGTAGCAGGGCTCGGTGCGGCGCTTGCGACAGGGGGGTGATAGTGAGGGTTGGCCTTGAAGGCAAGTCCTGGCGCGAGCTTGCCGACGCGCTCTGACAGCCGGTGGCTAATGTTCAGAGCTCAGGAAGTAGAACCCAGGGCCTGGGCTTTCAGCATTCCACTTAGGCATCGATGGCCTTGCCAACGATCATGGCTCAAGAGCCGCTGCTGGCCCCGCCCAGCATGCCGCTGCGCAGCCCGGACTGGCTGGCATTTGAGTTGAGATGCTGGCGCACGCTGTCTTCCGGGGAGCCGGCCATCTCGCGGAACATGCCCATCGAACCGAGCAGCGCCGAGGACTCGTAGGGCACGAAGACCCGCTCGCCGTCCTTGGCCATGGTCGGCAGGGCCTTGATGTAGCTCTGACCGAGCAGGTAGCCGACTACGGTGCGCTTGTTCTCCTCGCTCTCGCCGATGGCGTTGAGCACCAGCTTGATCGATTCCTGCTCGCCCTGGGCGCGCAGAATGGCGGACTCCTTGTCGCCTTCGGCGTTGAGGATCGACGACTCGCGCTGACCCTGGGCCATGGCGATGGCGGCGGACTTCTCGCCCTCGGCTTCGGTGACGGTGGCACGACGCTTGCGCTCGGCGGCCATCTGCAGGCGCATCGCGGACTCGACCTCTTCGGGCATGGCGATGTCCTGCACCTCGACCCTTGAAATCTTCACGCCCCACTTTGAAGCCGGTTCTTCCATCGAGGCCTGGATCTCGTTGTTGACCTCGGCACGGGACTCGAACAGCTTGTCGAGTTCCATCTTGCCGACCACCGAGCGCAGGGTGGTCTTGGCCAGCACCTCGACTGCCTGGCTCATGTTCTCGACTTCGTAGACCGCCCGCTTGGGATCGATGATCTGATAGTAGAGTGCGCCGTTGATAGTCACGGTGACGTTGTCGGTGGTCACCACCGGCTGGCCGGGAAAGTCCATGACCGTTTCACGGCGGTCGATGCGAACCTCGTCGCTGGTCAGCGGCAGGTATTCCTCCCCCATCTTCTTGTAGCGGATCATGGTGATGGCGCGGGGCTGCTCGATGAAGGGGATGATGATATTGATGCCGCTCTCCAGCACCCGGTTGAACGAGCCCAGCCGCTCGATGACCATGACCTCGGACTGACGCACGATCACCAGCCCCTTGGCGATGATCACGATACCTATGACGACCACGATCAGACTGAGGATCAGTCCCGGGCTCAACGGAAATTCCATTTTCACTGCTCCTGTGATGATGCGCTGGCGGATGCCAGCGTGACGATGGCGGTGGTGCCATCGAATTCCTTGAAGATGACTTCGGTGCCCGGAGGCAGTCGAGTGGTGGTGCCGTCGGCAACGCGCAGGCGGTAGAAGTCGCCGTTGATCTTGAGGCCGCTGGCGCCATCGAAGTCGCGGTCCAGCGTCAGGTAATGTCGACCCTGCTCGGCGCCGCTGCCGGTGGTGCCATAGGCCACACCCTTGGGCGAGAAGCGAGGCCGGATCACCTTGATGGTCAGCGGAACCAGCACACCGGCCAGCACGCCCATGGCGAGCAGTTGCCCGCTAACGGGTAGCCCGAGCACGGCGGTGGTAGCCGCGGTCAGAGCGGCGGCGATGGCGAGTGCCAGCAGCAGCAGAGTGCCGGATGTCAGCTCGGCCAGGCCGAGCACCAGGGCGGCGGCGAGCCAGAGCATCGCGGGGGTCCATTGCATGACGGTTCCTTGTGGGCAGGCAGCTAGTCGCCTGTGTTATGCCGAGTACAGTGTTTCAGGCGAGGGTATCCGCGCCATTATCCGTGCGCTGCGTCGCTGAGGGGGTCAGCGCGGCGCGTCGGAAATCGCGCGGGGTTCACCGGTTTCATCGAGGATCACGCCCGGCGAGTAGGGCGTGGGCGTCTCGTCGCCAGGCGCACCGAGCACGGTCTCGCGGTGTCCATCCGGGTAGGTGTTGATGGTGCAGCCGGTGAGCAGCATCGCGAGCAGGAGGCCGGCAATAAGTGGCAGGGCGCGCAGACGAGGGTGTGGCATGGCGATGAGCCTTCTACGGATAGCACAAGATCGAAGCGTAATGCCGTGATCATACCCCGCCATTATGCCTGGTGACATCTTCGTGACCGCTCTCTTGGTGTCATATCATCGAACGTCATCCGCCTCTACCATGAAGGGACTGGCCGCTATCATGGCTATTGCCCCTTATCGAGGAGACACGCCGCATGTCGCAGCCCCTGACACGCCATAACCGACCCCAGCAGGTGCTCGATGCCATCGATGCCGCCAACGCCAGCCTTTCCGATGCCGACCGGGAGGCCAAGTTCGCCAAGCTGGCACAGTCGCCGTACCGCTTCTTTCGTGGCACCAATCATCTCTACTGGGACGATGTCTGGCACGATTGGCGCTTCGCGCTGTTCGGTGGCCTGCCCGAGACCCAGACCTGGCTGCAGGGCGATGCCCATGCCTACAATTTCGGCGCCTATGGCCACCACGACGATGCGGTGCGCTACGGCATGGATGATTTCGACGATGCCCTGATCGGCGACTATCAGTACGATCTTTGGCGGCTGGCCATCAGCCTAGTGCTCGACGCCCGCGAGAACGTCGGCCTGTCGCGCAAGGGTATCCGCAAGGCATTGAAGAAGCTGCTCGAGAGCTATCACGACGAGCTGGCTGGCCACGTGCGCGGCGAGGCGCCGATGGCCGTGACCCTCGAGACCGCCAAGGGACCGCTGGCGCCTTTCCTCGAGAAGGTGACCCGCAAGGAAAGCCGGGCCAAGATGCTCGACAAGTGGACCACCCTCGACGAGACGGGGCGGCGCTTCGCCGTCGAGGACCGCCCAGAGAAGCTGGCCCGGTTGCCTGCACACCTGGGCAGCCAGCTGCGTAAGGCCATCGAGGAGGAATACCGCAATACCCTGGGCGGGGCGCGCGCCGAGGCCGAGGAGGATCACTTCCGGATCAAGGACATGGCGCGGCGTCTCGACGCCGGCACCGGCTCGCTGGGGCTTGAACGCTATTACGTGCTGATCGAAGGCGGGCGCGGGCTCGAACACAAGCATGAGCACGACGACGTGATTCTCGATGTGAAGGAACAGACGCCCCCTGAGGGCTGGCGCAAGATGAATGCCGCCGAGAAGCGTGCCTGGAAGGCCACCTTCCCCCATGAAGGCACCCGCCATGCCGCCGCCTTCAGCGCCATCGCCGAGTATCCCGATCTCTACCTAGGCTGGCTGCACCTGGGCGAAAGGGTGTTTTCGGTGCGGGAGCGCTCGCCGTTCAAGGAAGACTTTCCCACCCACAAACTCGACGGCGCCAAACCCTACCGTCAGCTGGTCAAACAGTGGGGGCGGATTCTCGCTCGCGAGCACCTGCGCGGCGCCCGTGCGCTCAACCAGGAAGACCCGGCGCGCTTTGCACGCAATGTTTGCGAGCGACTCGATGGCCGGCTGGAGCCGTTCGTCGAGGTCGTCAGCACCCTGGCGGTGACCTATGCCGACTGCGTGGCACAGGATTACCGGGTCTTCGTCGAGGCCCGTATGCCCGGCTATTCGGACAAACCCTAGCCGGTGCTATGATCGGCAGATATTCAATTTCACACATATATCCCCAGGGAAGGACTCATGGCCAATATCCACAACGACAACTCGCTGTCTATCGGTAATACCCCGCTGGTGCGTCTGAACCGGGTAAACTCAGGCGCGACCATCTGGGCCAAGATCGAGGGCCGCAACCCGGCCTATTCGGTGAAGTGTCGGGTCGGTGCGGCGATGATCTGGGACGCCGAGGAACGCGGTCTGCTGACGCCGGACATGACCATCATCGAGCCAACCAGCGGCAATACCGGCATCGCGCTTGCCTTCGCCGCTGCCGCTCGCGGCTACAAGGTGATGCTGACCATGCCAGCGTCGATGAGCCTGGAGCGGCGCCAGGTGCTCAAGGCACTGGGCGCCGAACTGGTGCTGACCGAGCCCGCCAAGGGCATGCCGGGGGCCATCGCCAGGGCCGAGGAAATCGCCGCGTCCGCGCCTGAACGCTACTTCATGCCCCAGCAGTTCAATAACCCGGCCAATCCGCGCATCCACGAGACCACCACCGGCCCCGAGATATGGAACGACACCGACGGCGCGGTGGATGTGTTCGTTGCCGGGGTGGGCACCGGCGGTACCCTGACCGGTGTTTCGCGCTACATCAAGCAGACCCAGGGCAAGGCGATTACCAGCGTGGCCGTCGAACCCACTGACTCGCCTATCATCACCCAGACCCTGGCCGGCGAGCCGTTGGCCCCCGCGCCGCACAAAATTCAGGGGATCGGCGCCGGTTTCGTGCCCAAAAACCTCGATCTTGAGATGATCGACCAGGTCGAGCAGGTCAGCAACGAAGACGCCATGGCCATGGCGCACCGGCTAATGCTCGAGGAAGGCATCCTCTGTGGCACCTCCTGCGGGGCCGCCGTGGCCGCTGCCGTGCGTGTCGGCCAGCAGCCTGAACATCGCGGCAAGAATATCGTCGTGGTGCTACCCGATAACGCCGAGCGTTATCTGAGTTCCGCGCTCTTTGCCGACTGCTTTAGCGAACAGGAAACGGTGCAGTAAGGCCGATTGATGCAAGGCTCACGTCATCGGCAACGACGAATCATAAGGGCAGAAGCATGACGCTTGATCCAAGAATGATGGCTACGCTGGCGGCCATGGTAGCCTTCGTGCTGGGGGCGCTGGTGACTTCTGTGTTGGCCCGTCGACGGCGCCGTGAGGCGCTCAAGCAAGCCCAGGCCGAGGCACTGTCGCAGGCTGAGTCGCTGCGCGAGGCGTTGGCCCATCAGGCTGAGACGCTGGAAGCGCGTGACGCGATGCTTGCTGAGCGGGAGACGGCGCTGGTCGAGAAAGGCGAAGCGCTCTCTCAGGCCGAGCTTGCAAGGGCGCGTCTGGAGACCGAGCTTTCAAACCTGCGAGAGAGGCTCACCGCCCGCGAGCAAGACGTCGAGCGGCTTACTGATGCGCTTACCGAGTCTCGAGAGCGGGCTCAGGCGCTAGGCGAAGAGAAAGCGACGCTGACCGAGTCGCTGGCTCGGTTACGCGAGCACCAGACGGCACTCTCGGACGGTTTCCATGAGCGGTTGGTGGAGCGTGAGGAACGGCTCGAGCGGGCCGAGTCACAGCGCGTCAGGCTCGAGCAGGCGCTCGAGGAGAGCCAGGAGAAGGTCGCCGACCTGCGCGAGAATCTCCGCTCGGCAAGCACCCAGCGCGACGAGAAGCAGGCAGCGCTGGTCAACTACCAGGCCTGGTGGGAACGCGAGAAGGCAGCCCGCGAGACGCTGGCCGAAGAGCTTGCGAACCTGAAGACCACTCATGGCGAGCTGACCAGCACGCTCTCCCAGAAGCAGCAGCACTTCGACGAACAGCTGACGCTGATCAAGGAGAGTCGCGATCAGTTGAAGCAGGAGTTCGAGAACCTTGCCAATGAGATCCTCGAGCGCAAGGGCAAGGCCTTCTCGGACATGTCTCAGCAGCGCCTGACCGGCCTGCTGCAGCCGATACAGAGTGAGATGAAGGGCTTTCGCGAGAAGGTTGAGTCCATCCATCAGCAGGAGAGCGAGCAGCGCGTGCAGCTGCGCACCGAGCTCAAGCACCTGCAGAGCCTGAACCAGGCGATCACCGATCAGGCCGACAAGCTGACCAACGCCCTGCAGGGCCAGAAGAAGATCCAGGGCAACTGGGGCGAGCTGATGCTCGAGAACGTGCTGGATGGTGCCGGCCTGCGCCGGGGCAAGGACTATGACCGCGAAGTCAGCTTCACCACCGAAGACGGTCGTCGCCGTCCAGATGCCATCGTCTACCTACCCCAACAAAAGCATTTGGTGATCGACGCCAAGACGTCGCTTGCCGCCTATACGCGCTATGTGAACGGCGACAGCGACGGCGAGCGGTATCAGGCACTTGCCGAGCACTGCAAGGCGGTGGGCGATCGCATCAACGAGCTCTCCGATCGCCACTACTATGATCTGCCGGGGCTCAACTCGCCGGAAGTGGTGGTGATGTTCATTCCCGTTGAGTCCGCCTACGTCGAGGCCCTCAAGCACGACGAGAGCCTCTATCAGCGTGCTATCGAAAACAACGTCCTGGTGGCCACCCCGACCACGCTGCTGACCAGCCTCAATATCGTGCGTCAGCTTTGGCGCTTCGAGGATCAGAGCCGACACTCGGCGGAGCTTGCCAGCCGTGCCGAAAAGTTCTACGACAAGCTGCGTGTGTTCCTTAACAGCATGGAAGACGTCGGCAAGAAGCTCGACGGCGCTCGCCTGAGCTTTGATAAGGCCATGAATCAGTTAAGCGCCGGCAAGGGCAACCTGATCAAGCAGACCAACGAGTTCCGCGAACTCGGCGTGGCGGTGAAGAAGGAACTGCCGCGGGAGATTACCGAGCGAGCGCGGCTGGAACTGGAGCCTGGCGGCATGGATAGCGGCGAGGTGGATAAAGGCAAGATCAATGACGATACGGTCGATGGCGGCGAAGAGGCTGAAGCGCCGGCCAAAATAGAGCAGGGCGAAGACTCGCATGGCGCGGCGCCGAACACCTCTGATCAAGCTGCCCCCGGCCAAGAAAACTCTGGCCAGGAAAGCTTGGCTCAAGAGAGCACTCATCATGAAGATTCAGGCGATGCGTCGTCACGGCCGACACTTGCCTGGGACTCCGCGGAGCGCCCATGAAAAAGGCTATGTACCCGTTACGTGTTGTATGTGACGCCCGACCGCTTCCTGAAGACAGTGAACGGGCTGTATCGCCTTGGCATAGCGCTCCAGCATGCGTCGCCAGCCGAGATAGTTGACCAAATACTTGGTGGCGACCCCATGGAAACGGCCCATCCAGCGCTTCAACCGGCTGTGGTAGGCAAAGCGCCCGCCCGGACTCGCTGCCCGGGCTTGGCATGCACCACCTGGTGGGTGATGCCGCAGTCTCTGGCAAAGGCCGCGTATACACTGGCACTGTCCGAGCACAACACGGACTCGCGATCAACCAAGGGCTGGAGCGCCTCCCGCACATGACGGGCATCGAGCTTCTTCAACTGGAAATCGGCCGTGTGGCCGGCTCGGTCGCGAACGACCATAGCCGGAATCTGGTCCGGTCCTGTGCCTCGTGTCGCCCCGACACCCCCTCGCTTGCGCGATGGTCGTGGCAGGCGACGTTGGCCTTTGAAGGATTCCAGGAAGAAGGTTTCGTCCGCTTCGATGATGCCGGTTTCGCGTGTGTCGCTATGCTCGGCGACCCGCGCCAGAAAACGATGTCGCCATCGGAAGGCCGTATTCTTGCTGATCCCACAGCGTCGCGCTGCCTCTCTTACCGTGAGCCCCTCGATCAGTGCCTGGGCATAGCCCAGCCAGCACTCGACCTGACGGAGACGCGCCAGTGGTGTGGCCGTCAAGGCATTGCAGGTACGACGGCACTCCCGTCACCGGTAGCGGCGCAACCCGCGGCTCCAACCCCATGGGGCTAACTGCGCGGCACCGGCCGCACAGTGCGGGCAGGCCTGGAGCGTCGGCAAGGTATCGTGGAGTGCGTCCTGCTGGGGTCGCTTTTGAAGCTGACACCGAAGAAGGTTCTTTTGTCTGGTGTTGAGTTGGGTCAGTTGACCAAGCCAATGCTGGAAGGCGTGGGCATCCATGAGCAGGTACCTCTCAAGGCATCTATCAACAGGATAGCTGTCCAACACGTAACGGGTACATAGCCATGAAAAAAGGGCAGGCAGGCTAGCAGCCTTAAACGTCATGCCTTTGGCTGTTGGAGAGCGACTGTCAGGATGCTCCGCCACGCCCTTCGATGGTTGTCATCACCCGCCAGGGGGCGGGCAGCATCGGCTGACGGGCGTGCCGATTGAGCTCCACGTTATCGCAGTCGACGTCTGAAATATCCTGACTCAAAATGCCCCGCGCTCATGCGCGGGGCATTTCGTTTCTGGGTCGCTTGGCCCTTATGAGCTATAGCCTTTTGGCTTACGCCCTATTGCTACGCCGGGGGGGATGCGACGGAGGATGAGCCGTTCAGGGTGAAGATTGACGAGGCTATCCATATCCACCATCAGCTGATCAATTAACGTCATAACAATGAAGAGGTCCGTTCGCATGTCACTACGCCAAGCGTTCACCGCTATGCTCATGCTGCCGCTCGCAGCCAGCGTGGCCCTGCCGGCCATGGCTTTCGAGGATGATGGCCTGACTATCTGGATGGGCGACAACAAGGGGCCCGAGGGCATCCGCGAGGTGGCCGACAGGTTCGCCCAAGATACTGGCATCGCCATTAACATCGTCAATCCTGACAATCTCACCGATCGCTTTCAGCAGGCGGCGGGCAGCGGCCAGGGCCCCGATATCGTGATCTGGGCTCACGACCGCATGGGAGAGTGGGCCAAGAGCGGGCTGCTGAAGCCGTTGGCGCCTAGTGAGGACTTCCGTGATCGCTACTTCGACTTCACTTGGGATGCGATGATCTGGAACGGAGAAACCTATGGCTATCCTATCTCGGTGGAGTCCTTGGGCCTGATCTACAACAAGGCGCTGGTCGGCGAGGTACCACAGAGCTTCGACGAACTCGCTGATCTTGATGCCAAACTCTCCCCTGAGGGCAAGAAGGCTATCCTCTTTGACTATGGTGAACCGTACTATGGCTGGTCTCTGCTGGCCGCAAACGGTGGCTACCCCTTCAAGCGCACAGCCGATGGCTTCGACGTCAATGACATCGGCGTCAATAATGCCGGCGCCGTAGAGGGGGCAAAGCGGTTGCGGGCATTGATCGAAAGCGGTGTGCTTCCTGAGGGTACCGATTACAGCGTCATGGACACACGCTTCAACCAGGGGGAAGTGGCCACCATGATAAGTGGGCCCTGGGCCTGGAATAACCTGCGCCAGAGCGGTATCGACTTCGGTGTGGCCCTGCTGCCCAAAGTCGGTGACGCCCGTGCCAAGCCATTGTTCGGTGTGATGACAGCGATGATCAATTCGGCCTCACCCAATGACTTCTTGGCCACCGAGTTCCTCGAGAACTATCTGCTCAGTGAGCCGGGTCTCCGCACTTTCAACAGTGATGGCTCGTTGGGAGCGGTAGCCCACAAGGTGTACCAGCAAGACTTGGAGAGCGATCCCAAGATTGCAGCCACCCTAGCCAACGCCGAAGTCGGTGAGCCGATGCCTAATATCCCTGAAATGGGCGCCTTCTGGTCGGCCATGGAACCAGCCCTGCAGAACATCGGTAGCGGTCGGCAATCACCCGAGGATGCTCTAGACGCCGCCGCGCGGCGCATGCGTCAGTAACGCCACCTCACCCATCGGAGCCCCGGGCTCCTTGGTCGGCCCCAGAATCATGCCGGGGCCGGCCTGTCGAGCAGGATCAATTGCATGTATACGACCAATGCTACGCGGGGTCTGCCGCGACATCGTTCCCGCGACCTGCGAGAGCGTTACTCCCGCTGGACAATGCGTGCGCTGCTTGTAGTGCTGATACTCGCCACACTTTGGCTTGTGGCGGCCTTCCATCTGCAGGGACAGTGGATGTTCGCGCTACTTTTCCTGGTACTGGGCACGTCGTTTGCCATCGTCTTCTTCAAGCGCTCGCTGATGAGCCATCGCTATATCTTTCCGGCTCTGGCCGGGATGGGCGTGTTCGTTATCTTTCCGTTGCTCTATACCATCGGGATCAGCTTCAGCAATTACAGCTCCAGTAACCTGCTAAGTGAGGAGCGGGTCCGCGATCAACTTCTGGATATGCGTTATCAGGCCGAAGGTGGCGCCTTCGATTTCTCGCTCTATGAAGAAGACGGTATGGCCAGGCTCTATCTTGAAGGGGACCCCAGCCTGGTCAGCCCACCGCTCAACCTGGCCAATTCGGAACCGCGCAGGGTGGGGCTCGACCGTGCGTCTGAGCCGCCCGCAGGCAAGCCGCTGGCGATGCGCGAGGTGATCCGTCAGCGCACCCTGCTGCAGGGCCTTACGCTGCAGACCCCTGATGGTGTAGAGCTACGCATGGCCGGACTCCGCCAGTTTGCACCGTTGTTGCCGCGTTACTCACAACTGGCTGAAGGGCGACTTCTAGACGAGCGAGATGGGGGAGTACTGACGCCGGATGAAGAGATCGGCTTCTTTGTCGATGAGAGCGGCCAGAGGATCAACCCGGGCTGGCCGGTAGCGGTTGGATTGGATAACTATAAGAAGATCTTCACCGACCCGGCCATCCGCGGTCCCTTCATGCAGATATTCGTATGGACCTTCGTTTTTGCCGGATTGACGGTGGTCTTCACTCTGGCGGTGGGGTTCATCCTAGCCACCCTACTGCAGTGGGAGCAGCTCAAGGGCAAGGCTGTCTATCGTACCCTTTTGATTCTGCCCTATGCGGTGCCGGCCTTTATCTCGATCCTGATCTTCAAGGGCATGTTTAACCAGAACTACGGTGAGATAAATCTGATCCTTGAGAACCTTTTTGGCATCAGTCCTGATTGGTTTACGGATCCGGCTCTGGCCCGAGCCATGCTGCTGATCGTCAACACTTGGCTGGGCTACCCCTACATGCTGTTGCTGTGCATGGGGCTGATCCAATCTATTCCTCGTGATCTATACGAAGCCTCGGCGGTGGATGGAGGTGGGCCGCTCACCAACATGATGCAGATCACCTTGCCATTGATCCTCAAACCGCTGACGCCACTGTTGATCGCCGCTTTCGCTTTCAATTTCAATAACTTCGTTTTGATTGCACTGCTTACGGGTGGAAGCCCCGACATACTGGGTGCGAGCACGCCAGCGGGTACCACCGATTTGCTGGTGAGTTACACCTATCGCATTGCCTTTCAGGATGCCGGCCAGAACTTTGGCTTGGCAGCGGCCATCGCCACCCTGATTTTTCTGCTGGTGGTTGGCTTATCGCTGCTCAATCTGCGCTTGTCGAAGGTCAAGGTCTAGAAGGATTTGTCTTATGGCTATGGTTCAACCCCGTTCGATCCGCGCCCGCAAACTAGGCGCACACCTCGCCTTGCTAAGCTTTGTCGCGCTGGTGGTGTTTCCGCTGCTGTTGGTGATCTCAATTTCCTTTCGCGAGGGCAATTTTGCGACCGGTAGCCTGATCCCCGAGCGTTTCGCCCTTGAGCATTGGGCATTGGCGCTGGGCATTCCTTGGGAGCGTGCCGATGGCAGCGTGGTGCAGCCGCCATTTCCTGTTCTGCTATGGCTATGGAACTCGATCAAGGTGGCGGTGGTGTCCTCGTTGATGATCCTGCTGCTCTCCACCACCAGCGCTTATGCTTTCGCCCGAATGCGCTTCAAAGGCAAGGCGCCGATTCTCAAGGGCATGCTGATCTTTCAGATGTTCCCAGCGGTACTCTCGCTGGTGGCTCTTTACGCCCTGTTCGACCGTCTGGGGCAACTGGTTCCCTGGCTCGGCATCAATACCCATGGTGCGCTCATCGTCGCCTCATTGGGGGCGGTGGCGCTACATATCTGGACCATCAAAGGCTACTTCGAGTCTATCGACGGTTCGCTTGAGGAAGCCGCCATGGTTGACGGAGCCAGCACCTGGCAGGCCTTTTGCCATATTCTGCTGCCGTTATCGGTTCCGATCCTGATGGTGGTGTTCATCCTCGCCTTCATCATGTCGATCATGGAGTATCCGATGGCCTCGGTGCTTCTGCTCGACGAAGACAAGCTGACCCTGGCAGTTGGTGCCCAGCAATACCTGGCAGATCACAACCAGCGCTGGGGGGACTTCGCTGCAGCGGCGGTGCTTTCTGGCCTGCCTATTACGGTCATTTTCCTGCTTTGCCAGCGCTGGATCGTCGGCGGTCTGACCTCCGGCGGGGTCAAAGGCTGAACTCGCTTCGGCCCTTTGATGTGATTTCAAGCTTTGCTGCATTCCCCGCCTTTCGGCGGGGTTTTTTTCTTACACGCTCGACCTTTTATGAGTTTCTACGCCTTATCTGGGTAATCCTACGCCCTGTTACCACGCCTCAATAGGAAGTCGGGGGGAGGACAAAATCGGCCAGAGAGTGAGGGAAAGTAATACGTCAAGGCTCATCTGCATCACGGGCCTGACACACGCCTTTTCTGCTCACAACTCGCAAAATAACAATGAGGCCACGATGAAAATCCAGCACCGCTATACCTTTCCACTCGTCACTTTGACTGCTGCTATTGTCACGGCCGCGTCAGGTAATGTTCAGGCAGCCGATGTCGATTTTCACGGCTATGCCCGCTCGGGGATCGGCACCACTTCCGGTGGTGGCGACCAGGCTTGTTTCCAGGCCGCGGGCGCCTCGGCCAAGTATCGCCTAGGTAATGAATGTGAGACCTATGCCGAGCTCGGATTAGGCTCCACGCTATTCGAGGAGGAAGGCAAGAGCTTTTATTTCGACAGCCTGGTGGCCTACGTCAATGAACAAGCCAACGATTTCGAATCTCTGGATGGTGACACTTCAGATGGCAATACCATTGCCCTGCGTCAGGTGAATGTGCAGGCCACCGGCTTGGTCGATGCCGCACCCGAGGCAACTATCTGGGCAGGTAAGCGCTTCTATCAGCGTCATGATATCCATATGAACGACTTTTACTACTGGGACCTTTCCGGGCCAGGTGGTGGTATTGAGAACATTGATCTGGGCATCGGAAAGTTGAGCCTCGCCTGGCTTCGAAATACCAGCCAGGATAACGAGTTTCCGGACAGTCAGCAGAATTTGGCCAATAATACCTTCGATGTGCGCCTGGCCGGCCTCTCGACGAACCCTGATGGCCAGTTGGAACTTGGCTATGACTATGGCTCCGCGACCTTGACCAAGGCTCAGGACAATGCCGGTGTCGATCCGCAAAGCGGCCACATGCTGACCCTTGAGCATACTCAGGGCAACTGGCTGGGTGGTTTTAACAAGGCAGTGGTTCAGGTCGCCAATGACGGCATGATCGGCAGTACGGGCAAGTCGAATACATCTTCAACTGGGCCTCAGGGTGAGATGCTGCGCCTGATTGATCACGGCTTAGTCAACCTAAGCCCGGACATCGACATGCTTTATGCCCTGATCTACGAGGATCGGGATCTGGATACCGGTGATGGCCAGACCTGGATGTCGGCGGGAATTCGCCCCACCTACTACTGGTCCGAGACCCAGAGTACCGCTCTCGAACTGGGCTATGATCGGGTCAAGCCCCAGGGTAGCGGCAAAGATACGGCCAACCTGGCCAAGCTGACCATCGCTCAGCAGTGGTCGGCGGGCCGCAGTGCCTTCGCTCGCCCGGTGTTGCGTGCTTTTGCCACCTATGCCCATTGGAATGGCAACGGCTACAACGCCGCCAGCGAATCCATTGAAGACGGCGAAAGCAATGGTGTGACCCTCGGCCTGCAGGCCGAGGCCTGGTGGTAACTCTCAGCGCTCGCGATCGATAGGTCCTTTATGCTTGCCGGCTCCTCTGGGGCCGGCTTTTTGGCTTCACAGGTGGGGCGAAGCCCCTAGGAGATGCAGATGTACGCCGATAAATGGTTGGCCATGGGTCTACTCGCCACGCTGCTTTCCGGCTGCGCTTTGGCACCCGAGCCAGTCGAGGAGGGGCACGTGGTGTCGACGGACTGGCTGGCTCAGTCACCCGACTGTTGCCAAGGTCTCGCGGATCTGCCGCCAACCGCTATGCAGTTGGAGACCCGTCAGGTGCTGGTTTTTGATGCCGATACGCCGGTACATGCCTTTGCCAGCGGCAAAAGCCCCTTTCATGCTCTGGACCTGCCGACCGATGTCGGTCCCGTGCAAGTCGAGGTGACGAGCGAGGTCATGCGGGACAGGCGCGGGTCCCTGGAGGTTATCGCGCCTACCCTGCTGTTGCTGGATCGCGAGGGCCGCGTGCAGCGGCGACTAGACTGGCAGGCCTTCGATTATCGACCTTCACGCGGCTTGGCTCCCGACCGCTTGACGGCATCACTCGGCATTAATCCTTCAGTCGAGGCGGCACGACTAGTGGTTCTGACCACGTCCGAGGCACTGGCGGCCACCACCGAGGTTCTGCATCCGTCCAGGGCCCGTGCTCAAGCCCGCCACCTGGCCGACCCTGCGTTGACCAATCCCCGGGCGCGCCATGTGGCTAGGGGTGAGGTGGTTCTTCGGGTGAGTGTCTTGGGAGAGCAAGGGCGCTGGAGTAAAACGCGACCCGCCGGGGCTTCACTTCCGCCAGCAGTCACCGAGGGCTCGGCTCTGGATGGGCTCGCCATCCGGCGCCTGATCCGGGCGGCACTCAAGGCCGATGACATCGACCTTGCCATGGCACTGGCTGAGCGCGCCGAAGGTGCTGGTGAGACCGGAACCCGAGCATGGCTCGCCGAGCAGTTGCGGGTACGCTAAACACGCCTAGCAGTATGGCTCAATGAGAAGGCCCCGACGCCTGCGTCGGGGCCTTTGTCATGGGGCTAAGCGAGAAGTTGCTGGGTAAGGCGGGATCAGCGTGTAACGCCGGGAACCTCGACCTGGCGGGGGCAAGCATCGCCGTTGGCAGCGAACAGGTGGCAATGCGCCCCTGATAGTCCGAGATTAACCCACTGGCCTTCTTTTAGCTCCGCGAGGCCATCCAGACGCTGGGTCATGGGTGCCTCGACCCCCTCCACGGAGAGGTGCGCCAGACTTTCATAGCCTAGCTTTTCGGCAACCACCAGCCGTGCTTCGAGGGTGGCATCGGCCCCCTCGGCTGCGACGAAGTCTTCGGCACGTACTCCTAACGTGGCTGTGTCGCCAACCTGTAAGCCTCGGCCGTCAACTGCTACGGCCAGGGTTTCTCCGGAGGGCAGGCGCACGCTTGTGTGCTTTGCTCCGGGGTCGATCACGGTCACTGGCAGGGTATTGATACGCGGCGAACCGATGAACTCAGCGACCTCAAGTGTATGCGGGAAGTGATAGAGCGACAGTGGGGCGCCCACCTGGGCGATACGACCGCTCGAGAGCAGCACGATGCGGTCGGCCAGGGTCATGGCCTCGACCTGGTCATGGGTCACGTAAACCATGGTCGCGCCGAGCCGTTTATGCAGCGCGGCGATCTGCACCCGCATCTCCACTCGCAGTGAAGCATCGAGGTTGGATAATGGTTCATCGAACAGGAACACCGCCGGCTCTTTGACCAGGGTCCGGCCGATCGCCACCCGCTGCCGCTGACCGCCGGATAGGTCCTTGGGCTTGCGCTCGAGCAGTGGCGTCAGCCGTAGAATCTCGGCCGCATGCTGGACGCGGCGCTGGATTTCGGACTTGTCGGTGCGGGCGAGCTTGAGGCCGAAGGCCATGTTTTCCGCCACCGTCATATGCGGATAAAGAGCATAGGATTGGAAGACCATGCCGATATCCCGCTCCTGAGGCGGTATCTCGTTGATACGCTCGACGTCTAGGCACATCTCTCCTTGGCTGATGTCCTCGAGCCCGGCGATCATGCGCAGCAGGGTTGATTTACCGCAGCCCGAGGGGCCGACGAAGACCACGAATTCACCGTCCTCAATGGTCAGGTCGATATGTCGCGAGATCTCGACGCCGTCGTAGTCCTTACCGATGTCATCGAGTGTCAGACGTCCCATTGTGCATCCTCCTCGTCGTTTTGCGGGCAGCGGGCGATGGCGATGCCGAAGGCTGGCAGGGTGAGGGAGGCGTCCTGCCAGCGGCCATTGACCATCGATGGCGCATCATCGATGGCCTTGGCTGCACGGGGAGCCGGAAGCTCGCGTGCCTGGTCGGAGAAGTTTAGTGCTACTAACAGACGTTGATCGGGATCGCTGGCCGCATGGCTGCGCTCGAAGCAGAGCACGTCGTCATGCACCGGATGGTAGCGGATGTCGCCCTTGATCAGCGCCGGTTGAGTGCGCCGGAAAGCTAGGAAGGAGCGATAGTGGTTGAGCAGCGAGTCAGGCTCATTGTCCTGCTGGTCGACGGCAAGCCCCAAGTGACTTTCTGGCATCGGCAGCCAGGGCATGGCGCGGGAGAAGCCGCCGTGAAGGGTATCAGCCTCCCACGGCATAGGTGTTCGGCAACCATCACGCCCCTTGTAAGCTGGCCAGAACGCGATGCCGGCGGGGTCGACCAACTGCTCGAAGGTGAGCTCGGCCTCGGGCTGGCCCAGTTCTTCGCCCTGATAGAGGCAGATGCTGCCGCGCTGGGTGAGCAGGAAGGCCAAGTAAAGGCGCAGTGCAGCGTTATTGCCCTCGGCCTGCCAGCGGGTGGCGAGGCGAGTCACGTCGTGGTTGCCCAGCGCCCAGCACGGCCAGCCATCGCCGATACGCGCTTCCATCTCGGTCAGGGTCTTGTGCAGGAATGCCGGATCGTGGCGTTCGCCGAGCAGGTCGAAGGAGTAGGCCATGTGCAGGCGGTTACCGCCCCGCGTGTAATCGGCCATCACGCTCAGCGAGTCATCGTCGCCCACCTCGCCGACGCTGGTGGAGCCGGGGTATTCGTCGAGTAGTGCGCGCAGCTTTTCGAGGAACACCAGATTCTCTGGCTGAGTTTTATCGTGGAGGTGAAGCTGGAAGCCGTAGGGGTTGTCGGGCCTAACGCCGATGAAGCCTTCGGCCAACTCCTCTCGGGGCGGGTTGTCTTTCAGCGCTCCGTGGGTGCAGAAATTGATCGCGTCGAGACGAAAGCCGTCGACGCCTCGCTCCAGCCAGAATCGCACCTCGCCGAGGATCGCCTCGACAACTTCGGGGTTACGGAAATTGAGGTCCGGCTGCTCGACGAGGAAGTTGTGCAGGTAGTACTGGCAGCGACGGGTATCCCATTGCCAAGCGCTGCCGCCGAAGATTGCCTGCCAGTTGGTGGGTGGGGCGCCGTCAGCCTTGGGATCGGCCCATACATACCAGTCTGCCTTCGGGTTGTCGCGACTCGCTCGGCTCTCCTGAAACCAAGCGTGCTGGTCGGAGGTGTGTGAGAGCACCTGGTCGATAGTGACCTTCAGGCCGCGGGCATGAGCGGCTTCCACTAAGCGGTCGAAGTCCTCAAGGGTTCCAAACATCGGGTCGACGCTGCGGTAGTCGCTGATGTCGTAACCGAAATCTAGCATCGGTGAGGTGAAGAAAGGCGACAGCCATATGGCGTCGATGTTCAGTGACGCGATGTAGTCGAGCCGGTCGATGACGCCCTGCAGATCACCGATGCCGTCGTCGTTGGTGTCCATGAAACTGCGCGGATAGATCTGGTAGATCACCGCGCCGCGCCACCAGTCCGCACCTTGGTTACTGAGCCGAGAAATGTCGTTGGTCATGTGCTTTGTCCTTGCCGTGTGGCTAGAGGCCAGGTGTGACCGCGCATCGGTTCGCGGGGCGCCAGCCTTACGAGAAACGTACGGGATATGTTGGCGGCAGTGCCGAAGAGGAACATCCTCCTGGCGTCGATGTGGCAGGCGTAGGCGGGGGGAGGAGGGGAGCGATTACTCCCCCTGAATGCGAGCCAGCAGGTCGCCGGCCAGGGCGATGGCCTCTGCACGATGGCGAATGTTCTGCTTCTGGTAAAGGCTGCGGATGTGGGTCTTGATGGTGGTGGGGGCTACTGTCAGCTGCTCTGCGATCTGCTCGTTGGATAATCCGGCGTGGATCAGTCCCAGTATCTGCCATTCGCGACGTGTCAGCGGCGATGTGCGAATCAGTTCGGGCACGTCGGGACGGGCGATAATATCGGCGATCTCGGTGTCGTCGAGCATCAGGCGCACCGCGCGACCGAAGTCGCGCTGACGGCCGGCCAGGGCTATCAGGCGTTTGGCCCGCTCTCGCGCCAGGCCATCGAGCTCATCGGTCTCGAGCAGAGCCGTGAGCATTTCTCTAAGCGGCGTGCCCAGACGCAGGAAACTGCCGGTGACGGCCGTGCGCGTGGCCAGTACGAGTGCTTTGGACATATGCGAGAGTGCTGGCCTGCGGTTGCCGCATTGCCATTCCAGAGCCGCCAGGCACAGCTGGTTTCGATTGGTGTCTGTGATCAGCCCGAAGCAACGGGTCTGCTGCTCCAGGGTCATTAATAATGTCCGGGCCTGCTCGGTGTGGCCGAGCAGCATCAGGGCGCGGGCATGATTGCGCACGTTGGCCTGGGCGAAGTGATTGCTGGCGGTGTCGGGTTCAGCGGTGGGCGCTTCTTGCAGCCAGCGGGCAACGGCATCGAGATCGTCGTTGGAGTGCCACCAGGCGAGCAGGGTGGCATGGGCGTTGGCTCGCCAGTCGATATGGTAGTCGCCATCGGCGAGGATTTTGCGAAGACGGCGGATGTGGTCGGCACACTGAACCTGGTCGCCGCGGGCCAGAGCGACCTTGGCGAGGCTTACGTGACATTGCAAGGTCCAGGACTCTCCCTGATTGTCGAGCACGGCGATGCCGTTGAGCGCCGCTTGTTCGGCCTCATCCAGCCGGTGCCATTCCCACAGCAGCTGGCTGCGTATGCGATACAGGAATTCGGCCACAGGCAGGCGGTCGAGTCCGCAGTGTTCGATATGAGCGAAGGCTCGCTCCTGGATATCGAATGCCGCCTGCAGGCGGCCTTGGGCCACCAGGGTCTCTGAATGGTGGCATAGCGCCCAAAGCATCAACTGATCGTCGCCGAGACGCATGGCTTCCTGTTCCACCACATGGATCCGGGTCAGCGATTCTTCCAACTGGCCTTGGACGAATCGCGCTTCACAGAAGATGGCGGCGGCGGACGCTGGCGTGGAGTCCAGATAGCGTGCGGGCAGCGTTAGTGCCTGCTCAGCCAGCGGGGAGGCCCGTTCGGCGTTGCCTCGGTTGATCGCTAATTGAGCACGGAGGGTAGCGAACTCGGCGGCGAGCGCTTGCCAGGGCGGTTCTTCGAGCTGTGCCTCGATCCAGCCGATGGCCCTCTCGGTTCGGTCGTACTGGTACTGGGCATGGGTGACCCAGCCATAAATCAGGGTCAGGCGCGGCGAAGCACTCAGCTTTGGTTCGCCGAGGGTGTCCATGGCTCGTGCCAGCAGGGCGAAGTGGCCCTTGGCCAGTAGGTGAGGGCCATGATCCTCGATCAGATCAGCCAGCGCTTCAGGGTGGTCGGCATTAATGGCCTGGGCAAGCGCCAGGGCTGGTTTGCCCAGAGCCAACCATGCAGTGCCGGCACGGCGGTGCAGCTGGTGCTGGGAGTCAAGGCTCATTTCGTGTCGCCGATGGCACAGGTACTGGGAGAACAGGGTATGAAAGCGACACCACTGATCGTCAGGGGTCAGGCGAAGCAGGAACAGGCCGGCCTGATCCAGGGCCTCTAGACGTTGTGTGACTCGGTCACCTTCCAGCAGTCGTGCCACCAATTGCGGGGAAAAGCGTTCGAGAACACCTAGCTGCAACAAAAGCTGGCGATCGTGATCATCGAGATGTTCCCTCAGCAGGTCATCAAACCAGGCCACAAAGTCTGGATGCGCGCCGCTCAAACGCTCGAGTAGGGCGTCGAAGCCGGCACGAGTGGTGGTGCGCTCGACCAGCCAGTTGAGGGCCATGACCCAACCTTCGGTCAGGCGCAGGGCTCGCTCCAGGCTGACCCGGCTCGGCGGGAAGCTGAGTTGCTCGGCGCAAAGGGTCTGGGCCTCTTCATGGTCGAAGGCCAGTTCCTCGGCGCCGATCTCCTCCAGTTCGCCACGCATGCGCAGCGCCGGCAGGCCAAGGGCTGGCCAGGTGCGCGAGATCAGTGTCAGCGTCAGCCAGGGGGGCTGGTGGCGCAGCCAGTGAGCGAGTCCTGCCAGGATCTCGGGGGCAGAGATGTGCTCGAATTCGTCGATCACCAGCCGGCAGGGAGTAGCCTCGCTAGGCAGTTGTGACAGCCAGGTCTCGATGGCTTCGTCGAAGGCTATATCAGGTGCTTCGGCGAGGTCGCCCAGGGACGGGGGCGATAGCGCGAGATGCTCATGAAAAAGGGTGCTGAGAGCGGCCTCAAAATAGCGCAGGAAGCGAGTGGGGGTATCGTCCTTGGGGTCGAGGCGCAGCCAGGATGCCGGTTGCTCCAAGGCTGGCAAGCGCTCGGCGAGCAGAGTGGTCTTTCCGTACCCTGGTGGAGCATGAATGACCTGCACGCGGATGCGTTCATCGAGCATGAAGTGATCATTGAGACGCTCACGAGCGACCGGTGTGGGCGGTAACGGTGGCGGAGTGAGCTTGTCTGGAATCAGTCGCATATCACACCAGATATAGGCTTAATCGTTATAGATGCCTAGTAGTATGCCTAAACTGATGGACCCGCGAGATACCCTGCGACCAAGGTGGTAGGGTTGGGTCTTTTATTTCGACGCCCCTTCGTTCCACGCTATTAGCGCCGCGAGTCCGTTATGACCGATGCCGTTTCCGCTTCGCCGGAATTTCGTCCGCTTTTGCACTTCACGCCGCCCAAGGGCTGGATGAACGACCCCAACGGGCTTGTGCATCACGCGGGGCAGTACCATCTCTTCTATCAGTATTACCCGCATGACACCGTCTGGGGGCCGATGCACTGGGGACATGCCAGCAGCGGCGATCTGGTGCACTGGACCCATCGGCCGGTAGCGCTCACGCCCGATGAGCATGGTATGTGTTTTTCGGGCAGTGCGGTGGTCGACTGGCAGCATGCCTTCGTGCCGGAATGCGAGATCACCACGGCGCCGCGCAAGGCCGAGTGCGGCACCCTGCGTGCCGACATGATCACGCCCCTGGTGGCCTTCTTCACTCGCCATGTGCCGGGCGGTTCCCCCGAGCGAGACCATCAGTCCCAAGCGATGGCGGCCAGCCGCGATGGTGGTCGCAGCTGGCAGATGCGTGACGCGGCGATCCTCGACAACCCAGGGCTTCAGGACTTTCGCGATCCCAAGGTGTTCTGGCATGCCGAAAGCGAGCACTGGGTGATGATTCTCACCGAGGGGCAGGAGCTTGGCATCTATCGCACCCAGGGCGGCGCTGACTGGGAGAAGGTATCGGTGTTCGGTGCCGAGTACGGCGCCCACGACGAACTGGCCTGGGAATGTCCCGACCTCTTCCCGTTGCCGGTAGACGGCCGAGGCGGCGCCGATCATCAGAGCGGTGCGGAGAGCCTCGAGGAGCGCTGGGTGCTGATGGTCGGCGTGCAGCGCGGTGGCCCTGCCAGGGGCTCCGGCACTCAGGTGTTCATCGGTGACTTCGACGGCATTCGCTTCACGCCCCATCAGGCCCCTGAGACGGTGACCTGGTTCGATCAGGGCGCCGATTGCTACGCGGCCCAGAGCTGGTCGGATCATCCCGGCGAGCGCCTGGTGATCGGCTGGATGAGCAATTGGTTATACGCGCACGAGACACCGACCGGTGACTGGCGCGGGGCGATGACGATTCCCCGGGCGCTGAGCCTTGCTCGTGATGAAGGAGGCAAGGGCTATGAGCTGCGCCAGACGATTCCGGATCGGGTTCGCGATAGCGCCATGGCCCTCGATGCGCTCGTGGTGCCGCGAAAGCCGGCACCCGGCAGCGTACTGGCGCTTGGTGAGGCCGAAGCCGCGTTGGCCGAATTCCGGCTCGACCTCGCACCGGGCGCCGCGGTGGTGCTGCGTCCCTTCGGCGATGACAGCCTGATCTACCGGTTGGAAGGCTTGGACTCGAGCCTTGCGGTGACCGTTGAGCGCACTGCGCCGCGCGATCTTGGCGGTGATCCTTACGGCGACCCATGCGTCAACGACTCGGCCGCGCTGAGCGAGCACTTTCCTCACCGCACCCAGTACCATTTGCCCGCGGGGCCGCGCATCGCCTGTCAGCTGCTGCGTGATCGCTGCTCGGCGGAGCTGTTTATCGATGACGGAAGGTTGGTGATCACTGAGCTTGCCTTCCCAAACGAGGCTCTGCCGATGACGCTGAGCGTTGAGCAGGGCGAGGTCGGCCTCGGCGCCGTCAGCGGTCGGCACTGGTAGGGCGGGGACCGTCAGGACCAGGATAATTGCAGCGTCGCAGGTCCTGGCCTGCGTCACTGAGCATTGTTCATAGGCTCATGTGCTTTCACCGACCAGCAGCTCGAAGCCGACGTCATGCTGGTCGGGGGTTCGAGCGGCGCCCTCGAGCCTTGCAATCACCCGGCGGGCGGCCTCGCGACCGATAGCCTCACGCGGTGAGCGGATGGTGGTCAGGCGCGGGGTGATGCGCTGGCCGATCGGCAGGCCGTTGAAGCCGGCGATGGCGATCTCTTCGGGCACCCGAATGCCCTGTCGCTGGGCGTGCAGGATGGCGCCGGTGGCCAGATCATCGTTGGCGAAGTGGATCGCCGTGGCCTCCGGGTGATGGGCGAGCACCTCTTCCAGCGCCTGGGCGCCGGTCTCGAACTGACCCAGGTGCGCCAGATCCAGCAGCGGTGCCGACAGGCCCTTTTCTTCCAGCACCTCACGGTGCCCCGCAAAACGCAGGCCGGCGCGATAGTCGCGTTCGAGCTGGGCGGCCACATAGACGATCCGGCGATGGCCGCGCGCCAGCAGGTGGCTCGCCATGCAGCGCCCGGCTTCGGCATGATCGAGGCCAATGTTCAGGTCGCGAGCTTCGCCGAGCTCCATGATCTCGGCGATCGGGCGCTCCCAGTTCTCGAGCACGCGCTGGCAGGCCTCGCTGTGACGCAGGCCGGTCAATACCAGCGCCGAGGAAGACCAGCCGAGAAAGGTGCGCACCAGCTCGCATTCCCGGTCCAGGTCGTAGTCGGTGTTGCCGAGCAGGATCTGGTAGCCGTGGCGCTCGAACTCCGTTTGCAGGCCGGCGATCACCTCGACGAAGACGATATTGGCAAGCGACGGCACGATCACCGCGATGAAGCGAGAGTTGGCCGAGGCCAGGCTGCCAGCCAGCATGTTGCGCACATAGCCGACCTTGTCGATGGCCGCCTCGACGGTGGCGCGCGTCGCGGGACGTACCGCCTGCGGCGAGTTGAGCACCCTGGAAACGGTGATCGATGAGACGCCGGCCTCCCGCGCCACGTCAGCAAGCGTCGGCTGCATGACACTCTTGCGGTGGCGTCGTTGTTTGTCGCCCGCCATGGGCTTTCCCTCCTGTGATCAGTCCCTGACTGCTGATGGTTCGATGGCTCGTTCCCTTACTGCTCGCCTCATTCCGTCTCTGTCAGCCGCTTTCTCAGCTGCTTTTTTCAGCTGCTCTCTCAGCTTCTTTTATCCGTCTTTCTCCTTTTCTCTCGGCACCGGGTTTGGCCTTCGATGTGGCCCCCTGCATGGGGCGGTGATCCGGGGCGAGGCGGGTGATTAGACATTGGTCTCGCTTTGTGCGCTGCGTCTTGCTCTGTCCAGAATCCTACTCTAAGAATGAATGGTAGCGCTAACATCAGCACATCGCCAGAGACAGTCAGCGGCCATTTTTGCCCCACTGTTGGCCCCTCTCGGCGAGCGGCCTATTCGCTCATGATCAACTCAGGTAGGAGTCTTCCGTGTCCCCACAAAACGCCTCATCCATCGGTGTCGTCGGCCTTGGTGCCATGGGTCTCGGCTCGGCTACGGCCATGCTCGAGGCCGGTCTGCCGGTCATTGGCTGTGATATTTCGGCCAAGGCCCGCGAGACCTTCGAGGCCCGCGGTGGACGCAGCGTGTCCACCCCCGCCGAGCTTGCCGCCGAGTGCCGCGTGGTGGTGCTGGTGGTGGTCAATGCCGAGCAGGTCGAGAGCGTGCTGTTCGATGCGCCGGCCCCGGGAGAGGCGGCCCTGGCCGAGCGTCTGGCGCCGGGCAGCCTGGTGATGCAGTGCGCCACGGTGGCACCGAGCTATGCCACGGCGCTCGGTGAGCGGTTGGCGGCGCTGAACCTCGAGATGCTCGATGCGCCAATCAGCGGCGGCGCCGCCAAGGCGCGCAGCGGCGATCTATCGGTGATGGCCTCCGGCGCCGAGTCGGCCTACGCCAAAGGCCAAGCGGCGCTCGACGCCATGGCGGCCAAGGTCTATCGCCTCGGCGATGCGCCGGGGCCCGGCTCCAGCGTCAAGCTGGTCAACCAGCATCTGGCCGGCGTGCATATCGCCGCGGCCGCCGAGGCGCTGGCGCTGGGCATCCGCATGGGTATCGACCCCGAGGTGCTGTATGACGTGATCACCCACTCGGCGGGCAATTCCTGGATGTTCGAGAACCGGGTGCCGCATATCCTCAAGGGCGACTACACCCCGCTCTCGGCGGTCGACATCTTCGTCAAGGATCTCAACATCGTGCATCAGACCGGCCGCGAGCTGCGTTTCTCGATGCCGGTGGCGGGCAGTGCCCTGCAGCAGTTCACCGCCGCCAGCGGCGCGGGCTTTGGCCGCGAGGATGACTCGGCGGTGATCAAGGTTTACCAGCGCCTTTCCGGCATCGACCTGCCGGCGGCCAACGACGGCGATGCGGGGGAGGGCCACTCATGAGGCGTGAGCCTGCTCCCAACATCGTCCTCGGCGCGATCGCTGATGATTTCACCGGCGCCACGGATCTTGCCAACAACCTGGTGCGCTCGGGCATGCGCACCCTGCAGGTGATCGGCGTGCCGAGCGCTGCTCTGTCGCTGGAAAATGTCGATGCGGTGGTGGTGGCACTCAAGTCACGTTCCTGCCCCGCGGCGGATGCCATCCGCGATTCCCTGGCAGCCCTCGACTGGCTTCAGGCCCAGGGCGCCCGCCAGGTATTTTTCAAGTATTGCTCGACCTTCGATTCCACCGATGACGGCAATATCGGCCCGGTGGCCGATGCTCTCCTAGATCAGCTGGGCAGCAAGCAGACGGTGATGGTGCCGGCCTTCCCGATCAACGGCCGCACCGTCTATCAGGGCCACCTGTTCGTCGGTGATCGGCTGCTCAATGACAGCGGTATGCAGCATCATCCCTTGAACCCGATGCGTGACGCCGACCTGGTGCGGGTGCTCGCAGGTCAGACGTCTCACCAAGTGGGCCTGCTGAATCGGGCGACCCTTGCCAAGGGGGCGCCGGCGGCCAGTGCGCATCTCTCCGACCTGCAGCAGGCAGGGGGCCGCCATGTGATCTGCGACACCCTGGATGAAAGCGATCTCGAGGTCATCGCCGCGGCTGTGGTCGAGATGCCGCTGGTCACCGGCGGCTCTGGCCTCGGTCAGGCGCTGCCGGCGGAGTATCGCAAGAAGGGCTGGCTTTCACCGGTCGAGAACGCCGGGCGATTGGCGCCGGCCAGCGGCGCGGCCCTGGTGCTTTCCGGCAGTTGCTCACGGGCGACGCTTGGCCAGGTCGAGCACTTTCTCGGCCGCCACGAAGGCCTCGCGCTTGACCCGCTGGCGCTGGCCGAAAGCGACGCGCCGATCGAAGAAGCCCTTAACTTTGCGCGGGCGCGGCTATCCGGTGCGGCCGACGGCCCGGTACTGATCTATGCCTCGGCGGCGCCGCAGGCAGTGGAAGCCGCCCAGGCGAGCCTGGGCGCGGCGCGGGCCGGCGAGCTGGTCGAACGGGCGCTGGCCACTATCGCCCAGACGCTGGTCGCCGAGGGCGTGGGGCGGTTGCTGGTGGCCGGCGGCGAGACCTCCGGCGCGGTGGTCTCGGCGCTGGGCGTTGGCGAGCTGCGCATCGGCGAGCAGATCGACCCCGGCGTGCCATGGACCCAGACACAGGTGGCAGGCCGTGAGGCGCCTCTGTCGCTGGCGCTCAAGTCCGGCAACTTCGGCGGCGTCGATTTCTTCATCCGAGCCTTCGAGGTCCTTAACGAGCAGTCGGCCGCTCGAGAGGAGGGCGCATGAGCACGCGTGATGACAACCGCTTGCGCGAGCAGATCGCCGTCTACGGTAAGTCGCTGTTCGATCGCGGCCTGACCATGGGCTCCAGCGGCAATATCAGCGTGCGCCTCGATGATGGCGGCTGGCTGATGACGCCCACCAATGCCTGCCTTGGGCGGCTCGACCCGGTGCGTATCTCGCGGCTCGACCGCGATGGCCGCCATCTGGATGGCGCCAAGCCGACCAAGGAAAGCGTGCTGCACATGGCGATGTACGGCGAGCGGCCTCAGTCCGAGGCCATCGTGCACCTGCATTCGACTCACTCGGTGGCGGTGTCCTGTCTGCCCGAGGTCGATCCCTGCGACTGCATCCCGCCGCTGACCGCCTACTACGTGATGCGGGTCGGCCGGCTGCCGCTGGTGCCCTATCACATGCCGGGCGACCCGGCGCTGGGTGATGCGGTCAAGGGGCTCGCCGGCAAGCACAGTGCCGTGCTGCTGGCCAATCACGGCCCGGTGGTGGCCGGGAAGTCATTGGAAGCTGCGGTCTATGCCACCGAGGAGCTCGAGGAGACCGCCAAGCTCTATCTGCTGCTGCGTGGCCAGAACCCCCGCGGCCTGACGGATGAGCAGGTGGCCGAGCTCGAGGCGCGTTTTCCTCGCGATTGACGTAGCCCGCCACTGAACACAATGCGGCGCCGCTTGCGCCGGGCGAAATGATCGAAAAGATCGACATAACAGAGAGTAAACAGGAATCGATATGATCCGAGTGGCCGCCAATCTCAGCATGCTGTTCCCGGAACAGGCCTTCATGGAGCGCTTCTCGGCCGCCGCCGCGGCCGGTTTCCAAGGCGTCGAATACCTCTTTCCCTATGTCTTCGATGCCCGGGAACTGCGCTCGGCGCTGGATGACAACGGCTTGCAGCAGGTGCTGTTCAACCTGCCGCCCGGGGACTGGGACGCCGGCGAGCGGGGGCTGGCGAGCCTGCCCGGCCGTGAGGCTGAATTCCGCGATAGCGTCGTTGAGGGTATTCGCTATGCGCAGGCGCTGGACTGTCCGCGGCTACACGCCATGGCGGGCCTGCTGCCTGAGGGCGCCGATGCGGCGACCCGAGACGCGCACCTGGCCACCTATATCGAGAATCTACGCTTCGCGGCCGGAGAGCTTGAGAAGGTTGGTAAGACGTTGCTGATTGAGCCGATCAACGGCCGCGACATGCCGGGCTTCTTCCTGCAGCGCCAGGGTCAGGCCCGTGAGGTAGTCGAGCGGGTCGGTGCCGACAATCTCAAGGTGCAGTTTGATCTCTATCACTGCCAGATCGTCGAGGGAGACCTGATCCGCAACATGGAGGCGCAGTTCCCGCACATCGGTCACGTGCAGCTCGCCGGGGTGCCGGAGCGTCATGAGCCGGACCTGGGTGAGGTGAATTACCCGGCGGTGCTCGCCCACCTTGATGCGTTGGGCTATCAGGGCTGGGTGGGCTGCGAATACCGGCCGGCCAGCGATACCCGGGCGGGACTCGCCTGGGGTCGCGATTATGGCCTGCACGGCTGAATCCTCGGCGATGCTTTTTCACGACACGTTTTTAACAACCACCAGGTAGCTGACATGCACGTTCTGATCACCGGTGCCGCCGGTTTCCTCGGCCAACGCCTCGTCCACGCCCTCGCCACCTGTCGCGAACTGGACGGTGAGCCGCTCACACGCCTGACCCTGGTCGACCAGGTGGAGGCACCCGCGCCCGAAATTGCAGGCGTCGAGTGCGTCGCTCGGGCCATCGACATCGCCGCTCCCGGTGCACTGGACTCAAGCCTCGACGAGCACCCGGAGGTCATCTTTCACCTCGCCGCGGTGGTCAGTTCGGCCGCCGAGGCCGACCTGGATCTGGGTATCACCGTCAACTTCGAGGCCACTCGGGCGCTGCTCGAGGGCTGCCGGGCCCGCAAGCTATCGACCACTCGCCTGATCATGGCCAGTTCGGTGGCGGTCTATGGCGGCGACCTGCCGGATGTCGTCGAGGACATGACCGCGCTGACGCCGCAGAGCTCCTATGGCACCCAGAAGGCGATGTGCGAGTTGCTGATTACCGACTACAGCCGCCGCGGCCTGATCGATGGGCGGGTGCTGCGTCTGCCGACCATCGTCATCCGCCCGGGTCGGCCCAATGCCGCGGCCTCGAGCTTTGCCTCGAGCATCCTGCGCGAGCCGCTCAACGGCGAGGATGCCGTCTGCCCGGTGCCCACCGATCTCGAGCTGTTCGTGATGTCGCCGCGCCGGGTCACCGAGGCGCTGATCCACGGCGCCGAGGTGGCCGGCGAGGCCTTCGGCCCCTCCCGAGCACTGATGCTGCCGGGCATCACGGTGAGCGTCGCCGAGATGCTCGAGGCGCTGCGCGAGATCGGGGGCGACGAGGCCCTGGCTCGAGTCCGCCACGAGGCTGACCCGCGCATCGAGGCCATCGTCGCCAGCTGGCCGTCTCGCTTCATCAACGCACGCGCCCGGGAGCTCGGCTTCCAGGGCGATGCCAACCTTCGCGACATCGTCGAGAGCTATCTCGGCGAGCGTGACTGAGTCCTCGATCCCGTCGAGGAACACCCCAGCGTGTCTCTGCAACCCAAGAGGTCATAACAATGAAAGCCAAGTTTGCACGCCACAGCCTGTCCGTTGCCATCGGCAGCCTCACCACCGCTGCCCTGGCGCTCGGCGCCATGAATGCCCAGGCGGCCCAGACCATCAACCTGGGGCATACCCTCTCCGACAGTTCCCACTACTCGGTGGGCGCGGATGCCTTCAAGGAGACCCTCGAGCGACTGAGTGACGGTGAGTTCGAGGTGGTCGAGCATCCGTCCGGCGCCCTGGGTGGTGAGCGGGCGATGATCGAGGGGCTGCAGATTGGCACCGTCGATGTGGTCATCACCTCCACCGGCCCGCTGGGCAACTTCGTGCCGCAGACTTATGTGCTGGATCTGCCGTTCCTGTTCAAGGACTACGATCAGGCCCGCTGCGTGCTGGACGGCGAGATCGGCCAGGATCTGCTCGACAAGATGGGCGAGCATAATCTGGTGGGGCTTGCCTGGTCGGAGAACGGCTTCCGCCACATGACCAACAGCAAGCGTCCGGTGACATCGCCGGAGGACGCCGCGGGACTGAAGATCCGCACCATGGAGAACAAGGTGCACATGGCGGCCTTCGAGCAGATGGGTGTGCATCCGACGCCGATGGCCTTCCCGGAGGTCTTCACGGCGCTGCAGCAGGGCACCGTGGACGGCCAGGAGAACCCCATCACGGTGATCGTGGCGAGCAAGTTCTGGGAAGTGCAGGATAACCTGTCACTGACCGGCCACGTCTACTCGCCGGCCATCGTGCTCGGCTCGCCGGTGCTGATGGATGGCCTCAGCGAGGAAGAGCAGGGCTGGTTTGAACAGGCCGCTCAGGCCTCTGCCCAGGCCACTCGCGAGGAAGTGTCGCGCCTCGAGCGTGATGGCGTGGAGATGCTTCGCGAGAAGGGCATGACCGTCGAGACCGACATCGACAAGGCGCCGTTCCAGGAAGCCGTCAAGCCCGCCTACCAGATCTACACCGACCAGTACGGCAGCGAGATGCTCGACCGTATCCGTGCCAGCGACTGCTAACGCTGGCGACACCCTGATCCGGCGCCGGGCGGCGCCGGATTTTCCCTAAAGTATGGTGGATGTGATGGTGGAGCTCTTCCTGCGCTTCGAGCGCCTGACCACCCGGATCGCCCTGCTGGCGGCGATCGCGATGCTGATCATCTCGGTCACCCTGGGCTTCTATCAGGTAGTGACCCGCTTCGTGCTGGACGCGCCTTCGACCTGGTCGGAGGTGATCTCCCGCTCGGCGATGATCTGGTGCGTGTTCCTCGGCGCGGCGGCCGGCTTTCGCGGCGGCTTCATGATGTCTGTCGAGGTCATCTACAAGCTGCTGCCTACGCGTCGACTGATCTGGCTCGAGGCCTTCGTGGCCCTGTGCTGCCTGATCGTGTTTCTGGTGCTGGTCCAGTACGGCACGTCCATGACCCTGCGCGTGCGGACGCAAATGCTCTCTGGGCTAGAGGTGTCGATCGCCTGGGCCTATGCGGCCATGCCGGTCGGGGCGGGTTTCGCGCTGATCGCCGTGCTGGCGCGCCTGCTCGCTCAGGTCACCGGTCGCGAGACCATCGGCCCTGAGGAAAGTGAGACCCCCAAGGTCGCGGCGCCCACGCCGGACACCCATTCGCGCTCGGTGCATCAAGCCAGCGCTCCTGAATCAAATGCTCCTGAATCAAGTGCTACTCAATCAAGTGCTTCGCGCGATGGCGCGACGGCGCAGACGACCCATCCGCAAGACGAGGTGCGCCCATGAATGCGGCCATTGGTCTGTCGTTGATCATCCTGTTCAGCCTCGGGGTGCCGATCGCCATCTCGATTCTGCTGGCCTCGATCATAGGCATCGAATTCTTCTCGCGTCTGCCGCTGCTGCTGGTGCCGCAGCAGATGTTCGTCGGCATCGACAATTTTCCGTTGATGGCGATTCCCTTCTTCATCCTCGCCGGCAACCTGATGGCCGCCGGCGGGATCTCCCGGCGCCTGGTCGATCTGGCCAAGGCGATGGTCGGCGGCGTGCAGGGCGGCCTGGCCATGACCTGCGTGCTGACCTGCATGATGTTCGCGGCGGTGTCCGGCTCAAGCGTGGCGACTACCTTCGCCATCGGCTCGATCCTGATTCCGGCGATGGTTAAGCACGACTACCCGCGGCCGCTGGCGGCCTCCATCCAGGCCTCGTCGGCCGAGCTCGGGGTGCTGATTCCGCCCTCGATCCCGCTGATCCTGTATGGCGTCAGCACCGATACCTCGATCGGCAAGCTGTTTATCGCCGGCATCGGCCCTGGGCTTCTGATCGGCGGCGCGCTGCTGCTGTTTTTGTACCTGTTCTGCAAGATCCGCGGCTATGGCCTGCGGGACCGTGAGGATCGCCACGATCTGCCCACGGCCTTCAAGCGCGCCTGGGCAGCGATGCTGATGCCGGTAGTGGTGATCGGCGGTATCTACGGCGGCGTCTTCACGCCCACCGAGGCGTCCGCGGTGGCAGTGTTCTATGCGGTGATCGTCGGTGGATTGGTGTATCGCGAGCTGAACATGGACGAGCTGGTGCCGATCCTCAAGCAGAGTGTGATTTCCACTGCTGCGGTGATGCTGATCATTGCTGCCGCGGCCCTATTCAGCTTCCTGATCAGCCGCTCGGGTCTACCGGCTCAGGTAGCGGGATGGGTGACGCAGGTCTTCGATAGCCCGATCTCCTTCCTGCTGGCGGTGAACGTGATGCTGCTGATCGTCGGGATGTTCATCGAGACCTCGGCGGCGATCCTGGTGCTGGCCCCGATCTTCACGCCGATTGCCGTCCAATACGGCATCGACCCGGTGCACTTCGGCCTGATCGTGGTGGTCAACCTGGCACTCGGCATGTTCACGCCACCGCTTGGCGTCAACCTGTTCGCCGCCTGTGCGGTGGCCAAGCTGTCGATCGACCAGCTGTTGCCCTGGCTGATGCGCTTCGTGCTGGTGGTGCTGGCCTGCCTGATCGCGATTACCTATATGCCTTGGATCTCGCTCGGCCTGGTCGACCTGCTGTACTGACCGCCACCGATCAATCAACGACGAACGACGTAGACATGAGCGCGCAACACTCAGATATAACAACAAGCAAAGGAGAGTTAATCGATGCGTGAGCTGCCTATCACGCCTCCCGCGGGCGCCCTGATCGACGGCCGCTGGATGGACACTGCCGAGACGCTGGTGGTCGAGGCCCCGGCCAGTGCGGAGCCGCTGGCGCGGATTGCCCGCGGTGGCGAGGCCGAGATCGACGCCGCCGTGGTGGCGGCGCGCCGTGCCTTTGATGGTGAGACCGGCGACTGGCCTGCCTGGCCAGCGCGCCGCCGCGGGCAGTGGCTCTCGGCTTTCGCAGACGCCATCGAGGCTGATGCCGAGACGCTGGCGGCCCTCGAATGTGCCGATACCGGCAAGCCGATCAGCCAGGCCCGGGCGGATATCGCCGCCTGCGCTCGCTATTTCCGCTTCTATGCCGGCGGGGCCGACAAGCTTCACGGCGAGACGATTCCCTTCGAAACCGACTATGCGGTGATGACGCTGCGCGAGCCCTTCGGCGTCTGTGCGCAGATCATCCCCTGGAACTATCCCGCCCAGATATTCGGTCGCTGCGTGGCCGCGGCGCTGGCCGCCGGCAACACCGTGGTGTTGAAACCCGCCGAGGATGCCTGCCTGAGCGTATTGCACCTGGCGACGCTTGCCAGCCGCACGGAGCTGCCGCCTGGGGTGCTCAACGTGGTGCCGGGGCTCGGGCGCGAAGCGGGTGCGGCGCTGGCGGCGCACCCGGGTATCGATCATTTATCGTTCACCGGTTCGCCGGCCACCGGGACCCGGGTCAACCAGGCGGCCGCCGAGCACCATGTGCCGGTGACCCTGGAGCTTGGCGGCAAGTCGCCGCAGCTGGTATTCGCGGATGCCGATCTGGACGCAGCGCTGCCGGCGGTGCTGCGCGGCATTATCCAGAACGCGGGTCAGACATGCTCGGCCGGCAGCCGCCTGCTGGTCGAGGCGGCCTGCTTCGATGAGGTGGTGTCGCGACTGGCCGATCACTTCGCGGCCCTGCGCTGCGATGCCGGCGAGCGTGATGCTGACTGTGGGCCGCTGATCAACGGCCGCCAGCGCGAGCAGCTGGAAACGCGGCTTGCGGCGGCGAAGGCTGACGGCATTCGCGTTGCGGCGGCGGGGCAGCTTGCCCCGGACGCCCCCGAAAGCGGCCACTTCGTGGTGCCGCAGCTGCTGGTGGATGTGCCCGACGGGCATGCGGTGACCCGCGAGGAGCTGTTCGGGCCAGTGTTGGTGGTGCAGTCCTTCGAAAGCGAGGCTGAGGCCCTGAAACTCGCCAATGCCACCGACTTCGGTCTCTGTGCCGGCGTCTGGACCCGCGATGGAGGGCGTCAGTTGCGCCTGGCCAAGGGTATCCGCAGTGGTCAGGTGTTCGTCAATAACTATGGCGCCGCAGGCGGCGTCGAGCTGCCCTTCGGTGGGGTGGGGCGCTCCGGCCATGGTCGCGAAAAAGGCTTCGAGGGCCTGAAGAGCTATACCCGCCTCAAGACCGTTGCCATCCGCCACGGTTAGGCGCACTGACCCCCTTTTCCAATTTATCCCCCTTTTTATCACGGCCTATTCATCAAGGCTGACAAGGAGCAAGAGCATGACGGATTCCCGACGGGTAGGGCTGATCGGTGTTGGCCTGATGGGGCACGGAATCGCCCGCAATCTGCTGCGCCATGGCCACGCACTGAGTTTTCTCGATCACCCGGGCAACCAGCCGGTGGATGACCTGATAGCCGAAGGCGCAACGCGCCTGTCGAGCGCCGCCGAGGTGGCCGCGGCCGCCGATGTGGTGATCCTGTGCGTGACCGGCTCGCCTCAGGTCGAGGCGGTGCTCTGCGAGGCCAGCGGGGTGCTAGATGGCCTGGCGTCCGGCTCCATCGTCATCGACTGCTCCACGGCGATTCCCAGCTCGACGGTGGCGATCGCCGAGCGGGTCGTCGCCCGGGGCGGGCGTTTCTGCGACGCCGCCATGACCCGGACGCCCAAGGAAGCCGAAGAAGGGCGATTGAATCTGATCGTCGGCGCTCCGGATGAGCTCTTCGCCGAGATTCGCCCCTTGCTCGAGAGTTTCGCCGAGGCGATTACCCACGTCGGACCGGTAGGCAGCGGGCATCGGGTCAAGCTCTTGCACAACTTCGTCTCGTTGGGTTTCTCGGCGGTGCTTGCCGAGGCATCAGCCGCCGCACGTCGGGCCGATGTCTCGCCGCAGGCGCTGATCGAAGTGCTCGGCAATGGCGGTGGTGCAGGCGTGGTCTTCGAGCGCCTGAAACCCTTCATTCTTGCCGATGATGCATCGGGCTTTCGCTTCTCGCTCTCCAACGCCGACAAGGATATCGGCTACTACCAGCAGATGGTCGAGGAATTGGGGGCCAGCCACCAAGCGGCTGATGGCATCGCTGGGCTGTATCGACAGGCCATCGAGCAGGGGCACGGTCAGGCGGCGGTACCGGAGCTTGTCGCCCTGCTGGCCGAGGCATCGCGTTAGGTCTGGTGATGCCCGAAGGTGAATAGACACGGCGCCGTCACAAATCGCGTATCCTTACCTGGAACATGAGCAAGGAGCGATGATGTGACGGCGTTGGTCTATTGGATGGACATGGCGGGGGTGATCGTCTTCGCGCTGTCGGGGGTGATTCTTGCCTGCCGCACGCGCATGGATCCCTTCGGCATGCTGGTGCTGGCGGCGGTGGCCAGCATCGGCGGTGGCACCATTCGAGACCTGGTGCTGGGCGTGCGCCCGGTGTTCTGGGTCACTGATCCCACCTATCTGTGGGTGGTTCTGGCAACCGTGGGTCTCTCGATTCTCGGGTTTCACTATATTCATCGCCTGACGCGCACTTTTCTGCCGGTGACCGATGCCTGCGGGCTTGCGCTGTTCACCGTGATCGGCACTCATAAGGCGCTGATGCTGGGCAGTGCCGGCGTGGTGGCGGTGTTGATGGGCATGATGACCGGGGTAGCCGGTGGCATGCTGCGCGACGTTCTGGCTCGGCGGGTACCGATGGTGTTGCGCAAGGAGATCTATGCCACGGCGTCGATCATTGGTGGCACGGCCTATGTGCTGCTCCTCGAACTCCAGATGAATACTGTCCTTTCGATTGGCCTGGCACTGGGTTTGACCCTCTCACTGCGGCTTTCGGCCATCTACTGGCAACTAAGCCTGCCGACCTTTGCCTGGGTGGTGACGCCACCACCAGAGCCCTCTGATACTGAATCCCGCGACGCCGCGGTCAGCGATGCCACGGCCAACGTGCGGCGCCGGCCCAAGGTGAGGGTTAAACTGATCAGTCCCAGAACGACACGCCGCCGCCGCTGAGGCATCTTCTGCAGTGAGGCTATACTTCGTGCAGCCATGCTGTTCAACCATCTTGTGGTAGGAGGGCGTCATGCGGTCTAGGTCATCTAGGTATGAAGCCTATCATCCAATGCAGAGCCGGGTGCGCTGGGCTCTGCTATGGCTGCTGTGCTGTCTGGTTGTGGGATGTGCTACTACCTATCCGCTTTCACAGCAGGATATTGCGGCCGAGATTCGCGCACGCTATGACACTGCCTTCGACACACTTCCCGTCGCCAACCAGCGCCATTATGCCCAGCGGGTTTATCGTCTTACCGGCGACGACCGGTACTTGCCTCCACTGCAGGACTACGGCACGCGACTCGTGGCATCTTTGCAAAAGGATATAACCGGCTTGGCCCAACCGGGTTATGCCGCTCATCGAGCCGCCGGGATGCTAGAACGCTATCCTGAACGCACGGGCAAGCAGCGCAGACGCAAGCAGATGCTGGGGGAGTGGGGCGAAATGATCTTCGCTAAAACCCTCGCCTTTCGGTTGAATCAGGCGCGCTTCCATGGCCTGTTGAATGACAAGCAGCTGCCGGAAATCGGTAGGGTGATGGCGTATCTCGAAGACCAGCCCTATCGCGACTTCCTGACGTCTCCCGAAGTACTTGAGGTCTATGCCGCCCAGGTCGCAAACCTGACCTATGATCTCTATGGGCTGGGGCTTGCTGATCTACGCCATGAGGCCCAGGCGGCCTTTCGTGACCACTACCCACCGGCCCGCGATGCAGCGCTGTCGCAAGCGTCCTTTCGCAACAAGATCTATGGCATGACGCACTTCGTGATTGCCGCCAGTGACTATTATCAGCATCCCGTGTCGGCCGTAGACAACGCCTGGATCCTCGAGGCATTCGATACTCAGATCGAGCGTATCCTGGCCGAGACCAAGGAAGATATCTACACCGAAGTCGGTATTAGCTTTCAACTGGCAGGGCTAACTGATCACCCGGTCGTCTCGCATACTCAGCAGGCACTGGTAAGGGCCTATGACCCAGAGGCAAGAATGATCCCCGGGGAGTTTGGCAGCACTGATCTGGCACGAGGCGAGCACCGCAACGTGCTGGCCATCATGCTGATGGATTGGCCCGAGAGGCTCTATCCGGGGCCTATGCTTTTGATAGAAAAATAAGCTTCTTAGGATGACTCATTTTAAAGTTTCTGACTGACCGAGATGTGTTCGGCAGGAAGTTTTTCCTTAATCTGGTTTCTAATGTGTAGGTAGAGAGGGTTAAGCTCTTTCTTGAATTCATTTTTTGCACTTTCGTAGTTTATGTAGAAAGCACCTCTAGTTCCAAAGTATTCGAATATATCTGTTACCCTTGTAAAATAAAACCCTGAAAATGATAGGGCTCTAGGTAAGTTAGGTTGCATTAATGCAAAGACATGTGGTCTTCCTGTTAGTCCGACTAAGGCGAAGGTTGCAAGGAAGAGGCTGATCATGATTATTGGAAACAATTCAGACTCTTCGTCTTGGAATTTAAAGTTTTTTGAGCTTTCAGTTTCTTGGTTTTTGTTCTTCCGGAAAATCTTAGGGATTGCGAACCTTGATACTTCGCACACCTCATTATTAGGAAAGTTTCTTGGGTGAGAGTTGGGGTGATTAAAAAGTGGTGTGCAAACATCCTCTAGAGGTAGTGATAAATTATCCGAATCACCCTTTACGGGTTTAACTAGCCTCATGCACCCTGCTATCATTCCAGTTCTTTTATGCGTAATAAAGCAGTGTATAGATGAGTTGTCAAAGCGATCGTATTCAAATTGTTTATCTTTGTCAGCATTAAGCTTGTATTCAAGTTCTTCGATGAATATTTCATGCCTTAGCCTTCGGAGATTTTCCTCCTCCTTTTGTGTGCTGGCGATGTTGACTTGGAAATACTTGTCGAATAAATAGGCATTTCTTCTAGCCGTATCTTTTTTTTTGCTTGTCTCTAATTTTTCTTTAGTTTCCATGGGCTTTATTTTCGTTCAGGTTGTTTGTTTTCTAAATAGTATTTTTTTGGCAAGCTCTGGTTTTCCGATATGGAATCCTTGGCCATATTTTATCCCATAACTCTGTAAAGCAATGATGGTTTCTTCGTCTTCGATGAATTCTGCAATGGCTTGTTTCCCAAGCCCAGTGGATATATCTGATATGGCTTTTACGATAACTTTTCTATTATTGTTTGAGCATATTTCTCGGATAAATGACCCGTCTATTTTTATATAGTCAATCGGAAGTTTCTCTAAGTAGTGAAAGCTGCTAAAGCCAACTCCGAAGTCATCAAGTGCAGTTTTGCAGCCTATGTTGCGTAAGGATTGAAGCATATCTCTGGCGGTGATGAAGTCTGTCACTGCAGCTGTTTCGGTAACTTCCAAGATCAATTTTTCTGGGTTGGCGCCACTATCAATAACTTCCTGCTCAAGAAATTGTTTTAGCTCTTTGTCGTGAAGTGTGTGCCCGGAGAGGTTGACAGATATGGTGATTTCGGTGTTGTTGAGAAGGCTCAGGAGCTGGAGGCTTTTCCTAATCACCCAGCGGTCTATTTGAATAATCTGCCCGCTACGTTCGGCGATTGGTATAAAATGGCAAGGCGATATTAATTCTCCATTCTCACCACGAAGCCTCAGGAGTATTTCGTAATGTTTTACTTCGCGGTCGGCTAATCGAGCAATAGGTTGAGCCATTAGCTCAAACTCATCGTTTTTTAGTGCGTAACGAATTCGCTCTATCCAATAGACACGTTCTTGCAGCTCGGTTTTTGCTTCATCAAGAGTAGAAAGTATATGCCAACGATTGAGGCTGCTCTCCTTCGCTTTGTACATGGCAACATCGGCGTTGGCCATCAGATCCGCTGGCGTATGGCCATGTAGAGGATAGCAGGCGATGCCGATACTTACACTTGTGCGGTGACGACGTCCGTCTGGTAGCAACAAGCTAGTATTATCGAGGATTTTTTCGATAGCTTTCGCAATCTGAATAGCCTCGCCATCGCCTGAGTTCTCCAATAATACTGAAAACTCATCGCCACCCAGCCGAGCGACAATGCCTCGGCTTCCCAGATTATCCTCAATATTGCGGGCTACGAGTTCAAGTAGTCTGTCACCGGCGGGGTGGCCGCTGAGTTCGTTGACATCCTTGAATTGGTCAAGATCCATGAACAGGATTGCCCCTGGAATGCCGCTATTTAATGCTTTTTCTACCCTATCTTGGAAAGCACGCCGATTATATAGACCAGTCAGAGGGTCACGGCTTGCTAGCCAGGCGAGTCTAGACTCTGCAGCTTTTCGGTCGGTTATGTCGATGCCGACAGAAATGGTATGCATAGAAGGGTCGCTGCTGTCAGATAGGCGAGCGTGATACCAGACAATAGTGCGTTGTTCTTCATTTTTACCGCGAAGTAGGCGTTCCTCTGCCTGGTGAGTCCTAATCTCATAATCAGCGTCGCTTGGATTATGGAATAGCGCTTCGAATCGTTGTCCAAGCATAATATCGTATGGCTGGCCAAAAATATCTTGGCAGTACTGGTTGACCAAGCTGATTCTGCCTTGATCGTCTTGTGTCAGAATCAAAACATGTGCAGTATCTAGAAGACTTTCGATGAAATCTCGCTCTCTGGCTAGTTCTGCCAGGCGGGCGTTCAAAAGCTCGCCGCGAGACTGGACTTCACCTTCAAGGGTCTCCAACTGACCTGCAAGATCCAATGCAGCGGCATCGAGTAGGTCGATTTCATCCAAAAGACGCCGTTTCGGCAGCGGTATCATCTGTTTAGCCTTGGCAAAACCGCCTTCTGCGAGTGCTGGCAATACGCTTGATAGCCGGCGAACCCGCGCCATGGGCTTCCAGAGGATGGCTAGAAGCATTGCTTCTGCAGCTAGCCATCCAATTAAACCGGTCGCTAGGATTGTGCCAGTATCTCGGTCGATGGCATCCATTTGCGATGAAATATCGGACATAAGTAAGAAGTGGCCATTCGCACTTCGTGTACTACCGCTGTTGAGGAGAATCGCGCTGATTTCTATATGATTATTATCATGTTTCAGCCTAATGGACCGATCTTGCAACTCTTCTAATGAACTGAGATATGCCGCTTGGTGTATAAGTGGCAAGGTTTCTTTTTGGTTGGTGAGTGTGGCCAACTTGCCATGCCAGGAACTGACACTGCGTGTTACGTCCAATTGCTCTCGAGCATATTGCCCTGTAATCAGCAGGGCGACATCGCTTCCCGATACTTCTCGGGCCTGCCGAGTTACATCAGCTAGTGAGCGAGAGACCAAGATAGCACCATGGCTTTGGCCATCTACCAGAATAGGAGCCAATGCATACTGCCGGCAGTTAGCGAAGCAGCGTAATGTCGTGAAGGGCATGTCGGAAGCAATAACTTTCTTGCCCCATTCCGTGATGGGTAAGTCATGGCCGGCCTGACTGGCACCCCATTGAGCAAGCGGCTGGCCAGTGCCATCTAGTACCATGAGTTCGTCGATACCCGCTTCCAGTTGTAGTGTTGGCCATTTATTACTGAAAGAGTCGGCGATGATTGTTTGATCAGCTTGCTTCAGAGCATTTCCAAGACCTGGGGTGAGAGAGGCGTTCAGTGCTGCGATCTGCCGCAGGCTATCCATAGACTGGCTGAGGGCTTGACGAATTACTCTGGTTTGCCGTTTCAGCTGAACGTTGCGGGAATCATCGAATTGTCGCAGAAGGTTGTCTCGGCCGACCATCGTGAAGACTGTAGTCATTCCAAGTAGCAGAAGGCTACTCAACGCAATTACGCGCCAAGTCAATCCAAGCTTAGGTTTTGTCTGCTGCGACCTGTCCATGGGTGAATAATTTTATCCTATTAGCATATGCCTGATCATAATGAAGAGGAAGTTAAAAGCGCAGCGAAAACTGAGTCAGGAACATATTCCAGTATTGACTAGTATTGGCCGCGTCAGGGTTGTCCTGAATAGGGGTCCAGCCCGTACCATTGATATAATGGTATTCTGCCGAGATGAGAATCTTGGGGTATGGTTGCCACTGCAGGCCCATGGTCCAATCCTTTGCAAACTGTGAGTGGGCTGGTCCCGCTCCACTGGATTCAAAGTACTTGCCTGAAGGGTCATCACGGTTGCTGATCAAGCTGTCATAACGAACAAGCCACTGCCAGTCCCTTCTCAGGCGATAGATGTACTGTAAATACCAGCTGTTTCCTGTGGATGAAAAATTCCTTGGCTCATTAAACCCATAAAGCTCAGTCTTTCTGACCGCATATTCTCCAGTCAGGCTCCAGTTCTCGGAATTATACTGAACAGAGAATACCCATGGTTGGAAATTAAGTTTACCGTTGTTGAGGTTGTTGTCATTTGATTCGTAATCTGCCTTGGCATGTCCAACACTAATGGCAGAGATGACCCGTCCAGCATCGTGCTCGTATCGAACTTGACCTATGAGGGAAGACTGGGACTTAAAGGACCCTGACTTATTGTAAAATCCAAGTGTTCTATCGACATCTTCACCTACTTGGGCCTCCCCGATGCCAACTTGTGCCCTAATGCTACCTGTGCTTAGTCGCTCCTCTGCGTAGATGCTAGCGCCATCACCAGCCAGACCCAGAGAGCGAGTTCTGTCAAAATAGATCGATTGAGGAAGCAGGATGCTTGGCCGTGTAAAAGCTACATCGCGTGTCTGGTTGTAAAAGCCGAAAGGGTTTTTGAATCGCCCCAGCTGCAAGCCTATGTTTCGCTTCTGGTTTGAGAGTATTTGATAGTCAATTACTCCATAGTCCAGCTCGGGTTGCGCCTCACTTCCATCGCCACCTGCGCGCCTGCTTAGTACCTGCGCGGCGACCAAAATATCCTCGTGGGGACGCACGGAAAAGTTAACGCCGACTTCGGTGAACTTGGTGCTGCCACCGCTTTCGCTGCTGGGACCAAAGAAATTGTTGTCATCAGTGATCACCAGTGCTTGGCTGAGAAAACCATGGACTTGTAGTGTATCGCCCATATCCTGAGCATCTGCATGTGTAGCAGTTCCGAGCAGACCCACAAGGCCGATGACGCCAAGGAGTCGTGCCCCTGCTTCACTCCATTGATATGACTTGGACACGATCATCCAGATGCTCCCTGTCGAGATACCCCAGACTTCCCGGGGTAGTGGCGATGCGTTCTAGCATTTCCGATTGTGATATCACTTTCGTGGGGGCCTGCCCGGTTCCCGAAAACACGACACGATCCCAGGACAGCTGAAGCTGGTGCGGGTAGACCGAAAGGTGCTGCTTGGCGAAGCGCTCATGTACGGGATGGTCGTTTGGCAGCACGAACACCCTCAATGCTTGTCCGTCTGGCCAGGTGCGTTGCCGCATGGCGAACATGGCTCGGGCGGTATCCCGGTTTAGCGATGTTGTTCTGACACCCTGGTGCGCGACCATGACGATATCGAGCTGTCCTTCCTCAGCAATAGAGATTGGTGCGAGCACCATGGCCAAGCTCGTTAGCAGCCAGCGCGCCAAGCTGAGAGGCAGACCAGACCTTATTCCCGACATGGTTCACCCAAACGGTTAATGGAACCTGGTCGGGCACTTCGCTGTTCACAAACTGCCATGACAGCGTCATTCACGCTGCTGTTGGCAGAACAAGTGCTTGGGCCGGGAGAAAGGCACGCACAGCGAGCTATATTTAACGTCGGCTGATTGATAGACCTTTCACTCCTCATGTCGCAGTGGTCAAAATTGTGCGATCAGGTTCTAGTTACAACTTGAAATATTATTGCACTCATGAATTATGCTTATTGAAGCATCTTAAAGCACGCCTGATGGATTGGCTATGCCGACAGCTGCCTGATCTGGAGAAGTCAGCGACAGGTGGGTTGAGGCAGATAAGTGCACTATGAAAAGGGGAAATGAGGTAGGAGAAAGGTAGCCGGCAGCGAAAGCTGCCGGCTCGAGCAGGTTAGTGGAGAGCAAAACTGCCTGCATTCAACCAAAGATGGACGAGGATACTGGCCACATAGCCCAGGAAAATGATGGGTGTCCACTTGAGGTGTCCGAGGAAGGTATAGGAGCCGCGTGCCTGCCCCATCAGCGCCACGCCCGCAGCCGAGCCGACCGACAGCAGACTGCCGCCGACGCCAGCGGTCAGGGTGATCAGTAGCCAGTGACCATGCGACATATCCGGTTCCATGGTCAGTACCGCAAACATGACCGGAATGTTATCGACCACCGCCGAGATCAGGCCCAGAAACACATTGGCCCAGGTGGCATCCCACTGGCTGTAAAGCACTTCGGAGAGCATCGACAGGTAACCCATGAACCCCAGGCCACCAACGCACATCACTACCCCATAGAAGAACAGCAGCGTATCCCACTCGGCACGGGCAATGCGGTTGAATACGTCGAATGGCACGACACTGCCCAGGCGTTCCAGCGCCTGGAGGTCTCCGCGCTGCCGGTAATGATTGCGCTGGCGCTCCAGTTCGCGAGGCAGGCTGCGGCGCAGGTAATAGCCGAAGAATTGCAGGTAACCCAAGCCTGTCATCATGCCGAGCACCGGTGGCAGATGGAGCAGGGTATGACAGGCCACTGCCGTCGCCACCGTCAGCAGGAACAGCAGCACGATTCGCCGCGCGCCGCGCTTCATCTCGATATGCTCACCGTGGGCCTTGGGATGATATTTCTGGACGAAGAAGCTCATCACCACCGCCGGCACCAGGAAGTTGGTCAACGACGGCCCCAGTAGCTCGAAGAATTCATAGAATTCCACCAGACCGGCCTGCCAGACCATCAGGGTCGTGATATCGCCAAACGGGCTGAAGGCGCCCCCGGCATTGGCGGCCACCACGATATTCACGCAGCACAGGTTGATGAAGCGGTGATTGCCTTCAGCCACCTTGGTGACAACGGCGCACATCAGCAGGGCGGTGGTCAGGTTGTCGGCGACGGGGGAAATCACGAAGGCCAGGCCGCCCGTCAGCCAGAACAGGCTGCGGTAGCTGAAGCCGCGTTCCAGCATCCAGCCACGCAGGGCATCGAACACCCCGCGTTCATCCATGGCATTGATGTAGGTCATCGCGACCAGCAGAAACAGCATCAATTCCGAGAATTCGAGTAGCGTGGCCCGAAACGCATGTTCGGCAGCGTCCGGCATGCCATTGCTAACATAGACCCAGCCGATCAGTCCCCAGATGATGCCCGCGGCCACCAACACCGGCTTCGACTTGCGCATGTGCAGCTTTTCTTCAAGCATGACAAGCACATAGGCAAGAACGAAGATGGCGACGGTGAACATGCCTACCGCCGAACCGGTTAGGTCGAGTTCGCCGGACATGGCCAGCACCGAGGGGCTGACGGCCAGGCAGAGCAGGGCGAGTGCCATTGCTGGGAGGTAGCGTTGCCATGAAAAAGGCGATTTATTGTTCATAATTTATTGTATCGGCTTTGGTTTAAATAACGGTTTTCTACGATGCTATCATGCCGCGTAGTCACACCAATTAGAGACCTTCGATGCATAGCGGCAATTAACCTGCGTGCATGCTCTACATCATGATTCTTATTCAGCTTTAGGGTGGACAGAAAAGCATCTGAGAAGGGAATTCTGAATACCCGCGATGTAGAGAGCACCGATTCGACAGATCGTCGTCAATCATGGCGGTGATGGCGGTATTCAGGAAGGAGTGGACTTGCGAGTTGGTGCGGATATCGCATCGCAGCGATAGGCGAATTTTTGACAACATGTTACGTTACCCCCGCGAAGTCTAGTGATACAGCAGAGAGTGCTGGCTTCCGCGAAGCATGAGGACTAGGTGAGACAATAGTGTCGCTCATCGCCGACAATTTGCCGGCCAATGGCGTCAGGTAAACAGGATGTCCGCTGTCCTTGGACTGTCGTGACCGCTCTCGCCCCGGGAAGGGCGAAGCCTAATCTTTTCTTGAGGTGCAATAAGACGACGCATGTTTCTCGACAAATTCCATCAGGTCCACGACGGCCGCATCAGCATCAGTGCGGAGCAAGCCAGCCATTTCGCCAAACAGGTCGCCGGAGACTACAACCCGATCCACAACCCGGATGCGCGGCGCTTCTGTGTGCCGGGGGATCTGCTCTTTGCGCTGGTCTTGTCGAAGTTCGGCTTGTCTCAATGCATGACCTTCCATTTTCGCAGCATGGTAGGGGCGGAGGTCGCGCTGGATTTCCAAGAGCATGACGATGGCTCCATCCGCGTCACTGACGACCATGGCAAGGTGTATCTGGAAGTAGAGCGAAGCGGTGGACTGACGCATGACGAAGACGTGATTGCGGCGTTTACGCGTCGGTATGTGGCGTTTTCTGGCAAGAACTTCCCTCATTATCTCAAGCCGCTGATGCAGACGCATGGCGTCATGTTCAATCCCCAGCGTCCGCTGGTGATTTACGACAGCATGGGCTTTTCGCTGGACCGCCTCGACGTCGAAGACCCTGGCCTTGAGCTCGAGGACTCATCCTTCGAAGTGCTCGGCAAGCGCGGCGAGGCCCTGCTGGAGTTCGGCCTCACCGCCTGTGGCCAAAATATCGGCCGGGGGTCCAAGAAGCTGGTGGTCAGCGGTCTGCGTGACTATGACACCGCCGCCATGGATGAGATCGTCTGCGAGTTCTACCGCCTCAAGGCCGCCTATGAGGCAGCCGTCTGATGTGATTGCCCCTACGACGAGGTCTCTCGGTAGGGTGTTGCTCTAGCACCTGCCTGCATGATGCTCAGTTGCGTGTTTGTCAGCCCGTCTCTCAGTCAGTCCGTCTGTCAGCCAGTGCAAAGTCATGGGGACTGGCTTATCTTGGCACCTTTCCATTATCCAGGAAGGATCGTGCCTCATGATTCGCACGCTACTGCTCGACACCGAGGGTCATTCGCACACGGGCGGAGAAGAGTTGATCGCCAACTGGCGAGAGCAACCGGAAAGTCGCATCTGGATCGACCTGCAGGGCTCTTCACCTGAAGGACAGCGAGCCCTGCTCGAGGACTTCGACTGCCACCCTCTGGCGATCATCGACGCCCAGCGGGAGCGCCATCCTCCCAAGATCGAAGAATTCGAGACGCACACCCTGATTATTTATCGGGGCATATCGTCCTTTGACGCTGAGCTCAACTATGCCCCACAGCAGGTCGCCTTCTTTATCGGCGATCGCTATCTGATCAGCCTGCATCCGAGCCTTGCCATGAGCATTGATCGCATGTGGGGACAGGATGGCAGCAAGCTGCTGGGGCAATCACCCGGGCAGTTGGCGCTGAAGATCATGCATCTCTCGGCGGGTTTCTATCTCGAGAGCCTGCTAGAGTTCGAGACTCAACTAAGCGATCTAGAGGATGGCCTGATCGAAGCCGGCAATGACAGCCTGATGAAGCGGATCATCAGCTATAAGTCGCGGCTGGTGAAGATGCGTCGGATCTTCAACTACCATCAGGCGATCACCCAGGAACTGACGGCCTATGATTACGATCACCTGCCCCGGGAAGATGCCGACACCCTGCATGCCGTCAACGACGTTCATGAGCGTTTCGAGCGCCTTTATAGCCTGACGCAGATGTATTACGACATCTGCGGTGACCTGGTAGACGGCTATATCTCAATATCGTCTCACCAGCTCAACATCACCATGCGCGTGCTCACCGTTATCACCGCCATCTTCGTGCCACTCGGCTTCCTGGCCGGTCTCTACGGGATGAATTTCGCCTATATCCCCGAACTCGGCTATCAATATGGCTATTTTGCCCTGCTTGGCGTGATGGCCGTGATTGCGACCAGCCTGATCTGGCTGTTCCGCCGCAAGGGCTGGATGTAGCCGGGGTTACGAGACTCAGGTACCCAGTAGCTGAAAGCCTAGGAAATGAAACCCCAGGGCATTGAAGCTCCAAAGGATCGCTGTGCAGGTCACCATGATCAGTACCACCAGGGTATGCCGCAGGCGTCGCCAGTTTGGCCAGTGCCCGCGGTGCCATACGGGATAGAGCAGCCCCACGTTGATCAGGGTCAACCCGGCCGCAAGCAGGGCGATGGCCAGGGACGCGAGGAACAGCGGCGACGGGAAGTGGTAGAAGACGTTGGCCGCGTCTCGGGTGAGCGGCAGGGCGGCGACCAGGCCGGTTGCAAAGGTGGCCAGCCATGCCAGTGTCGCTGCCACGATCAGGCGGCCAGCCCAGCGCTCACCCGCTGCCTGCCTCGAGCGTCGACGGCGCCGCAGCCAGGCCCCCACCGGCACGGCGGCGAAGACCGGCATTGCCGCGCCGAGGGCGAGTTGGCGAAGCTGGGGATTCTTCCACGCCGAGACCTTCTCCATCACCATCACCGGAATCGGCAGCGCCAACTGAGTCACCTGGCCGGCCTCATCGCGCAGGAACCTGACCCGCTCACCGGTCTTCGGGATAACGAAAGTATCGCTTCCTTCCTCGCTGTCCCCATCATCCGCCCTCGCCAGTCGAGTTTCCCGGCCATGCCAGGTCAGTAGCAGGTCTCCTTCTTCGCCGGCGCCGATCGTGGCCAGCGGCACGTTAAGCAGCGCCTCGACGGTGGTATAGGCGCGCCGGGTAGACAGGTAACTGCCGACATAGTCGTCCAGGGAGAGAGCCGCATGGCTCTTGGCCGGTGCGGCGGCTGCTGAATCGGGTGTGGAGCGTCCAGCCGCCGACGGGCCAGGAAAATAGCGGGTCACCAGTTCGCGCACGAAGTCGCGTACCAGCGCCTCGCCGCTGGGGGTGTTGGTGGACACGAACACGCCGAGCCCCAGGGCCGGAATCAGCTGCAGGTCGGAGACGAAGTAGACGGTACCGCCGCCATGGCCAATGGCCCGGTAGCCGCCGATCTCGCTCTCGATGAAGCCATGGGCGATGCCCGGCAGGCCCGGGGCGAGGGTGGCATGCTGGCGGTGCATGCGCCGCGCCGTTTCTGCGGCCAGGATGCGCAGGCCGTCCAGTTCGCCGGCGTTGAGTTGGGCCAGCATCCAGCGGGCCATGTCGGTGGCGGTGGTCGAGAGCGCCCCGGCGGGGCCGATGCCGCTGATGAACGCGAAGCCGCCGGGATGGAAGGCGCCATGGCGGTAGACATAGCCCCGGCTGACCTCTGCCCGCAGTGCCTCGCTCATGGGCCTCCCCGGGCGCTGCGGCCCCCAGGGTTCTCGGAAGGTGCTGTGGGCCATGCCCAGCGGCGCGAAGAGATGCTGCTCGGCGTAGGCCTCCCAGGACATTCCGCTGACCTCAGCGACGATCAGACCGGCCAGCGCTACCCCGAAGTTCGAGTAGGCGGGCAGTGTGCCCGGCGGGCGAACCTGGGTGGGATGATGGCTGACGAGGTAGTCCCGCAGCGTCTGTACCTGCGTCGGGTCGTCCTCGAACAGGTGGCCCATGGCTGAATCCTCGAAGCCCGCGCGATGAGCCATCAGGTCAGCCAGGGTGATCGGGGTGTCGAAGCGCGTCTCGAGGGGGAAGTCGGGTAGGTAGCGGCGGATATTCGCGTCGAGCGACAGCTGCCCCTGCTCGACCAACTGCATCACCGCGGTCCAGGTGAACAGCTTGGAGATCGAGCCCGGACGAAAGAGCGTGCGGCTGGCATCAACGCGCCGGCCGTTAGCCAGGTCGGCATGGCCATAGCCCTTGGCCAGGACAAGCTCACCCTGATGCACGATCGCGACGCTGAGCCCGGCAATGTTATGGGCGGTCATGCGCGCCTCGACGAAGCCATCGACGAAGGCCGCCAAGTTATCCCGCGGCAGCAGGCGTGATTCGGCCTGTACTGAGGGTGCCATCAGGCTACAGGCCAGCATCACCAGGCCGATCAGTGTCCGCATTCTTTTCGCCTCGCTCGTATGCCTGTTTATTCGATCCCGAGGGGGTCAGTAGACACGAACGAAGCGCCAGGTCCGATGACCTGGCGCAAGAAAAGGCAGCATGCTGATCCGGCCATCGTTTATGGCCGGTGCTTTATCACTGCAAGTAGATCTGACCCTGTCCATAGAGGCTCTGGCAGTCGGCGGCGTCGTGATAGCGGTCTTCAGCGAGGTTGTTCGCATTCACCCCGGGGCCGGCAAATCGCGGATCGTCGCATTCACCGTCGTTGGACCACTGGCTGGTGTTATCACCCCACTGGATGTCGTTTGAGCTGTTGACCGTGCCACTTTCCGACGCGAGCGTGATACGGCCCTGTTCATAGAGACTCTGGCAATCCACAGCGTCGTGATAGCGGTCCTCGTCGACGTTGAGCGAGTGCACCCCTTCACCTGCGAAGCGCGGGTCATCGCATTCGCCATCATTGGCCCACCGGCTGGTATTGTCGCCCCATTCGATGTCGCCGCTATTGTTGACCGGCGTGGTGCTCGAAGAGGAGTCGCTCGGCATGCCTGTCCATTCAGGGTCGCGCTCGGATACCTTGACGACCGCCTGGGGCATTTCGCCGGGGTTAAAGGTGCCAACCCAGACGTTATAGTTGCCGGAAGGCGCTGAACTCCATTGCAGCGCTGGATTGTTGCCGCTGGTGGTCGAATAGTCGTCGTTGCAGTGCCAGTTGCCGTTGGCGTCATAGACCACCAGCGTCGTGTCTGCTTCGGACTCAACATAGATGGTGAGTGGGTACTGGCCAGCCTGGAAGTTGATGTCCAAATCCGGCGTTTCGCCGTTTACGAAGCCGCTGCAGTTGGGGCCGGCTTCTGAGGCGTCGATGTCACCGCCCGCGCTTATGCTGATCTGGTGAGGATCAGGCTGGAAACCTGATTTCAATTCAATGGTTTCGTAGAGCGGCGCGGCCTGCCAGTTCAGCGCCTGGGCGGTGCTGGCCAAGCACAGCAGCGGGACGGCGGCGAAGACAGCACAACGTGAAGCGGACATCATGAATGCATTTCCTTGCAATGAGAGAGCGATGATGAGGCACATCGCAGGATAATATGGTCAGAAATGCTGAGAATGTCACGCGATGCAAGACTTTTGGGGGTGATTTTCCTGGACTCCTTAGCTGAGCGCCTGGCCTGAACGATCACCTGAGTTGGAGCCTTCCAGGCTGTCTTTGCCGGCAAGGGGCCGGGCAAGCCACTATGCTGTGGACAGGCCCGTTCGGGCCTCTTCGTCATGCTTCGGGAGGTTTCGCATCATGGACAGGAATCACTTCACGCTTCGCTCAGCCACTTCAATGCTGATCGCCACGGCTCTCTTTTCCACCGCCTTGCTGGCCGCTCCAGCGCTGGCCGCCGATGGTCAGGATCTCACCTTCCAGGGAGACGCCAGCTTCGGCGGCCCACACGGCGGCCAGGAGATTAAGGCTGCCCTTGTCGATACCGCCTCGGGCGAGGTGCTTGCCGTGCAGTCCGACACTGTTTCCGCCGACGGCGATCCGGCCTTCTCGTTTACCTTCCCCGGTGCGCTGCAGGCCGGTGGTAGCTATGCGGTCGACTACTGGATCGATTCCAACTTCGGTGGCGGCAGCGTCGGCACCTGCGACGGCATGCAGAATGACCACCAGTGGCATATCCCCATCGAGGCCGGAGATATGGCAACGACACATGTCGAAAGCCACGATCCCTCCGCGCAGTCCCCGGTTTGTGCAAGCTTCGAATAGCCGCTGCACCCTCCGTTCAGCCGCGAGGGCGAATTCACATTCTTGAGGCCACCCGGGCTGAGGTCCGGGGTTGGCCGGCCTGACTAACCTGCCGTGGAAGGGATGACAACGGTCAATTCGGGGCCGATCGACAGGAGACCCGCATGAAGTATCTCTTCGAAGTGCGTATCAAGGACGGCTATACCGCCGAGGAGTATGCCGAAGCCTGGGTGCGGGCCAGCGAACTTATCCAACAGGCGCCCGGCGCCCGCGGCACCGAGTTACATCGCAAGATCGGCGATCCCGACACTCTGATCGCCATTGCTCGCTGGGACAGCAAGGCCAGTCGCGACGCCATGGAAGCCGAGCATCCGCCAACCATCGACGCCATTATCAAGAGCGCGGCCCCTTGCTGTGAGATTAGTGTGATTGGCGAGTTCGAAGAACCCGATTGGGTCGTAATGCCAGAGTGATAAGCAAAGAAGCGCTCGAGGCCGCCTTTATATAGCGTTAGCCACGGCGACGCAGCGGATCGAGCAGCCCGCTGAGGCCGTTGTGGTCGATCTCTTGCATCAGCTGTAGTAGCCGACCGATCTCGCCATTAGGAAAACCCTCCCGGGCAAACCAGTTGAGATAGCCGCCGGGCAGGTCCGCGATCAGCGTGCCCTGGTGCTTGCCAAAGGGCATCTTCAGGGTCACCAGGCGTTCCAGATCTTCGGGGTTCACGGCATTCTCCTTGAAAGGCGTGCGATGGTTTGCGGCGTCCATGAAGGCTTGGGGTAGGGATAAGGTCTCGGCTCATCCATGTGAGCGGCGAGCTTACGTCAGCGGCCGTCTTCGCTCCAGCCTCATCCCTCCTTGTCGGCCTGTTGCCAGCAAGCGCCAGCATGTTGAGAATGCTGGTGGTGACGACTATTAGGAACCTAATAGTCGGAACCTAGCGAGCGACACGAACCGACAGGGAGACGAGCATGACCACCTTAGTGATCGGTGCCAACGGCCAGATCGGCCACCAGTTCTGCGCGATTGCCGCCAAGGCCGGACTGCCCATCAAGGCCATGATCCGTAATGAAGACCAGCGCACCTGGTTCGCCGAGCAGGGCATCGACACCGTGATCGCCGATCTGGAAGGCGACTTCCGCCATGCCTTCGAAGGCTGCGATCAGGTGCTCTTCACCGCTGGCTCCGGCCCCCTTACCGGGCCCGACAAGACGCTGCTGATCGACTTGTACGCCGCCACCCGCGCCGTCGATACCAGCCGCGAACTCGGCATCAAGCGCTTCCTGATGGTCAGCGCCCTGCGCGCCGAAAACCCGCAGGAAGCCCCCGAGAAACTGCGCCCCTACATGGCCGCCAAGTTCGCCGCCGATGCCTACTTGAGAAGTGCCGGCGTGCCCTACCTGATCCTCAAGCCCGGGCGGCTGACCGACGAGCCCGCAAGCGAGCGCGTCGCTACCTCGCTCGAGGAAACCGGCGGCGTGAATACCGTCTCTCGCGCCAACGTCGCCCATGCGCTGGCGCATCTGGTTAAGGCAGATGACCTCACCGACCGCGAGTTCTACTTGCTCGACGGCGAGCGCGAGATCGGCGCGGCGCTGCGCTAGTCGCCCGCCTGGCATCACTCGACCCGGCATCACTCGACCCGGCATCGCCCGTCCTTGCATCGCCCGTCTCTGCGTCGCCCGGCGGGGCGATCCCGTCGCCACGGGCAGGCGTGCACCACAGGCCGCGCCTAGCGTGAGCGGATACGGGCCTCCATCTTGGCCTCGGCCTCTAGGCTCTCCCTATCCCGGAAGATTGTCGCCACCGCCAGAGCGTGGCCGCCGGCGATGAAGCGCGCAGTGAAGTCGTGGGCAGCCGGGGCGCCGTCGGTCTCGATGCGATCCCAGTGCGTGGCATGGCCCACGTAGTTGATGCCGATGTCGTAGTGCTGGCTCCAGAAGAAGGGCACGGCGGCCCGGGTATCCTCGGCGCCGAGGATATTGCGAGCGGCGCGCTGCCCCTGGCGCTGGGCCACCGTCCAGTGCTCGATGCGCACGCGCTCACCGCTCAGCGGATCCGGCCCGCAGGCGATGTCGCCGGCGGCATAGATGCCGGACACGCTGGTTTCCAGGGTGTCGCTTACCCAGACGCCATTGTCCACCTTAAGGCCCGCGGCCTCGGCCAGTGCGGTGCGCGGGAGCACGCCGATGCCGGCCACCACCAGATCGGCGTCGAGGCGCTCGCCGCCTTCGAGTTCCACCATATCGGCGCTGATGCTCGCCACGCGCTCTTCCAGGTGGAAGATCACACCCTTCGATTCGTGCAGCCCGCGGATAAAGTCACTGAGCTTCTCGCCGAGGACTCGCTCAAGCGGGTGTGCCTCGGGGGCGACCACCCGCACCTCGAGCCCACGCTGGCGCAGCGATGCCGCCACCTCGAGGCCGATGAAGCTGGCGCCGATCACCACGGCGTGACGGGCACCGGCCTCGACGGCGGCGATCAGCGCCTCGCTGTCGGCCTGGCTGCGCAGGGTATGCACGTGGGGCAGTTCGGCGCCCGGCACCGCCAGGCGCACCGGCTCGGCGCCGGTCGCGAGCAAAAGCGCCCCGTAGCCGAGCACCTCGCCATCGGCGAGACGCAGTCGCGCGGCCTTGGGCTCGATCGCCACCACCGCGGTGGCGAGCCGCAGGGTGATATCGTGGCGTGCATAGAAGCCATCGCCACGCAGCGGAATCCAGGCGGCCTTCGCCGTGCCGGCCAGGTAGTCCTTGGAGAGGTTTGGCCGGTCGCAAGGCGGGGCCGCCTCCTCGCTCAAGATCGTCACCGGCCCCGTGTAGCCCTCGCGGCGCAGCATCTCCGCGGCAGCCTCGCCGGCCGCTCCACCGCCCACGATCACCACCGAGGAGGGCGACCGGGCCGGACGGCGCGCGGGCGCAGGGTCGGCGCGCTCGCGCACGTGGACCCGGTCGCCGACCACCTCCGTCTTCCAGCAGGCCAGGCCGTCCAGAGCCGGCGCGGCCAGGGCCTCACCGCTGCGCAGGCTGAAGCAGGCGTGATGCCAGGGGCAGCGCACGCTGTCATCGACGATCAGCCCATCGCCGAGCGGCGCGCCATAGTGGGTGCAGTGGGCGCCGACGGCATGGAAGTCGCCGCCGCTGCGAGCCAGCAGCACGGCATCGTCGCCGACATGGCCGGTGAGCATCTCGCCCTCGGCCAGCTCGCTCAATGGGATGCCGTCGGCCAGGTCCGGGCCACTCGGGGACTTGTCGGTGCTCATGGCGCTCACTCCTGTGAATGAAGGGATGTCTTCAGTCACTATAGGAGCCGTACCCAGAAGTCGCGTTGGCGCTTCACCCTGCGTCGAGTCGAGGTCCGGTGCTGACATTCAGGGTGGAAGATAATAAGCAGGCTAGGTATCTTGGCCTGTTCCCCTACTGCATTCCGCGAGGTCTCATGAACCCCACCATCGAGTTGCTGAAATCCCATCGGTCGATCCGCAAGTTCACCGATCAGAAGATTTCCCACGAGCTGCTGCTGGAGCTGATCCGTGCCGGCCAGAGTGCCGCCACCTCCAGTCACGTTCAGGCGTATAGCGTCATCCACGTGAAGAACCCGGCTAACCGCAAAAAAATTGCCGAACTGGCCGGCGGACAGGCCTATGTGGCCGACGCCTCTGACTTCCTGGTGTTCTGCGCCGATATGAAACGCCCCACCGAGGCTTCCGAGCGCACCGGTGCCAATGTCGTGCGCGGCATGACCGAGCAACTGCTGGTGGCCAGCGTCGACACCGCCCTGATGGCGCAGAACGTGGCGGTCGCCGCCGAATCCGAAGGGCTGGGCATCTGCTATATCGGGGGTATCCGTAACGATCCCCAGGCCGTCAGCGACCTGCTGGGGCTGCCCGAACACGTCTATCCGGTATTCGGCATGTGTATCGGTTACCCGGCCCAGACCCCGGATATCAAGCCGCGGCTGCCGGTAGAGGCGATTCTCAAGGAAGACTACTACGACGATGATCATGAGCAGGTGGCGGCCTTCGACGACACCATGCAGCGCTATTACAGCGAGCGCAGCGGCGGCACCAAGGACACCAACTGGTCCAAGAACCTCACCCCACTGTTCGATACCAAGCTGCGCCCGCACATGCGCGACTTCCTGATAGAGCGCGGCTTCAAGATGAAGTGAGATTCGGTCTCAAGAACGGTCCCAGCTTCAGCCGTGAATGTGGCGCAGCGGGCATCCGACCCAGGCCGAGGTCGTGCTTGGTCTCTCAGGAGCCCGGGCTGAGCGTCTCGCCGCCCGCAGGGGGCTCGGCGCTGGCGCCGGATGCCTCGTTGGGCGTGTCGAACAAGGCCGCGCGGAAGTACTAACGAAAGTACTCATGAAAGTACTCGCCGACCCGCTCCTGGGTCCGGGCATACCAGTCATCGTCGCGGGTCACCGCGCGCTCGGCATTCAGGGGATGGGTGGGAATGTGCAAGCGCATGTCGATGCCGGTGTCGTGGTGGGTGGAGACCTGGCGTGCCGCCGACTGCCGGGATGGGCCGTAGGGTATGTACCGGGCCAGCTCCGCCTGGCGCTCGGTGGTGGTGGCGAAGCGCAGGAAACGACGGGCCGCCTCGGGGTGGGGAGCGTGGCGAGGGATGACCCAGGTCTCGTGTTCCTGCACCTGACCGTCCCAAAGGATCTCGATGGGCAGGCCGCGGTTGACCATGGCATCGAAGAAGCGGCCGTTGTAACCCGAGGCCATGACCACCTCACCCTCGGCCAGCAACCGCGACGGCGTGTCGCCGGCCTGCCACCAGCGCAGGTCCTCCAGGCCGGCCAGGCGCTTCAAAGCGAGGTTCAGGCCGCGCCGGGTACTGAGCAGCCGGTAGAGCTCTTCCCGGGGGACGCCGTAGGCGAGCAGGGCCCATTCCAGGTTGACCGCCGGAGTGTCTTGCAGGGCGCGGGGCCCGGGGAAACGTCGCTGGTCGAAAAGATCGGCGATGGAGGTGGGACGGCGTCCCGGGAAGGCGTCGCGGCGATAGGCCACCACGGTGGCGAACACCGAGTGGGTGATCGCGCAGCGGCCAAAGGCGCCGGGGAGGAAATCCTCATCGGGCGGGGTGCCATCGGGGGCCGGGGCCACCAGCGAGGAC
>Ga0209300_1000098_pt1 | contig 56227 bp, 79 predicted proteins | sample Shrwel_input2_RT_FD_187535 | JGI IMG/M metagenome (GOLD analysis project Ga0209300, IMG submission 187535) | Subsurface microbial communities from deep shales in Ohio, USA - Utica-3 well 1 S input2 RT (SPAdes) (version 2) ... | reverse complement strand
TGGCGCTGGTCTGGTCGCAGACGGGTCGGAGCTTGCGCAGAATTACGAAGTCGTTGACTTCTCCATCACACCGTACAGCCTGACTGCGCCTGACCGCGCCAAGGTATTTGTCTGGAACGGCGGCCTCGGCACGCTGAACTTGCCGACTGCCGTGGCTGCTGGCGATGGGTGGTTCGTGCAGGTCCGCAACGGCGGGCAGGGTGACTTGACCGTCGACCCGTCTGGATCTGAGCTTATCAACGCGGCAGCCACGCTGCTCTTGCAGCCGGGCGACAGCGCCGTCATTGTGGGCGACGGCGTCCAGTGGTACACCATCGGCCTCGGCCAGCAGGCGGTCTTCGCGTTCGACTACACGACCATAGCCGTCACTGGCGGCACGTACACGCTGGCTGGCTCAGAACTTAACCGGATTGCGTATAGGTTCAACGGCGCGCTGACGTCCAACGTCACCGTCGTTGTCCCCGCCACGGTGCAGCAATACTGGGTAAACAACGCCACGACGGGCGCGTTTACGTTGGGCCTTCAGGCCTCGGGTAGTGCGGCCACCACTCTGGTCACTCAGGGCGCGACGGCCATCCTGTATTCCGACGGCACCGACATCATCTCGGCCACCACCTCGGCGGCCTTTGCCGGTACAGTCCCCATTTCCCAAGGCGGCACAGGCGCGGTCAACGCACCCTCGGCGCTGGCCAACCTCGGCGGCACCGGCATCGGCACATCAGTCTTCACGGCCGCCACGACGGCTGCGGCACGATCCGCCATTGCGGCTGCGGCCTCTGGCGCTAACTCAGACATTACGTCTATTACCGGCCTCACGACACCGCTGACAGTCGCGCAGGGCGGAACCGGCGCGAACAACGCCGCTTCGGCCCGCTCGAACCTAAGTGCAGCGGCAAGCGGCTCGAACGCAGACATCACTGCGCTGACCAACGCGGCAGGCATCCAGATCGGCGCGCCTACGCTTGGCGCACGCGGCGCGGGCACCATCAACGCCACGGGTCTCTTCATCAACGGCGTTGGCGTCGGCACGGGTTCCGGTTCGGTGACCAGCGTCGCGGCGACTGTGCCGTCGTTCCTGACTGTGACCGGTTCGCCGATTACGACGTCAGGCACATTGGCGATTTCGCTGTCGGGCACCGCGCTCCCTGTCGCCAACGGCGGCACCGGCCAAACGACATACACCAACGGGCAGTTGCTTATTGGTAACACCACGGGCAATACGCTCACGAAGGCGACCCTGACCGCAGGCACGGGCATTTCGATTACGAACGGCACCGGCTCTATCACTATCGCATCGACGGCTGGCGCTGGCACAGTTACGTCGGTGGCGGCATCGGGCGGCACAACCGGCCTCTCCTTCACCGGTTCGCCGATTACAACATCGGGCACGCTGACAGTCGGCGGAACACTCGTAATCGCAAATGGCGGCACTGGCGCGACCAGTGCCTCTGGCGCGAGGCTCAACCTCGGCGCGGCCGGCTCTGGCGCGAACAGCGACATCACGTCGCTTACCGGCTTGACCACGGCGTTGACCGTCGCACAGGGCGGCACCGGTGCCACTACTCTTACAGGTATTGTTAAGGGTAACGGGACGGCGGCGTTCACTGTCGCCACCGCAGGCACTGACTATATTGCTCCGGGCGGCGCATTGGGCACCCCATCATCAGGCACGTTGACAAATGCTACGGGTCTTCCGATCGCAACTGGTGTAAGCGGTCTGGGCGCTAATGTCGCTACGGCTCTGTCCGTTGCCGTCGGAAGTGCCGGCGCTTTCGTCGTCAATGGCGGGGCGCTTGGCACACCCTCGTCCGGTACTCTGACTAACTGCACGTTCCCGACCCTTAACCAGAACACGACCGGAACGGCGTCAAACGTCACCGGCACTGTGGCTGTTGCCAATGGCGGCACAGGCGCAACGACGGCGGGTGCCGCGCGGACTAACCTTGGCGCAGCGGCCTCCGGCGCTAATACGGACATTACCGCACTCGACCAAGACGTGACGATCACGGCCACAGGGACCATCGCTGCCGACACCCTCGGCTATCGCGGGTTGCCGCAGAACAGCCAGACAGCTTCCTACACATTGGCTTTGTCTGATGCAGGCAAGCACATCTCAATCACGACTGGCGGCGTGATTATTCCAGCTAACAGTTCAATCGCGTTCCCTGTGGGCACGGCCATCGTTGTATTCAACAACAGCGGCAGCAACCAGACGATCAGCATCACGACTGACACCCTGCGCCTTGCTGGGACCGCGAGCACAGGCTCGCGCACTCTCGCTCAATACGGCCTAGCAACGTGCGTCAAAGTTGCCTCTACTACATGGGTAATCTCAGGCGCAGGGATTACCTAATGACCGGTATAATGTGCGCTCTGATTGGTACCCCAGCAGGACCGTATGGTGCTGACCTACTTATCATTGCGGGTGGCGGTGGTGGCGGCACGGACGCTAGCGGCGCTGGCGGCGGTGGCGGGGCTGGTGGGTATCTTACTTTTTCAGCACAATTATTTACGCCGGGAGATGTTAAAACCGTTACTATTGGCGCAGGCGGCGGCGGCGGTCTGTCTGGTTCAAACTCCAGCGTAACAGGGTTTACCACGGCTGTGGGCGGCGGCGCAGGTGGTACTGTTAGCAATGGCGCTAACGGCGGCTCTGGCGGTGGCGGTGGCGGCTTCGGCCCAAGTGCCGGAGGTACTGCTACATCTGGTCAAGGTAATAACGGTGGCAATAGCCTCAGCAGCTATACCACGGCTGGCGGCGGCGGGGCGGGTACGGCTGGAATTGATGCCGTAACGATATACGTCCCCACTGGTGGAGGAGATGGTCTTGCTTCATCAATTACAGGCACATCTGTAACACGCGCAGGTGGCGGTGGCGGCGGAAATATTTTTGCTGCTAGTGGTCCTGCTGGTGGTACTGGTGGGGGCGGTGCTGGTGCAGGGACTAGTACGGATGGGGTAGCAGGAACAGCCAATACGGGAAGCGGCGGCGGCGGAAAAGTTAATGCCGTTGCCGTTGGTACGGGCGGTTCCGGCGTGGTTATCATCTCCGTGCCAACTTCCCGCTACAGCGGCGTCACAACCGGCTCACCAACTGTCACAACCAGCGGATCGAACACAATCCTCCAGTTCAACTCATCGGGGAGTTACACCGCGTGAGCCATTTTGCAAAAGTCGAGAACGGCATCGTCACAGAAGTGCTTGTCATTGAGCAGGACGTTATCGACACGGGCCTGTTCGGCGATCCTGCGCTTTGGGTGCAGACATCATACAACACGCATGGAGGTCAGCACCCTGAAGGCCGTCCGCTGCGTAAGAACTACGCTGGCATCGGCTACACCTACGACGCGGATCGTGATGCGTTTATCCCACCACAACCATTCGCGTCGTGGACACTCAACGAAGACACTTGTCTGTGGGACGCACCATTACCGTACCCAAATGACGGCAAGCCTTATTACTGGGATGAAGCCGCATCCGCTTGGATGGAAGTGACTATTTGATGGCCGAGAACATCGTACAGATAATGTCGAAGCCCGGCATCAAGCGGGACGGCACCAAGTTTGAGGGCGACCAGTACGTTGACGGGCAGTGGGTCCGCTTTCAGCGCGGGCTGCCGCGTAAGATGGGCGGCTACCGCTCAATCAACAAGTTCCTGCGCGGCCTGCCCCGCGCGCTGCACGAATATACGCAGGATCTTTTGACGTATATCCACGCGGGGTCTGCCAACCGCGTCGAGCGTTTCTTCATCGACGGGACGTACAACACCAGCATCATTACCGATCGCACACCCTTCGCCGGCTTCACCGAGAACGACGGCAACATGTGGCAGTTCGCCACGGCGTACGACACGAACAACGGCAACCAGATTGTCGCGCAAGTCGCGCCGAACCTCAACTGCATATGCAACAGTGAGGGCGGCGCGGTATTTGTTGGCGACCTCCTCGGCACGACGGCATTGACACAAGTCACCGCAGTGCCTGCTAACTTCAGCGCCACTGGCGGCGTTGTCACGCTGCCGCCCTACACGTTCGCCTTCGGCAACGACGGCTACGCGGCGTGGTCCGTGCCGAACGACCCGTCGGACTTCACAGGCTCTGGCGCGGGCAACGCGTACATCACAGGCCAAAAGATCGTCAAAGGCATGCCCCTGCGCGGCGGCCCCGGCAACAGCCCGTCCGGCTTGTTCTGGTCGGCCGACAGCCTCATTCGCGGCACGTACGTCGGCGGCACGGCGGTATTTCAGTTCGACACCATCAGCGCGCAGTCGTCAATTCTGTCGGCCAACAGCGTCATCGAGTATGACGGCATCTTCTATTGGATTGGCACCGACCGCTTCCTGACGTTTAACGGCGTCGTGCGCGAAGTCGAGAACAACCTGAACTTGAACTTCTTCTTCGACAACCTCAACTATTCGCAGCGCCAGAAAGTGTTTGCGATGAAGGTTCCGCGCTTCGGCGAGATCTGGTGGTGCTTCCCGTTCGGCGACAGCATCGAGCCTAACCACGCCGTCTGTTATAACGTGCGTGAGAACACGTGGTACGACACCGCACTGCCAAACGGCGGGCGCGGCGCGGGCGTCTTCCCTGCGGTATTCCGCAAGCCGCTCATGTCTGGCGTTCTTCCTGACTTCCTGCCTACTGACACTCGCGTCACCGAGCAATATTACGGCGACCAAGACGCTACGCCGTCGCTCGCATTGGACTTCATCACGCCCCTGTACGTGGCGTATGACCGGCTCAATGCTGGCACCCGCATCACAGAAGACGAAAACGTCCGCATCACCGAAGAAAGCGGAGATCCGCAATATAAGTTCTGGGTTCACGAGGTCGGCACGGACGAGATCGACGGCCTGACACTCAACCCGATACAGTCGTACTTCGAGACGGCCGACTTGTGCCTGCCCGTCACGGCGCAGAAAAACAAAGCCCTACAGGTGCTAATGCTTGAGCCTGACTTCGTGCAGAGCGGCGACATGACGGTGGCCGTACACGGCCGCGCGAACGCCCGCTCGCCGGAAGTCGAGACCGAGCCGATGATGTTCCCCGAGACTGCGCAGACGCCGCAGGAGCAGGTCGTCTTCTTCAAGACGCAGCGCCGCCAGTTGCGCTTCCGCTTCGAGAGCAACACCCTTGGCGGCGACTATCAGATGGGCTTGATCCTTGCGCACTTGCAAGAAGGCGACGGGACGACACTGGGATGATCGACCCCCGCAACATGACTTGGCAAGACTGGGCCTGTTCGGTTATACTGTCGGTTAACGACGCGTGGGCCTTTGGCACACCGCCAGACGAGGCCGAGTGGCAAGGCTGGGCGATAGGGCTACTGCGTGCCTCACCATTTACGCAGCGTGTTATTCCCGACCCATACCAATTCTCGGATTGGCGTGAGTGGGGAATGCGTGTATATCCAATGCTCGAAGGTACAAGCTCATGAATTACATCCCCGGCTTCAGTAACTATCTACAGGCGGCTGTGCCTCGCTACGCGAAGGGTGGCCAAGTCATGGACGACATGGAGTTCAGCGACTACGGCCTCGGCGGCCCGATGCTCGGCGCAGAGGCAGTCGGCTTCGACCTTGCCAACCCAAGGCTCGGCGGGCCTGAGCAGGGCGGCTCGTACACTGGTGGTATGGGCGGTGGCTCCAGCCGGACAGAGGCCGAGCGCCAACAATCCATACTGGACGTAAACCCTTACATAGCGCCCAGTCAAGGTGTGAACCTCAACCCGATTACAAGCGCGCGAAGTGGCGGACAGACTGGTTACTATTTTACAAACGAACTGGGTTTACCTGCGCGTTATGGTGAAGTTGGCTTACCTCAAGCTGCGGACCCCGCCACGTTCGATCCAAACGCTAAATACGCTGCGTCGGCACCGGGCTTTGTGCCTGTCAATCAGAATGCTTCGTACCGCCTCGTTAAAGGCGGCACAGACGGCAGCGTTGTGTACGCCGGTGCAGGTGAAGAAGGCTTGCGCAACGTATTCCAACAAGCCAACAAACTTACTTTGGACGACCCCAAAAATGCCTACTGGGGTGTAGAAGTTCTCGACCCCGCCACGGGCCAGTACAAGCGCGTAGCTGAGAACCAAGGGCCAAATGGCCTCGGCATCGTCGGCGACATCGCGGGCGTTGCGTTGCCTATCGCTGCTGCCATCGCAACAGGCGGCGCAAGCCTCGGTGTTCAGATTGCGGCAGGCGCTGCGGCCGGTGGTCTCGGTGGTTTCTTAGCGGGTAACGATCCGTTGAAGTCTGCGCTTATCTCTGGCGTAACCGCTGGCCTCGGCAACGTGACAGGCTTTAACGAGGCTGTTGGTGGCGCACTTAGCAATGCGGGCAATGCTGTTAAGAACGCGTTGATACCGGAACTCGCCAAGCAGGCCGCCACTGAAGCAGGCGGTGACATCGTTGTTAACGCCCTAAGCAATCTCGCGAAGGGCACGGCTTCCGGATTACTTCAAGGTGCAGCATCGGGTGTCACGAGTGGCGGTTCGCCAACATCCGCACAGCCAACACCAACGCAGCAACCTGTACAAGAACCGGTACAACGTCCGTTGGATAACACCATTGTTGTCAGTGCAGCTCCGCGTGTGTCTGGATCAGGCTTACCATTCGCCGCAGCGTTTCCTGTTCCTGTCAACGCGATGCTTTCGGGCGCGTTGACCGCAGCACAACCAACGCCAGCGGAAAAAACGGCAGAAGACATCGAGGCGGAAAAGAACCCTATGGTCGTTAACGCGTACCGCCCGATAAATCCCGTTGGTGGTTTTGACCCCACGTCTGTTTCCAAAGAGCTGATTGGCCTTGGCGGATCGGTGGCTGCGGGATTACCCGCACTCACTAAACTGGCCATGGACCCAACGCTGGCAGAGCCTGCGGCCGAAGATATTGTCGTGACCGGGAATAAGGCTATACCAAAAACCGTCGTACCTGACACACTCGCGCCTGTTGGGTCAGTGCTTGCCGGTCTCGGTCTGCAAGCCATACCAACACCCGATCCGGCTCTGACGAAAAAGCCACTCGGTGTTGAAGACTATCTATCCCTCGCTGGTAAGGGTGTAGGCCTCCTCGGCAACATCGTCGGTGGCGGCGGTGGCGCAGGCCAATCGGGCACGTACAACCGTGGCGGCGGAAGTTTGAACCCAATCTTCTCGGCCAAGCTGCCATCCGCAGGCGGTCTCGGCACTATCGGCGCGAACCGCACTGTGCGTCCGATGGGCGACCAAGACTGGTTGACATACGGCACGCGGCCTGAGCTTAACTTCTTCGACTACGCGCAGCCTGCCGCTCCCGCACTGCCGACACCTATCACCACACCTATTCCAAACGAGCCGAGAGGCCCGTCGATGTACGCCCCTGACGTTGACAACATGCGTTTCGCCCGTGGTGGCGCAATGCCAGCAAGGCGCGGAGGCTCGACCGAGCGTACTGAATTTGCAGTCAACGGCCCCGGCACCGGTCGCAGCGACGACATCCCTGCGGTGCTGTCCGACGGCGAATATGTCATCGACGCCGAGACTGTCGCCCTACTCGGCGACGGATCGAGCAAGGCTGGCGCAAAGAAGTTAGACGACCTGCGGGTCAAAGTTCGTAAACACAAGGGCAAGAAGTTGGCAAAGGGCCGTTTTAGTGCTAATGCCAAGAAGCCCGAAGCATATCTGTCTGGAGGACGCATTTAATGGCTGATCGTAACGCATTCATGTCCGAGGGGGCCACAGCCGCAAGCATCCCGCAAGGCTCCGCCCTAACGGACATGACCAAACAGACGGTGATGCCTGAGTGGTACACCAACTACGCGATGGACATTCTGTCGGGTCAGAACGCCATTGCCAACCGCCCGTACGAGACAGCGCCGATGCCGCGCGTCGCGGGCTTCACGCCGACGCAGCAGCAAGCCTTCGGCATGACTGGCACTGCCGCCACGGCGTATCAGCCCCTGTTCAACCAAGCCACAGGCGTCGCGCAGAGCGCTGCAAACGCGCCGGGCGCGTTGAACACCGCGCAGCCGTATCTCGGTGCCGCAGGGCAGTCGTCCGTGGCGAACATCGCCTCGTACATGAACCCGTACAATGAGGCCGTCACCAACCGCATAGGCGAATTGGGTGTACGCAACCTCACCGAAAACATTATGCCTCAGATCGAGGGCCGCTACATTCAAGCCGGCCAGCTCGGCTTCGGCGGTCGCGGTGGCTTGGGCGGCACACCGTCGGGCATGATGACCGACACCTCACGCGCCGTCCGCGACGTCAGCGCCGACATCCTTGCCCAACAGGCGAAGGCTCTTCAGTCCGGATACACCGAGGCCGCAGGGCTTGCAGGCACCGATCTGGCGCGGCAGGCCGGTCTCGCTGGCACAGCCGGTAATCTGGCGCAGACGCAGCAGGAACAGCAACTCGCCGCCTCCGGCGCTCTGTCGACCCTCGGCACGAAGGCGCAGGATCTCGGCCTCGCTGGCGCGGGCGCACTCGCCGGTGTTGGCGCGCTGGAGCAGCAACAGGGCCAGAAGAACCTCGACGTGGCGTACGCCGACTTCTTGCGTCAGCAGGGCTACCCGCAAGAGCAAATCAACAACATGATAAACACCTTCAAGGGTGTCGCCACAGGTATCCCGACTGCGACGCAAGAGTACGGCATTTCGCCGTCGAGCGTCAAACAGGAATACCCAGCAAGCACGGCGTCGCAGATCGCTTCCGGTCTGTCTGGCGCGGCGGGTGCTATAGCCGACTTGAAGAAGGCGGGAGTATTTTAATGGCTGGCCTAGATAATATAAACGAAATTGACGGCGAGGACGATACCACCGATGCGGAAGCTGGCGGTCTGGCGGTGTACAACGACCCCAATGTTCAGGCGGCGGTTGCCGAGCGCAACAAGCTCAACAACGAATACAAGAAGTATTACGACGATCTGACCGCGAAGATTACGGCCCAACGCACCGGCCCGTCGTTCAGCGAGCGTATGTACCAACTATCTGCGGCATTTGCTGCACCAACAGCGACGCGCGGTTTCAGCGGCGTCATGGGCAACGTCATGCCCGTGTTGCAGAAACAGCGGGAGGCCCAACGCGAAGGTGAGATTAAGCGCCAAGACGCGCTCTCCGCGCTGCAAGCCGCCCAGCTTGCGCAGCGGGTTGGCCTCGCCAATCAGGACGTGACGACTGCGCTTGCTATGGCGAAGTTGGCGAAGCAGGGCACTGGCTCTGGGTACGCGTATATGTCAGACCGTGGCGGCTACGGCCCCAAGCCGGGTGTCGGTGGAAATGCGCCTATGCCTGAGATGAACCAGTTCGGATACTATGTCATAACCGACCCAAGGCAGCTTGTTTACCTCCCACCAAACACGCCCGTCGTGTATCCCGGCGGGGACCAGACTAAACCAAAATACGTCCCCGCGAACCCAACTCGGTAATTTGGAGATAAAACATGGCAACTTCCAATCAACCCGCGTGGTTCACTAACCTCCCGTCTGCGCCCACAAAAACCCCTAAGCAAGTGCAAGAGGGGCTAGACATCACCAAAAAGGGCATCGACATCCAAACGGATACGGCAAAAGCTCCGTTTGCTGGTCCGCAGGCTGAAACCAATCTGAAAAAAGATCGGCTGCAAGTCATCCGCGACGCGAAGACCTACGGCCGCGATCTACGCAAAGAGTTCGACGCCACCGAAGCCGTTAAGACGTACCGCGAAGGTATGCGCTACTTTACGACTGCGCTGCGCACGCCCCCCAATTCCGCAGGCGATCAAGACCTTGTGACTTTGGCGGCTAAGGTCCAAGACCCTACCGGCGCGGTCATGCAGGGCGACATCGATCGCTACAACAACATTCAAGTCGCACTCGAACGCTTGCCTGCTGCGTTTAGGAATGAATTCCTGCAAACGGGTAAGTTTTCAGACAAGACGCGCAAGGACATCCGCACGTTCATCACAAACCGCGTGTTGGTTCAGCGCGACGCCTACAACGATGCACGTAAATCATACGTCACCGACATTGAAGACTTTAACGCCCAGACAGGCGATCTCGGTGTCAAACCTTTGGACGCCGCGACTGTACTCGGCACGCACCCCGCGACGTTGTACAAGGACAAGATCCTTGCATACGACGCCACGCAGAAAGCTGAGGATAAGGTTGCCGAGCGTTCGGGCCTTATGTCCGCGCCAGAAGGCATGCGGGTCTCCGGCGAAGACGTCAAAGGCTTTCGCTTTTCGCCAGAGGCAGAGAGCAGCATCAACGCGTACACGAAAAGCGAGGGTGCCACCGCTGAAGGCTACGCCAAGCTACTCGCCGACGCGGCGGTCAAAGAAGGCTTCATCGACGAGGCGCAGCGCGGCAACTATGAAGCACAGACCGCCCTCGATAACGCGGAGACGTTCAAACTGCCCCCCGCGCAGCGTGGAGGCATCGACTATAAAGCAATCGACGAAGCCGCCAGTAAGAACGCCGGTCTGTTCGAAACCGTGGCGCAGGCAGGGCGCAACTTGCCCGAAAGCGCGGCGCAGTTGGTCACTGGCCTTGGTGGGATGATTGCCAACCCCATTGACACTATCAAGACGACTGCCGATTTGGCGGGTGCGCTCTTGCAGGGCGACACTGAAGACCCGACTGTACAGGCGGCGGCTAAGGTGCTCGAAGAGCAATACGGCGGTGTGGACAACCTACAGCGCTACCTCATAAAAGACCCCCTCGCGTTCCTCGGCGACGCCAGCATGCTCTTGGGCGGCTCAGGCTTCGCGCTCAAGACCGCTGGTCTTACAAGGCTGGGCGAGGGTATATCCACGGCTGGACGTGTCATCGACCCTCTGTCGGGTATAGTGTCGCTGGCTACCGACGTTCCTGCGGCGGCGTATCAGAAAGCCAAGACAGCCGCGCCTAATGTCGTTACTGGCATAGAACGGTTGCCGGGCGAAGTTGCGGGTTTCTTGCCGGGCGTCGGTGGGGCGTCCGTTGACACCGCCGTTTCCGCAGGCTTTGGCCGTGGACGTGCGGGCGCACCAACGGAGGCCAGCGAAGCGTTCACGGAGGCAATGCGCAACCCAGAACGGACGGCTGAAGACGTGGTCGCCTCCGCACAAAGTATCGTTGGTAGAATGCGCGAACAAGCATCGCAGGCCTACAATGATGCAATGGCGAAGTTTGGACGAACACCCACCCCGCTCGACATTGGTAAAATTGAGCAGCGCGTGCAGCAACTAAAGCCTAAGTCTTACGACACGTGGTCCTCCCGCAAGGGTGAGCGTCCTGCGGACCATCTTGCGTGGGAGAAAATGAACTCCTTCGTGACCGAGTACGCGCAGAAGGCCGCCGCAGACCCAAGTTTGCTGCTCCCGCTTGCTGTGGATCAGTTCAAGAAAGACGTGTACGACATCGGCTCTAAGATAAACGGCGCGATCGACAGCAAGGCCGCTGGTATCGCCAAACAGACATACAACGCCGTACGTCAAGAACTAGTAAATCACGACGACCTCTACGCGACTATCATGCGAGACTATGAAAAAGCCGCGAATGAAGCACAGCAGATAGAGAAGTCTTTTAGCCTCGGATCGGCGGCCAGCGTCGATACTTCCGCACGGAAACTCCAGAGTATCTTCCGCAACAACGTAAACACAGGGTTCGGTGCGCGCACCGCACAGGCCGAGCGCATGTTTGAGATGGACCCCTCGGGCGTATTGGAAAAAACGCTTGCTGGTCAGACCGTGAGTGCGTTCCCACCTCGCGGCATAAGCAAAGTCAGTCCAGCTTTGGGTAAGGCATCGTTGCTCGCCGCGCCGCTTTTCTCGCCGCGTGTAGTGGGTGAGTTGGCTTACGGCGCTGGTCGGGTTGCGGGTACTGGCGCGCGTGCGTTTGACGCCGTTGCCGGATCAAAATTCGGTCAAGGCCTCGGTGCCGCTGGCACTGGGCTGGCCGAGCTTTACCAGAAGTACCCCGAATTGTTTCTGGTAGGGACGCAGGCAGGCACCATGCTCGACAAGATCGACGCGCAGGCGCTGGCCGACAAGTACGTTGGTGCCCCTGTGGTGCCAGCGGGCGATGTAGCAGCCGAGGAACAGATCACCGTCAGCGGAACTCGGAACCCGTCGCAGGATATAGCTAATCTTGCGGATAGTTACGGGATAGCTCCGGCTGCTGTTGCGGCGGTGCCTGTGGAAGGCCCTGTCTTGATGGATGGCCGCCCAACGGAGATACGCGAGGACGGACGTCGCTATTTCGTAGGAACCAACGAGCTTGCCGAAGCGACCGAAACGTACCCCGGCGACCCCGCACGCGGCATGTACCGTGGCGGCACCGTGCGGGCGTTCAAGAATGGTGGCGACAAAGGTGAGAAGGCGAACCAATCCTCGTACGGGGCCAACCTCCTGCGTCAGATCGGTGAAGGCGTATCCTTCGGTCATGCTGCTGAGACAGAAGCCCTGCTTAGGGCGGGCTTCCTGACGCCCGAATACTTCGCGTTAAAAGAAAAGTTGGAGCGCGGGCGGTCAAACTGGGCAAAACAAAACCCTAAAGCAGCCCTTGCCGCTGATGTTGGCGGTTCACTCGTCCCCGGCGTGTTGGGCGCATTTGTTCCCGGACCCGGATGGACCGCGACGGCAGGCACTGGTGCGCGGATAGCGTCGGCATTGCCGCGCGTCGCACGCGCGCTAGACGCACCTGCGGAAGCCGTGCTGCGCCGTGTTGCTCCGCGCGTCTCCGGTGGTTTGCAACAGTCGGGTTTAGGCCGCACCGCTGTCACTGTGGCGGATGAAGTGCTAAATGGCGCGTTGCGCAGCATTGGAGAAGCCCCCACGTACTCGGAAATTCCGAAACAGGTCAAAGATGATTTGGCGAAAAACGCGGCCATGTCCCTCGGCGCGCGCACGGCCACATCTGGTGGCCGCAGGGTGGTCAAGAAAATTCGGGGCAAGTAAATGGCTGATAGAAGTGATCTGTTCCGACAGGTGTTCGGTGAAGCTGTTGACGAGGGTGAGAAGCTGTACAAGCAGTACGGCGTGCCCTTCGTCAACAACGTGCTTTCTGCACTTGGCGCAAACGTAGACCCCAAAGTCGCAAAACGAGCAGTTCAGCAGCAGGCCAAGGCCAAAGGCGTTAAACCGAAGACCGAAAAGCCGCACCCGCGCGTCCCTGAAGGCGTTTCAAAGCTGTCTGCCCTACCGGGCAAGGGCGGGAAATCTCGCCGCATTGACACACCCGCCAACCTAACGGAGCAGGCATCAAAACGCGCACGCGCAGAGGCGCGCACGCGACTAGAGAAAGAGCCGGATGCCGCCGCACGTCGGGCCGCCCGCGCCACGTACACAGATCCGCCCCTGCAAATAGACGCAGATCCAGAATTGGCTAGGTTTGCCTTCCGCCCCGGAAACGTCCAGTCTGTAACCGAACAGGCGGCAGAATTTGGCGTTCCCGTAACCGGCAGAACCCCATTTTTCACGCAGCATCCCGCAGGTTACTCGACTAGTTGGGGCGGCGACGCGCCTGACCCCACAAATTTCACCGCAGAGTACCGCGATCGCTTACCGGATCTTAGCGCCAAGAAACTAAATGCCGAAGACTTTAAGGTTGGTTCGGGACTGATCGGCCTTCTCGGCGATGCGACGGGAGCCGGCCGTGACGTTGTGTCTGTCATGGGGACGAAATTGGTTCGCCCTGTGGCTACTCTTGGTGGCGGTCGTTACGGTTTGGGCGAACGGGGCGCTGGAAGCAGGGGCGTGTGGTCCAGCAACGCCAACGTCGTTGAGGGCCAAGCCAAACACATCCGAGATTGGCAAAACCAGAACCCCGGGGAAGATGTCCTCGGCATGCACGTAAACATGGGGTCGACGGGGTCGGACTTTAGCCACCAGACGGCCGCAGTCCTCGCCAACCTCATCCCGAACATGGATCTTTCGAACAGCCAACGCCGCGCGATCGACGACTACATTCGCGCCGGTGAGACGGGGCTCCCCGACTTTTACGGTTTTGCGGAAGATCCAGAATTAGGCTTCTTCGACGTGTTGATGCGCCCCGGATCAGAACGCAAATTGATTACAAAACGCTTGAGCAACGTCACCAAAGAGGCGCAAGCCGCTGGCGTGCCCCCGCACCTTGGCGCTTTGGCTCGCTTGGCCGTGGCCGCGCCGGAGCTACGTCTCGCGCCACAAGGCGCTTCCGGTTTCGGGGTCGTCAAGTTTGACCCGAACAATTTCTTGCGCATAGATCCAGCCCTACTGAGCGGGACAAAGCGCAGGTTGTTCGAAGACACAAACGAATATGGTGGCGTTCTTGGCGGCCTGCCAGACCTCCTACGCCCCGACTACAACGGCGTGTTGACGGGTGAGTTTTTAGGCCAGACGGAACGTCTGATCCCTGCCGAAATCCCCTTTCGGTCTATATTCGACCGCGCCAAGACCACCACTTCTAAGGGGAAACCCACGTCGACGACTATGAAGTTTAAGTCTTTCGCGACGGACACGAGCCCCGTCGTAACGGTGACGCCGGAAATCCAAGACATGATAGGGAAATATCTGTATGATAGCAGCCGGTTCGCCGAGCTTGGTTACGCAGAAGGCGGTTTTGCTGTAAGGAATAAAGCGCATGGCTGATAGAAGTGAACTGTTGCGGCAAGTGTTTGGTGAAGCTATTGGCGAGGGCCAGAAGCTGTACAAGCAGTACGGCGCGCCACTCGTCAACCGCGTGCTATCCGCGCTCGGCACTGATGTAGACCCCAAAGTCGCAAAACGAGCAATTCAACAACAGGCCAAGGTTGAAGGCATAAAGCCGAAGAAGGTGGCCGCCACGGCGAAGACGCCGCCGGCAAAAACGCCCGTGTCAAGTTTGTCGGTCAAGACGGTGCAGCCAGAGCGAGGCCGCACAGCCTACGGCACCTATGAACTGGCACCCGGCGTCATGACCCGACACCGTCAAGACGTTCTGGAGGACGAAGCGCTGCGCGATCAGTTCAGCCTTGACCCGTCAACGTCGTGGCAGACCCCAGAAGGCACGGACACCCTGTACGACGTGTTGGAGATGCCGCAGTCACCAACTGTCCGCATGACCGGCATCTACAAGCCTGACGTGCCGGGCGCTGTAGAAGAGAGCAACATCGGCTTTGCTGCAAGGCCGCGCCTAGATATTGGGCCCGACGGCAACCCGCTGCCGGACCAATACAACGCGATGAGCGGCGCAGAAGCCGTCCGCGCGGTGGCCGACACGCAAGGTGCCGGTGCGTGGTCCATGCCGATCCTGCCGAACGATCTTGAGCAGGCTGGCGCGCTGTTCATGCCCACCAGCTCGCCGACCGACATCCAGCGACTGCTTGAGCTGCGCGAGCGCGGCGCGAAGTACGGACTGTCCGACGTTGGGGATCTCGGCGAAGGCGTCGTGCTGACCAATTTTGAAGGCGTGCCACTCGGCTCCGAGACAACGCGCGCGATAAGCGGTGGGAACCTTGGCCGTGACATCCGGCGTATACTCGGCTCTTCCACGCGGCCAGAGCAAATTGGTACGACTGGCGGCTACATCGGCCTTGAGGATGCGTGGATGCAGCCCGAGGGTAGCGGCGCTGTCAGCGAGGCTCTGCGCGGCTACCTCGACCAGATGGCACCAAGATCCCGCGAAGCCATGCTCGAAGACCCGCGCGTCGCACAGGCCTTCGGCCAGCGCTTCCTGCGCGACGAACAGGCTCGCATGGTTGGAGTGCCGGTGCGCGACGACGTGCAGCGCGCCCGCGAGGCGATCGCCGAGCAGGAACGCCTACAGGCACTGTTTGACCTTATTGCTCGGGGTCGTCCGGCAATGGCTCAGGGTGGTCTGGTCGCCGCTGGTGGATAATGGTGATGTCACCACCCCGCCGAAGCCGCTGCTCAAACTCCCAGTTTTCCTCTTCGCTGTACGGTGGTGCAAGGAACGGAAAGCCGTCTTTGCAATAATATAAAGCCACTATTTCTTTCTCCTTTGTTCTGGCACAGGCAAAAGCACCTCGCCCTTTTCATCTTCGGCGCGCCGATGCGCTTCCGTGCAAGGCACGCAGCTATCGAACAAAACGCCGTGCTCACAGATATCACTTCTCATTTTTCTTCCTTTTTAACGCTTCCAGTAATATTTCCTGCACGCTCTTCTTCGACGACAGTCGCTCCATGACCATGTCGTCGACCGTGTTGCGGGCGAGGATGGGGTAGATATGCACCGGGCGATCGTAGCCCGCCTGCTTCTGCCGCATGGGCCCAATGCGCTCGATGATCTGCATGTGCTCTTCTAAGTTCCAGTTGACCCCGAAGAAGGCGAGGATGTTGCCCCCGTCCGCGAGGTTGAGGCCGTGCCCCGCCGACGCAGGGTGAGCGAATAGTAGCGGCACCCGTCCGGCGTTCCAGTCCCTGATCGTATCAGGGTTAGCGTCCAGCACCCTGCCTTGACGGAAACGAGCTTGTAGACGTTCGAGATCGTGCTTGAAGTTATAGGCAACGATAACCGGCGCGCCGTTGGCCTCCTCAATAATGCTTTCCAGCGCGTCCAGCTTTGCGGCGTGTACATCTTCCCACTCTCCTACTTCATTCGTGTATATAGCCCCGTTAGCGATCTGCAGGCACTTCTGCGTGCGAACGGCCGCGTTGGGTGCCTCGACACCCTCCTCGTTGATTATGGCGAACATCTCCGCCTCCATCTCCGCGTACGCGGCGCGGGCGGCGCGTGGCAGGTCGACGTAGATCGGCGTTGTGATCGGTTCGTCAACCTGAAGGCCTTGCACCGTCAGGCAGATGTCGCGCAGCTTCTCCTCGACCTCGCGCTGCGTGTGCTCGTACGGCACGAGGCTGTAGCCGTCGTACCCCTTGCGGAACCACCGCTGCTCGAAGGCGCTGAACGTCTTGCCCAGACGCTCGCCCTTATCCAGAAACCAGATCTGACCCCAAAGGTCTTTCACCCCATTGGGCGCAGGCGTCCCTGTAAGCCCTATGAAGCGGCTTCCCTCTGCGTGGGCCACCTGACCCAGCGCTCTGGCGCGAGATCCGCCCTGCCGGATGCGGTAGGACTTCAGGCGCGTGAACTCATCGGCCACCACGGTCTTGAACGGCCACGCGTCGCCAAGGGCAGTGCGCAGCCATACGAGGTTGTCGTAGTTCGTGCAGTAGATGTCCGCCGGCGTGTCGAGCGCAGCCTGCCGCTGCTTCGGCGTGCCGGTGACGACGCTGACGCGCAAGTGTTCCAGATGGGGCCACTTCGCCACTTCATCGGGCCACGTCGACTTCGCGACGCGCAGCGGTGCCAGCACCAGCGCGGGGAACACATCCTCGACCAGCGACAGGTTGTCCAGCGCGGTCAGCGTGGACACGGTCTTCCCGCCGCCCATCGGCATCCACAAAGCGCTGCGGCGCACCTTGTACAGGTGCGCCATAGCCTCTTTCTGGTAGTCGTGTGGCTTGAAGGTCATTTCACCATTTCCTTGGTGTCGGGTTCTTCTCCCACGACCAGCGCTCTATTGCGCCCAGTTCGACCCACGGAACGCGCGGAAGCCGAGTTCCGTCAACGCGGGGTAAGTAGCACGGCTGGCGTATTACGTCCTGCTCGTATGCGATATGTCCGGGTGTCTTTGTCATGCTACTACTTTCTAAAATTCCGTTTAAGGCTTTCGATCAAAGCTGATGCCCTGCGAGCTGTAAAGGCTTCGGGGTGGCTATAATCCCACCTAAAACCGAGCTCTCCCTCACACTCAATAATAAGTTGAGCCAAATAGTCGAGTTGCGCGCCGCTGGCCTTGCGGCTTCTGCGGTCGCAGGGGTCGTAACCAATTTGGCGGCGGACTTTGGCAAATGTGGTCATTGGTTTTCTCCGTTGCTGATTAGTTTAATCGTAAATCTTGCGGCCTACGCGCTTTTCCATCAAGGCCTTGGCCTCTTCCAGCGTCAGGCCGTCAGCAACATAGCGCCAAGTCTTGCGCGCACTGCCGCGAACATTGCCGTCATAGTTTTTGCACAGCTTGTAGACCATGTATCCCTTGGCCGACTTGCCGGGTGCGTAAATATCGCCTTTATCGGACTTGTGGGCTTGGTTGGCGTATACAGTCATTGTTCGTTGCTCCGTGTTGCTGATACGCAGTATATTGCATATGCAATCACAGGTTGCAACCCCCAATTCGCACTTTTTTTACGATTTCGTCGATTTCTTCCTTGGACGTCGCAACAAACACCGGAATGCCGTAAGTCTGCATGCGCTGGATCTCGTGCTGCTGCACTTTGCTGACGCGGTCGTTGTCGGCCTTGATCTCGATGAAGGCCGCATTGGGCCACGTCCACCACACAAAGCAGTCTGGGCAGCCGTTACGGCCCTCCCAGCGCACCTTGCGGTACTGACCCCCACTCTTCTGCACGACGTGCTTCAGGTGGTCCTGTAGCTTGCCTGCGGGCGTCATGGCGGCGGTCGCCCGGCGGACCAGTTCTTCTGCGCACGCGCCTCGGCATTCGGCACGCACCAGATCTCGCCGGTAGCGTCGATCGCGACGACCCAAAGCAGGCTGTGCTCCAGCCCGTAGTCGATGACGGCCAGCGCCAGACCCGCGCCCTTGGGCGTGTCCATCGGTATCGACGGGTTCAGTTGCGTGAGCATATTACTCCAGCTCACTTGGTTGCAGGTCCACCGGCTTGTCGTCAAGCCAACAGTCGATGATGTAATGCAGGTACGCGCGATCGGCATCGCACTTAGCCTTGGGCCTTCCGCCCTTAACCAGCACATTCGCTGTGTCGGCATTGGCGGCCTCGAAGCACAGTTCCTTGGTCAGGATCAGCTTGCGGGGCGTGTCAGCGTTGAAACTGAACGACGCGCCACCGTCCGGCTCCATAAATCCATACAGAAATGTGATGTTGTATTCGTTGTATTCGGCTGCCATAATTTTACTCCTTACGATAGCGCAGGCCCTCGAAGCCCGCAGCGGACAGAGGCAGGCCTATCGACCAGCTCGGGTTGGTTGACATCATTGCCGCCAGCACGTCGGCCTCGTAGCCCTTGTGGTTCGGCACTTCGCAAACAAGCTCATCGTGCACGCGCAGGACGACGGGGTAGTCGTTCTCCTCGGCGCGGCGCATGCCGGTCATGAAGACGTCGCGCGCCACGGCCTGCACGATGTTCTCGACCAGCTTGCCGTAGTACGTCTCCTGTAGCTCCCACTTGCGCGTGAACTGGTTCACACCCTCGTATTGCAGCTTGCCGTCCTCGTCGACGTGCATGCTGCGGTAGCACAGGTACCGCCCAGAGGGCAGGCGGCAGCGCACGTACCTAACCTTGTCTGGGCCGAGCATGCTGTCGAAGCGCACCATTTCGCCACGCACGGCGAAGCTCTCACCCTCGGTACGCACGGCGGCGCGCGCCGCGCCCTCGACGTCGTACCAGAAGCGCTTCGTCGCAGGGTGCGCCTTGCGCCACGCCTGCACGATTTCCATGATGGCGTCGTCGTCCATCGCGTCGAACACCGCGCCGCCCATCTTGCGGTAGGCACCGAGGCCGCCGCCATAGCCTCCGGCCAGCTCAGGCACCTTGCCCTGCGTCTGGCGCTCGGCCTTCGTCACGTCGAACGGATCCTTGCCGAGGATGCGACCGGCGGTAACCTTGTACAGGTCCGCGCCCTCGCCGCGATCGTAAGCCTTAAAGGCCTCGATCTTCCACTCCTCGCCGGCCATCCAAGCCAGCACGCGCCCCTCGATGTTGGACAGGTCGGCGATGACCAGCTTCTTGCCCTTGGCGGCGACCAGACACCCGCGCACGGCAAAGGAGCAGCGCTCGCTTACGTTGTCGTAAATGATGTCCTCGCAGTCGGCCTTGAAGGCGGCGATGGTGGCCTCCTGCACGTCACCATCGAACCAGTCTGGCGATCGGGGCAGGTTCTGCGGCTGGAAGATGCGCCCGGCGTCACGGCCTGTGCGCCCCGCGCCGCAGAACTGTATCGTCCCGCGCAGGCGGCCGTCCTGTGACGTAGCGTCAAGCAACGCTTGATACTTGGCAGGGGAGGTGGCCGAGGCCTGCTGACGGATCTCCAGTAACTCACGCACCTTCGGGTCGAGTTCGCCCTTTAATGCCGTCTCGACGGTGGCCTTGGTCAGGTCGTCGGTCTCAAAGCCACGATCGTCCTTTAGGTACGTCAACAGCTTTTCGCGCTGCGTCGTGGACGAAACCTGCCCGCCGGTTAGACTGGCTGCACGAGCGGCCAGAGATCCAGAAGCTCGTCGAAAAGCTCGGATTGCTGACTTAGCGAGGTCCACATCGACGGCGACACCACGGTCATTAACTCCTTGGTCAAGTCGCCAAAGGTAGCGCTCACTATGTGAATTGTTCCATTGTGGTATGCGTCCGTATAGGTTTCGCATCGCGTCCACATCGAGGCGGGCGTATTCGATGAAGGCGGTCCACTCATCCGGATGGGTTCCCTTGTTGGCGCGCCGTATTTTCCAGTTCTTCGGACACGGCTTCGTAAATAGCTGTATAAACCTTCTGCCGGTTTTGTCTTTAGATTTATCTTGCGGGACGTCCAGAACGTCACAGAGCGTGCCCAGCGACGCAGGTAGGCTGTGCGCCAGCGCCATGATCATGGTGTCCTCGACCTTGTCCACGGGTATATTCACGCCCTGATGGCGCAGGATTGTGCGATCGAAGGCGCTGTTGTGGATGACGACGCGCTCGGCTGCGTCGATCAGAGACTGGAGGTCGCGCTTCCACGTCGGCCGGAACTGTGTGTCCCACACGTCGGTGAGCTGGTCGTCTACTGCGACGGCCACCAACAGCACCTCAGCCTCCTCGGCGTAGCGATGCGCGCCGTGCTTGATAGGCACAGGGCTGTATGTTTCAAGGTCAAGCCAAAGTGTAGTCATGCTGATACATCCTCTATTCAGGTGAGCCGCGCGCTTCGTGTATCAGCAACGCAGGAGCAACCCGCACCCGCGCGCGGCTCGCCAGAATAGAGGTGCGTTGGTCTAAAAGGGTGGATAAAGACCAACGCACCAATCTTATACAGTTAGAGCAGATCCATGCCAAGAGCCTTTTTGTAGGTCTCCAGTATGGCCTCCATCTCCGCCCGGTCATCCTTTGTCATCTTCCGCAGGCGGACGATTTGACGCATGATCTTGGCGTCGAAGCCAAAGGCTTTCGCTTCACTGTAAACGTCGCTGATGTCGTCAGCGACGCCCTTCTTTTCTTCCTCCAGACGCTCAACACGCTCGATTAAGAGGCGCAGTTGCTCTTCGCTGGAGTTGTGGCCGATTACGCTCACAGGATGTCCTCGGCGTCGGCCTTGGCCTTAGCAAAGGCGGCGAACTCATCGGCCGATGCTGGCTTTGAGCCACCACCGAAGTTCTCACCTTCGCCTGTCAACATGATGCCACGCAGCGAACAGTTGATGCGACGGCCCCAGTCCTTGCTGTCCTGCGCCCAGATCTCGATCGAGGCGTTGACAACGGCACCGCTGAACGCCTCGCGCTCGATGTCTGCCTTACCGACCACGTCGTCACCGTAAGCGTTGTACACGCTCGGCTGGGTCTTGGGGTTGCGTGTCGACAGGTAGTGCTTGTCCTCAAAGCCCTGATACGGCTCGCCGGAGGTCTTGTTCTTGTAGACCTTTTTGGTGAAGGCGACCTTGTCGTCCTCGGTGAGGGAGGCGAGAATGTTCGGGCCCTTATCGCCCCACTCTTCCTTGGCAACTTCCAGCATCGCGGCTTCGATAGCCTTGTGCTGTTCGCTGTTGGGTACGATGGGGAACTTTGCGCCATATGCTGGTTCACCTTTTCCGAAGGCCTGCGGCTCGGCAATGTTCGGGAAGGCAAGAACTACGTGCTTCAGCATAAGTTGTTTTTTAGCAGCCATTTTCAATTATCCTATTCTCAGTTTAGCGTTTTAATGAGGTCGCTGAAATCATCAGAGACCGGTTGGATGACCATCTCTGGTCGTTTATCCGTGGCCAGTGCCACAGATGGCTTGCCCACGCTTTGGGTGATAAGGTCGGTGACCTTAGCCCAGCGCTTGGGATTTTGCTTGAACACCTTCTCCGCCTTGGTCGGCGAAATCAAGCTCAAATCGTACATCTCGTCCTGCCGCATGCGGAATGATTTGAAGAGATCCTCGACCTCCGTTTCGTTCCCCCACTTGCGGTGGCCGCGCTTGCCCTCGACCAGCTTGTAGCCGTCCACCTTCTGGCCGGCGAACAATCTGCGCTCAACTTCAGCGCGCACGGCCTTGCACCAATCCTCGACCAGCGCGACCTTGGACATGGCGATCGGCAGGTAGTTGTCGCCAGTCTCGCTGTCGACGGTCTCTGGCAGAAACTCCGCGAACTCATCAATGGTGCAGGCAGCGTCGCCGCCCACAACGTCGGTGATGTCGGCACGCAGGGCACTGCACGTGGCCTTCGCCTTGCAGAAGCGGCACTGCTTTTCGCCCGGCTCAAGGAACTCGGCCAGATCTGCCTCCTCGGCCGCCGCTGCCTCGCGGCACAGCTCCGCGCCGCGACGGACGTCATCGCCCGCGCTCAGAAGATCTTGAACGGCTACGTGGTACTCGCTGACGAAGTTCAGGCGGGGCATGTGAATGTACATGCTGACCGTCTCAAAGACGCCCAGAACGTCGTACTCGTGCAGCGCGCCAAGGGCGTACATCATGAGCTGAGGGTTCTCCTCGGCCTCAACGCGGACGCCCATGCCGTACTTCAAGTCGACCACGGTTAGGTTGCGGCCGGTCGTGTCCACGATGACGACATCGCTGGTACCGGTGGCACCCGCCTCTCCCGTAAGGTGGCTGATGGGCACCCTGCGCTCAACGAGCAGCATCTTACCCTGCGCCAGCTCGCGAACCAGCTTGACGTAATCGTCAACGTAATCGGCCATGTCCTGCGTGACGCGCCAGTCCACCATTTCGCCGTGGTCGTCGAACTCAAATATCTGGTTCACATAGTACTGGGCATTTGGCCTCTCGCTAGAAAGTATAAAGGCCGCCAGCTCGTGCGCGGCAGTGCCCTCACGGGCATAGCTGCTACTCGTGTCTGGGTAGGGTGCCTCAAGGACGACGCTGCCGGGGCAGCGCAGCCAACGGTGCGCCCCCGACGGTGAAAGTTTTGCGTGTGCCATTAGATTGCGTCCTGCAATGCTGTGACCAGCTCCGGCCAGCGGGCGGGGTCGAGTAGCGATGCCTTCTCAACGCCGAACTGCGACAGGATCTCCTGCGCGGCCGGCTTGCCCAGCTTCTGCACCACGGCCAGAACGTGCGGCGCTACGTCCGTGTCAAAGTCCAATGCCGCAGGGGCAGGGGTAGAAGAGGTCTCCGTCGTCGTTCGCAGGCTCTCGGTAGCTTCGGCAACTGGGGCACTCTTGGGGGCCGGAGTAGGGTCCGCGAGTGCGGCTTCGGCGACCTCCAACACCTGCATTGCGTTTACTGCGGCACGCGCGCCCTCAACGATGGCGTTTCCGCGCAAGCTGGCACCGATGGCCAGCAGCTTGTCGGCCACTTCGGGGATGCTATTGCCGGTTATTTCGATCTTAATCATGTATCAGTTTCCTTTTCTCAGTTCTTCAATGGTATCGTCGCGCGTATCAAGCATCAATTCGAGTACGTCGATTTTCTGTTGCAGCTCGTAGATCCTGTCGTCGAGCTTGTTCGCTTCGCGTTCAAAGTCGTCGGCGCGTTCCTGCAACTCGTCGATCTCCTTCGCGTTTTCGAACTGCACTTCCTCCAGACGCTCGGCCAGCACGACGGCCAGCTCTGCGGTGGGGTTGTACTTTGCCTCTTCAAGGAGTTTGCTGTCCTCGCACAGGCGATAGCGGCTGCGGTCTAAAAGTTCCATGGTTCTGCTCCCTGTTGCTTTGCCAGCTTGCGCGCCTCGCGCTTGCCTGACACGGTGAAGGCGGCCACGTTCGAACGGCGTCCGTCCGCGATCCGGTTGATGTAGAGGGTTGGCGGGTACCGATTGGTACCCGACGTGTATTCCGCTGCGAGGATGCTGTCAGTCATTATACTTTCCTCGCTGCAATTTTGAGGACGGTGTAGCCCTTGGTGGTCTTCTGGTTCTTGCTGAACCAGCGACCGTCAACGCCCAGCTCGCGGAGCTTGGCTTCGGCAGCCTTGGGGCAGAGCGACGAACGCTCGGCCACTTCGCTGACGGTGGCACGGAAGAGGTTGCCCTCATGCGCGCCGACGCCAAGATCTTTAAGTTCGGCCTCAAGGAACTTCGAGATCTCCGACAGGCGGGCGATCTCTGCCTTGATGTCACCCAGACGATCGGCTGGGTGGATGTTGCTGATGGTTGCAAATGCGGTGCTCATATTGTGTACTCCTTCGTTGCTGATGCACCTTAATGGCACATGCAATTAGGCATTGCAACACCTATTTGCAATTTTTTACTCATAAAAGATAATTTTCCCACCTTCCATGCGCAGCGGGCCGTCTTTCTCCTTGCTAAGTGCCTGAATTGCGCGGGTTACAGACTGCCTGCGTGTGTCGCGCTTGCCGTCCTCTGGGGGCTGCAATGCGGCCACGGCGCGGTCAATTAGCTCAATAGCGCTGACAATGCTGTCAGATCCGAACAGGGTCATAACCTCCAACACGTGATTTTCTACACGTCCGCGACGCTTCAGGCCGATGCGCTCTTCCTCGACCTTGGCCGGCAATTCTGCGGGCACGGCAACGCAGCTCGTAACGATGTCGCCGTCATAGTCGATGCCGACCTCGACGACTTCAAGCCGGAAGGCCCAGCGGATGCCGTCCTCGCCGTCCTTCATCTTCTCGATGATGATCTCGCGCGTGCCGTCCTCGTGGCGCACCACTTCGATCTGAACGTCGGCTGCGGCCTTCAGGCCCGACCAGCCACGCACGCCCTTGCTGAGATCCTTGCCGGCGTGGGCGACGACAAGGTTCATGGCGCGCGTCGCCTCATGCAGGAGCTTCAGGTTCGCCAGTGCGCGGCCCACGTCCTCGGACGTGTTCTCATTTGCGCCGGGCGTCACCTGCGCGAACGTGTCAACTATGACCAAGTCCACGGGGCCGATGTTGTTAAGCTCGGCTATCACCTCGGAGACGTCGTCGCTGTCAAGGAAGTTCGGTGCGGCCGTGATGACGTGCACGTCAACGCCCTGCAAGTTGAAGTCATGGTAGCGTGCGTACGCCTCGCCGCGCTTGCCGATGCCCGCGCCGCCCTCTGCGGCGATGATCGCAACACGCCCGCGCGTCGTGCGCCGATCGCGCCACGCGATGCCGCGTGCGACCGAGAAGGCCAGATCCAACGCCACGAACGTCTTGCCAGATCCCGACGCGCCGAAGAGCACGCCCAGCTCGCCCCTCGGCAGGACGCCTTTGATCAGCCAGTCCATCGGCGGTGCGAGGGACAGGTCGTAGATCGGCACGGGGCCGAAGCGGCCCAAACTCTTTTTAGGCAGCTCAGCCATGATCGCCTCGGCCTTGGCGAGCATCTGTTCCCTGCTGGCTGCCTCACTGGGGCGGTAGCCGGCCTCCTTGGCCATCTTGATGACCGACGCCATTGTTATTGACGCGCGGCCGGGGGTTGGCCCCCTGAAGCTGCGCCACTGGTACTCAACGCCTTCAGAGCCGGGGTACGTAAGGCCGTCAGACGACCATTCGTCCCAAAGGTACAGGCCGGTGTCATCACCCTCCGTCTCGTGATGGATGGCCGTACCTATGCGGATCCACTCCTCGCGGCTGCAATCTGGGCTCAGGTGCCGCAGGATGTCCTCGATCTGCTCTATGGAAAGGCCGATCGGCCTCTCGCGACCGAGCATGAAGTCCTCGCTGTCGACGGCCGTGCGGGACTTACCGAAGCGGCGCTGGCATGCGTCGACGACGGCCTGCGGCAGGGGCGCGATGCGGTCCTCGTATCCGAGGATGTCCACGTGGTCGAGCAGCCAGCCGGTGAACGTCGTAAAGCCCGCAGAGCTGAATGCCTCCACCGCGAACTCAGGCCCTTCGTTGCGGGCCTTGCGGTTCTCAAGCAGGTTCGGGGGTCCAAAGAAGATGGCGTGGATGCCCTGACCGCTGGGGCTGAACTCTGCGTACGTGCTCTCGACCAGACTGAGGATGTCCGGACGCACGACGCCGTCCGTTACGCACGCGTCGAAGTCGAGCGTGACAACACCGCCTGCCAGCGTGTGCGCGAAGCCCACGCCATCGAAGCCGCCCTTGACGGCTGCGTCGCGTGCGGCCGCAAAGGTTGTCAGCTTGGCCATGTCCTGCGGCGCGCCCTGCGTGCCATGCCTGCGCTCGCCGGTTGGGTAGTACGGGACTTTCCGCGCCTTGGCCTCGCCGGGGAAGGGCTCGAGCCTCCAGCACAGCCAGTATGGCAGGTCGCGCAAGGGCGCTGGCGCTTTTATTTCGCGCAGGTGTGGTGTGATACGCTGGACGGCAGTCATGTTGCCTCGGCCTTCTTAAAAAGTGTGTGCTGCGGGCGTGCTCAATGCGCGGACAAGGTTGGGGTCCATCAGCCGACTTCGTTCAACACCAAATATGGTCTCAATAATTAGAGAGCGCTCGGGCGGAACCCAGCCACGCTTCCGCCAGTTGTAAACGGCCTGATGCGTGACGTTCATGCTCTTTGCAAAGCGCACAATGCCGCCGCCGCGCTCAATGGCGAGGTCGAGGGCTGCGATACGTTCATCCTTGCTGGTCATTCAAACGTCACTCCCTTGGGGCCGATGCAGCCGGTCTCCGGGTTGCGGAAGTGGCCCTCGGCGATCAGTGCCTTGGCGTAGTAAAGCTCCTCGTTGAGGTCGCCAATACGTATCGCTTGGCGCTCCATTATGATCTTTGCGTCGCGCAGTGCGCCCCACGGATTGATAATGTCCAGTATGTTCATTTGTTTTCTCCTGATAATCGGCATGTGACATGTGCAATCCAAAGTTGCAAGTGCCTATGATAAAATAATCGACGACTTCGGCTGCGGGGCCTCTCCGCGATGCAGATTGTCCTCGATGCTCTCGATGATGCCGGACACAAAGCCGCTGGCGAAGCGCAGTGTGCCGATGTCCGCAGGCCCTGCGGTGCGTGCGGCGACGTCTATGCCGCTCTGCATCGTTGTCAGCATCTCAATGACGGCGGCCTTCTCGGCCTCGACTGCGGCTGTTATCTTCTTGCTCATAGTGCTGCCTTTCGATTTTCAAAGAATTTCATTAGTGCGCGCAGCAAATCATCAGATCCCTGCTTTGCGTTTGCGCGCATGCGGTTCTCCTCGGCGGTGGCGTGCATGGGCGCGCGGCTCTGCGCACGCTCGGCCTTCGCCGCCTCCTTGTTGGACGTCTTCTTACGCAACGCTGCCACGCGCTCTATGTCGACGTGGAAGTAGTCGGCGATGGCCTTGTCTTCCGATATGTACGAGCAGGCGCGCTTGATGTCGACGTCGCTCACTCTAAATGTCTTTGTCATGCCCACCAATCCTCTTCCATCTCTTCGCGCTCTTGCGCTGTTGTCTTCGGGGCTGTCGCGATCAGGTAGGTCGTGAGGATCGCCAGCCCGACGATTACAGCGAATAAAGGTGTGTTGTCGGTCATTTGCTTTGTTCCAGTTCTTTGCGTAGCTGCTTTATCTCGTCAGTCATTGAATATCTCCCCGATAGACCACCACGTCCAGAACAGACCCACTATAGCAAGTGCCCACACCACAACGACAACCCCAGCAAGGATTAGTGTCATCAGAATATCGTTCATTTCAAATGCTCCCCTGCTTCGACGTCGTCTGCGATGTAATTAATGTTGCGCAAACCCATGCCCCGCAGCCATGCCACAATCTTGGCGCGTTCCTCTAGGACCGACCATTCGCGGTGATAGGCCACAACCTGATAATCAAGGTCACGCGCACGATCACCCGCAATGTATTCCGCGACATTGCAATCAGCCTCTGTAATCTCAGTCACGAAAAAGCTCCCTGATGCTCCAAGTCATCCAAGCAAGAGCGACCATAGCAATCGCCCACGCTACGATGACGGCGGGAATAAAAAGAAGCAGCCCACAATCGTCACTCATTGTTCTTCTCCCTTATCTCCAGCCCACGCGCTTCCAGTGCGGCGCGGATTTTGTTGCAATAATCTTCGGGGCTGTCCCACACAGGGCCATTGTCAACCTCATACACCGCCGCCACCAGCGGGTCAGGCTTGGGCTTGGGGATGATGAAGCGGTTGAAGTTTCTTGGCAGTGAGGGATAAAGCGCCCTAATATACATCATCACATCACTCACCTCTTGCCTAAAGGCTTCGTGCTGTTCGATGGCGCGGCATAGTGCTTCGGTATACGGGGAAACCTCGCGGCGCACTGCGCGTTTGTCGCTTAGGTTGCGTTCGGCCAGCACTTCGCGCACCAGCGCCAAGGCTTTTGCTTCAATGTTGTTCATGTTAACCTCGTGATGAAGGCGACGCCTTCGATCGTGCGTACCTTGTATGTCCGGCCCTTGCGGATGCCGTACTGGCTACAGTTCCTCGATATACGTTTCGGATCACCCGGCTTGTCTGCGGGCATGCTCACAGTCTCGCCAATGGCGAGTTCGCCCATAGGGTATGTCATAGGTCGTGCCATTACAGGATGCCCCGCGCTACGCAGGCTTGACGCAGTACCTCGGCGGGGCGGAAGCCCCATATGCGGTACGCCTCGCCGTACTGGCGTGCGACTGCCGTCAGGGCGGCCTCGTTGACGCGTAGTTTGATCTTCAGGGCCTCCTGCTCCTTGAGCAGCTCGGCTGCGCGCAAGAGCACGTCGTGCTGTGTGTCTTCGGTAATCATGCTTCAATCTCCTTGAGGAAGGCTTCCTCAACTGTTGGTTGGCAGTGCCAATCCTCGAACGCGTCGAAGTCCTCGCTGCGGAAGTCGTTCCACAGGTCGCGAAGATACTCGTCGCGGATGAGCTCCAGTTGAGCCTCATGCTCAAGCGAGAACTCGTCGGTGGCGAGGCAGTGCTCGACGGCCTGTGCCAGTATCGCCACGGCGCGTTCGTCTTGTGTCCAGTTAATCATGTCGTGTACTCCTTGTTGCTGATACCCTCCCACTATAGAGGTTTGAGGGTATGTGCAACAACTATTTTTTCCGTTCGGCGTACGCGTTGTCGATGGTGGCGCGCAGCAGCTCGGGGCTGTACTTACCGCCAAGAGTTTCCGTGATGTCCCGCTCGATCTCGGTGTACAGCGGGTCGGCGGTCGCTGGCTCCAGTGCGCGGATGCGGTCGTCGAGGAAAGTAAGCCACACCTCGTGGTCATTGAACCAGCGGTCGAGCTGCTCGGTCTTCCCGCCGAAGTGGGATATGTTTTTGGCGTACTCGGAGAACTTCAGGACCACCTTGTTGTGCGTTTCTGTCAGGTTCTTGAAGGCGTCCTCCAGCGCGGCCACACGATCGTGTAGCGGGTTCTCCACGGCGGCGTCCGTCGTGTTGGCGACGTACGTGCGGTGGCGCTTGTAGAAGCCCGGCACGTGCTTCAGATCGTGCGGGCGGATGAGGTTCGCAGCGCGCAGGGTGCGCATAGCATTCTGCGTGCCGCTCAGGCTACAGGCGAGGGCCTCCGCAAGCTCCTGCACGGTGGCAGCGCCGTTGGTGGACAAATGTTGTAGTATCTTCTTCTCGATTTTCGTTAAGTTCATTGTTCTTCTCCTATGTTTGCCAGTGCGGCCAGTAGGTCAGGCTCGGCGAGCAGCGCCTTGACGCACGCACGCGCCCCGTCGGTGGTGCGCCAGTCAAGGTCGATGCTGTTGACGATGGCCACGTCGAACAGGTCGAGTAGATCTTCTTCAATTTGGGTACGTGTCATTGTCCCTTCTCCTTAAAAGTCTTCGCCGCAGGCTTCGCAGAACTCAGCCTCCTCGATCGTGACGGTGAAGCCTGCCTTGCGTAGGACGCCGACGGTCAGGCGTGATGTTAGGTTGAGGGATTTCTCCAGCGCATTGCTCAGGCTCTTCTGCGTCTCTCTGTGGCTGCGACGCTCGCGCTCCAGCTCGGCGGTGTGCCGCTCGACCTGCTCGATCAGCCGGTCGATCTTCCACTGAAGCTCCTCTGGGCCACCCTCGGGTGTGTCCTCGGTGATGGCGGTCATTGTCCCTTCTCCTGTTGCTGAATGTGCAGGGCCTCGTCGAGCAGCTCCTCACGCAGTGCGTGCAGTGCGGCCAGTCGATCGAAGTGGGTCTCGCGGTCGGCGATGCAGCGGTCGTAGTGACCGGGGTAGTCGCGACCGTTAGGCGTGAGCTGCTTGAGGGCGTCGATGGCCTCGAGCAGTGCGTCCATCGCATTGCGGCGCTGGTCGATGAGATCGAAGGCGCTGCTGCCGTTGATGTTGATGATTGGGCGTATCATGCCGCTGTCTCCCGTGCGATGAAGAAGAAGGGCGTGAAGGCCTTGCAGTTCGCTGCAAGTGCGTAGGCCCGCGCTTCGGCTGCCGTGGCAAACGTGCGGTCGAGGTGGGCGATGTGTTGGCCGGTGTCGGCGCGGTAAGTGAAAACGGTCATTGTCAGTGTGCTCCTTGTTGCTGATGAGGTACCCTTAAACGATGCAATCAGGTGTTGCAATAGTTATTTTTGAGCAGTTGCTGCACGGCCCTGCGGGCCTCCTGCTGGGTGCTGGCACCGAGTAGGGTCCACAGCTCACGCAGGTTCACCTGCGTCGTGACGCTGCCTGCGTAGCCCTTCGAGTGGATTTTTGTCACGTGTCTTGCTCCTTAGCTGATGGTCAGGCCGTCGCGGATGATGCCCGCGTAAACCGGTTTGAAGTAGCAGCGCTCGATGACGGTGCCGTTGGCCCAGTTCTGGGCGTCCTCGGGGAAGTGCTCGTCGGCCCAGTCCTTGGCCACAGTCGTCTGTGGCAGAAGGATGATGATGCTGCCGTGGTCCTGTACGTGAAAGTCGGTCATGTTATTCTCCCTTGAAGGTCTTGATGATTGCGATGGTGATGATGGCGGGCACGACGCCCAAGAAGAAGATGGTCGTTGCGATGTGAAAGGCTGTCATGCCACGTCCCCTTCCGTCAGGTTGTCGGGGTAGACGCGGATGCCGTAGTACAGGGCGTCGTGGTGCTCGATGCTGTCCTTGTTGTATATCGACGGGTCGACCCAGCGGAAGCCACCATGCGCGCTGGCGCTGGTTGTGCGTGCGCCTGCCGGCACGACGACGCTGCCGCCGTGGCCGTAGGTGTGGGTGAACTCTTCCTTGACGCGAATGTTGTATATCATGTGATGTGCTCCTTTTAGTAGTTGATGGCCGAGCGGTCAGCGCGGGCCTGTGCGATTGCGCCTGTCAGGCGGGCTGCGTCTTCGCGCAAGTAGGCGGCGAGGTCGCGGTCAAGGCACGCCTTGGCGCGGGCGTCTACCTCTGCGCGGATGGCGGTCAGTGCGTCGATCTGGTTGTCCAAATCTTTTATTGCGGCGGTGCGTGTCATGTCGTGTAATCCTGTGTTGCTGAAAGGGTGGGGGCCGGAGCCCCCGGTTGGTGATTAAAAAGGGAAATCTGCTTCGGCGTCGTAAGACGGAAGTGCTCGAGCTGTAGCGCGAGCCGCTGCGCGAGCGGCACAATCCGCTTCCCAAGCAGCGCGACCCAGTGCCTCAACGCCTTCAAAGGCACACTCGTCGAGATAATCGCAATACGCTTCGCCAGTATTAAAATCGGCGGCATCGCCATACGCTTCGCGAACATAATCATAACGAGCGTTAAACTCGTACTCGGCGTCTTCGTTGCGGTGATCGAACATGTTATTTACTCCGTTTCTTCGTTGCTGATGCACCCTGATACTGCGGGTTTGAGGGTAGGTCAACAATTATTTTGCAACACGTGTATTTTTTTACTCGTGTTGCATGATGGAGGGTAGTGCAACGCGATGCAACACGAGTAATTTATTACCAGTGCCGCAGAAATCCTAGTGTCTCAGGACGTGCAACGCGATGCAACACGGTGCAACATTTAGTTCGTGTTGCAGCTGCAACGCCACCTGCAACGCCGAGGAGGCCTCTAGAACTACGTTCTAGGCCCTCTCGCGTTGCATGTTGCACGCGTTGTGCGTTGCGTTGCGGTGTGGGAAAGTTGGCCCTCTTCGTGGTGCAAAATGTCGGCACCCCTTGCCAATAGGTTTCGCGGCGCGTATATCGTGTGCATTGACTGGTAGCACTGTGTAACCGAGCGGAGCATGCAGAATATGGCCAAGCGCCAAACGAAACGGACCCCCGAGGTCGAGGAGCGTATCATCGAGGGGCTGACCGACGGTGTGGCCTTGCGTGTTCTGTGCAGGCAGGATGGTATGCCGAGCTGGCGTACGGTGTATGACTGGATAAACGCAGACCCCTCCCTTGCCGCACGCATCGCGTACGCGCGCGATTTGGGCTTCGAGGCCATCGCCGAGGACATCCTCGACATCGCCGACGACACGCCGGCCATCAGCGAGCACGTGCAACGCAACAAGATGCGCATCGACACGCGACTGAAGCTGCTCGCCTGCTGGAGCCCGAAGCGCTACGGAAACAAGCAGGACGTCAGCATCGGCAACAAGGAGGGCGAGACCCTCAAGGTCCAGAGCAACGCGGAGAATGTTGAGCTCACGTTGCATCTGGCCGAGGTGGTTCGTGTGACGGACGTGCCGACGTGATCTGGAACCCGTGGCGCAAGATCCGCGAGCTTGAGGCCGACGCGAAGATCCACGCGACCGAGAAGTACGCGCTCAACCACGCGCTGCATCTGGCCAACGAGCGATACGACAAGATCCGCGCGGCCAATGCCGAGCTGCGCGAGACACTGACACTCTACCGATCGCAATGACGGACGTCGCGGCCCTACTCGCTAAGCTCAGCCCGGAGCAGCGCGTCCATCTCGACTGGCAGCGACGCTGGCGGATGACGGCGCGGCCGAACCAGATCGTCGGCCGGTCGAACTGGACCGAGTGCGGCTATCTAGCTGGGCGCGGCTTCGGAAAAACCAGAGTGGGAAGCGAGTGGGTGACACGCGCAGTCTTCGAAGATGCGAGCGGCTACGATAGCTGCGTCATCGCGCCGACGTATCAGGACGTGAAGTTCACCTGCTTCGAGGGGCCGGCGGGCATCCTGTCCGTGCTGCCGCCCGAGCTGTTGGTCGAGCACAACAAGACGGACATGATCATCAAGATGCGAAATGTTGCAGGTGGTGTGTCGACCATACGCGGCTTCACGGCAGAGAAGCCTGAGAGGTTGCGTGGTCCTCAGCACACACGGGCGTGGTGCGATGAGCTGGCCGCATGGCAGTACGACGAAGAGACGTGGGACATGCTGATGATGGGCATGCGTCTGGGCGACACGCCGCAGGTGCTCTGGACCACGACGCCCAAACCGAAGGAGCTGATCCGCAGGTTGAGCCTGCCGAAGCAAGGGCGCACCATCGTGCGCGGATCCACCTTCGACAACAAGGCGAACCTGCCCGACAGCTTCTTCGCCAGTCTGGAGCAGTACGAGGGAACTACCCTCGGGCGTCAGGAGTTATACGGCGAGCTGATCGACCCCGAAGAAAGCGGCATCGTCAAGCGCAGCGACTTCCGCCTGTGGCCGGCCAAGAAGCCGCTGCCCGCACTGGACTACATCATCCTGTCACTCGACACGGCATTCACCGAGGCGACGTACGACAAGAAGAGCGGCGACGCGGACAGCACGGCATGCGTCGTGATCGGCAGCTTCCACGACAAGGACAACGTCAGCCACCTGATCGTGCTCGACTGCTGGTCCGAGCAGATGGGCATGCCCGAGCTGATCAAGCGCGTGAAGAAGGAACTGAACGTCGCGTACGGCGACGATCAGGACGTCGCGTTGATCAAGCCGATGTTCGGCGGCGCGAAGCCAGTAACGTCGGGCCGCAAGCCCGACCTGTGCCTGATCGAGGACAAGGGGAGCGGCATCAGCTTGAGACAGATGCTCGAACGGGAGGGCATCGACGCTTATGCCTACAACCCCGGTCGGGCAGACAAGCTGGCGCGCCTGCACATGGTCAGTCACGTCTTCGCACGCAAGCGGGTGTGGCTGCCCGAGAGCGACAAGTTCGCCGGCAGGCCGCGCACGTGGGTCGAGCCGATGCTTGCGCAACTGTGTGCATTCACTGGGCCGAAGAGCGTCAAGCACGACGACTACGTCGACGCCATGACACAGTGCGTGAGACTGTGCCTCGACAAGAGACTTGTTTCAGTGATAAAGGAAACCCAGAAGGTTGGGGACGATCGTCCGCCGCCGAAGGTTATCCAGAACCCGTATGGGCAATAAGGATTAGGCAATGATCGAGGAAGAAGACATCATCGAGGGTGAGATGGTCGAGTTTGACGGCGAGGACGTGTCCGACGTCGAGGACACCGACGACGGTGGCGCTATCGTCACGCTCGAAGAGAACGGACCGGCCGCCGGCGAGAGCAGCTTCTACGACAACCTCGCAGAGACTATGCCCGAACCGGACCTAAAAGCTCTGGCGTCGAAGTTCCTCGAACTGATCAGCCGCGACAAAGAGGCGCGCAAGAAGCGCGACGAGCAGTACGAAGAGGGCATCCGCCGCACTGGTCTGGGCGACGACGCCCCCGGCGGCGCGCAGTTCAACGGCGCGTCGAAGGTCGTGCACCCGATGATGACCGAGGCGTGCATCGACTTCGCGTCGCGCGCCATCAAAGAGCTTCTACCCCCGCAAGGTCCGGCAAAGGACCTGATCGAGGGCGAAGTCACGATGAAGAAGATCCAGAAGGCGAAGCGCAAGACGTCGCTGATGAACTGGCAGCTTACGGTCCAGAGCCAAGAGTTCCGCTCCGAGCTGGAGCAACTGCTGACGCAGGTGCCGCTCGGCGGCGCGCAGTACCTCAAGATGTCGTGGGACGAGGCGCGCAACCGCCCCGGCTTCCTCGCCGTCATGATCGACGACATGTACCTGCCGTTCGCGGCGACCAACTTCTACACCGCGCAGCGCAAGACGCACGTGCAGTACCTGACGCAGCTCGACTATGAGCAGCGCGTCGAGAGCGGCATGTACCGCGACGTCGACCTGACGCCTCCGGGCCAAGAGCCTGAGCGCTCGAGCGCCGACGTGGCCAACGACAAGATCGAGGGCCGCAGCGACACCAGCTACAACGAAGACGGCCTGCGCACCGTGTTCGAGTGCCACGTCATCGCCGACGTTGAGGGCGACGGCAACGCGCCGTACATCATCACGATCGACAAGCCATCGAGCAAGGTGCTTGCAATCTACCGCAACTGGGACGAAGAGGACGAGAGCCGCGAGCCACTAGACTGGTTCGTCGAGTTCCCGTTCATCCCGTGGCGCGGCGCGTATCCGATCGGCCTGCCGCACATGATCGGCGGCCTGAGCGCTGCCGCGACCGGCGCACTGCGCGCACTGATGGACAGCGCGCACATCCAGAACGTGCCGACGATGCTCAAGCTGAAGGGCGGCACACGCGGCGGCCAGTCGCTGAACATCCAGCCGACGCAGGTCGAAGAGATCGAGGGTGGCCTCAACGTGGACGACGTCCGCAAGCTGGCCATGCCGATCCCGTTCAACCCGCCATCGCCGACCCTGTTCCAACTGCTCGGCTTTGTGGTCGACGCAGGCAAGGGCGTGGTCCGCACGTCGATGGACAACCTCGCCGACCAGAACCCGAACGCGCCAGTCGGCACGACGCTCGCCCTGATCCAAGAGGGCATGACCGTGTTCTCGTCGATCCACGCGCGTCTGCACAGCGCAATGGCACGCACGCTGCGCATCCTGCACCGCCTGAACGCGATGTATCTGGACGACGCGGACGTGAAGCACGAGGTCGGCGAAGTGCTGGCCACCCGCGCAGACTTCGAAGGCCCGATGGATGTCGTGCCTGTGTCCGACCCCGCGATCTTCAGCGAGGCGCAACGCTTCGCGCAGGTGCAGGCCGTGTCGCAGCGCGCCGCCGCGCTGCCGCAACTGTACAACCAGCGTAAGGTCGAGGAGCGCCTGCTCGAGACGCTGCGCGTGCCGAACCCGAAGGAGCTGCTCAACCCAGCGCTGGAGCCGAAGCAGCAGAACGCGGTGAACGAGAACGTCGCGGCCACGATGGGCCGGCCGATCGTCGCCTTCCCCGAACAGGACCACATCGCCCACCTCAAGACGCACTTGGCGTACATGACGAACCCAGCGCTCGGCGCAAGCCAGCTCATCGCGCCGTCGTATCTGCCGGTGATACTGGGCCACATCAAGGAACACCTTGCGCTGTGGTACGCGTCGACCGTGCTCGAGCTGGCCGAGGACACGTCCGGCATCGACATCTCCGAGGACATGAAGAACCTCAAGGATGACGACGCACGCCGCGCATTCGATCGCATGCTGGCCGAGGCGTCGCAGACTGTGGTCGCCGACGCGACCGAGGTGTTCGCGTCGCTGCCGCCTGTTATTGCGCAGGCCATGCAGATGATGCAGCAGCTCGCGCCGCAGCCGCCGCAAGATCCGCGCACCGCGCTCGAGGGCCAGAAGATGCAGGCGCAGCAGCAGCGCGATCAGGCGCAGATGCAGCTTGAGGGCCAGAAGATGCAGATGCAAATGCAGAAGGATCAGACGGCCATGCAGATCGAGGGCCAGAAGATGCAGGCCGACGCGATGCAGACCCAAGCCGAGATGCAGCTTCAGGCGCAGAAGCTACAGATCGAGCAGCAGCTTGAGCAGATGAAGCAGGACCGCGAGGACGCCCGCACGTCGGCCGAACTCAACGCCCGCATGACTATGAATGCACAAGACAATCAGACAGCCATGCAGCTTGCGCAGGCCGAGATCATGTCTGGCGAACGCATCGCAGTGTCCACCGGCACTGGGATAAACCCGAACCCATAAGGAACTTAATTATGGCAAACAATGCAACAACCGCGACACCGAAGGGCAAAAGCCCGAAGGCCAGCGACAAATTCATCCCCATGCACAAGAAAATGGCAATGGGCGTCATGCCTCCTGTTGGTAAGTCACCCAAGACACCAGCATGAGAATAGAAACCCTCCTCCAACGTCTCGAGACAGAACAGGCAGCAATGGCTGTTGAGGCGATGGAGAGGCCGTCCGGCAAGACCGAGTTCGATTATGGGCGTGTCGTTGGCCTCTACGCTGGGTTGCAGCGGGCCAAGGAAATCCTGATCGACACGGTCGCGGAGGACAACAAACGTGAATTTTAGGAGCACACATGCAGATAAATGGAAACAGCGTCGAGTTTAGTTACGACGGCATCGACGAGGCATTCCCACCCTGTGACGCAGGCGTGAAGCCGTTCGGCTCGCGCGTCCTGTGCCAGATCCGTACGCCCAAGACGAAGACGAAGGGTGGCATCATCCTGACTGGCGACGTCCGCGAGACGGAGCACTACAACACGCAGGTCGCCAAGGTCATCGACATCGGCAGCCTCGCGTTCAAGAACCGCAACACAATGGAACAGTGGCCCGAAGGGTCGTGGTGCGAAGTCGGTGACTTCGTCCGCGTGCCCCGCTACGGCGGCGACCGTTGGACGGTAAAGACCGACGATGGAGAAGAGGCCGTCGTCGTAATCTTCAACGATCTTGATTTGGTGGGCAAGGTCACTGGTGACCCGCTTGCCGTCAAGGCATTCCTCTAGGAGCATAGATATGGCTGACAACCAAATTACAGAAGACGACGATTTCGAAATCATCGAAGGCGAAGAACCTGTACAGGAACCTGTACAAGACGACGCCGACGATAGTGATGACGATGACGATGATGACGGCGACGAGCGGCTTGGCGACAGCGAAGACGACAGTGACGAGGAAATCACCAGCAAAAGTCGCAGCAACGTCAAGCGCCAGAAGCAGCGCGAGCGGCAGAGGCGTGCGAAGGAACACGCAGACCGCGAGCTTGCCGAACTGCGACAACAGAACGATACGCTACTGCGTCGCGTCTCTGCCATTGAGGGCAACACGCTTGCCAGCAATGTAAACGCCATCGACCAACGCATTGCGCAGGCTCAGGCCGACGTGAAGCAGGCCGAGGCAATCATCGCACGCGCAGTCGAGGCCGGCAACGGTGACGACGTGGCAACGGCGATGCGTCTGCGCGACGAGGCGCAGTACGAGGCGCAGCAACTGTGGCAGCAGAAGCAGCAGGTGGAGCAAGTCCGCCAACAGCACGCCAACCCGGGCCCTGACCCGCGCGTGGTAAACTACGCAAAGGAATGGATGAACGCGAACCCATGGTACGACCCCAGCGGCCGTGACGAGGACAGCGCCATCACGAAGGTCATCGACAACCAGCTCGCCGCCGAGGGGTACAACCCCAAGGACGCCGACTACTGGCACGAGCTGACCCGCCGCGTGGCCGCACGCATTGGCGACGACGAGGCGGAAACCCGCGCAAGTCCTAGCAAACGCAAGGCACCCCCGACCGGAACGACGCGTGAGCACGCGCCCGTTTCGACTAAGAAAGAAATCTACGTGACACCCGAACGGAAACAGGCTATGATAGACGCAGGTATTTGGGATGACGTTCCACGTCGTAACCAAATGCTGAAGGCTTATCAGGCTTACGACAAAAGTTCGGCTCGCTGAAACAACGGAGTGAGACAACATGACAAGTAATACTGATGAGCGTTTGAAGAAGGAACTCGGTGTAGGACGGCAGTCACGCGAAATGGAGGACCGACAGGTTTCCGAAAATCGCGAAGTGACTGATGACGACCGGCTCGAGATGTTCCGGGCGCAGTTATTTAATGACGCACTACCTGATCTACCGAATATACCGGGATATCACATGTGCTGGCTCACGACGACGAACCCTCGTGACCCTATCCACCGTCGCATTCAGCTCGGTTACGAGCCGATTAAAGCGTCGGAGGTGCCGGGCATGGAGTTCGCCTCAGTCAAGACAGGCGAATGGTCTGGAATGATTGGTGTCAACGAGATGATCGCGTTTAAGCTGCCCGAAACCTTGTATCAAAGGTTTATGCAGGAAGCTCACCACGATGCTCCGTTACGTGAGGAGAACAAGCTGGCCGAGACCGCAGAGATCATGCGGCAACAGGCAGAAGGTTCAGGCAGCACGTTGTTCGAAGGCGACGGATTGATGGAAATGCGTGAGCATAATCCGCGCATTGGTCTTTTCGACTGATGACGGTTTCATCCATTTAACAAGAGGTTTAAGGCTATGTCTTCGGTATCACAACCGTTCGGCCTACGTCCTGTCTATTCGCCAAGCGGTGTGGTTCGTCCTACCGCCTTCACGATCCAGACTGGCTACGCCGTTAATATTTTGCAGAACCAACCCGTCCGTATTGCCCCATCAACCGCTGGTGGTGAAACGGAAGGTACTATTGTTGCAGCCGCTGTCGGTGCCGCTTTTATCGGCACCTTCCAAGGCGTTGAGTTCACGGACAGTGACGGTCGCCGTCGCGTGTCCAACAAGTGGACTGCATCGCTCGCAGCGACTGACATCGTTGCGTACGTTACACTTGACCCAACCATTGTCTACGAAGTCCAGAGCAACGCTGCCCTGAACGTAGCCGACATTGGTAAGCAGTATGACTTCACCACCATCGGCACCGGCTCACAGACTGTGGGCCTCAGCCAGATGATGCTTGACGTCGCTTCGGCTGCTGCGAACGCTCAAGTCCGCCTCATCGGGATTACTCCCGGTCCCGACAACAACTGGGGTGACACGTTCGTCATCGCTCAGGTCCAAATTAGCGAACATCAAAACGTCGCTAACGTGGCCGCATACTAAGGAGGGCTTGAACAATGGCTACCCCAATGCGGAGTACAGACTTCCGTTCAATCGTTGAACCAATTCTTAACGAAGAGTTCAACGGCATCTACGATCAACGCGCTGATGAATGGGCGCAGGTCTTCAAAGAGTTTAAGGGTATTCCCCGTAACTACCACGAAGAGCCTGTCCTGTTCGGCTTTGGTGCCGCGCCAGAATTGCCAGACGGCATGCCTGTCACGTACCAATCCGGCGGCGTGCTGTTCATCCAGCGCTACGTGTATCGCGTCTACGGCCTTGCCTTTGCATTGACAAAGGTTCTGGTGGAAGATGGCGATCACATCCGTATCGGTCAGACCTATGCTCGTCACCTTGCACAGTCGCTGATCGAAACCAAGGAAACCCTTGGTGCCAACATCCTGAACCGTGCCTTCAACGGCGCGTATGCAGGCGGCGACGGCGTATCGTTGGTCGCAACCAACCACCCAATCGCAACTGGTACGTTCTCGAACCAGCTTTCGACCGCAGCCAACCTGTCGCAGACCTCGCTTGAGCAGATGCTCATCCAGATCCGCAACGCAGTAGACAACAACGGCAAGCGCATCCGCTTGACACCTAAGAAGATCGTTTCCGGTCCTTCGAACGTGTTCCAAGCTGAAGTTTTGCTGAAGTCCACATTGCGTGCAGGCACCGCGAACAACGACATCAACCCCGTCAATTCGATGGGTCTGTTGAGCGAAGGCCAAGCCAACCTTTCGCGTATCACCTCGACCACTGCATGGTGGGTACAGACTGATGCGCCAGAAGGCTTGAAGCTCGCTATGCGTCGTGGTCTTGAGAAGAGCATGGAAGGCGACTTCGAAACCGACAGCATGCGCTACAAGGCCACCGAGCGTTATGCGTTCGGTTGGACCGATCCACGTGGCGTATACGGTACGGCTGGCATCTAATCGAGTTGGGGAGCCTCGGCTCCCCTTCTCTTCCATTCAGGAGAAATCAGATGGCACAAACTACCTTCAGCGGCCCACTTCAATCGGGCGACAAACCTGCTGGCATCGCAGGCGGTCCAAACATCGGGCAGGCTTACCTGTCGCAGACGTTCTTGATCAACTTCGACGCCACTTTGGTTCAGAGCGGATCAATCAACCTTCCTGCAAATTCGCAGATTGTTGAAATCTATGCTGACACGCTGGTTGCGTACAACAGCGCCACCTCGGCGACGCTGACAGTCGGCACCGTTGCTGCGGGAACGCAGTACGTAACGTCGGTTAACGCTAAGACGGGTGGCCGTAACACGACCACGCACACTGCTGCGCAGTGCACCGCGATGGCGAACATCGGCAACAACACGACCTTGGTCGGCACCGTGACTTCAGTCGGCCAGCCGACTGCGGGTCAGGTTCGCGTAACGATCCAGTACGTGCAGACAACCGCTAGTGACTAAGCATTAGCGTTGTGATATAAGAGGGGGTCGCCTTCGGGTGGCCCCTGATTATCAAGGAACAGAATATGCGCCAGATTGTTGTAACATTGAGCGACGCCAGCGGTGGCGCTAAGAACTCCGTCCCTATTCCTCTCGACATCCACGGGCGTCCCGACGTCTCCTTGCAGGTATCCGTAACCGGCACCGCGAACTGGACGTTGCAGCAGACACTCGACAATCCATTCGATACGGCCGCAGGCTCCATCGTCTGGGTGAACCATCCTGACCCGAACATGGTCGCGCAGACCGTCACCCGTCAGGGCAACTACGCCTACATCCCAGCGGCTGTTCGTTTGCAGCTTACCAGCGGCAGCGGATCGGCCAAACTGACGATTGTTCAATCCGGCGACAACAGGGCCTAAGCGGTGTCCGTAGGCCTGTACAGCGGCGTATCTGGGCTGGCCCTTGGCACCGGCCTGTACAAGAACGTCTCGGGCCTGTGGAGCGGTGCCAGTGGCTTAACCGCCGGCTTTGGCGGAGGCAGCCCATTTGGCGGCGCGTCGCTGTATCTAGACTTCTTGGCCGGTGCGCCGCTTGACAGCCGCGTCACGTTCTCACGCGGCAGCAATGCCACGCTGGTGGATAGCACGGGCAAGATCACTTACGCTCCGGCGAATTTAATTACGTATAGTGAGCAGTTGGATAACGCGGCTTGGGTTAAAAGCACGGCGGGTGCTGCTACCGCACCTACTGTAACGGCTAACAACGCCACGGCACCCAACGGCACAACTACGGCGGACACAGTTGCGTTTTCGGTTAGCGGCACAACCTCGTCCGACCAGTCAATCATCGAAGGCGCGTACACAACGATTTTTAACGCGACTGCTTACGCCTACAGCGTCTGGGTCAAGGCAGCTACCGTAGGTGATGTTGGCAAGACAATCCGTGTTTACGTTCAGGGCTTCAGCAGTGGAACTTTTCTCCAGTCGGTTGTCCTGACGGATGCTTGGCAGCGTGTAACAGGAACCGCTACGTCCGGTGCTACAAGCGGCACAATCGGCCTTCGCGCTCAAGGAAATTTGAGCCAGAACGTCTCCGTCCAAGTATGGGGCGCACAACTCGAACCAGTAACCTACCAGACCACACCCGGCACGTACAACGCCACAACGTCAGCGGCATATTACGGCCCGCGCTTTGATTACGACCCTGTAACGCTTGCGGCAAAGGGCTTGCTGATCGAAGAGCAGCGGACGAATTTGGTGATATATAGCAGCGACTTTACAAACGCATCGTGGACAAAAAGCCTGTCTGCTATGGCGGGGACGTTTACCACTGCGCCAGATGGAACCAATACCGGCGCAAAGTGGCGCGAAGATAATACGCTTAATGAACACGCCATATACGCTACGCCGTCACTAACCGCAGCATTACATACTGAGACATGGTATCTAAAGGCGGCAGAACGCACAAAAGTTCAGGTGTCATTAGCGACAGCCGGTCTAGCTTACGGCGCTTCGGTTATTGCTGATCTATCGGCGGGAACATTGTCGGCAGTGACCAACAGAGGAATTCATACTGGCGCAACCGCGACAATCAGTTCTGCGGGTAACGGTTGGTATCGCGTTTCCCTGACTATCACTGCAACGGCAGCCACTTACTATCCTGCACTGACGTTGGTTACCGGGACTAACACCACAATTTACACAGGTGATGGCACATCTGGCATATTCATTTGGGGCGCACAGGTTGAAGCTGGTGCATTCGCCACCAGCTACATCCCCACAGTTGCCAGCACAGTAACGCGCAGCGCAGACGTTGCGTCGATGACAGGCACGAACTTCTCTAGCTGGTACAACCAGACTGAGGGGACGTTTGTTGTTGGGTCTGCAAGGCTTTCTGTCGCAGCGCTCGACGGAATTTCAGCGAGTGCGTATACCGACGCAAATAACAATATTGAATTGTTTGCTAGAACTGCTGACAACCGCTTGCTTGTATTTAATGGGGGCGCAGCGCAAGTAAACCTTATTGATACTGGCAAGGTATCTGCTGGTGTGCCCTTTGCAACCGCTGCCGCTTACGCTCTTAACAATTACGCGCTAACAACGAATGGCGGCACGGTGCTGACAGATACGTCCGCAACGGTTCCTACAGCGATTGCTTTAGGAATTGGCTCACGCTCTAGCAACTTGTTTTACAACGGCCACATCCGCCAAATCGCATACTACAACACGCGGCTTACAAACGCCCAGTTGCAGACGCTCACCGCACCACCGCTGACGACGACGTTGAGTATGTCCTTCACAAATCAAGCCTACACGGTCGGAGTATAAGCATGGCATCCGTACCATTTAACAACCTCATCACGTTCAGCCGGGGCACCAACGCAACCCTCACCGGCCCCAATGGCTTGATCCAGTGGGCACCGAACAACTTGCTGACGAACAGCGAGAGCTTTAACGCGTCGGCTTGGTCAAAAAGTGACGCAACGGTTACGGCAAACGCTACAACTGCGCCTGACGGAACATCAACAGCAGATAAGTTGGCTGAAACCGCGACAACTGCACAGCACTACCTGTTTCAAAGTGCTGGGGCCGCCGGGGCGCATACCGCTACAATTTACGCCAAAGCTGCGGAGCGTTCGTGGATTATCGTTACCGTAAACAGCAGCAACACCTTTTTTAACATATCCAGCGGCACAGTCGGAAGTGTGCCGGGCGGCTTTACGGCAGCTATAACTGACGCTGGTAACGGTTGGTATCGCTGCTCGGTAACAGCAACGCTGCCCGCATCCGGCCCTATCGTGTTTTCAACTTCCACCGGAAATAACGTAACCTCATACGCGGGAACTGCTGGCTCAGGCATTTTCATCTGGGGCGCTCAACTCGAACTCGGCACCGCCGCGACCACATACAACTCGACCACAGTGAAGAACCTACTCGGCTTCAGCGAGGCGTTTGATAACGCTGCGTGGAACAAGAACAACGCCAGCATCGTGACCGGCGCGCAGGCCAACCCTGTCAATGGTGCGTTCAACGCACAGAAGCTGATGGAAGATACATCCAATAACTTCCATCGCGTCTCACAAGTTCCGACCCTTACCGCTACCCCGTACACTGCGTCAATTTACGCTAAATCGGCGGGACGCAACTGGCTTTACATGGCGAACGCTTCGCTATCGCAGGCTGCGTACTTCAATCTTAATACCGGGGTAGTTGGCACGATTGTGGGCGCTGCGACGGCAACTATAACCTCCGTCGGCAATGGTTGGTACAGGTGTTCAATAACATCCACAGCCGCCGCTGGAGCGCAGAACTATTCGTTCTATACCGCCAACGCAGACGCATCATTCTCCTACACAGGCGACGGCAGCAGCGGCATCTACATCTACGGCGCGCAGCTATTTGATAGCGCATCGCTCGATCCATACGTGCCTACGCCCGGTGCGGCACCAAGCAGCACGGCATTCTACGGCCCGCGCTTCGACTATGACCCAGTGACGCTGGCCCCCAAGGGTATCCTTGTGGAAGAGGCGCGGACGAATTTGATATTGCAAAGTCAGTTTGTTAGCGGTTGGAGCACAAATGCCGGGACGACCACATTTAACGCATCCGGCGTTACGTCCCCTGATGGGACTGCGAATGGCCGCACGGTAAACGACACCAGCGCGGCTGCGGCTGCGTATGTATTTCAAGCGGTTTCGTTTACGTCGGGCACAGTTTACTCGATGTCGGTTTACGTCAAAAAAGGCGTTTCGACATATTTCCAAATTCAAAGTTTTACGCAGGCGGGACTTGCTCGTTTTAATCTTGCCACTAACACACTGGACGCAATCAGCGGTATTGTAACAAGCGCCACTATCACTAACGCTGGCGGCGGCTGGTATCGCTGCACAGCAACCATGACTGCAAGCGCCACCGCGTCTAATAACGTGGGGTATGGGGACTTTGAAGCAGGCCCGACAGGTGATTTGTTCTCTGTCTACGGCGCACAGCTTGAAGCTGGGGCCTTCGCCACATCCTACATCCCCACCGTCGCCTCTACCGTTACGCGTTCGGCGGATGTTGCGACGATCACAGGGAGCCTGTTCAGCCAGTGGTATACCCAGCCGCAGGGTACGTTTGTGATGAACACCACCCCTGTTAATAACGGGTGTTACGCACTGGCAGCTACGGACGGAACCGCAAACGAAGAAATAATTGTTCGTTACGCTTCTACTGGAAGCGCAGCGGTTGTCCGCGATGGCGGCACAATACAAGCCAACTTTGGCACTGGCGTCCTAACAGGAAAGAACGCGCTTGCGTACAACACCAACGATTTCGCCGTAAGCACTAACGGCGGCGCGGCAGCTACCGATACCAGCGGCACGGTCCCAACTAACAACCAAGTCAGTTTAGGCAGGGCGTTTGACGGGTCACTTAACATTAACGGCCACATTCGCTCCATCGACTACTACCCCGCGCGTCTCGCGAACTTCCAGATACAGGCACTGACGGAGTTGTCACTCGTTGCGACGCTCAACCTCGACTTCATCAACGGGATGTACGACGCATGACAAACTACACCTTTCAATCGCTGTTTGACTTCACCCGCACAACGTCAGGCACGTTCGTGGGCAGCAACGGGCTGATCCAGACCACGCCAGCCAGCGTGAACTTGCTGACGTTCACGCAGGAATTTGATAACGCCATTTGGACTAAGTCCGCAGTAACAGCTACAGCTAATACGACTGCCGCACCAGACGGGACCAGCACGGCGGATACGATTACCGAGGATACTTCCACCGGTACGCACATCGTTCGCTTTCAGCCATTTACAGTTACTTCTGGGATAACGTACACGGCTGCGGTATATGTAAAAGCTAACGGACGGAACCGTGTCCGCTTGATTAACTTTGACAATGTGAGCGCCATTGTCTCTATCTTCAACTTGTCTACGGGAACGGTGGTTAGCGGCACTGGCTCTATCCTTTCGGTAGGTAATGGTTGGTATCGGATTACCCAAACTTTTACAGGTGCCGCCACAGGCGCAACTAACTTTGCCTACCAAATTTCGTTAGATGACGGTACGACTAATTCGTACACAGGTAACGGCACATCAGGCATCTTCCTCTGGGGCGCACAGCTTGAACTCGGCAGCACAGCCACCACCTACACGCGCAATAACGGCGGCGTATTCCCAGCACGTTTTGACTACGACCCCGCCACGCTGGCCCCGAAGGGTATCCTGATCGAGGAGCAGCGGACGAACACGTTCACCTATTCTGAGGATTTTACAAACGCGATTTGGGCAAAAGGCGGCGTAACCGTATCGGCTGATGCAGCAGCGTCCCCAGACGGGACGGTTGATGCGGATAAAATTGTTGAAGATACATCAACAGGAAACCACAACGTGTTCAACGCTGGGGGCGGTGCTGCGGGCGTGTATACCATGTCGGCATTTGCAAAACCGGCTGGCCGTAACTGGTTTATTGTTCGCATTGAGGGTGTTGACGCTTGGTTTAACCTTGCAAACGGCACAATCGGATCGGTAGGCGCGGGGTTGACCGCTGCGATTACACCTGCCGCAAATGGCTACTATCGTTGCGCGATTACAAAGACACTAGCTGGCGCAACAGCTTGCACGTATCGCCTTTCGACGGGAGATGGTATTTCGTCTTATACAGGTGACGGAGTTTCTGGTGTTTTCCTTTGGGGCGCACAACTCGAAGCCGGAGCATTCGCCACAAGCTATATCCCCACTGTGGCCAGCCAAGTAACACGCGCCGCTGACCAGTGCACCATCGTCGCACCGATGTTCGCGCCTTGGTATAACCAGAGCGAGGGGACGTTTGTTGTCGCATTTGACATGGCTGGTGGGTCAGCTTCTGTTGCCAATAACCGCATCACTTTGTCCGCACGGGAAAGCGCAACATCCAGTCACAACATCTACAACGGCAGTGGGCAAGTTACTGGTTGGACGGTTCTCAGCGGCGTTGACCAAGCATATTTGACCACCGGAGCGGTTGCGGCAAATACAGTCACCAACATTGCATATGCGTACAAGGCCAACGACTTTGCTGCATCGCGTAATGGCGGAACGGTCGCTACCGACACAAGTGGAACGCTCCCAACCCCAACGGTCTTGGGTATTGGTAGCAACTCGGCAAACGCACTATTCTTGTCCGGCCACATCCGCTCCGCCCAATATTATCCATTCCGTGCATCTGACACTCAACTACAGGCGTTATCTACATGACCGATTTATATCTAAAAGCACCCACCGAAGACGAAATGGACGTCGCGCTGCTTGAGGCTGGCGTCATTGACGATGAGGGCAATCCGACGGCGGACTTCTCCGTCGATCAGATTGGCCCGTTCAGTAAGGTCGTCGGCTACGACGCGAAGGGCGAGCCTATCGTCGAGGATTATCCCGACTGGCACACCAACCTGCGCGGCAGCTTCGACGAAGATCAGTTGGCTTTGTTGACGCCATTAGCTGTCGAGCCGCCAGTGCCGTACCGCGTCTGGGCGTGATGGACAACGCGTTCGACCTCCGGCTGTTTAAGGCCAAGAACCACATCGACGACGCGCTGGGCGTAGCCAAGCGCGGACAGCAGCCTATGCAGCAACAGCCCCTGCGACCCATGCCGCAGATGCAGCAGCCAATGCAGCAGCCAATGCAGCAGCCAATGCAGCAGCCAATGCAGCAGCCGATGCAGCAACCGATGCAGCAGCCAATGCAGCAGAGCCAGCTCGGCGTTAGGCCGCAAGGCCCAGTGCCCGCGCAGCCACGGGCGTTCGCCAAGGGCGGCCTCGCTATGGCCGAAGGCGGCGGCGCGTGGACGCGCAAGGAGGGGCAGAACCCCGAGGGTGGCCTCAACGCCAAGGGCCGCGCATCGCTGCGCGCTCAGGGCAAGGACATCAAGCCGCCAGTTTCCGCCAAGCAGGCGAAGAAATCACCAAAGGCAGCCGCACGCCGCAAGTCATTTTGCGCAAGAATGAGCGGCATGCCGGGGCCGATGGAGGACGACAAGGGTCGCCCGACACGCAAGGCACTTTCACTACGCAAATGGGACTGTTGACATGAGCGACTTTGCTGTAAAACCCGTATGGGACAAGAAGCGTCCGAAGGATCTCGGCAAGCCGAAAGATCTGTCGGCAAAGAAGAAGAAATCTGCTAAGGCTCGCGCCAAGGCGGCTGGACGACCCTATCCAAATCTCGTTGATAATATGGCTGTGGCCCGCAAGAAAGGTAAGTAAAATGGACGGTTTTAAGAATAGCACGAAGACCAGCTACGACACGACCTCGGGTCGCAAGTTTGCACGCGGCGGCATGATGGTCAGCCGTAACGACACCGCCGGCTGCGAAGCTCCGATGAACAAGCCCGCTATGGTGGCTAAGTACGCCAAGGGCGGCAGCGTCAAGGGCGAGGCAAAGATCGCCAAGGTTATGGGCGAGTTTGCGTCAGGCAAGCTGCACAGCGGCTCGAAGAAAGGCCCAGAGGTCAAGAACCCGAAGCAGGCCGTGGCCATCGCCATGAGCGAAGCCCGCAAGGCCGGCGCGAAGATGCCTGTGAAAAAGGCTGGCGGTGGCGGCGTGTTCAATGAACGCGGCAAGCGCGCAACGATGGCTGAGATTGCAGCGGAAGGCCGCCGCGTGGAAAACGAAATGGCTGCGCGTGCTGCGGCGCGCCGCCCAGTCGAAGGCATCTCAACACGCCCAACCGACAGTTCGGGTCGTCGCATGACGGATAAAGAACTCGGCATGACACCGGGCGGCGTATCTCCCGCCAAGAAGAAGGCCGTACCGTCTTACAGCGGCAAGCCAATGATCCGCCGCAATATGGGCGGTCTGACCACAATGCCAAAGGGCAAGTGCTAATATTACGCAAAGAAACTGCCTGCCTTGCTGGCGGGCAGTTTTTGCGCTATACAACCCACGCTAGAGGTGCTTGCTGTCATCGGCTTGCTGCTGCGATAACAATGCGAGCACACCCACATGGCGTTTTCTAACACGGTTTCACAGACGGTTTTCAATACGCGGCGCGTCATCGACAACGCGATCCGTCGCTGTAAACTGACGGCGCAGCAAATCAGCGCCGAACACATCGACATAGCCAACGACCAGCTATATTTGTTCCTGTCCGACTTAGCCAACCAAGGCGCGCCGCTGTGGTGCATCGAGAAGCAGATTTACCCGCTCTACGACGGCGTGGGTGACATCACAATGACCGACGGCACCGTCGACATCTTGAACAGCAACTTCCGTTGGCTTCAGGAAGTGACGGGCGTTAATACCGACACGTCAACATCGCGCACAGTTGACTTCACCTCAGATATATTTGTGGCCAACGTCGGCATCTTCTGGTCGGCGGCATCCGTGCCTGTCGCCCTCGAGCGTTCTGACGACGGTGTGGTGTGGTACGAAATTCAAACCGAGACGCCAACCGCAGTTGCGGGCGAGTGGACGTGGTTCGATCTGGACAGCAGCGTGGCCGCTCGGTATTTCCGCGTCCGCGCCACGTCAGGCACACTCGGTTTCAGTCAAATTTATCTGGCAAACACGCCGACCGAGATCCCGTTGGCGCGCATGAACCGCGACGACTACACAAATTTGCCGAATAAGGTGTTTCAGTCAAACCGACCGCTGCAATACTGGTTCGACCGCCAAGTCAACAACCCAATTATGCACATGTGGCCGGTGCCAAATCTGGCTGCGACCGTCTGCCAGATCGTCGTGTGGCGTCAGCGCTACATTATGGACGTCGGCACGATGACACAGGACATCGAAGTGCCCCAGCGCTGGCTTGAGGCCATCGTCGCCGGCTTGGCGGCCAAAATGGCGCTTGAATTGACCGAAGTTGACGTCAATTTGATCCCTATTTTGGACCAAAAGGCCGCAATCGCCCTGAATATCGCGCAAATGGAAGAGCGCGACAACAGTCCGATGATGATCGCCCCCAACATTTCGCCGTACACGAGGTAATGCAGGGCCATGCCGGTATATCTCGACACACGAGGGAAAACCACACTCGGTATCGGCATTTGCGGCCGTTGCAGCCGCAAGTTTTCGCTCGACGACTTGTATCCAGACCCGAACTACCCCGGTTTGCGCGTCTGCAAGGACGACATGGACAACTTCGACCCGTATCGCTTACCTGCGCGGCAGCCTGAAACCATTGCGCTTCAGTACCCGCGCCCCGACACACCGCTGGACGGTGTATGATGGAAATTTTAACGCTTGAGCCTATCGGTCCCAGCCTGTCTGGTGTCTCGACTGTTGCCGCGCGTGTAGATCTTGTCCGCCTGACAGCGGACTTGAGCGACACCACGGAAACACAAGGCGTGCTCCCCTTGTCCCGTGGCGGTACCGACGGCAGCCTGTCTCCTGCCGTCGGTGCCACACATTACGATGTAAAGGATTACCATAATGGCTGACGTAAAAATCTCAGGCCTCCCCGCCGCCACTACGCCTCTGGCGGGGACCGAACTCTTCGAGGTGGTTCAGTCTGGCGCGAGCAAGAAAGTCGCCGCGAGCGACATCGCGGCCACCGCCGCGAACGTGCGCTCCGTTCCCACTGGCGGTACGGGCGCGGCGACGCTGACCGGCTACGTCAAGGGCAACGGCACGGCGGCCATGACGGCCTCCGCGACGGTGCCCTTCGCGGACGTCGCGGGCCGCGCGTATATCTCGGCGTACGACGTAAACGACCAGACAGGCAGCACCACAGTGGCCACCCCTGTCCGGATGGGGACGACCAGTTTTGGGGCAGGTATCACCATCGCGCCCGACGGGAGCGCCAACCTGACGCGCATCACATTCGCGGCGGCAGGCACCTACATGATCGCGCCAAGCATTCAGTTCAAAAACACCGACACAAACGACCACGACGCCACCGTTTGGTTCCGCAAAGACGGGACCAATATCGCGAACTCTGCCTCAATCATGAGCATACCAAAGGCCGCAGATGGTGGCGCGGCGCTCTTCCAAATTGTGTTTTACGAGCAGGTTACTGCGGGCCAGTACATCGAGATTATGTGGCTCCCTGAAAACGCCGCCGTAACCGTTGAATACATTGCCGCAGGGGCAGTCGCTCCCGCCATACCCTCAGTAATTATGGTCGCGGAAAGGATCTCGTAATGATTGAAGAACTTATCAGCCGCGTGTTCTACGCACGGAATGTTGCACACTTTGAGCATTGGCGCGCCAAGGGCGACGGCAGTTTCGCAAAGCACATGGCACTGGGCGACTTCTACGACGACGTGATTGACGCCATCGACAAGCTCGTGGAAGCGTATCAGGGCGCGTTCAGCCTAATCGGCAACATACCCGCCCCGAAGGTGGCTGAACGTGACGTGCTGAAGCTCCTAGAGGCCGACGCGGACTGGATCGAAGAGAACCACGAAGCCGTCTGCAAAGGCAATCGCGCCGTGGGCAACTTGGTTGACGGTGTCACAGAGACGTACCTGACCACCATATACAAGCTGCGGAACCTGAAATAATGGACATCGACGCCAACACCGTAATCACCGTTCTCGGCTTCATCGGAGGCCTGATAACGGTCTGGGTCAACCTCAACAACAGGCTCACCCTCATGGAGGCGCGTCTTGGCTTTGGCGAAGAGCGGTTCAACGTCATTGATAAGAAGTTCGACGAGGTGATGATGCACCTCCGTCGGATCGAAGATAAACTGGATAACAAGGCGGATCGGTAATGAAACGGTTTCTGCTACCCCTTGCGGCTTTGGCCCTCGTTGGTTGCGAAGACCGCTACCGCTACGACTGCCAAGACCCTGAGAACTGGCAGGAGGAAATCTGCAAGAAGCCCAAGTGCATTGCCATGGGATACTGCACCGAATGGCTGATAGATACAGGTGAAGAGAAAGAGCATGAGACCCACTAGCGAATGGTCGCCAGAGGAACTGCTGCGGTTCATCGTCGGCATCGTGCTGTCGCTGACGCTTACGTTCATCGTGGCGACCGTGCTATATTCGCTGGTGTTTGTATCGCAGCCGATGGAGGGGCAGTCCCCGAATGACGCTGAGTTTTTTAAACTGATTAACCCAATAGCGACTTTTATCGTCGGCGCGTTGGCCGGCCTCATGGCTGGGCAGGGCAGTGGGGCTATGCAAAAGAAGAAGGATGAAGAAGATGAGCTTCCTGAATGATTTTGAAAGCAAGCAAGACGGCGTCAATGACACAGTCGAGTTTGTTATCCGTGTGGCAATCGTCACGCTGTCTGCGGTTATTCTTGTCGTTGTGCTGGCGCTGGCAGTTGGTCTGTTTGTGTCGAACGACGTCATTGATAGCGCAGCCATCCTTGAGATGGTCAACCCTGCGTTCCAGACAATCATCGGCGCATTTGTCGGTTTGCTTGGTGGCTTGAGCTTAAATGCTAATGCGCGTGACAAGGGCGCTGAACCGGAAGCGCCGCTTGAACTTACTCCAGAAATGGAAGTCGTTGAGCATAAGTCCGTGCCGTTTGCCCGAACTGTTGAGCCTGAAGCGCCCAAAACATACAACGACCCACAGGGTACGGTCTTTATCGACGAACCCGAAGAGGACGACGACATGGAGCCGTGGGAGAAGTACCGCAACGACCTGCGCTACGACGCCAACGGCGACGGCGTGGTTGACGAACTTGACTTCCCTGATTGGCGGAGTGCTGGCAAATGAGCTTGATTAATCTTCAACAGAAAATAGGGGTAACGGCAGATGGTGCATTCGGTCCGGGCACATTTAAGAAGGCTGCGGCTTTTTATAAACTATCACCTGATCGGGCTGCACATTTCTTTGCTCAAACGGCACATGAAAGTGGCGGCTTCAAGGCGTTCAGCGAAAACCTCAACTACGGAGCCAAAGGGCTTCGCGGCATCTTTGGTAAGTATTTCCCGACTGACGCGCTGGCTCGGGCCTACGAACGCCAACCGCAAAAAATAGCCAACCGCGTCTATGCTAACCGCATGGGCAATGGCGATGAAGCGTCTGGGGATGGCTGGAAGTACCGTGGACGTGGCGCGCTCCAGCTTACTGGAAAAGCAAATTACCAAGCATTTGCAAGCTACATCGGACGGCCCCAAATAATGGATAACCCTGACCTTGTGGCAGGCGAACTCTGTTTCGAAAGCGCGCTGTGGTTCTTTGACAAGAACAAGCTGTGGTCCATCTGCGACCAAGGCACAGGCGACGGCGCGATCCTCGCGCTGACAAAGCGCATAAATGGTGGTACGCACGGCCTTGACGACCGCAAGGCAAAGACAAAGAAGTACGCAACATGGCTTTAATTCCTAACCCTGTGATGCTTTACGCATTGGGCGGCGCGCTTATTATTGGCGCGGCATCCGGCTACAAGGTCCGTGACTGGCAGTGCGATGCAGCTTTTGCAAAGGCGCTGGAGAAGGCGGAGAAGCTGCGCGTCAAAAAACAAGAGGTAGTAGATAATGTTTCGCAAACCTACGAAGTTGAACGAGATCAAGCCAATGTGGTGGCGACAGAACGAACAAACACCATTCGTGAGATATACAAAACGGCTCCTGCCGTTCCTGTTGATTGCGCTGGTTCTGATGCTCTGCGCAGGGTGCTCGAAGGCGGTGTCCGTGACGCCAATGCCGCTGCCACCGGCGAACCTAGCGGCGAAGTGTCCAACGCTTCAGGATCCACCAGTCGTACTGATTGACCCCGAGCGCGCGCTCTGGGAGGCTGACATTATTGCGAAATATACAGATTGTAGTACCAAACATCGCTTGACAATTAAAGCGTGGGAAGATGCCGTAAACGTCAAGTGACGTGAGCGACACAGCCAGAAAGGCTCCTAATGCCTAGAAGTATAAATGTAGATGAGAAGCTCTTTGACTACTGCACACCGAACCAACGCAAAGTCCTTGACGCAATAATTCTCTACGGCGGCGCAAAGGCCGCCGACGAAGCCCTCGGCATGTACAAGGGCGGCGCATCGGAAATATACAACAACGTCAAGAATAAGGCCGCCAAGTTTGGCTACGCACCGGAGCATGACTTCACTAGGCCGGTGCCAGATGGCTACACCGCAAAAGGGGTCAGCACCTACTACAACAAAGAAGGTAAACCAACAGGGCAGTGGGTCAAGGCGTCTATTGATAACGAGCGTCAGCAGCAGATATTCCGTGATGCTCTTAACGCTATGTCGAGCACTTTGCCGCGCCTCGATCCAATCATCGCGCCAGAGCAGTTCAATGCCGACCTGCTGACGCTGTACACGCTAACCGACGCGCACATCGGCATGCTGGCGTGGCACCGCGAGAACATGCAGGCCGACTGGGACTTGCAGATTGCAGAGACCGTCATCGTCGGCTGCTTCGAGCAGATCATCAAATGCTCGCCCGACAGTGAGACGGCCGTGCTGAACCAGCTCGGCGACTTGCTGCACTATGACGGCCTGTCCGCCGTCACGCCGACCAGCGGCCATGTGCTTGACGCCGATGGCCGCTTCACCAAGATGGTCGAGGTCGCCGTGCGCGTGCTGCGCCGCATCATCAACATGTTGCTGGCCAAGCACTCTAAGGTGCATATCATCCTCGCCGAAGGTAACCACGACATGGCCTCGTCCGTCTGGCTGCGCACGATGTTCAAGGCGCTGTACGAAAACGAGCCGCGCATCACCGTGGACGACAGCGCGCTGCCGTACTACGCGTATGAATTTGGCGACGTCATGCTGACCTTCCACCACAGCCACTTGAAGAAGTTTGGCGCGATGCGCGAGATTATTCCCGCCATGTTCTCCGAGATATGGGGCCGCACGAAGAAACGCTATTGCCACACAGGGAACTACCACCACACCAAGGAGGAGAGCCAAACAGGCCTCACGGTGTTCCAGCATCCAACACTGGCCGCACGAGACGCGTACGCCTCTCGCGGCGCGTGGTTCTCGGACAGGGAAGTGTGTTCGATCACGTACCATAAAAAGTTCGGGCAGGGGATGCGTGTGTACGCTTGCCCTGAGATGCTGGATGCCGTATGATGGATGCGGGTTTTCTGGTGCGCAAAACGTAAAAATCTGATATAGGGGCGCGTTATGGCCACTGCGATGACATTCACGACGTTGAAACAGGACGTGCAACGCTACCTCGAGCGGGGTAACACGCTTGCGTCCGACCCCATCGTCTTCGAGCAAATCCCCCGCCTGATCAACCTCGCCGAGCGTCGCATCGCCCGCGAGCTGAAAGTTGAAGGCTTCATCAACGTCGTGACCGGCACGCTCTCTGCGGGCCAGTCCGTCTACCCCAAGCCCGATCGCTGGCGCGACACGGTGTCGATTAACATCGGCACAGGCGCGACGGGGGATAACCGCAAAATTCTGTTCTCCCGCGTGTATGAATATCTGCGCTCCTACTGGCCGAACGCCTTGGAGACGGGCACGCCTGTCTTCTACAGTGACTACGACTACAGTCACTGGCTGCTCGCGCCGACACCGGACGCGGCATACCCATTCGAGATCCTGTACTACGAACTGCCGCCATTGCTCGACGAGAGCGTGCAGACGAACTGGATCACAGAATACGCCCCGCAGCTTTTGCTTTACGGCACGCTGGTTGAGGCAACGCCGTTCCTGAAGAACGACGAACGCATCCCAGTTTGGCAGAGCATGTACGACCGCGCGGCGGCAATGTTGAACGGCGAAGACCTCGCCAAAATCCTAGACCGATCCGCCGTGCGCAAGGAGGCGTAATAATGTCCACGTCATTCACTCAAGTCTTCGGCGGTACGACAATCTACCCCTCGGACGTATCGTACCTCGCCCTCGCGCTGACCAGCGACATCGCCCTTGAGTGGCCGCTTGAGGCCACCACAGGCAATAACGTCGTCGCGCGCATCATCGACGTCACGCCAACCGGCCCGTACACGATAGCCATGCCCGACGCGATGTCGGTCGGCGTTGGTCAGACGGTTCTGTTTAACAACCTCGGCCCCGACACAATTACCGTTGACAATGCCGCCGGCAACGCAATCCTGAGCATCGGCGCGGGTGAGCAGTGGCAGTGCTACCTCATCAGCAACACCACCGTAGGCGGTACGTGGCGCACGTTCCGCTACGGCGCTGCCGTGGCGCAGGCTCAGGCCGCCGCGCTGGCTGGCGCTGGTCTGGTCGCAGACGGGTCGGAGCTTGCGCAGAATTACGAAGTCGTTGACTTCTCCATCACACCGTACAGCCTGACTGCGCCTGACCGCGCCAAGGTATTTGTCTGGAACGGCGGCCTGAGCC